>Ga0180435_10003208_pt1 | contig 16468 bp, 14 predicted proteins | sample SS_ome_3_FD_132467 | JGI IMG/M metagenome (GOLD analysis project Ga0180435, IMG submission 132467) | Hypersaline lake sediment archaeal communities from the Salton Sea, California, USA - SS_3_S_1 metaG | ecosystem: Environmental > Aquatic > Non-marine Saline and Alkaline > Hypersaline >...
CACGCTGGAAATCGAAGTCGACGCCTGGCAGGAAGTCTGCCGGGTCCTGCGCGACGAAGAAGATTTCTGTTACGAACAACTCACCGACCTCTGCGGCGTCGATTACCTCGGCTACAAGCAGTCGGAATGGGATACCGAGGACGCTTCGCAGGGCGGGTTCAGCCGCGGTGTCGAAGCCCTGGGGCCGGGCCGGTTCGACTGGGCCGAGCGGCCCGAGGCCGGCGAGGTCAGGCAGCGCTTCGCCGTGGTCGTGCATTTGCTGTCTTACAAGCACAACCAGCGCTTGCGCGTCCGCTGCTTCGCGCCCGACGAGGGCATGCCGATCGTGCCGACCCTGGTGGACGTCTGGAGTTCAGCCGATTGGTATGAACGCGAAGCATTCGACCTCTTCGGTATCGTGTTCGAAGGCCACCCGGACCTGCGTCGGATCCTCACCGACTATGGTTTCACCGGGCATCCGTTCCGCAAGGATTTCCCGCTGATCGGCAACGTCGAAGTGCGCTATGACGAACAGAAAGGCCGCGTGGTCTACGAGCCGGTGTCGATCGAGCCCCGCGTGACCGTGCCGCGTGTCCTGCGTGACGATTCGCGCTACAAGACAGACGAGTTCGACCTGGCCGCCGACGCCAGGGCGGAAGAAATCTCCGCCTCGCTGGGAGAAGAAAACGATGGCTGAAATCCAGAACTTCACGATGAATTTCGGCCCGCAGCACCCCGCGGCGCACGGCGTGCTGCGCCTGGTGCTGGAGATGGACGGTGAAACCGTAGTCCGTGCCGATCCGCACATCGGCCTGCTGCACCGGGCCACCGAGAAACTGGCCGAGAGCAAACCCTTCAATCACAGCGTGGGCTACCTCGACCGCCTCGACTACATGTCGATGTTGTGCAACGAGCACGCCTACGTTCGCGCCATCGAGCAACTGCTCGGCATCGAGCCGCCGCTGCGCGCGCAATACATCCGCACGATGTTCGATGAACTGACCCGCTTCTCGAATCACCTGCTGTGGATTGCCGCCTGTGGTATCGACCTCGGCGCGATGACGGTGTTCCTGTACTGCTTCCGTGAACGCGAAATGATCATGGACATGTACGAGGCCGTGTCCGGCGCGCGCATGCACGCGGCCTACTACCGGCCGGGCGGTGTGTACCGGGACCTTCCGGACAGCATTCCGAAATACAAGGAAAGCCGCTGGACCAAGGGCAAGGACCTCAAGCGACGCAACGAGTGGCGCGAGGGCACCCTGCTGGACTTCATCGAGGAGTTCGCCAAGGACGTTCCGAGCAAGATCGACGAGTACGAGACCCTGCTGACCGAGAACCGGATCTGGAAGCAACGCACCGTCGGTATCGGCGTGGTGTCGCCCGAGAAAGCCAAGCAGATGGGCTACAGCGGCGTGATGTTGCGCGGCTCCGGCGTGGAATGGGACCTGCGCAAGAAGCAGCCCTACGCCGTGTACGACAAGATGGACTTCGACATCCCGGTCGGCGTCAGCGGCGACTGCTACGACCGCTACCTGTGCCGTGTCGAGGAACTGCGCCAGTCGGCGAAGATCATCCTGCAGTGCGTGGACTGGCTGAAGAAGAACCCCGGCCACGTAATGCTGAAGAATTTCAAGGTCATCCCGCCCACCCGCGAGGAAATGAAGGATGACATGGAAGCCCTGATCCACCACTTCAAACTGTTCACCGAAGGTTACTGCGTGCCCGAGGGCGAAACCTACGCGGCCGTCGAGGCGCCCAAGGGCGAATTCGGCTGCTACCTGGTATCGGACGGCGCCAACAAGCCGTTCCGCGCCCACTTCCGCGCGCCGGGCTTCGCCCACCTGTCGAGCATGAACGAACTGGCCTCGGGCCACATGCTGGCCGACACGGTGGCCATCATCTCGACGCTCGACCTGGTGTTCGGCGAGGTGGACCGCTAATGATTGAAACCCTCAACGGTGCCGCGATGCTGACCGAAGAAACCCGGAAGACGATCGACCACTGGGTCGCGAAATTCCCGGAAGACAAGAAACGCTCCGCCCTGATCCAGTCGCTGATCGCGGCGCAGGAACAGAACGGCGGCTGGATCACGCCCGAGCTGACCGAGGCCGTGGCCGACTACCTCGAATTGCCGCCGGTCTGGGCCCATGAGGTCGTTTCTTTCTACTCGATGTTCTTCACCGAGCCGGTGGGCCGGCACAAGGTGAACATCTGTACCAACATTTCCTGCTGGCTGAACGGCGCGGACGAATTGGTCGCCCACGCCGAGAAGAAACTCGGTGTGAAGCTGGGCGGCACCACCGGGGACGGCCGCATCACGCTGGTGCGCGAGGAAGAGTGCCTCGCGGGTTGCTGCGGCGCGCCGATGGCGGTAGTCGACGGCCACTACAAGGAGCATCTCGACATCGAGAAGCTCGACGCCCTGCTGGACGGGCTGGAGTAATCGTCATGGCCGAACACAACGTCGTATTCACCACGCTGGACAAGGACCAGCCCTGGACCCTCGAAAACTACCTCGCGGTGGACGGGTACCAGGCCTGGAAGAAAATCCTGGCCGAGAAGACCGCCCAGGAAGACATCATCGACGCGGTCAAGGAATCCGCGCTGCGCGGCCGCGGCGGGGCGGGCTTCCCGACCGGCCTGAAGTGGAGCTTCATGCCGCGCTCGGCGCCCATGCAGAAGTACATCCTGTGCAATTCGGACGAGTCCGAGCCCGGCACCTGCCACGACCGTGACATCCTGCGTTTCAATCCGCACGCGGTGATCGAGGGCATGGCCATCGCCGGTTACGCGATGGGCGCCACCGTCGGTTACAACTACCTGCGGGGCGAATTCCACCACGAGCCGTTCGAGCGCTTCGAGGCCGCGTTGAAGGAAGCCTACGAGGCCGGCCTGCTCGGCAAGGACATCCAGGGCTCCGGCATCGACATGGACATCCACACCGCGCTGGGCGCCGGCGCCTACATCTGCGGCGAGGAGACCGCGTTGATGGAGTCGCTGGAAGGCAAGAAGGGCCAGCCGCGCTTCAAGCCGCCGTTCCCGGCCAATTTCGGTCTGTACGGCCAGCCCAGCACGATCAACAACACCGAGACCCTGGCCTCGGTTCCGGCCATCATGCGCAACGGCGCGGAGTGGTTCCTGAACATCGGCAAGCCCAACAACGGCGGCCCGAAGTGCTTCTCGGTCTCGGGCCACGTCAACCGGCCGGGCAACTACGAGGTACCGCTGGGCACACCGTTTTCGGAACTGCTGGAAATGGCCGGCGGGGTGCGCGAGGGCCACAAGCTCAAGGGCGTGATCCCGGGCGGGTCCTCCATGCCCGTGCTGCCCGCCGACATCATCATGGATTGCACCATGGATTTCGACGCGCTGAGCAAAGTGGGTTCGGGCCTGGGTTCGGGCGCGGTCATCGTGATGGACGACAGCACCTGCATGGTCAGGGCCTGCACACGCATCGCGCAGTTCTACCACATGGAGTCCTGCGGGCAGTGCACGCCCTGCCGCGAGGGCACCGGCTGGATGCACCGTCTGCTGACGCGGATCGTGGATGGCAAGGGCCGCGAAGGCGACCTGGAACTGCTGCGGTCCGCGGCCGGGCAGATCGAGGGCCACACCATCTGCGCCTTCGGCGAGGCCGCGGCCTGGCCGGTGCAGGGCTTCCTGCGCCATTACTGGGATGAATTCGAGTACTTCGTCAAGCACGGCCGTTCCATGGTCGGGGAACAGCAGGGGCGCGCCGCATGAGCACCGAAATGAAAGAAGCCGAAGTGCAGGCCGTGGACATGGTCAGCATCGAAGTCGACGGCGTCACGCTGCAGGCCCCCAAGGGCTCGATGATCATCGAGGCGACGGACAAGGCCGGCATCGAGATTCCGCGCTTCTGTTACCACCCGAAGCTCAGTATCGCCGCCAACTGCCGCATGTGCCTGGTGGACGTCGAAAAGATGCCCAAGCCGGTGCCCGCCTGCGCGACGCCGGTGATGGAAGGCATGCGGGTGTACACCACCTCGCGCCGGGCCATCGACGCGCAACACGGCGTGATGGAATTCCTGCTGATCAATCACCCGCTGGATTGCCCGATCTGCGACCAGGGCGGCGAATGCGAGTTGCAGGACCAGGCCATGGGTTACGGCCGCAGCGTGTAGCGCTTCACCGAGCGCAAGCGCGTGGTCAAGGACAAGAACGTCGGCCCGCTGATCCAGACCGAGATGACGCGCTGCATCCACTGCACGCGCTGCGTCCGCTTCCTGGAGGAAATCGCCGGCACCAGCGAAATGGGCGGGGCGGGCCGCGGCGACCGCCTCGAGATCGGCACCTGCGTCGAGAACAGCATCGACTCCGAGCTGTCGGGCAACGTGATCGACCTCTGCCCGGTGGGCGCGCTGACCAACAAGCCCTTCCGCTTCGCGGCGCGGGCCTGGGAACTGATGGCGAAACCTTCGATCGCCCTGCACGACGGCGTGGGCTCGCACCTTTTCCACCACGTGCGGCGCGGGCAGGTGCTGCGCACCGTGCCGCGCGAGAACGAAACCCTCAACGAAACCTGGTTGACCGATCGTGATCGGTACAGCCAGCAAGGCCTGTACTCGGACGACCGCGTGCTGGAGCCGCAGGTCAAGGAGAACGGTGAATGGAAAACCGTTTCCTGGGACGAGGCCATCGCGATCGTGGCGGATATCCTGAAGGAGGCGGGCGCCGAATCCGGCCTGCTGATGTCGCCTTCCGCAGCCAGTGAAGAGTATTACCTGGGCCAGGCGCTGATGCGCGGCCTGGGCAGCGGCAACGTCGACCATCGGCTGCGCCAGGCCGATTTTTCCGACGACCCGGCGGCGCCGGTGGTTCCGCAGTGGGAGATGCCCGTCGCCGAAATAGACGCTGCCGACGCCATTCTGATGGTTGGCTGCAACCCGCGCCACGAGGCGCCGATCGTCGGTCACCGCGTGCGCCAGGCCTGGCGCCGGGGCGCCGGGATTTCGGCTTACAACCCGGTCGAGTGGGATTTCCATTTCGACACCGGCATGGACGCGATCACGGCGCCGCAGGGCCAGTTGGCCGAGCTGGCCGCCCTGGCCTCGGCCGTAGAGAAACGCAGCGGACAGGGCGCCCCCGGCGTCCTGCGGTCCGTGATCGACGCCGCGCATCCGGCCGAGCGCCACGAAGCGCTGGCCGAGCGGCTGGCCGCGGCCGGCCGTGGCCTGGTGCTGTTCGGGCAGGCTGCCCAGCAGCACGGTGACGCCGCCTGGTTGCGGGCGCTCGCCGGCTACATCGCCGCCGCCAACGGCTGTGCGCTGAACGTGCTGAGCCCGGGAGGCAACTCGCGGGGTGCCTGGCTGGCAGGCGCGGTTCCGCACCGCGGGCCCGGTGGTTCGGCCGCCCTGGCCGGAAAGAACGTCGCCGAGATGCTCGGCGCGTCCCTGAAGGCGTACCTGTTGTGGGGCATCGAGCCCGGCTTCGATATCGCCAATCCTGCCGCGGCCGTCAAGGCCTTGCGCGGCGCCGACAAGGTCGTGATCGTGGCCAGCCATGCCGCCAGCGGGCTGTACGAGATGGGTGACGTGATCCTGCCGCTGGCGCCGCAACCGGAGTCCGAGGGCAGCATGATCAACCTGGACGGCACCGTGCTGTCCTGGAACGCCGCGGGCAAGCCCTCCGGCCAGGCCCGTGCGGGCTGGAAGATCCTGCGTCGTCTCGGTGGCGAACTCGGCCTGGAAGGCTTCGGCCAGGTCGGCCTCGAGGACGTACGCAACGACATGCGCGCCGCGGCCGCCGACGCGGCGACCCCCGTCGAATTGCGGCTGAACGGACCCACCGGCGCAGGCGGTCTGCACCGCATCGGCGACGTGCCGATCTACGCGGTCGACGCCCTGTGCCGGCGCTCGGCGCCGCTGCAGCGAACCGTGCACGCCGCCAATGACTGGCTCGGGCTGAACCCCGCGGATGCCGGGCGCCTCGGCCTGGCCGATGGCGCCATGGCGCGGGTCTCGCAGGGCGGGCAGTCAGCGGAATTCGAAGTGAGAGTCAGCGAGAAGGTGCCGGAAGGCGGGGCCTGGTTGCGCAGCGCGACCTGCGCCACCCGCAAGCTCGGTAACGCTTTCGCGCCCATCGACGTGGAGGTGGCATGATGTCCGAGACCCTTCTTGACCAGGCCCTCTACCTGCTGATCGTCCTGCTGAAAATCTTGGCGGTGGTGGTGCCGCTGATCCTCGCGGTCGCTTACTACACCTACGCCGAGCGCAAGGTCATCGGTTACATGCAGATCCGCCGCGGACCGAACCGGATCGGGCCGCTCGGCCTGTTCCAGCCCTTCGCCGACGTCTTCAAGCTGTTGCTGAAGGAAATCATCCTGCCGGAGAACGCGAACAAGTTCCTGTTCGTGCTGGCTCCCGTGCTGTCGCTGGCCCCTGCCTTCGCGGCCTGGGCGGTGGTGCCCTTCAACGACTGGGCGGTGATCGCCGACGTCGACGCCGGCCTGCTGTACATCCTGGCGATGTCCTCGCTCGGTGTGTACGGGCTGATCATCGCCGGCTGGGCCTCGAACTCGCAGTACGCCTTCCTCGGCGCGCTGCGTTCGACGGCGCAGATGGTCTCGTACGAGATCGCCATGGGCTTCGCGCTGATCGGCGTGCTGATCCTGGCCGGCAGCCTGAACCTCGGCGAGATCGTCAACGCCCAGCAGGGCGGTTTTCTGGACTGGTTCTGGCTGCCGCTGCTGCCGCTGTTCGCGATCTACGTGATCTCCGGCGTGGCCGAGACCAACCGCGCGCCATTCGACGTGGCCGAGGGCGAGTCGGAAATCGTCGCGGGTTTCCACGTCGAATACGCGGGGTCCGGTTTCGCGGTGTTCTTCCTGGCCGAGTACGCCAACATGATCCTGATCTCGGCGCTGACCGCGATCATGTTCTGCGGCGGCTGGCTGTCGCCCTTCGAGGGCGTGCCGGTGCTCGGCGACACCTTCCTGGGCGCCAGCAGCATGTTCTGGTTCCTGGGCAAGACCGTGTTCTTCATGTACCTGTTCCTGTGGTGGCGCGCGACTTTCCCGCGTTACCGCTACGACCAGATCATGCGCCTGGGCTGGAAGGTCCTGGTGCCGATCACGATCGTCTGGGTCATGGTGGCCGCGGTGATCTCCGTGCTCGGCCTGGTAACGAGGGGTAGCTGACGATGAATGCCGTAAGCCGATATTTGAAGAGCCTGCTGCTGCTGGAGCTCTGGCAGGGCCTCGGGGTCACGCTGCGTTACTTTTTCCGCCCGAAGTTCACCCTGAACTACCCGGAGGAGAAAACGCCGAAGTCGCCGCGATTCCGGGGTTTGCACGCGCTGCGTCGTTACCCCAACGGCGAGGAACGCTGCATCGCCTGCAAGTTGTGCGAGGCCGTCTGCCCCGCGCTGGCCATCACCATCGACTCCACGCAGCGCGAAGACGGCTCGCGCCGCACCACGCGTTACGACATCGACCTGTTCAAGTGCATCTACTGCGGGTACTGCGAAGAGTCCTGCCCGGTGGATTCCATCGTGCTGACCGACGTGCTCGAGTTCCACATGGAGGAACGCGAGGAGAGCGTGGTGACCAAGTCGCAACTGCTGGCCATCGGCGACCGCTTCGAAGAGCAGATCGCCGCCAACCGGCGCCAGGACGCCGCATACCGCTGACGGGGACCCAAGCATGCCGATTTTCGAAATTGTCTTTTACACCTTCTCCCTCATCATGCTGGGGGCGGCGGTGGCCGTGATCTCGGTGCGCAACCCGGTGTACGCGGCCCTGTTCCTGGTGCTGGCTTTCTTCAGCGCCTCCGCCATCTGGATGCTGCTCGAGGTCGAGTTCCTGGCCATCATCCTGATCCTGGTATACGTGGGCGCGGTGATGGTGCTGTTCCTGTTCGTGGTGATGATGCTGGACATCAACCTCGAGCCGTTGCGCGCCGGGTTCATAAAATACCTGCCGGTCGGCCTGCTGGTGGCCGCCGTGATGGCGGCCGAATTCCTGCTGGTGATCTGGGCCAAGGGGCGTTTCGACGAGAACGCCTTCCCGGTGCCGTCGCCCAACCCCGCCGATTACAGCAACACCAAGGCCGTGGGCGAGTGGCTGTACACCAACTACCTGCTGGCCTTCGAAGTAGCCGGCGTGATCCTGCTGGTGGCGATCATTGCCGCGGTAGCGCTCACGCACCGCCAGCGCAGCGGTTCGCACCGCCAGAACCCGTCCCTGCAGGTGCGGGTGCGCAAGGACGAGCGCGTGCGGCTGGTGAAAATGAAGTCCGAACCGAAACAGGAAGGCTGAGGAGACCTAGCATGCTGACACTCGCACATTTCCTTACCCTCGGCGCCCTGCTGTTCTGCATCAGCGTGACCGGCATCTTCCTGAACAGGAAGAACGTGATCATCCTGCTGATGTGCATCGAACTGATGCTGCTCGCGGTGAACATGAACTTCGTGGCCTTCTCCCGGTTCCTGGGCAACCTTGACGGCCAGGTGTTCGTTTTCTTCATTCTGACCGTGGCCGCCGCCGAGGCGGCGATCGGCCTGGCCATCCTGGTGGTGCTGTTCCGCAGCCGCCAGACCATCGACGTGGCCGAACTCGACGACCTGAAGGGCTGACATGTCTCTCAAAACCATATTGATACTGATCCCCTTGCTGCCGCTGGCCGCGGCCGCGATCGCGGGCCTGCTGCGCAACCAGATCGGCCGGGCCGGTTCGCACTGGGTGACCATTCTCGGCGTGGCGGTCTCCTTCGCGCTGTCGGCTTACGTGCTGTACCTGCAGATGTACGAGGGCCTGGGCACGCAGAACATCAGCGTCTACACCTGGATGGTGGCCGACGGCATCAAGTTCGAGATCGGCTTCCTGATCGACCACCTGACGGCCCTGATGATGGTCGTGGTGAGTTTCGTGTCGTTCATGGTGCACATCTACACCATCGGCTACATGGCCGACGACCCGGGCTACCAGCGTTTCTTCAGCTACATCGCGTTTTTCACCTTCTCGATGCTGATGCTGGTGATGTCGAACAACTTCCTGCAGTTGTTCTTCGGCTGGGAGGCGGTGGGCCTCGCGTCCTACCTGCTGATCGGCTTCTGGTTCGACCGCGAGTCGGCCGCCTACGCCGGCCTGAAGGCTTTCCTGGTCAACCGCGTAGGCGACTTCGGCTTCCTGCTGGGCATCGCGGCGGTCCTGTTCTGCTTCGGCACCATGGACTACGCCGAGGTGTTCGCCGCGGCGCCGTCGCTCGAGGGCAAGACCGTCAGCATCATCCCCGGCCTGGAGTGGCAGTGGATCACGGTGATCTGTATCTGCCTGTTCATCGGAGCGATGGGCAAATCGGCGCAGGCCCCGCTGCACGTGTGGCTGCCCGACTCGATGGAAGGCCCGACCCCGATCTCCGCGCTGATCCACGCCGCGACGATGGTCACGGCCGGTATCTTCATGGTCTCGCGGATGTCGCCACTGTTCGAACTCAGCGACGCCGCGCTCAGCTTCGTCATGCTGATCGGCGCCGTCACGGCCTTCTTCATGGGCCTGGTCGGCATCGTGCAAAACGACATCAAGCGGGTGATCGCCTACTCGACGCTCTCGCAGCTCGGCTATATGACGGTCGCGCTGGGCGTTTCCGCCTACTCGGCGGCGATCTTCCACCTGGCCACGCACGCATTCTTCAAGGCGCTGCTGTTCCTGGCCGCCGGCTCGGTGATCATCGCGCTGCACCACCAGCAGGACATGCGCTACATGGGCGGCCTGCGCAAGCAGATGCCGATCACCTGGATCACTTCCTGGATCGGTACGCTGGCGCTGATCGGCTTCCCCTTCTTCTCCGGCTTCTACTCCAAGGACGCGATCATCGAGGCGGTGCACGCCTCCACGCGCTGGGGTAGCGGGGTGGCCTACTGGGCGGTGCTGCTGGGCGTGATCGTCACGTCCTTCTACAGCTTCCGCCTGCTGTACCTGACCTTCCACGGCAAGCCGCGCTACACGGTGGACGTGGGCGCCGGTCACCACCCGCCGGACGGCGTGCTGCAGCACGCGCCGAAGGAGTCGCCGCCGGTGGTCACCGTGCCGCTGATCCTGCTGGCGATCCCGTCGATCGTCATCGGCTACCTGACCATCGAACCGGTGCTGTTCGGCGGCTGGCTGGCGGACTCGATCACCATCCTGCCGCAGAACGACGTGGTGGCCGCGGTCGGCGAGCACTTCCACGGACCGACGGCCATGGCCACGCACGCGCTGCAGACGGCGCCGTTCTGGCTGATGCTGGCCGGCTTCGCGCTGGCAACCCTCATTTACATGGTGCGGCCGGCCCTGGCGGACACGCTGGCAAACCGGTTCCCCCGGCTGCACGCCTTGCTGGAGAACAAGTTCTACGTGGACGAGCTGTACCAGAAGCTCTTCATCAGCCGCACGCTTTCGATCGGCAACGGCCTGTGGAAGAAAGCCGACGCCGGCCTGATCGACGGCTGGCTGGTCAACGGGTCGGCGAAGTTCGTGAACAACCTGTCGGCCCGCGTTCGCACCTGGCAGACCGGTTACCTGTTCCAGTACGCGTTCGCGATGATTATCGGCCTGATCGCCATCCTGGCCATCTGGGTCACGTTGTAAGCAGAGGGGCGTAAAAACATCATGACAAGCAACTGGCCCATCCTGAGCGTTCTGATCTGGCTGCCGATGCTCGGCGCCGTGGTCGTGCTCGCCACCGGTGAACATCGCGCGGCGCTGGCGAAAGTGCTGGCGCTGGTCACCTCGCTGCTCACCTTCGTCCTCAGCATCACGCTGTTCACCGGTTTCGACACCTCCACCGCGGCGATGCAGTTCACCGAGTTCAAGCCCTGGATCGAGACCTTCAACATCAACTATTCACTCGGTGTCGACGGCTTCTCGGTGCCGCTGATCCTGCTGACGACGTTCTTCGGCGTGTTGGTGGTCATCGCCGGCTGGGAAGTCATCACCGAGAAAGTCCAGCAGTACATGGCCGCCTTCCTGGTGATGGAAGGACTGATGGTCGGCGTGTTCGCCGCCCTCGACGCGCTGCTGTTCTACGTATTCTTCGAGGCCATGCTGATCCCGATGTTCCTGGTGATCGGCATGTGGGGCGGGCCGAACAAGGTCTACGCGACGCTCAAGTTCTTCCTGTACACCTTCCTCGGCTCGGTGTTCATGCTGATCGGGTTGATCTACCTGTACCTGCAGTCTGGCACCTGGTCGATCCTCGAATGGCATCAGTTCCCGCTGGCGCTCAACGTGCAGAAGTGGCTGTTCCTCGGCTTCCTGGCCGCCTTCTCGGTGAAAATCCCGATGTGGCCGGTGCATACCTGGTTGCCGGACGCGCACGTCGAGGCGCCGACCGGCGGTTCGGTGATCCTGGCGGCCATCATGCTGAAAATCGGCGGTTACGGCTTCATCCGGTTCAGCCTGCCGATCACGCCGGACGCCTCGGCGGCGCTGGACTGGCTGATCATCACCTTGTCGTTGATCGCGGTGGTCTACATCGGTTTCGTCGCGCTGGTGCAGCAGGACATGAAGAAACTGATCGCCTATTCCTCGATCTCGCACATGGGCTTCGTGACGCTGGGCATGTTCATCGCCTTCGCGGTGTTCCAGAACACGGAGTCGGGCCGTGGAGCGGCGCTCGGCGTCGAAGGCGCGATGGTGCAGATGATCTCGCACGGTTTCGTCTCCGGCGCGCTGTTCCTCTGCGTCGGCGTGCTTTACGACCGCGTGCACAGCCGCATGATCAAGGATTACGGCGGGGTCGCGCACAAAATGCCGTGGTTCGCCGCCCTGGCGGTGCTCTTCTTCATGGCCAATTCGGGCTTGCCCGGCACCAGCGGCTTCGTCGGCGAATTCATGGTGATCCTGGCCGCGTTCCAGGCCAATTTCTGGTACGCCTTCCTCGCCGCCGTGACCCTGATCCTGGGCGCCGCTTACAGCCTGTGGCTGGTCAAGCGCGTGATTTTCGGCAAGGTCGCGAACAACGACGTCGCCATGCTGGAAGACATCAATGCCCGCGAGGCCCTGGTGCTCGGCGTGTTGGCGGCGGCGGTTCTGCTGGTCGGCATCTGGCCGGCTCCGCTGGTGGACCTGATGCACGCGTCGGTCGACGCGCTGCTGCAGCACATCCAGCAACCCAAGATCGTATTGGTTGGGGGTTAACGACATGACGCGCACGGATTTCCTACTCATCGCCCCCGAACTCTGGGTCCTGACCATGACCTGCGTGATCCTGATGGTCGACCTGTTCCTGAAAGAGGAGCGCCGCGGGATCGTTCACCTGTTGGCCATGGTCACGCTGGTATTCGCCGCGATCATCACGCTGCGGGTCGACGACAGCATGAGCAGCGGCGGCGCCGCGCTGGCCTTCAACGGCTCGTTCGTCCGCGACCAGATGGGCGATATGCTCAAGTTGTTCAGCTACTTCGTGCTGGCCATGGTGTTCATTTACGCCAAGTTCTGCCTGCGCCAGTTCCGCATGTTCCGCGCGGATTTCTACACGCTGTCGCTCGAAGCCCTGCTGGGTATCATGCTGCTGATTTCGGCGAACAACCTGATCATGGTCTACCTCGGTCTCGAATTGCTGGCGCTGGCCTCCTACACGCTGGTGGCCTACGACCGCGATTCCAGGCGTGGTTCGGAAGCGGCGATGAAGTACTTCGTGCTCGGCTCGATGGCCTCGGGCATGCTGCTCTACGGCATGTCGATGATCTATGGCGCCACCGGCACGCTGGACCTGGGCGCGATCGCCGAAGCGGTCAAGGTCAACGGCGCCGACGACATCATGCTGGTGTTCGGCCTGGTGTTCCTGATCGTCGGTATCTCCTTCAAGTTCGGGGCGGCCCCGTTCCACATGTGGGTACCGGACGTGTACCAGGGCGCGCCCGTTTCCACGACCCTGTTCATCTCCTCGCTGCCGAAGATGGCGGCCTTCGCGATGGCGTTCCGGCTGCTGCAGACCGGCCTCGGTGACCTGCAGGGCGACTGGATGCAGATGCTCGCGCTGCTGGCCGTGCTGTCGATCGTGGTCGGCAACCTGGCCGCGATCGCGCAGACCAACATCAAGCGCATGCTGGCCTATTCCACGATCGGCCACATGGGCTTCGTGTTCATGGGCCTGCTCGCCGGCACGCCCGAGGGCTACGGCGCCGGCATGTTCTACGTGATCGTCTACTCGCTGATGTCGGCGGCCGGTTTCGGCATGGTCATCCTGCTGTCGGGCCACGGCATCGAGGCCGAAAAGCTCGACGACTTCAAGGGGCTGAACCAGCGCAATCCGTGGTACGCGGCGATCATGGCCATGGTCATGTTCTCGATGGCCGGCGTGCCGGTGTTCGTCGGCTTCTTCGCCAAGTGGCTGGTGATCCAGGCGGCCCTCAACGCCGGGCTGGTCTGGCTGGCCATCGTCGCGGTCGTGTTCTCGGTGGTCGGCGCGTTTTACTACATCCGCGTCGTCAAGCTGATGTACTTCGACGAGCCCGTCACCACCACGAAGATCGACGCCCCGGTGGACTTTCGCGCGGTGATTTCGCTGAACGGCGTGATCATGCTGGGGCTCGGTATTTTCTCGGGTTCGCTGATCCAGATCTGCATGTCTTCGTTCGGGGCTTGAACCCGGCACGGGGAATACTTTAAAATTCCCGTCTTGCTGATGCGGGGTGGAGCAGTCTGGCAGCTCGTCGGGCTCATAACCCGAAGGTCGCAGGTTCGAATCCTGCCCCCGCTACCAAGCTTTTTTGGTTGAGGCCCCGGCAGGGGCCTCAATCGTTCTGAAAAGGGGCCGGCGAGCCCCTTTTTCGTGCCTGGGCAACGGGGTCAGAGTGAAAGTTCCCGTTTTGTTGGCCCGGGCTCCGGTCTGGTTTCAGCGCGTTTCCACTCTGACCCCGCGACGGAGTGTACGGTGGCATCTTTAAAGCTGACAGGACTGCTGCAACCGCTGATCGAGGACCTCGGCTACGAGTTCGTCGGTATCGAGCACCGCAGCAACCCGAAAAACCCGGTGGTGACGATCTACATCGACCGCCCGGAAGGCATCGCGATCGAGGATTGCGAAGCCGTTTCGCGCGAGGTGGCCGCCTTGCTGGACGTGGAAGATCCGATCCCGGGGCACTACAACCTGGAAGTGTCCTCGCCGGGTCTGGACCGGCCGCTGTTCACCTGGGAGCAGTTCGCCCGGTTTGCCGGCGACGAGGCCGCGGTGACACTGTTCGCGCCCGTCGACGGCCGGCGCAAGTTCAAGGGCCGGATACTGGGCGCCGCCGACGGCAAGGTGACGATCGAACAGGACGGCGACGAGGTGGTGCTGGAAATGGCCAACGTCGCAAAGGCCCGGCTGGTGCCGGACTACGAGGCCATACTGGCCGAAAAACGCAACAAATCGGATTGATTGAACAGAGAGAACGACGCGATGAGTAAGGAAATCCTGCTGGTTGTGGATGCGGTGTCCAACGAGAAAGGCGTGGGCAAGGACGTGATTTTCGGCGCCCTGGAAGCCGCGCTGGCCTCCGCTGCACGCAAGCTCAGCGAAGAGGAGCGCGACGTGCGCGTGGCCATCGACCGCTCGACCGGCGAGTACGAGACCTTCCGCCGCTGGGAGGTCATCGAGGACGGCGAGGAGATGGAGAACGAGGATGCCCAGCTGTTCCTCGCCGACGCCCTGAAGATCGACGCGGACATCGAGGTGGGCGGCTTCATCGAGGAACCGATGGAAAACGCCGAATTCGGCCGCATCGCCGCCCAGACCGCCAAGCAGGTCATCGTGCAGCGGGTCCGCGAGGCCGAGCGCGCCCAGGTTGTCGAAGAATACGAGGACCGCGCCGGCGAACTGGTCAACGGCATCGTCAAGCGGGTGGAGCGCGGCAACGTTTACCTCGACCTGGGCGGCAACGCCGAGGCATTCATCTCGCAGCGCAACATGATCCCCGGTGAATCGGTTCGCCCCGGCGACCGCCTGCGCGCCTTCCTCTACGAGGTCAAGTCCGAGCCGCGCGGTCCGCAGCTGTTCGCCAGCCGCACCAAGGTGGAGTTCCTGGTGGCCCTGTTCGAGCTCGAAGTGCCGGAGATCGGCCAGGGCCTGATCAGCATCATGGGCGGCGCCCGCGACCCCGGCCGACGCGCCAAGATCGCGGTTCGTTCCAACGACAAGCGCACCGACCCGATCGGCGCCTGCGTGGGCATGCGCGGTTCGCGCGTCCAGGCCGTTTCCAACGAACTGGCCGGCGAGCGCATCGACATCATCCTGTGGGACGACAACCCGGCCCAGTTCGTGATCAACGCCATGGCGCCGGCCGAGGTGGCCTCCATCGTCGTGGACGAGGAGAACAATTCCATGGACATCGCGGTCGAAGAGTCCACCCTGTCCCAGGCGATCGGCCGCGGCGGGCAGAACGTGCGCCTGGCCAGCGAATTGAGCGGATGGGAGCTCAACGTGCTGACCATCGAGCAGGCCGAGCAGAAGAGCGAAGAGGAAGGCAAGGCCATCCTGGAGCGTTTCATGCAGCGGCTCGACGTGGGTGAGGACGTGGCGGCCATCCTGGTCCACGAGGGCTTCAGCAACATCGAGGAAGTGGCCTACGTGCCCGAGTCGGAGTTGCTGGACATCGAGGAGTTCGACGAGGAAATCGTCACCGAGATCCGCCGGCGCGCCCGCGACGCCCTGCTCACGCAGCTGATCGCGAAGGAAGAAAACCTGGAAGAAAACGCACCGGAACAGGATCTGCTGGACCTCGAAGGCATGACCGAGCGGCTGGCTTATCGCCTGGCCGAGAGAGGCGTCCGCAGCCAGGAAGACCTGGCCGAGCTTTCGGTGGACGAGCTGATCGAGTTCGATGAAATGAGTGAAGAGGATGCGGCGGCGCTGATCATGGCGGCGCGCGCGCCGTGGTTCGCAGAAGAAGAATAAGCGGCCGGGCCGCCCGCGGAAATCCTCAAGGAGCAGAATATGTCACAAGTTACCGTATCGCAGTTGGCCGATGTACTCGGCGTCGAAATGGGCAAATTGCTTGCCCAGCTGAACGACGCCGGCATCGAGGCCGGCGGACCGGATGACACGGTCTCCAACGACGACAAGAAGAAGTTGCTCGCCCACCTGCGGGCGAGTCACGGCAAGCGTGAAAGCGACGCCACGGCGCCGCGCCAGGTCACGCTGAAACGCAAGTCCGTCAGCGAACTGCGCGTGACCGGGTCCGGTCCGCGCGGCGCCACGCGCACGGTGAACGTGGAAGTCCGCAAGAAGCGGACCTACGTGAAGCGCGAGGTGGTCGAGGAGCAGATCGGAGTCGACGACCAGGATCGCGAAGAAGCCCGCAGAATCCTCGAGGAGTCGCGCGCGCAACGCGAGGCCGAGCAACGGGCGAAGGCCGAGGTCGCCGAGGCGGCCCGCCTCAAGCGCGAGGAGGAAGAGCGCAAGGCCACCGAGGAAGCCCAGCGCAAGGCCGCCGAGGAAGCCCAGCGCAAGGCCGCCGAGGAGAAGGCCCAGGCAGAAGAAGAGGTTCGTCGCCGCGCCGAGGA
>Ga0180435_10003209_pt1 | contig 16463 bp, 18 predicted proteins | sample SS_ome_3_FD_132467 | JGI IMG/M metagenome (GOLD analysis project Ga0180435, IMG submission 132467) | Hypersaline lake sediment archaeal communities from the Salton Sea, California, USA - SS_3_S_1 metaG | ecosystem: Environmental > Aquatic > Non-marine Saline and Alkaline > Hypersaline >...
AGGTCGTTACTGTCTCTTCCATAGGATCGCCTCTTTTCCGCGCGCACCTGGTCGCCAGGCCGCGCCCGTTTCGTAACAGCCGTGATCAGCTCTGTTTCGTAACAGTGCCGTCCTTGTGGACCGTATACCGCGCCATGTCGATGGGGTAGCCAAAGTCGGGCTTGGGCTCGGGCTCGTGGGCAAGGATCGCCTCTACGCTGGCCCGTGCCCAGCGTTGGCTTGCCCGTCGCCAGTAGACCCTACACTTGGCAGAACAAAACCGCTTGTCGCGCCCGTTCGGCTTGTGCTCCAGTTCAGCGCCGCACCATCGGCAAATGGTTTGCCGGTATAGGGTCGTCACTTGTCGCCCCCGTCGCGCGCCACAAGTCGCCGCTCTTGGTCATAGCGCCACAGCGTACAGACCGCGCGCCCGGTGGGCTCGTGTGCATACTCGCCCGGCCAGACCTCTATACCGCTGCCCTCCAAGTCAGCCTTGATCAGCTTGTGGGCTTTGATCAGGTTGTCCGCGTGGGGCTCGCGGTCGGCAAAGACTGCAAGCCCGCTGCCCGTGTGGACCTCGCAAGCCAGGACCTCGCCCGCCTCTTGATCGTAGGCCGTGAGAGAAACGAGGTAGCGCCGGCTTGCCGGCCCCGGCTCGTTACCCATCGTGGTAGGCCCGTCCTTGGTCAGTGCCTCACAGCGCACAAGGTCGATCTCGCGCCATTGCAGCTCTTTTTTGTAGTCGTCGAGGGTGTAGAATCCGAGTGTTTGCGCCATAGTACCCGCCTTTCACTTGCCCAGCCCGTCAAGAATGCTTTCAACCTCCAGGACCAGAGGATCAGCCGGGGCTTGGGCCTCTGCCCCCTGGTCGCCGTCGTCGGTGGCCAGGCTAACCCCAGCGCGCAGCATTCGCTTGATCTCGCCCAGCTCTTGCAGCACGTCGCCCAGCGTTGGCCCGCTATGGACCAGCATAAAGGCCCGGATCGCCTTTCTGACCGTCTCGCTCGTATTCTCTTGGTCGTCGAGAAAGGCTATAATGTCCGCGTCTTTTTCAGTGTCCAAGGAAAAGCCCTTAGAGATTTTAGCCATGTCAGCCCGCCCGGTGGGAGAGGTTAGCCGCGAAATTGTGAAAGCCGCGCGCGTTGGCATACTCGGGCTCGGGCAAGACCGCAGCTTGACGAAAGGCCCGCTTGACGTGCTCGCCCCACAGGTAGGCCCCGCCGCCGCACACTACCACTTGCCGAAAGGTCGCCGCGCCCGGCCCCCAGTATTGCGCCGCGGTATCGACGATCTCTTGCCCGATGTCGTCAATGATGGGCTTGACGATGGGCCGCAAGTCTACGCGCTCGCCCGCGTCGAATGTGTAGCCCTCCACTATGGCTTGCATAACCGCGTGATCCTGCATACGGTTTAGGCCAGGGTGTGAAACGTCGAGGTAGTCACGCACAGCCCTTACCACGTTCCAGGCCCCGCGCTCTGTTCCTTGCGTCTCGCTGGGGATGTCTGACAGCCCGTCAACCGAAAGATAGTTGACGGTGTGCCCGCCCACGTCCAGGACCGCGACCTTGCTTTTTGCCAGCTCGGGCCGCACTATGCGCCCGCGGTCGTCGATCAGCAAGGCCAGGACCGCGCCCCAGGCTTGGGGCACTACGCGCACAGATTCTACCTTGAGAGACTGCCCGCGCCGGCCCTCGCGCACAAATTGGTGCACGCCTAACAGCCGGTCGCGCAGGGCTGCCCGGTCGCGTTGGTAGTCTGCCAGAGGTAGGCCCGTCACAAGGTTTATGGTCGCTTGGGTCGCCTCTGTCAGTTCAGACAGCGCGCCAAAAAGCAGGGCCAGATACTCGGGCGATTGAATCCAAGCCGCCGTTTCTTTGCGCGCCCCCGTGACGCCTTTCTTGACTGCCTCTTGCCCCACGAGGTAGCGCCCGTGCTCGCTGGCCACGATCATAGTCGTGTGCCCGTTCAAGGAAAAGAGGCTTTCCGCTGGGCGAGTAACAAAGCTCGGAAACGTTACCCGCTTGCCGCCGCATACTGCCTTGGTGGCGTAAAAGCCGCCGTCGTACCCGATGTCCATTATAGGCCCTCCTTGTGTTATGTTAGCCTAGCCTAACATAGAGAGTCAAATAAAAAGGGCGTGCGCTATCGCTGCCCCTCGTGCAAGCGCCCTTGCTCATCCTGCAAAGCCTTTACCCGTTGGATCTCTTTCGGGCTTATCATCCAAACTTTGCCGCCCAGCTTTTCACCCTTGACTGTACCCTTTGCCAAGAGACGGTATAAATGGTTCAAGTGATAGCCTAGCTCTTGCGCCGCTTGCTCTGCCGTCAAAAAGCCCTTTTCCATCAATCCTCCACGTGTTAGGCTCGCCTAACATTGTACACCCAAAAGGCCCCAAAGTCAAGCACGAGTTTTGCAAAAGTTTGGTACAAAAAGTTTGGACCGCTCGCGCAGGGCTGCCCGGCCAAAGTTAGAATTTCTGGACAGTGCCCGCCCCCCCCTGCATAGCGAACACGTGCCGCCCACCGTAGGGGCGTCTTGCTGGGCTCGGGCTTGGTGCGTGCGCAGGCCGTCAAGGGGTACGGAAGAGGGGTACACGCGCAGACCTCGCCACAACAACAACACGCGCGCGCCCGTGATCGCCGGCCAGGGCGTGCCCTTTGGTGTTTTCGTGCCCGGTTTGTTGTTGTTGTCGTGCCCGCCCAGGCTGCCCAGGGCGTGCGCCTAAAAAGTTAGGATCATAAAATGAAAGCGCGTTGTCGGTTTTTGTCGGTTTCGTGCCCACGTTGGCCAGGCTGCCCCGGTAACGCAAAAGAGGGTAACGCACGCCGGCAAGTGTGCCCCTGGTCGCTGAACATATAGACTGAACAAACGCGCCCCGAGTGTGCCCCGGCTTGTGCATACTTGGGTGAATAAGCAAGGCCCCAGCGTGCCCGCGCGTGCCTCCAGGACGTGCATACCATGAGTGCATACGCTGGCCCGGATCGTGCCTACAGACCGCGTACAAAGTGGGGGCAAAGTGGGGGCAGAAAAGCCCCCAGCCGGGGCACAGGACCGCACCAAACAGACACCAAAGCGTCACCGGATCAAGCCCCCAGCCGGGGCACAGGACCGCACCAAACAGACACCAAAGCGTCACCGGATCAAGCCCCCAGCCGGGGCACAGAAACGAACCAAACATAGACCAAAGAGGGACAAGCCAGGCCGCCCGCGTGCCCACGAAAAGGGATCAAAAGTACATCAAACATACCTCAGAAAGCGCGCACGCTGGGGCACAAGACCCCTTGACGCCGGCACTATCTGGCAATAAGTCAGGCCACGCCGCCGCCCTTGTCGGGTAGAGGCTGCCCGCACAGCGCGCACGTGCTGGCCTCTTTGGTCAGGGCGTCGAGCTGGGCCGCGTCTTGGGCTTGAATGCTGGCCAGTGTCGCGCCTATCCCGTCGTCAAAGTCCCAGTTTAGATTGTCGAGGTTGGGCCAGTCCCAGCCCTCTAGGTCAAGCTCGAATGATGACAGCTCTAAGGGCTCCCAGTCCAGGACCAGACCCCCGGCCCGGACCTCGCCCAGCAAGCCGGCAAAGTCGGCCCGCAAGGCCGCCGCCTCTTGCTCGCTCGCGCCGGTGGCCACGAGTAGGGCGTCAAAGCGTGCCTGCAAGCCCGCTTGCCGTTTGTCGCAAGTCTCGCGCGTGGTCATCGTTACCAGTAGAAACGCCGCAAGCCCAAGACCTCGCCCATTTCTAGGGCTCGCCCGTATCGCTGGCCAAAGCCGCGCAGGCCCTCGCGCGCCGTCTCGATCTCGCGTGATAGCGCGTCCAGTTTGGCCCCCAGGTCGGTAAGCTCGCCCTCGCCCGGTAGACTGGCCAGGGCTTGCAGCTCTTGCAAGTCAATGTGCCCAGCGCACCACAAGGCCAGCAAGTCGCGGATCGCCTCTGACAGCGTGATCCCTTGGGCCTCTGCCCGTTCCATTGCGCGCGCCTTTTCGCTCGCGTCGATTCTAACCCTCAGTCGGTCGTCGGCCATAGTCGCCCCTTTTTTCTGTGAACGTCAAAAAGTGTCCAAGTCCCCCGCGAGTGTCTAAAGTGTCCAGCTCGTGCCCCGGATCAGCTCGCCGGCGGGTCGCTTATACGTCGCGCACGTGCCCCGGATCGCCGCCCGGTGGGTGTCTCATTTGTCCCAATCGTGCCCGCGCGCAGGCCCCGCGAGTGTGCAAAGTGTGCCAAAACGTGACAGCCCGTGCCCCGGCCAGGGCAGACAGATACAGAAAAATCCAGGTTTCAGCGCCCCCGAGTGCCCACGTGTACCCCGGCAAGGTCAAGTTTTGTCACGTTTTACCACGGTCGCCGTGCCCCGGTGTACCCCGCAAAAGTTAAGTTTTGTTAGGTTTTCTGAGGTAGCGCGTGCCCCCGGCGATATACCGAAAGTGACCCCCAGTCACCCGCGCAGGCCGTCGCCGGCCCCCGGTGTGCCTACAGCAATGCACCAAAACATACCAAAATGCACTTGTGCAAAGCCACGTGCGCCCCCAGCGTGCCCCCGCAGACACAACAGAAGTCAACAAAAGTCAACACCTACGCGCCCACGCCGGCCCCCGTGTGACCACAGCGCGCGCCGCTCTACCAACTTTTACCAAGTATAAACTTGGTCGCCGTGCCCCTCGCGCCCCAAGTTTTCACCGTGTTAACTCGGGCGAGTGTACCCCGGTCGCCCGTAGTTTCACCGTGTTTAATTACGGTGGGCGTACCCCAGGACCTCGCCCTCTACAAACCGATGGTACAAACTGGCCCGCGTGCCGTGTGCCCTTGGGGCTGCCTGTTACGTGCCTGCTAACAGGTCGCCGCGTGCCCTCAAATGTCCGTTTCTTTGCCGTTTAAATGGCCCCCAGTGTGACCACAAGACCCCCGCACCCTTTCGTTAAATTCGTTACTTTTTGGGGCACACAGGCCGCCCGAAAAGTGCAAAAACCTGCAAAAGTGTGCACGTGCTGGGCCACGTCTCAAAGTTGCTACGCTGCGTAAAGTTTTCGCAGCGCCGCGAAAAGTGTAAAACTGAGAGACGGTAGGCCCTGCAAAACAGGCCCGGATCAGGGCTCTATTGATCCTCATTGTAAAGCAATGGCCAGGGCGTCACCTGTTCGTACCTGTTTTACAGGTTGGCCAGGACCTCGCGCGTGCGTTCAGCATACCCCGCACCCATTCGGAAATTCGGAGTTTTGCGCCCACGGGCTGGGCATTCTGACATATCAGACATGCGCCCCAGCCGTGCGCGCGTTACCTCTGTTACCCGTGTTACCCCATTTGAGAGAATATACACAAGCCCCGTTTTATAGGGGTAAAAGAGCTAGATCGCCTCATGTGCGGTGTGTATGTATTGGGCCAAAAGAGGTAACAGAGGTAACAGAGGTAACGTAGACACACAAAGATAGTGTTATATATGATCGTGCTCTATAGAGTGTCATGGTTAGCTCTCCCAGTGTTACCCCTCGTTACCCCATGCGTTACCCCAAAGAGGTAACACAGAGGTAACGCCTTACTCGCTTTCGTCCTTGGTGGTCAGGACCTCGCCGGCGATATGCAGCACCTTTTTAGCCTTGCCGCCGATCCTAACCGTCTTTTGAGTCTTGCCCTTGTCGTGGGTCGCTATGGCCTCCAGCTCTGCCAGTTGCGCATACAGCGCGCCGTTAGACAAGCGCCCCAGCCGCTCGCGCCCGATCAAGCCCTCTACAAGTTGACGCGCCACGATGGGCAAGAGGTAGGCCCCGTCGTCGCCGTCCTTCCAGCCCATAAAGCCCGGCTTGTGTGGGCCGTGGTCGCTGGGGTATTCTTGCTCTTTGGGCAAGAGGTAGGCCCGGTCGCTGGCCAACAGCTCGCGCAGGGCGTCGAGGTAGGCCCGCGCCTCTAGGGCTTGGGTCGTGCTCGCTGCCATCGTGCCGGCGATAGTGTCAAGCCCCGCCGTGTGCGCGTCCGCGTGCGCGTCGAATAGATCGCCCATCGTCGGATGACAGCGCAACAGCCAAAAGGCAAGCTGATTGCTGGCCAGGTTTGACGCCACGCGCAGGACGTTTACCATGTCAGAGTCAAGCCCGCGCAAGTGGGCCGCCCATTGCCGGCGATAGTCGCCAAACATTGCCCCGGCCTCTTGGGCTTTCGCCCGCCCGGTGTCACTTTCCAGCCAGGCCAGCCAGGCCGCGCCCACCGTGGGCAAGTGCTCGCCCAGCTCTTGGGCTTTCGTCAAGTCTGCGTTGTCTTGCCCCCGTTGCCAGGCAAAGGGTAGCACGAGGATACGGGCCAGGCTTGCCGGGTCGCAGTCTGGCACATCCTCGCCCGTGACCAAAGGCCAGCAAAAGACGGGCTTTGTGTCTTTGAGCTGGGCCGCTCTATTCAGCCGGTCTTTTTCGCCGCCCTCTAGGATGTTATGGATCAAGCCGATGTAGGCCCGCACCCCGCCCCCCGTGCCGGGCTTGAAATTGTCCAGAAGCAAGGGCAAGTCGTGCGCGTGGGTGGCCATCGCCATAACAGCGTTGGCCGTCGCGCCCTCGCCCCACTTGATCAGCCGGTCGTCGTCGAGAAAGCCCGCGCCCCAAACGGACATAGCCGCTTGACAAGTCGAGGTTTTGAGGCTGCCCGTTCGGCCCGTGACGTGTAGGGCGTATCGCTCGTTTCTCAAGTGAGACAGCGCCGCCGCTGGGCCTTGGAGGATGAAAGAAAGCAGGACCGCGCCCCGCTCTGGCCCCATCGCCCGGATCAGGGCCTCCAGGGCGTCAAGCCCCTTTTGCAGCTCGCCCGCGGTCGTCGAGTAGGGCAGTTTACGGGGCAGTTCTATGTCAATGCTGCCCAGCTCGCGCCCAGGTAGCAGAAAGCGCCGGCCCGCCCAGCCCGTGCGGTAGTATCGCCGCGTTTGGGCCAGGTTGTCACCTGTGCAAAGTTTGATAGCCGGCCCCAAGTGCTTTGTCATACCCGCGCGCACAGGATCGCGCGCCCCGGCCCCAGCGTCAAGGGCCGCTTTCAGTCGTCGATCCTCTGCATACTCCGCTGCCGGGATCTCGATCTCGAAAGGGCCGCCCCGGACCGCGCACCCCTTGAGGTGGTAGAATCGGTCGCCGGCCTCGGTCGTGACCTCGTGCGTGATACGTGCCCAAAAGTCGGCTATCTTGTGCGTTACGGTTTCCTCGCCCCGCGTGACATAGTGCACAAGCCGCCCGCCCTCTATGGCATAGGGCCAGGTCGTGGGCTTGGGCTGGGCTTGGGGCTCGGTCGCCGCGGTCGTCACCTGGTCGTCGTCGGGCTCGGGCTCGTGGGGCTGGGCCGTGCTGGCCGTCGTCGAGGTGGCCACGGTCGCGCGATTGTCTGCCGGCTCTAGTCGGGGCTCTGCTATACCCGCCTCTAGGCCGCTTTGGATCGTGCGCAGTGTCTCGCCCTCGCCCAGCCCGCAGGCCCGCGCCGCTCGCTCTAGCTCGCTCTCTACCGTCGCGCGGTCGAGGTTGGCCCACGTCGCCCCCACGAGTTGGCCCAGGGCAAAGGCTGCCCGGTTTAGGGTATCATTGCGCGTGTGGTCAGGGGCTCGCGTCACAGTCAGGACCTCTTGATCCAGGGCTGCCCGGACATAGGGCGATAGGTCGCGCCCGCTGGGCGTGCTGGGGCTGGGCGTGCTCCTGGTCGTGGGGATCTCTGGCACAGCTCGGGCCGCTATGGCCTCCAGGTCGGCCAGGGGATAGGTAAGGGTCAGGTCGCAGCGCACAAAGTCAACGGGCCGCGGTGGGTCGTACTTGTGATTATCCGTGCCCGGCAAGCGCAAGACGCGGGCCAGGTCTTTAGCGCCCTGGTCGCCCCCGGTGTACGTGACCCAGGCCGCTTGTAGCTTGCGCGCCCGCTCGCGGTCGTCGTCGGTGGCCAGTGTCCAGGGCTCGCGCAAAAGCCAGTAGGCATGATACCCGCCGCCCGAGTCAATCAAGACAGACGGGGCAGGCATAAGGCCGTCAATGTGGGCCAGGACCGCGCCCTTGTCGTCGTCAAAGTCCTTGGCGTCAAACTCTGAGAACAGACAGCCGATAGAGGTTATCAGCTCGTTTCTTGCCCGGACCGTCTCAGGCTTTGCCGGCTCGCCCCGTGCGTTGGTCGTGGGGATCGCCGCGCAAGGATGCACGCCAAAGTACACAGATCGCGCCCCGTTCGTGCTGGGCAAGGGCTGCCCCACAGGATACCACGAGGATCGCCGGCCCTCTGCCGTCCAGAGGTATGCCCACGCGCCCCCGGTGTGTACCCGTTCTAGGAATTGCTCGCGCGTGGTCATAGTGCGCCCCCTTGCTCGGTTTCCAGGGCGTCAAGCCGTCGCTCTTGCTCAAGCAGTACCCGCTCTAGGGCCTCTAGCCGGGCTTGCAGCTCGCGCATACTCGCGCCCTTGAACAGTCGCCTATACTGGGCCGCGTGATAGTCGGCTTGTGGCCAGTCGTGCACGTCCGCGGCTCGCCAGTAGGCCCCGCGCGTGTGCTCCAGGGCCGCGCCCAGGTCGTCGCCGTCGCTTTGGCTCTTGAAAAGTGGGCTCGTGTGTGGTACAATAGGGGCAGACAAGAACGCGCCCGCGTCTGTCTGTCCATTGGCCCCGTCCCTTGGTATTGCCCCAGGGGATGGGGTCGCCCCTTTTGGGGCTCTCGGATCACTGCATCGTTTGTCCATTCTCGCTTTTCTCCAGATTCCCCCCCGTGTTAGCTTGACCAACAGTCGGCACTATGGGCCATAGGCCCAGGGTTTGCGCACGCTCTCGGATCAGCTCGCGTAGTACGTCGCTTGCTGCCCTCCCCTCTGTGCGCGCCACGGCAAGCAGGGCCGCCCGCTCGCCGGGATAGCAGCGCCCGCCAAAGCGTGCGCTCTTTGTCACGATCATACTTTTACCTCCTGTCGTCCGTTTGGTGGACAGAATGGGAACAAAAAAAAGCCGATCTCGCGGTATACGCGGTCGGCTTTTAGCACAGAATGCTATACTTGTTTGACAAAGTATCAGATTGTGGTACACTTGTACTTGTACCCACGCCGCCCGCGTAGTGGTACTATGTGCCGGGCCTTTGCTGCTAACAAAGGCCCGGTTTCGTTTTTTGTAAAGTGCCCCGTTGCAAAAAGAGAGACATGAGACACCCTCAAGCGCTCGCATGGCTACGCCGTGCGCTCCCCCCAGGCATCTGTCTGTCTCCTTGTGTGACCCTATATTACCACAAAGTGGGTTAGAGTGCAAGCGCAGAACACGGTATAGATCCAATGTTCTAGTCCGTGCCCAGCGTGCGCCGGCTGTAAGGGACGTGCAAGAGCTGGGCCGCTTTCCGCTTGGCCTCTTCTGGTCGTCGATCATAGCGTGCGGTCGTCGTGACGCTCGCGTGCCCGGCCATCTTTTGGACCGTCGCAATGTCGGCCCCCGCGTCGAGTAGATCACCCACAAAGGTACGCCTAAAGTCGTGGGGCGATAGTTCTTTGACGTTGGCTTGCTCTGCCCGCTGGGCGAGAACGTGATAGATCGCTTGGGTCGTCAACCTCTGGCCCCGCTGTATGTGGCCCCCGCGTCGAATGGCCCAAAACAGCGCGCCCGGATCGTTGCCCCGAAAGGTCAGCCAGTCGGCCAGGGCGTCGAGTGCACCCGCTGCCGGGTAGGCCGTGCGCTCTTTGTTCCGCTTGCCCCGGACGATCAGCGCGCCGCCCTCGTGGTCAAAGTCGGCCAGGTCAAGCCGGACCAGTTCAGCACGTCGCAGGCCGCACGAGTAGAGGATACCCAGGATCGCCGCGTCACGTGGGCCGCTGGGTGTCTGGTCGGCCATACAAGCGCCCATCAAAGCCGAGAACTCGCCCGCTGTAATGGATCGCCCAGCCGGTAAGGGGTCGCCCTTTACGCTCTTTACCTTGATCGCGCGTTGGTACGTCGCCGCGTCTATCTGGCCCAGGTCAAAGGCCGCGCCCAGCACGCCGCGCAGGGCAGACAGCCGCTTATTGACGGTCGCCGCTGCCAGCTCGCCGGCCAGCTTTGCGCGCACAGCTTGCACGTGCTGAAAGCGCAGCTCGTGCCAGGGGAAAGACAAGCACAGCGCCCGCGCCTCTTTGCCGTGTTCGGCCTTGTATGCGTCCCAGGTCGTGCCCAGCAAAAGGGCCGCTATAGAGTTTAGCGCGCCCTGCATTGTGCGCCGGCTTTGCGCGCTCTCCAGGCTTGCCAGGTATACCGCTGCCGGGTTTTGCTCCAAGCCGCCGCGGTCGCCGGCCAGGACCTCGCGCCCGGTCGTCGAGGTTGTAAGGGCCTTGTCAGTCATCGCCGGTCAACCTTTCCTTGATCGCGTCGAGGTAGTCTACTACCATCGAAAAGCCCACGTCGCCTTGCTCTTGCCGCTGCCGGTGGTAGGCCCAGGCTTGCACAATGCGCGCAAGGGCCAGGATACAGACCACGATCAGCAAAACGTCGGTTCTAGTCATAAAACACTCTCCAGGAAGCTCTTAGAGTTTTTAGCCGTCCCCAGGGTGGCTATATTCTGCGAAAAAGGCCAGAAAAGCGCGCCAAAGCGCGCCCCCGGTGTTACGAAAAGGGCCAGGCCGCCGCGTGGGGCTGCCCGGCCCGTCGATCCTACGCGCGTACCCTCGTGGTCATATACACGTCTTGCACGCGCTCGGTGTGCCGGTGTTGCCGCTTGGCGTCTTGCTCGGTCGCCCAAAAGCTCGCCCAGCGCCGCCCGCTGCCCTCAAGCCAGAGGATCACAGCAAGCCGGTGTGCGCACACTTTCGAGGGATGATACTCGCTCCACTTGCACGTGCACGCGCATTCGTTGCCGTTGCCCTCGCGCAGCATTGTAACCGTGTACGTGCTGCCGCTGGGGCTCTTGACCGAGAACTCGCCCCGGTAGGCCGTGGGCAGGACCTCGCACTCTTTGGCTTTTGCGCTCAATTTGTCCGTGTGCCTCTGCATCTTGTCGCCCCTTTCGGTGTGCCCTAGTTAGCTATTGAGAATATGTATTCTCATAAGCTATTATAGCACCTTTGGGGCAGTCTGTCAAGGGTCAGTTTCGCTTTTACGTCAACTCGTGCCCGTTCTCTTGCAGCTCTGCCAGTCGCGCGCGCATCGCTGCCCGTACCTGGTCAGCGCACGCAAACAGATCGCGCCCGTCAAAAAGGGCCGTATCGTGTACGGGATCAATGTCTGCCCAGCCCCAGGCCGCCGCCGTGCTGAACACGTCCGCGCCTATGTTGTGCCCGGCGATAGTGGGCCATAGGTCGCCCTCGCGGATCGTCTCTTGCAGCGCCGCGCGTTTGGCGTCAAAGTCAGGCCGCAACAGCTCGCAGGCCAGCAAGTCGAGGTAGGCCGCGCGCAAGTCGGCCCGTCGCTTGTCCAGGTCGATCACTTGCTCTATGGCCGCCGCAAACATACCCCGCAAGCGTGACAAGGGCAGGGCGTCAAGCTCCAGGCCCAGGGGCTCGCCATTGACGCCGCCCGTTTCCGCGTACCAGTCAGCAAGCCCGCTTGGCTTGGGCTCATAGACGTTTTGGGCCAGCTCGTCGGGCTCTAGTTGCTCGGGCTCCAGGCCCACGCGCCGGGTTTGCACCTGTGCCAACTTTCCGCGCTCGCTCGCGTCCAGTCCTTGGGCCGCCTCTAGAATCTGTGTGTACTGTGCGCCGGCGATAGTGTAGCCCCAGGGGTCATAATCTGTCAGGGCAAGCAAGATCAAGCTCTCGGGCTGGGCCTCTTGGAAGCTCTCGCTTCTGGCAATGGCCCGGATCGTGTTCTCTGTGCAAGCGTTGGAAGGCTCGCCGCCGCCCGAGATAGCAGATACCCCGTAGAGGCTCGCCAGTCGAGCGACCTCAAACCAAATGGTATCTTTCTCTGTGAAGAGGATCACCCAAGGAAAGTGTGCGCCCACGAGTGCCACGTCCGCTATGCTCTTTGTGACCGTGCGCGCGGTCGTTCTCTGCCGGCTGCCGTCCACTATGCGCAATTCCTCGTAAGTGGTCGCCCCAGCCCGGACCAGTTCAGCCAGGTAACGCGAGAGGTAGCGCGCCCAGTCCACAGGCCGCCCGCCCCTGGTCGTCTTGTTCAGTAGGCCCGCGCGTGACAGCGCCGGCTTGATCAGAGAGTACCAGAGGTTGCGCATGGTGCGCGTCTCGCGGTCGTCGCCGGCCCGGATCGCGTCGATCTCTGCCATAAGCAAAGAACGCACGATCTCAGAGTCAGCCAGGCCGGCCAACTCGCGCACAAGGTCGCCGTCGCTCATCTTGCTTGGGTGTTTGCTCAGTTTCCGGTATTTTATGGCCATTGCGTCAAAGTCTCCAAGATCGCAGGCTTACCCCCTAACCGCTGCCCCTGGTCGTCGAGCTGGCCAGGGGCAAGAGTCAGAAGTCAAGCTGAAACAGTGTTAGTCTATGTCAAGCCTGCCCTGAACTGGCCCAGTCTCTTGCACCCTCTGCGCTTGCCTGAACGTTCCCCACTCTGGCGGCATCTGTACTTTTGCCCCATCTAGCAAGTGCTCGATGGTTAGAATCTGTATCTTGGGATAATCCCGATTCCAGCCGGGCGAATGGTAGAAACCGGCTGTAACGGCTTCTTTGTCCATCGCGCTTGTGGATGACTCTAGAGTGACAAAGACACCCATAGCGGCCTTTTCGCGCTCGACCGTGCCTCTCAGATCACGTATATCCCGGCTGTGTACCCCACCGCTCTTGACCTGCACAAGTATCCGCTTGGGCTTGCCCTTTGCTTCATCCAGGAACGTGATCACGCCGTCTATGCCCCTGTCCGCGCCCTTCTTTCCGCGCTTACTGCCCTTCTGCCCCCCTGTGGGACGCGCACGGACCAAGGACAAGGCCCACCATTCAAACTGGAAGCGGTTAAGCTGGGCAAGGTGATGGGCCGCTGCAACGGACTCCGGCTCTCCGATGACCTTGAACTGTGCATCGGGAAACATTTCTTGCAGGCGGTAACGCTGCAATGCAATCGCCAAGTGGGTGATGTCTATCCCGATCCACTTGCGCCCCAGTTTTTGCGCAGCGGCGACGGTTGTCCCACAGCCACAGAAGGGATCGAGTACCCAGTCATCAGGATTGCTGCTTGTTTCCACAATCCGTTCAAGCAAAGCTAAGGGTTTCTGTGTAGGGTAGCCAAGGCGTTCGGCGGCAGAGGCTTGTAATGGCGGAATATCAAACCACACATCACTAACTTGCCTTCCTTTTTGTTCCTGGAGATAGTGTTTGCGTGCAATCCGTCCATCCGGTTTTCTTGGAAAGTACAGTCTTCCTGCTTTGTCGAGTTCCTGCATTACAGGCAGGCTTACCCTCCATCCCTTAGGGGGTGGTGGATAGCCCTTGTATTCATACGTCAGATTTGGCCGTGGGTTTGGACTATCCAATGGAGCATGGCGGTACGGTCCCCTGCCATCGTTGTCGTCATACCTGAATCGAGCAACGTAATCGCTATCAGGTTCTAGGTACACAGGGCTGAAGGACGCCTTCTCAGACTTTGTATAGCCCAAGATCACGTCGTGAACAGCGCCGAACTTAAGGCGGGCATCCCCCTTTGTCGCTGTCCGTTGCCAGACGATCTCATTTCTGAAGTTCTGAGGTCCAAAGATGGTGTCCAAGATGACCTTGAGATAATGACTTGCCGTGGGGTCGCAGTGGAGATATACACTGCCTGTAGGCTTGAGCACTCGGCGCAATTCGACCAGGCGGGCGCACATCATAACCAAGTAGGCCATCATTTGGTTTGTACCTATGAACTCGCGCAAGGCGGCGATCATTCTCGACACACGGTCAGGGGCTTGTGTAACTAGCTCCCGATAGATTTCCTCAGCATGCATGTTCCAATGCCAGGAATCATCAAAGGCGGAGATCTGCGCTTCTGACTCTGTGCCGCTTTCGTCCCTGAACAACACGTTATAGGTGCGCTTGGAATTGAACGGGGGATCGAGGTACACAAGGTCTATGCTTTCATCGGGGACATGCTCTCGCAAGATGGGCAGATTGTCGCCATAGAATAGGGTGTTCTCAGTTACGGGTTTCGGTGTCATTTCAACCTTCCTCGCGGTAGTAAGTTGGCTCGTCCATTGTAAGGCCCTCCAGTCTGTGATATACTAGAGGGTGACCCAGGCCCGGACAAGGTAGGGTCACCCGCGCGCGTGGGTGTTCGTAGCACTCGCGCGCGCTCTTTTCTCAGTCGCTCTTGTGGTCATGCTCCAATAGATCAATGATACGATCTAGCCGCCGCTCTATGGACCGCGCCGCCCACAGTAGGCCGCCCCCGATGACAGCCAGGACCGCTATACCCGCCAGGTAAAGCAGGCCCGCCCAGCCCAAAACGTCAAGACTGCCCACAGTTGCCCCCGATCACCGCGCCGGCCTCCAGGGTCAGCGCCGCGTCAATCAGTCGCCCCACGTCCGCACCCAGGGCCGCGCGTGCTTGGGCAAGCAAGGCCGCCCAGTCTTGATCCTCTGCCAGTGCTCTATGCTCTGCCAGGGCCAGCACGCCGGCGATAAACTGAGGATCGCCGCCCTGTCGCTGGGCAGACCGTACCACAAGCACTACAGCCGCCAAAAGCCGCTGGCCTATCTCGTCTTGAAAGACAACCGCGTTACGTCCCACGAGTCACCCCCAGCCGCACATACACGCGCCCAGGACGAAAGCCCCAGGCCATAGCGCGCACGCGCCCAAACTGCCAGAACGTGCAAGACGCGAGTACCCCGCGCGCCTTGATCGTACCTTCCCAGCTCGCGCCCAGCAAAAGCGCGCCCAGGACCGCAAGCGCCAAAGTGAACATATCAGGCCCCCTCTTGGCAATCAGGGCAAAGGCCCCCGGTCGCACACTCTGAACAAACAGCCACGCCGCACCCGTCGCAGGGCTTGAACGTGACCCCCTCGCCCACGTCGCCGGCATAGTTGCCGCAATGGTCGCACCAATCCACAGCACGCGCGCCGCGCACGCTGCCCCCAGGCGCGTGATCTTGGGCGTCTTGGTTGTCGTCGAGGATCGCGCGCACGCGCTCTATGTAGTACGTGGTAGGATGCCACAGCGCGCCAGCTATGGCCGTGTCACTCTCGCCCCGTGCGTGACGCTCTAGGACCTCGCGCACCTGGTCGCGCGTGATCGTGCCCTTGCCCTTGCCCTTGCTGGGCGTGGGCTCGGGCTCGCTGGACAGGACCACGGGCATAGCGTGCCTTGGGCCGCCGTTGGAAAGCGCGCGCCTAAAATCCTCGCGCGTCACCCAAGGCCCCATAACCTCGCATTGCTCGCGGCCCGGTATCTGGACAATTGCCCGCCCCTTGTCGTGTAGGTCGCTCGCTGCCCGGTCGTCGAGTACAACACGGCTTGACGTGGGGCTCGTGCGAAAGCACAGCCGCGTGCTAAAGTTGTCGCGTACTTGGGTGTCAACTACGCTTGACTTGGCAGACTGCCCAGCCAAGAGGATGTAGACCCCATACTGTCGCGCCGTTTGTACCGCGGCGCGTAGCGGTTCGCCCACGCCGGCTTGGTTCAAGAGGTTTGTACCCTCGTCAATGGCCACGATCCAGGGTGGCAAGTCGGCCCCGGTCGCGTCGTTGTACTCGGTCAGCTTGGAGGCTATAGGGGCGTCTTGCTCAAAGCGCCGCTTGCGGTCGTCGATCTCTTGGCTTACCTGGTCAAGTACCGCTATCGCGTCTTGAGTGGACCGCGCCACAGGATAGCGCAGCTTGCCCCAGCCGCGCAGGACGTTAAACTCGCTGCCCGCCGTGTCAATGGCCACAACCTCGCAGGGCTCGCGCGCCTTGGCTATCTGCCAAAGGAAAGAACGTAGCCAAGAACTCTTGCCCCAGCCGCTCGCCCCAACCTCTAGCACGTGCATAAGGTTGTGCAAGCTATCCCCTATGACCTCGCGCGCCCCGTTGGCCCCAGGCCGCACGCCTACCACGAGGTTATGCAGCGTAGGCCGTCGATCTCTGAAAACGTCCGCAATAGGCACACTTGCCGGCCAGGCCGCGCCCACTTGCACAGCCGGCCCCGCGTCCAAGAGTTGGGCTTGTGCTGGGGCTGCCGGCCAGCCGCGCCCGGCAAGCACTACCTTGGCTATAGCGTCCAGTCGCTCTATTGCTGGCCAGGTCTCGCGCACAGCGTCGAGGGTAAAGGCCCTCAAAGAGTTTGGATCGCGGATCAGGCCGCTTACCCCGTAGAGTAGAGGGTAGCGCCCGCGCGCGTCCGCTTGGATCGTGCGAATGTTTGCAAGCCGCCTTTGTTGCTCCAGGTCGTCAAGCGTGATCCTGTCTTGCCGTGCTTGGACCATTCGCTCGTGCACGTCGTCGTATATCGCGCGCCCGGCTTGGTAAAGCACAAAGGCCCCCGCGCCGCCGCCCACAATGATCGCCCCCGTGCGTAGGGCGTCCCAAAAGGTCGTTACTGTCTCTTCCATAGGATCGCCTCTTTTCCGCGCGCACCTGGTCGCCAGGCCGCGCCCGTTTCGTAACAGCCGTGATCAGCTCTGTTTCGTAACAGTGCCGTCCTTGTGGACCG
>Ga0180435_10003210_pt1 | contig 16463 bp, 17 predicted proteins | sample SS_ome_3_FD_132467 | JGI IMG/M metagenome (GOLD analysis project Ga0180435, IMG submission 132467) | Hypersaline lake sediment archaeal communities from the Salton Sea, California, USA - SS_3_S_1 metaG | ecosystem: Environmental > Aquatic > Non-marine Saline and Alkaline > Hypersaline >...
AGTTTAACAACTCGAGGCTTACCGTTCATCGAATATTGTCGAAAAAGTGACAGAATTCGCACTGTTATTCGACTGAAGCACTATAATCAATTGAAATGATACTGTTTATTGCGTCCCATGATATGTCCTGTATCAACGCGATAGACCAGAAATTACTAAATCCCTAAATCACCATACTGCAATATTACTTGTTTTATCAAGAGGTTATCCTAATGGATCGCAAAGTTAGTACCGCTAACCTGAAAGTAGGGATGTATGTCTCAAAACTTGATCGTCCATGGATGCAGACGCCGTTCCTGCTTCAGGGTTTTTTCATCGAAGACAAAGCAGTCATCAGCAAGCTGGTCGAATATTGTGAGTACGTATATATCGATACTGATATGGGTGAGAAGGCTGACATGTATCTCGATACAGCACCCGTCACCTCATCGCCTACGATTAAAATAAACCAGCGCCTGGCAGCCAACAGGATGGCCGAGGACATCCTCAATGCATCCAAGAAGCCGGTAGTTTATACAAACACGAAGACCACCATCGAAGAATTACCTGCGGCGAAAGAGGCGTTCAGTAAAGCGACCAGGTGTGTTGCTCATGTGATGGAGCAGGATGCACGCGACGGTAAACTGGATGTCAGCAAGGTCAAGCAGGCCGTCGAACCCATCCTGGAAAGCGTGATAAGAAACCTGGATGCCTTCATGTGGTTATCCAAGATGGAAGAACATGATAATAACAGCTATGAGCATTCGGTACAGAACTGTGCGCTTGGCATCGCTTTTGGCAGGCATATCGGCCTCAATAAACGGGAGCTGAACACGCTTGCAACCGGGCTGCTGCTGATGGATATCGGCAAGGTCAAACTACCGCGTGATCTGCTAACAAAACAGACAGCGCACACCAAGGAAGAAACCGAGATCATGCGCAAGCATGTTGCATTTACTGTCGATATCCTGAAACAGACTGCAGGTATCAGTGAACATGTTATCAATATCGCCTTAACGCATCACGAACGTTATGACGGCAGTGGCTACCCGAATGGACTGGTCGGTACGCAGACTCCCGTTTACGGCAGGATTGCTGCGATCATCGACTGTTACGACGCGATGATCACTTCGACACCATATCGTCAGGCTATCTCTGAACACAAGGCGCTGCAGAATATCTATAACCTGCGTGACAAACATTTCCAGACCGAGCTCGTCGAGCAGTTCATGCAGTGTATGGGTGTCTACCCGACAGGGTCACTCGTCGAGTTATCCTCTGGCGCAGTAGCGGCAGTCTTATCTCAAAATGCACAACAGAAGATGAAACCGAAGATACTTATGTTGCTGGATGAGAAAAAGAAACCGTTTAAGAGAAAGCCTGTACTTGACCTCGAAAAGCCAGGCAAGAAGCCACTGTTTATCTCGAAGAGTCTGGAGAAGAACGCTTATGGTATCGATATAAAGCAGATCAACTTCTAAAGCGTCTAAACAAAGCTGCGAGCAGTGACATGGACAACAACCACAGTCCCATCGAACCATGGGTATGACCAGCAGCCGTGATGATTACCTCGCTTTCTACCGGTGCGATTACTTCTGCGTAATCATCGTAATAGCTATCTTCCAGTGGCAGTGCAGTTAGAGAAGGGTCATCGTAAGGGCCGTAGCTCAATATCCTGTAACCCGTATCTGCATCAAACAGTTCGATACGGATATCGTAGTAACCGGGATCGAATCCTTCGGCAAGCTCTGTCTCTATAGTGAAGGTGTCCTGCTCACTATCCCGGTAGATGTGATAAGCGTCACTGGCGGTGATGTAATTCCATGGGCCACCCTCATAGCTGAGATAGAGCTCAGCAAAGATATACGCCTCAGGATAAATCGTATCGGCATCGAATGTCACACTGAAGCGGTGATAGAAACCATCATGATCGATGTCACTGATCAGCGTTGTCGATGCATCATAGAGAGTAACTTCAGCACTGGTATAACTCGCCTCGAGGTATGTAGTGATAATACCTGTGGCATATACCTGACTTGATTCTTCACGGTAACCGTCAGTGACTAACGCCGGCAGCAGCTGAAATGCAGTTGCTTTCAGTCTGCTATCACTTTCTGCCTTATCGGGTGCTGATTCAGACAGGTAACTTATCGATCTGCTCGATGCTGTCTTGGCCGATTCGCCATGAGCGGGGGCTGCTAGAAGTACCAGGCCTGCTATGGCTATATTCTGTGTTAGCTGATGTAATTTACTCAAATATTTTGTCTTATTTTCATTCATGGTTTGCTCCTGCTTATTTATATCTACCTAATAATATTTCTTACTGAGCATTTATTAGGGCTGACTGTATTCGAGCACTACAGAGCTTAACGAAAGCTGAATGAAAACTGATATATTGGTTTGATTATCCGTAATTTACGATTATTCTGGTGAAGATGAACGTTACGAAGACGCAGTAGATTCGCAGAGATGTACGAGCTGCTGTGGGTGATAGATTAGTTGTCGTAATTAGAGAGTAATGGAAATTTCAGCACCGCCGGAGGCGCTGCTGGTAATCTGCATATCACCATCATACGCATCGACGATGCTATGCACGATGGAGAGGCCGATGCCGTGTCCAGCGGTAGACTCATCAGCACGTACGCCGCGTTTTAACAGCTGGCCGGCAAGTTCAGGTTTTATACCGGGGCCATCGTCACTGATAATAAACTGATGTCGCTGTTCCACTTCGAGATAACTGATCACGATCCTCGAGTTGGCCCACTTGCAGGCATTATCCAGCAGGTTACCAAACAGTTCCATCATGTCGCCTTCATCAGCCGTTATAGTGAGCTGAGCCTCGATATCGATGTCGATTTCAAGCTTCTTGTCACGATATACTTTTTGCAGTGAGTCGATGATTCGATCGAGTAGTGTCCGAATTTTCAATGACTGCCCGGTTCCACCCGAACCGGCGGTAGCTGCTCGCTGCAACTGGTATTCGACGATACTGTTCATGCGTTCGAGCTGTTGCCTGACGTTTGCCTGCGTTTTATTATCCAGGGCGACATCACTTTCCGCTTGTTTATTGATGTTGCTCTGCAGTACGGCGAGCGGTGTCTTCAGGCTGTGTGCAAGATCACCGAGGGCGTTTCTATAGCGTGTTTTCTGATTACGTTCCTGGGTGAGCAGGGTATTTATATTATCTGTCAGGCGCTTGATCTCTTTCGGATAGTCTTTCTGTATATGATGCTGTCTGCCGGATTCTATCTGGTTGAGCTCGGCGGAGACTTTCCTTAGCGGTGACAGGCCCCAGCGTAAGATGATCGCCTGCGTGATGATGAGAAATGCAGCCATACCGAGCAACCAGCGCCAGAGCGTACTGCGATATTCGTCGAGACTCGCCTGGTAGACCGCCAGGTCGGTGATTATGTTGAAGGTGAGGGCGATGACCACTGTTTTACTATCATCGAGCTCATCTTCATATGCCCAGTTAACACCGTGAGCATGTATCCAGTAGTTCTTATCTTCTTTACTGTAGCTGAAAAAATGCTTGTCACCGGCAGCTAACACCATCGGATCTGGTGGATCAGCGTCGAGCACCGAGGAAGATTGCCACAGTACATTCTGCTTGCTGTCAGTGACGAAGGCATATAGCCCGGAACTGGGCAGACCTAACAAGCTGTCGAGTTCATCCGTCGGCAATACCACACCGTCAGCGTCGACTTCAGCGGCTGCCATCAATGCATAGAGCTGGCTGGTCAACTGGTTTCGCAGGGCATTCTCACTGCTTTCGACGTATGCACTGTTGAGTGCCGCCGCGGTGATGGTGATGAAGAAAAACAGCACGACACCGGCGCTGATGATGATGCGCTGGTTTAATGACATGGTTCTGTCCAGCTATCGTTATTCATTAACATTATTTAACATCGTCACACAGTGTGAAGCGGTAGCCGCGATTACGCAGTGTTTCCACAGGTTTCAGTGAGCCATCCGGATCAAGTTTCTTGCGCAAACGACCGATGAGTACCTCGATAACATTGCTGTCCCGGTCATCGTCATGCGGGTACAGGTAGTCCGATAAGCGCGTCTTGGAAACTGCTTCGCTGCTGTGACGCATGAGGTATTCCAGCATCCTGTATTCGTAGGCCGTTACTTCGACCATTTCGTTATCCTTGAATACCTGCTGAGATTCCGGCTTTAACGTGATACTGCCGCAGCTCAGTTCACTTGTCGGGGCTCCGCTGGCACGACGCAGCAGGGCTTTTAAGCGAGCCAGTAGTTCTTCCATCTGAAAGGGTTTGACAAGATAATCATCACCACCAGCTTCAAGACCTTCTACCTTTTCCTGCCAACGGCTGCGAGCAGTAAGAATCAGAATCGGCAGCGTAGACTGTTCAGCCCGTAGCTTCTTGATGATATCGATGCCGGACATGCCTGGCAGCCCAATATCGATAATGGCAGCATCTAATGGATATTCGGTAGCGATATAGTAACCATCGTTGCCATCACTGCTGGTGTCGACAGTATAAGCCTCAGTTTCGAGGCGCTGTTTGATATCTGTGAGCAGATCAAGCTCGTCTTCGATGATGAGCACGCGCATAGCTATTATCTATCCGGGCTTGATTGACGGTCATAGCTTTGATTCCCGTTCAGGGCTTTGACCTTGATGATGCGTACATCGCCACTGGAATTGAGTATCTTCACGCGATAGCTATCACCCTGTCGCTTTACAGAAAGTACGCGGCCGGAAAATTGCTGCTGTGCGATCTCGACAGCCTGCTGTTTATTTGCTGCACCTTGACTGGCCGCTGAAGCGACCTGTACTGGTTGCACTGTCGTCAGCATCATTATCAGAACCAGGAGGTAAAAACGTACTTTCATTGAATATCCGTTTTGCAGTAATTATCTTTCTGTCGAATTCAAAGTTTACACGGATTAAACTAGACAACCAATCGGGCTGTGCTGTTACAGCACAGCCCGATTGGTTACGTGAGGTCAAACCTGTTATTAATCTTCAAAATACAGGTCAAAATGTCCCAGGTGCAGACCCAGGCTTATACGCGGGTCATAACCGTGGTGGTGATTATATGCATGATCGTGATGTCCATATGACCTGATCACCCGGGTGATGTGTCGATGACTGTGACCGCCATGTTTGTGCCATCCGTATTTGTTATGTGCATGATGACCTCTGCGCTTATCATACTTATGGTGCTTCTTATGAGCAGCTGGTCTATGCCTGTGACCATCATGGGCACGTTTTTCTCTTTTATGCACTTTCTTATGTGCCTTTTTGTGAGCGCGATGATCCGCGTTGTAAGAAGTAACATGCGCATTTTTGTAGCCTTTGCCACGGTCATTGTCAGCCAGAGCTGCAACCGGTGAAGCAAACATACCGGTCAGCATCGTTGTTGCCAATACTGCAGCCATGGTCATAGACTTGATAAGACCTGTTCCCGAACTCTTTGTTTTTAAAGTATTCATTATCGATTCTCCGTATATATTTATATTTCATACATACCGGGGTTTTCCCGATGACTTTACTTTACAAAAGCATGGCTGAACGAAAGCTGAACGAGATTTCAAATCAGAAATAAATGTGATAATAACGAAAATATATATTTACAATCTTATAAATACTGGATGTACAATATTTGACACGAGCATTATTTTTAAAGAGTAGATGAATGCCTATATCACGACGACAGTTCTTACAATACCTGGCTATCAGCGGCACCTCACTTTCATCTGTACTTAATACAGCAGGCGTTCAAGCAGCACTGGCTATAGATCCCTCAGATCTGAGCAGGCATTATCGTGTTATCCCTTCATCGGGTGAAAAAATACCTGCGATCGGGCTGGGCTCCTGGTTGACCTTTGCTATCGATGTCGATGATGAACAGGAACTCGATAAACGCATCGCTATCCTGGAGGAGTTTCTGACGAGTGGCGGTGGCATGATCGACTCTTCGCCAATGTACGGTGTCGCTCAGGAGGTGATCGGCAAAGGACTGAAACGGATCGGCCTTGATAGTGATCTGCATAAGGATCTGTTTTCTGCGACCAAGGTGTGGACGACTGGTGACCGCCAGGGATTTATCCAGATGGAAGAATCCCGGGCCTTATGGGGCCTGAGCTGCCTCGACCTGATGCAGGTACATAACCTGCTTGACTGGGAGACACATCTGCCGACACTGCATACCATGAAACAGCAAGGCACTATTCGATATGTAGGCGTGACCACATCTCATGGTCGTCGCCATGATGAACTGGAACATATCCTGCGTACGCAGGAGCTGGACTTCGTTCAGTTCACATATAACATGGTGGATCGCGAAGCAGAGCAAAAACTGCTGCCACTGGCGCAGGACAGGGGAGTAGCAGTGATCATCAATCGTCCGTTCCAGCGAGGTGGACTGTTCGACCGCTTCGAGCGACACCCGTTGCCTGAGTGGGCGAGCGAGATCGACTGCAGGAACTGGGCGCAGTTCTTCCTGAAATTTATCATCTCTCATCCGTCGGTGACCTGTGCGATACCTGCCACATCGCAACTCGTCCACCTGAAGGAAAATATCGAGGCGGGTTATGGATTACTGCCTGATGAAGCCATGCGTAAGCGGATGTTGGGTTATATCTCGAGCCTATAGTCTCAGCCTATAGTCAGCCTGTAATAAGTATGTAGTCGAGCTTCCAGTTAGAGTCCCAGATGAAAATTTTACGCCATCACATCTTGTCCTGTCTGCTGACACTGGTTTTTTTCCACAGCAGTGCCGTTGCTGCGCCGCTGTTTGATACCCATCTGCATTACAGCAAAGCCGATGCAGAAAAATACTCGCCTGCCGATATCATAAAACTTCTCGATAGAAACAACATCGCATATGCAGCTGTCACAGGCATGCCATCATCGCATGCGGTCGATCTGTACAGTTTTGCACCCGGGCGTATCATTCTACTGTTAGGCATCTATAAGGAACATAATGATAAGAGTCACTGGAGCGATGATGAATCGATACCCAGCCTGATCGAAACCGAACTCAAACGAGGTATCTGGCGGGGTATCGGTGAAATCCACATCTTTAGCAGAAACCGTAACAGTCCGGTTTTCAAACGTGTCATCGAGATCGCGACCGAACATGATCTGCCACTACTGATACACGCTGATCCTGCTGTCATCGACAGGGTGTTCAGCCTTTCTCCGAAACTAAAAGTTATCTGGGCACATGCTGGTAAATATCCTTACCCTGAACTCGTTTCAGATTACCTTGAGCAATACGATTCACTATCGGTCGACCTGAGTATGCGCGATGCACGTATTGCCCCATCAGGTGAGCTGGATGACGACTGGTATGAGTTAATCGTCAACCATCCCGACCGGTTTCTACTGGGAGTTGATACTTACAGTTCCTCACGTTGGGATGATTTCGATTCAGCTGTCCACACCATACGGCGATGGTTATCACAACTGCCTGAGGATGTAAGAGTGAAACTGGCTTATGAAAATGCGGCCGCTATCTACGCTGTGTCATCCAAAGCTGATTCAATCAGGTAATACGACCAGTTCATACCCCATCGACTCATAGTCATTGATCTGCGCAGGCCCGGCAGCTGTCACATCGACATACTCGGGGAAATCCTCTGGTGTCACACCGTACCAGCCAGCATGTGTACCACAGACATGTACATCGACTTCTTCTGTGTTTACCAGTTCCCTGGTTATCTTATGCGCGGTCGATTCCTGTTTTTGGTTCTTCGTCGTCAGGTCAAACTGCTCGCTGCCATGTGTAACGATGGCGATGGGGAGACCAGGGAAGCGCTGCCGCAATCTTTTTATTTGCTGCTTTATGACTGGAAGTAAATCGCTGAGTAGACTGTCTTCATCACTGACGATCTCGATTACGACACCAGCCGGTGCTTCTTTCTCAGCAAGGATGGTATCAAAGTCAGTCGCCCAGAGAGAGCTACTGATCAGCAGTGTAATTATGGCTAGCAGTCGTCTTGATTGCTGTATAGTTAGTGAATGTTTCATAGTAAGCACCAACTATAAGATTCTGTTTTACTGTTATTGTTTCAGTGATGCTGCGCCACTTGCCTGTTTCGCCGGCAATTGTGACTGTGAGTTACACTGACAAGTCACGTATAATGCAGCTAATTAAAACATATTAAAACCCATTTCGTCTCATTATGTCTCAAGGGGTAAATCTCATGAAAAAAATCATTCTCGGCCTGTTCCTGATCGTACTGATCACTGTTGCCGTTGGCGTTTATTATGTGCTCAACAATCTCGACTCGCTGGTAGAGCAGGCAATCGAAACACATGGCAGTAAGGCTACCCAAACAGCTGTACTCGTCGACAAGGTAAAGATTGACCTGGCTAATGGTGCTGCCGGTTTAAGCGGCTTAACCATCGGCAACCCCAAAGGTTATGAAATGCCCAATGCGTTCTCTCTCGGCGAAATACGTACTGGCATCGATCTGAAATCTCTGCAGCAGGAGCCGTATATCATCGATGAGATAACCGTGCTTGCGCCACAGGTATTCGTCGAGATCGATGAGGATAACAAGACAAACCTTAATGAGCTGAAGAAAAATCTCAGCGCGGGTGCATCCAGTGCGACAAAAGAAAAAGAAGCTGAACCGGCGGCTGAGAGTGCTGGCGCAGATCCACGACTGATCATCCGGCGTTTGACCTTTGCTGATGGCACGATAGAGGCCAGGGCAGCTGCACTGCAGGGCAAGGAATACAAGGTCAAACTGCCCAAGCTGGACATGACCAACCTGGGAGGCAGTAAAGGTGCAACCGGTGCTGAACTTGCAAATGAGATATTAACGCGGTTGACTGACCGTGCCATCGAAATAGTCAAAAAAGATATCATCGATGCCGAACTGAACAAGCTCAAGGCGGAAGCGAAGGCCAAACTCGACGCTGAAAAAGCGAAGTTAGAAGCGGAGGCCGATGAGAAGCTGAAAGAAGAAGAGGACAAGGCCAGGGACAAATTAAAGGACCTGTTCAGCCGGTGATTTCTGACTACCCATCTGTGTACACCACTGTCATGATCACTAGCGATACAGCTTATTTCTCGTGAGTTAATAATATGAAATATCGAAAACTTGGCAATACTGATATCGATGTCAGTGTCATCTGTCTCGGCACCATGACATGGGGCGAGCAGAATACCCAGGAAGAAGCCTTTGAGCAGATGGATTATGCACTGACACAAGGGATTAACTTCTTTGATACCGCCGAGCTGTATGCTATCCCGCCGAAAGCGGAAACATACGGACGTACCGAGGAGATCATCGGTGAATGGCTGCAAGCGCGAGGATCACGCGACAAGATCATCCTGGCCAGCAAGATTGCTGGTCCCGGTGAAGACTGGATACCACATATACGTGGTGGCAGGACCCGGTTTGATGCCAGTGATATTCCGCAGGCACTGGATGCCAGCCTGAAACGACTGAAGACAGATTATCTCGACCTGTATCAGCCGCACTGGCCACAACGCAAGGCGAATTTCTTTGGCAAGCTCGGATTTGAAGCGCCGGATGAAGAGCAGATGACACCTGTCATCGAGACGCTGCAAGCGCTGGCTGCACAGGTGAAAGCAGGCAAGATCAGGTATATCGGGCTATCCAACGAAACACCCTGGGGACTTACACAGTTTCTGAGTATTGCAGAACAGGCCGGCCTGCCACGTGTAGTCAGCGTACAGAATCCATACAGCCTGCTCAATCGCAGCTATGAAGTCGGCATGGCCGAGATATCGTGGCGCGAGAAGGCGGGGCTGCTTGCCTATTCACCACTCGGTTTTGGCGTATTATCCGGCAAGTATCTCAACGGTGTAAAACCGGAAGGCGCTCGTATCACGCTCTATCCCGACTACACCCGCTACAGCAGCCCGGCTGCAGTAGCGGCCACTGAGCGATATGTCGCACTGGCTCATGAACACAGGCTCGATCCGGCGCAGATGGCACTGGCCTATGTCAACAGCCGTCCCTTCCTCACCAGTAATATCATCGGCGCCACCACCATGGAGCAGTTGCGCAGCAATATCGCCAGCATCGATATCGAGCTTTCGGATGAAGTCCTTGCCGGCATCGAAGACATCCATGATTCACACCCCAATCCCAGTCCTTAACCCGGGTCCTTAACAATCGATAGGTGAACTGATGGCGAAATGGTTGATGATAATCGGTGCAGGCATACTGCTTATCGGCGTGATCCTTCAGTTCGCACCTTCAGCGCTGAGCTGGTTCGGCAAGCTGCCGGGCGACATCAATATCGAGACTGAGACAGGCAGGGTCTTTATCCCCATCACCTCGATGATCATCATCAGTGTCGTGCTGAGCATCTTACTGAGCCTGTTCAGACGTTGAGCCTGGTCAGACCTTAAACCTCTAGAAATTTCCTTCTCAAGGCTGCATGCCCAGAAGTATATGCGTGTTCTCCCACGCAATCTTCTTTCTCACATCAGATGGCAGGTCATTCATCCAGGTCCAGTGGTAATCGTAGAGCTTCTGGTAATGGGTCCAGCCTTCATCATCGGTATCCCAGGTCGACCAGCGGGTTACTTTCCACACCGCATCGGTGCCGGTAATAAAACGCTCGGGATATTTCAATACCAGCGCTTTCCATTCGGGCAGCAGGGTATGATCTTCCTCGCTTAAGCCATCATAGCGCCATGGATCTCGCGCGGCGAAATCGATCCACACGTTGTCGCAGGCCGTCAGGATCTTGCCGATATGTGATGCCCGCAGGTTGCCACCGGCATGGGCGAAGATCATCTTCACCTTTGGATTAGACTCACACAAGCGCTGAAAGGTGATCTCGTTACCTGAATCGATATGGATCAGCATCGGCACTTCATACTGTTTAGCCAGTTCGATCAATCTCAGGAAATTACTGTTATCGGTTTTCGGTTTGAAACCGTTCATGAAATGTACTTCACCGATGCCGTAATACAGCCCGTCCCTGAGTCCCTGTTCTGCACGCCTGATGACTTCTTCATCCATATACCAGTCGCGTTTACCGGTCTCATGGATGTAGGGGCTGAAGAAGGGGATGATCCAGTCGCCGCCTTTCTCTCTTAATTCGAGTGCAAGTTCGGAAGGTGTACCAGCGACGATGGTAAGGCCGACATTATGATCTTTTAAAATCTGTACCACTTCTTCTGCCGTGGTGACGGCACGATGATCCCAGTTGAAATGGATATGGCTGTCGGCAAACTTTTCTGCCGCATTGATAGTCACAGCATATGCCGCAGTCAGGACGAGTAAGAGTGTAATGAACAGGTTCTTGAAAATAATCTTCATCATAATTTATATATCTATCTTCAATCTTCAATCTTCAATCTTCAATCTTCTATGGTTCTATTTCCTATCTGCAAGCAATAATATCGCCGGTAGCAGCAGGAAGTCCATCACCAGTGCAATAGTTATGGTGATCGCAGACAGCAGCCCCATATCGGCACTCATGCGGTAATCAGATAACAATAGCACGAGGAAGCCGGCGACCAATGCCACGGTGGTGGTCCACATCGCCGGTCCGACGGTAGTAAAGGCATGACGTATCGCATCAACCTGGTTCATATTGAAACTGTCCCTGGCGCGCAGGTATTTAGTGATGAAGTGTACGGTATCATCGACCACGATACCGAGCGTCATCGAGACCACCACGGACAGGCCCAGGCCGATCTCGCCGACGAGTAATCCCCACAGACCAAAGGCCATGGTGGCGGGTATGATGTTTGGCAGCAGGCTGATCAAACCGATGTCGATACGTTTCAGCGCGATGATCAGGATCATGGAGATGGCGAGCATGGCACCGAATGCAGCGCTCAGCATGCTGATGATATTGCGCTGCGACAGGTAGGCGAATACGATGGAGATACCGGTGCCCTGTGAATGCATACTCTCGGGCACATTCGACTCAAGCCAGGCCTGTATCTCCAGGTCGAGGTCGCTGAGTGCACGTGTGCCCATGTTCTTCGTGGTGATGATCAGGCGGGTCGCTGATTTGTCGACATTGATGATATTGTTGAGGTCGAGGCCGTAGGGCAGCGACATCTCGTATAACAGCAGGTACTGTGCCGCAAGGTCCTGCCTATCAGGCAGGCGATACCAGGCGTCATCATCGCCATGCATGACACGGTTGAGTTTCTTGACGATATCGGTGAGGTTCGTCACCTGTTCGACCTGGGGATGTGCACGCAGCCACTGCACGAACTCATCGAGATAGGCAAGGAATACCGGGTCATTGATGCCCTGCGGTTTACCCGAGCTGATATTGTACTCGAGGAAGTCTGCACCGCTAATGCGTTCTTCGAGTATATCGGTGGCAACACGTACCGGTACGTTCTCCGTGAAATAGTTGATCCAGTTGTCATTGAGACGGTTCTGCGCAGCGCTATAACCAAGCGCTGCCACCAGTACCAGTGTCGAGACCAGTATCTTTGCCTTATGGGCAATGACCCACAGTGCGATCCGCTCCATGACGATGAACTGGCGAGGGTAGCGTTTTACCTTGAACGCGCTTGCCGGCAACACCGAAGCCAGTGCCGGCAGAAAGATGATCGAGTATATGAATGCCGCGATGATTCCAATCGCGACGATGTTGCCAAGGTTATGAAATGGCGGCGAGTCTGAAAAGTTCATGGTGAGGAATCCCACCACGGTGGTCAGGCTGGTGAGGAACACTGCCTGAAAGTTGAACTGGATGGACTCGATGATTGCTTCATTGCGCGCCTTGCCCTTGTTCATCAGGTGATACATCATGAACAGGATGTGTACGCTGTCGGCGACAGCGAGGGTAAGGATAATCGTCGGGGCGCTTGCCGACGCGGGATTGATGGCCAGCCCCAGCCAGCCGGCGATACCCATCGCCGTACCGGTTGCCATCACGATAATGGCGAGCGTCATGATCGTTGCGGTAAGCGTTCGGAAGATGAGTCCGACAGTGATCACCAGTACCAGCAGCATCAACGGCACCAGTGTGGTCATATCCTGCTGACCGACCTCGGAAAATGCGGTATCGAACATCACGCTGCCGGTCAGGTAGAACTCTATATCCGGGTATGCCTGGCGATAATCATCACGCAGCTTACGCGCATGGCTCGCGATCTTCGAAATGGTCTCGGGGACTTTATCACCAGTGAAATTGATGTTAACCACGATGTTGCTCACCGCGCCGTCTCTCGATATGATGCGGTTCAGCAGTATCGGTTCATTCAGTGCGACCTGTTTGCGTCTCTCGATCTCATCTGCCGTCAGCTGACCGATGTCATCGAACAGGTCCTCGACGATGAGGTCATCACCTTGGGACCAGGTATGCTGGAAGTTGGTAAGTGAATCGACTCTGCTTGAGGCTGGTGTCTGCCAGAGGATCTCGGTCATCTGCTGGATCACTTCGAGCACTTCGGGCCTGAATACCTGCCTGTCTTTGGGCGCGATGACGAACAGGATATTCTCGTTCTTGATATAGGTGCGCTCGATAGATTCCAGCTGCTGCAGCTGTGGATTGTCCTCGCTGAAGAATACCCGCAGGTCACTGTCTACGGTAAGACGTGACAGGCCCAAGCTACAGGCCACGAACAGCAGCATCGAGACAGTGATAACCAGCCAGCGGTGCTCGAGTATGCGGGTAGTCAGTAATGTAGAGAATGAGGTCATCGGGTGAATTATATCGATTTATCGTGTACCTGGCTCATCAGTCAGGCTGAATCAGAACTGATTCACAGCTTAGGTTTTTGGCTTCACAAACGATAAAATTAGCGTAACCTAGATAAAACAATCACCATATCAACATATGACCGTTCAAACATAACAGGACATTTTGAAGTCATGAAGATTGAAAGTATGAAGATTGCTGAAGCCGGGATCGAGACTATATGTGACGAAGCAGAAATCTATGAGCGCCTGTTAACTCTTGACGAAAAACATATTCTGGAGCTCGGCTGCGGTAGTGCCCAGGTCACACGTACTATCGCCACCACAGGCAGCGGGCGCAGGATAACCGCCCTGGAAGTCGATGAGATCGCGCATAGCAAAAACCTGCAGATAACCGATCTGCCAAATGTACGCTTCGAGTTTTCCGGCGCACAGCAGATACCGCTGGACGATGAATCGTTCGATGTCGCCTTCATGTTCAAATCGCTGCATCACGTACCACCCGACCTGATGCAGCCGTCGATGCACGAGATCAGGCGCGTATTAAAACCCGGTGGACATGTCTATATCTCAGAACCTGTCTTCGCTGGCGATTTCAACGAGGTCCTACGCCTGTTTCATGATGAGCAGAGGGTGCGTGAGGCAGCCTTTGCCACGGTGAAGAATGCGGTCGATGAAGGTCTGTTCGAGCTGGTAGAAGAGGTCTTTTTCAATTCACCGATGCACTTTGATAATTTTGCCGAATTTGAAGAAAACACCATCAGGGCGACGCATTCCGAACACAACCTCGATGACGAGTTATATGCCATCGTCAAGCATGAATTCGAACAGCATATGAGCGATGAGGGCGCCAGCTTTCTGATGCCGATACGTGTCGACCTGTTACGCAAACCATCTTAAATATAATCAGCTGACAAATAACAAGCAAACAGGGGAGAGAGATGCTCATGTACAAACTACAACCAGCCAACCTGCTTACTGCCAAACCGTTACCTGTTAGACAATGGGCAATTACTCTGACAGCGCTGATGATGTTGTCGGTAGCATCACCTTCTCTGGCTAAACATGTCCTGATCACACCGCTGGGCAGTCATGATGGCGAGTTCTGCAAGTTTGACCGGGCGATGATCCTGGAAGATCCCGACGGTACGCGCCTGCTGTATGACCCGGGTATGACCGTAGCCGGTGCTGATGATCCCCGTCTCGGTGATATCGATGCGGTCCTGGTCAGCCACATGCACGGTGATCATGTCGGCGCACGCCACATGAAAGCGGTCAATGCTGCCACATGCGACAGCCCGGATGTATCAGTGACTGATACGCCGAATACCAATGCCGTAAATATCGCGCTGAAGAAGAAAGCAAAGATCATCACCGGTAGCGAAATGCCAAAGTTCTTCGCCAACAAACTGAAATCTCTCGGTGGCGACCCTGCTGATTCAATACTGGTTCGTTTCGGTGCATCGAAAAAGATCGGCGGCGTATCGGTCACTACCGTGCCCGCGGTTCATTCGAATGGTATAGCAGGTGGCATGATCGGCGGTGAGCTCGGCCACATGCTCGATACTGCCGGATTGACCGCCTATGCGGGGCCACCGACGGGCTATGTACTGACATTCTCGAACGGCCTGGTCATCTACCTGTCGGGTGATACCGGCATCACTGCCGAGCAGGAGACAGTCGTAGCTGAGCACTATCAGGCAAAAGTCGCCGTGATCAATATCGGTGATACCTTCACCACCGGACCGAAAGAGGCTGCCTATGTGATCAACGAGCTGGTTAAACCAGTCACTGTTATACCGTCGCATGCCAACGAGGCATCGACCAAAGATGGCAAAGTCATCGCCGGTACACGTACCGCATCCTTCATCGAAGCGGCAAGGGCAGTATCGATACTGCCATTGAGCGGCCGTACCATGTCATTCGACAGCAGTGGCAACTGCAACAAGGGCTGTCGATAGATGACTTCTCTAGGGCTGATCAGTGATGTTCATGCCACCGCTGCACCACTCGATGAAGCATTAACCATCTTCAGGCGAGAAGCCGTTGATCAGATCTACTGCCTCGGTGATATCGCTGGTTATAACGATGAACTGGAGTCCACCATCAAGCTGTTGCAGGCGAGTGACTGTAAGTGCATTGTCGGTAACCATGACCTCAGCTACATCGAGAAGATGATCGCTCTAAAGGATGACGATTCTGATATGGATATTTCGTCCAGCTATCTGCAGCAACTTCCCGCTGTCATCGATACTGTTATCGAAGGAAAAAGCATCTACATGGTTCACGCAGAACCGCCTGAGGCCTGTCATGGCGGTATCAAACTGCGGGATAAAACAGGTGAGATCATCGATGAGAGAGTCGAGATGTGGGCCGAAAACCTGGCAGACTTCGATCACGATATCCTGCTCGTCGGCCATACTCACCAGGTCTATATCGAAAAACTCGGGGAGACGCTGGTCATTAATCCCGGCAGTACGGTATTTAATCACTGCTGTATGATCCTGCATCTGCCGGAGATGCGGGTCGACACTTACCCGTTATCTGGTAAACCGGTCGTGCGCACCTGGAACTGGGGAGAACACGTTATCTATGCAAACCGGTGTAAGACTGACAGTCGCTGATGACAAGATACAACAGAAACAAAATATTACAGAAAAAAGTCACATTCTAATTGTGCATTAGCGAATGTTGATATAGAATTGCCGCCGCTTTCCAGGGTGATTAGCTCAGCTGGTAGAGCGTCGCCCTTACAAGGCGAATGTCGGGAGTTCGATCCTCTCATCACCCACCAATTAAATCATTCTACGGACCGGTAGTTCAGCTGGTTAGAATGCCGG
>Ga0180435_10003213_pt1 | contig 16443 bp, 16 predicted proteins | sample SS_ome_3_FD_132467 | JGI IMG/M metagenome (GOLD analysis project Ga0180435, IMG submission 132467) | Hypersaline lake sediment archaeal communities from the Salton Sea, California, USA - SS_3_S_1 metaG | ecosystem: Environmental > Aquatic > Non-marine Saline and Alkaline > Hypersaline >...
GATAACATCGGTGACCAGTGGCCCTGCCGGCGCGCTTGCGCCGGTCAGCGGAAAGTCTACGGCAACAGTAATGTAGCCACGTGTCGCCAGGAAACGGCCAAGGTATTCACCTTCACTGTGAGACGACATGAATCCGTGACTGTAGAAAACCAGAGGTGCCGGCGTTTGTGATTCCGGCAGCCACACCCAGCCTGTCATTATTCGAGAGTCAGAACCTGTGTAATCTTTGTACGCCGCGGTTGGGCGGCTACTGTCTTCAAACTCCAGGGCCGTTTCGATAACGCCCAGCGATCCTTCAGCATACCACTGCCCACTTTGATCACCCGCTGGAACATGCTCCGGCGGTATCATCATAAACGCAAGCGCCGCGACTACTAACAAGAGAGTTATACCTGCGTATTTTGCCGCACGCTTTAAATGACCAGACCATTCCTTGTTAAACGCGGCCACGAACACCCGTCTATTTTTGCTCATGTTCATGATCTCTCTTTAAGCGAGACTCAGATCCGCAGTTCAAGCACTGTCCGCAAAGTATCTCGCGGACTCATTCAGTTGCACCCAGCACCTGTACCTCCAGAGCGCAGTCAAGCTCCGGCACAGGGGTTTTCTCTCTCAGCCTCACAATCTCCGTACGCGCCGCAGACATGGCTGTGAGAAAGGCTTCGTTTGTATGCAAACGAGCCACAGCTGCCGCGCCAACAAGACGTCCGGCATCGACGTCGCTGCGCCAGTGAACATTACAGACATTGCGACTTTCACCATACGCGCGGCCGCGGTTCAATAGAGCTTCAGCACGATCCGGCGCAAGTTCCGAAAGGATCAGAGCCCACCCCCAGCCAATTGCGGTATGGCCCGACGGATAAGAACCATCGCCACGCAACATCGTCTCCTCCTCCGGTGTGCAGATCGGCTGCCCGTTTACCATGAACGGCCGCTCACGCTGGTAAGCGTTCTTGGCTGAGTAAGCGGCCAGGCCCAGATCTGCCAGGGTTCTGCGCAGCAACATGTACAACTCTGGTGTATCCGCCTGGGTAATGGGCAGGCCCAGCGCGCAGGTAAATGTATCGGCAGCATCCGGAAAACGCAGGTGCGCATCCCGGGTTGCCAGCACCCACCGAGGCGTACCTCGAAGCGCAAGCATCTCTTCCGCAACCGCTTCATCCATCACCTGTCGAGGAGAGCCTGGCACAGGAGCCGGCAGCACAAAAACTTTACTGAGCATGGGATCATCCATCGGTGTGTAGCCCATCAGCACCCCAGGTGCGATCTCGGGAATCTCCTGCTTTGATTCGGTTGGGGCCATGCTGGTACAACCCGTTAAGCCAACGGCCAACAACAGTAGCGTTAAGGTCGTTAGTACGTGGTGTTGAAGCATGGGGTTACTCACTTGGACAAAAAGGCATCATACGAACCCTTATACGCGGGATCCCAGCGAGATAAGGCTGAACGATCCTGTAAAAGGTCGTCCACCCCCCACTGAATACGTTTCTCATCCAGTTCCCTTGGCGTGTCGTTGTCAGGGCAGAGGATGTAAAAGGCATTACGCTCAAGGGCAGACAACATATAGTCGATGGCTTGTTCAGGCAGCCAGGCGCCCGCCGGTTTCTCCGGCACAAATCGCGCAATCATGCCTGTGTATGTAAAACCTGGAATCAGCAAATGTGCGGTGACTTTACAATCCTCTTCCTGCCTTAGCGCATGCGCAACGCTTTCTGTATAGGCCTTTACAGCTGATTTCGACATGTTGTAGGCGTAGTTCCCCGGCGGGTTGGTAAGGCCTTGCTTGGAGCCGGTATTGATAACGGCACACCTGAGTTGCGCTTCCAACATGGACGGGAGGAAAGCATGGCAACCATGAATTATTCCCCATAAATTAATGTCGATCTGCTTCTTCCAGCTTCCAAGCTCTTCCCAGGGTGAAGACGTTCTCACACCTGCGCCTGCATTATTCATCAGACAATGAGTCACCCCCATCTGTTCGGCAGCATACTTCTGCAGGGCTTCAACATCGTCATATCGGGAAACGTCACAGACGTGGGTAAGAATCTGTCCACCCAGATCCTGCCTGGCTTGATGAAGCGCTTCTTCATCAATATCGGCAATCAGGACCTGCATATCTGCGGCGAGAAATCTCCTGGCCGCAGCTAAACCAATACCACTGGCGCCGCCGGTGATTACCGCGTTGTTTCCTGGTTTCATCCACTGTGTCATGTTGGTGGCCTTCTTTTTCTTAGGATCAGCTCTGTTCGAACCCGATGATGTCTTTACCATCTGGGATTTCTGCATGCTCGCGGACATCTGGGGATTGTGCAATCCCCCTGTTCGCGGAGGCTGATTCGTTTAAGCCTGCTTGTTGGCCAAAGGGTGTTCACCTATGCTGAGACGCTTAATGTTGGAGCAAGACTATGTTGGACAATGACGACGCAGAAGGCACCCGCCTGCCCATCAAGCTGGATACAACCTCCAACGGCGAATACCTGCCACTGGCATTGCGCAAAGAGCACACGCTGGCAAATGAACTTGCCCTGCAAAGCGCAACCCGCAATGCAAAACAAACCGGCGTGGGGCGACGACAATTCCTGGTTTCCGCATCAGGTGCTGCGGCAACGTTACTTGCCTTCAACTCGGCTTATGCCGCTGCAGGCAGAACGGGTGGCTTTTACGATGTGGAAAAGACCGCCGCATTTGACGTTAACGAAGCCCAGGCAACATTCAGCAAACCAGGATTCATTCTTGACGTACAGGGTCATTTTGTTAATCCGGAAGGTGCATGGCTTGAAGGCTTGCCTGCCACAGCAAAGCCCCTTAGCGGTTTACCTAAAGCCTCATGTGATCTGGGATCACTGGCTGGTGATCGAAGCTATTTAAACTGCCTGGATTCCGATGAATTTGTCAAAGACGTGTTTCTTGATTCAGACACCGACATCATGGTGTTGTCGTTTGTGCCCTCGACCAGAGCAGCAGAACCACTGACCATCGAAGAGGCATACGCAACCCGCGATATTGTGGCCCGCCTGGACGGCACCAAACGCCTGCTGGTGCACGGCCGCGTGAATCCTAATCAGGATGGCGATCTCGACGGTATGGACGAGCTTGCCGAGCACTGGAAAGTATCGGCCTGGAAAACCTACACGCAGTGGGGGCCAGACGGCCAAGGCTTTTCGTTCATGGACGATGCCGGTCAGGCATTCATAGAAAAGGCGCGCAAACTGGGTGTGAAGAACATCTGTGTGCACAAAGGTCTGCCGTTCGGCCCGCAGTCTTATGAACATTCCCTGTGCGACGATATCGGACCTGCAGCAAAGCAAAACCCGGACATGAATTTTCTCGTGTACCACTCCGGCTACGTCGCTGACCAGGCTGAAGGACCCTTTGATCCGAATCGAAACGAAGGCATCGATTCGTTGATTAAAAGTGTGCTTGAAAATGACGTGGCTGAGCAGGGGAACGTTTACGCTGAGCTTGGCTCCACCTGGCGCATCCTGATGCGCGACCCGGACAGTGCGGCCCACAGTCTCGGCAAATTATTCAAATATCTGGGCAGCAAGCAGGTTTTGTGGGGTACCGATTCCATCTGGTATGGCTCGCCCCAGGACCAGATTCAGGCTTTTCAGACCTTCCAGATATCTGAGGCTTTACGCAGCGAACACGATTACACGCTGATCACGCCGCAAATGCGCGCGCAGGTGTTCGGTTTGAACGCTGCACCTTTGTACGGCATCTCGGACCTGGAAATTACCAGTCATTTCAATCAGGATCGTGTCGCCCAGGACCGACTTGCTTATCAACCCGTAGCCAATCCGCATTTCAAAACTTACGGTCCTAAGAATCGCCGGGAGTTTATGAACTTGTTAAAGCTGGGTGGCTGACGCTTCAGTTTCAGAGCTCGAGATAGCACTGTTACATTTGTGTTACGCTCATTCTTCATGACAGCTTTACTCCAAAAATCCGCCCTGTGGCGACATACTGCTGTCGGTGTGCTTCATGCCATTAAAGACATTCCCCAATGGTTGCGGCTGCATCACGAGATCGACCACAACACAGACGTACCTGTCGACTTTTTTGGTATCAACGTTGCCACCTCCGAAGATCCAGGCTGCGATGATTACGTTATTGGTGCCTTACGAGATCTAGATATCCAGCACGTTCGCCTCAGCTACAGCTATGATGCCATAGGTGCAGCAACTGAACGGTTTTTGCTGCGCCTGTTGGATGAAGGGTTCGTTGTCCTGCTCGCCTTATTGCCGCTTAAGAAAGACGCGGCAAGCATGGCAATAGATGGTCAGGCGCAGGCACGCTGGCGAGATTTTGTAGAGAGTGTCATTCGGCTTTATGGCGCTCGCCTGGATGCCATCGAAATAGGCAATACGCCAAACCGTGGTCGCTGGTCCGGTTATAGCGCCCAGAGTTACCTGGCCACATGGCAAATAGCCGCCAAGGTTGCAGAAGAAGCCGGCAGAACGTTAGCAGGACCAAACATCTCGGACTTTGAACCTGTTTATAACGTCGGGTTCTTAAGCGCGATGGGCAAACTGCATGCAATGCCTTCAATACACACAAACAATCTTTTTGTCGAACGCGTGGTGGAGCCGGAAGCATTCGATCATCGGGTTGCCAGCAAATTTGCAAGCCGCTGGTTGAACCTTAATCTGACCAAAAAAGCTGGCATCCTTCGGGAAATCAGCCGCCAGAAAGGTATTGCAAAAACATACTGCACTTACACCTGCTGGAGTCGCAAACGCCTGACCCGCTGGTCCGCCACACCGGAAAAAAAGAACGCTGACTATCTCATGCGTTATCTCGTCATTGCCGCTGCCAGTGGCACACTGGATCGGGTCTATTGGGGTCCGCTTATCTGCCAGCGCGATGGTCTTATCGGCTGCGGTGACACCAGCTATCCTGATATCGACAACGTCAGCTACTATCGGGAAATTCGCGGCAAGGTTGATAAGTTTTCTCCAACCGCAGCTTACAACGCGCTGCGTTTCAGCATAAAAGTGTTACGCGGCGCTGAATGCCTGAGCGCGCACACAAACATTGATGGCGTACACCACTTTGTTTTCACGACCGCCCGGCAGGACAGTTGGCATATTGTCTGGTGCGCGGATAGAAATGTTTTTCCGCTGGACGCTTTGTACAGCTCAGCGGTTCTCGCAGAGGCAACCTTCTACACACCCGAAGGCGAAGAGTTAAAGGAAACACCCCGGTCAATTACAGAACAACCCCTGATAGCGCGTTGGCCGACCATGGTTGCAGCGCCAGATGCCACTGCTCTGGAGCAGATTGCCCGCGAGGCATTAACTGATGTTGTTTACTGGCCGCGTGAAAACAAGGTGACACAAACCTTAATCAGTCAACAGTGGCGAGGCACCTATACGCTCCCAGAGGGTGCTGACATTGAAGCACCAAGCGGTGATGACATCCCAGGCCTTTTACCGACATTGCCGCAATGCAAAGTCCTCAGGGACAAACGTAACAAGTTGTGGAATATTCAGGCCCCCTGGTGGGGTCCCGGCGAGCAAACAGTCAAACTTAACCGCGCCAAAGGCATTAAAAAGTTCACCTATAAGTTTTTACCCAGCAAAGGGAAAAGGCACTGGAACAACGCCACCGAGATGTTGCGACTGGGTGTAACCACACCTGAACCGCTGGGCTTTTTTGAGCAGACCAGCAGCAATGCGGCAGACAGCTACTACATCTGCCAGTTTATTGAGCATGCGTTTTCCTGCCGCGACGTTTTCACGGCATTCAGGAACGGCCAGACCCAATACGAAGGTATAGAGAAAGAAGATTGGCTCCAACGCATAGGGAAATTTGTGGCGCATATGCACTGGCGGGGCATTATTCACCGAGATTTGTCATCAGGCAATTTGATGATGACCTGCCGGGATGGGGAAGTAGACTTCTACCTGATAGATATCGGCCGCGCGATCATCGACAGGCCACTCTCCACCAGGGCGCGCATGCGTTTTAAAGACCTTAACCGCATCTGTTACAAGCTGGCATGGCCTGACCGCGAAATTTTAATAAATGCTTACGATCAACATACCAAACAACCGCTGCCCAAGTGGTGGCGGTTGTCTTTGTCCAGCTACGACTGGAAACAGAACAGTAAGAAAACTTTGAAAGGCAACAAAAAGCCTAAGCAGCGTAGCAAAGCAGCGCGCGAGGCTATGCGGAACTGAACTACCTGGCGTGATCGCTCATTCCTTCCTCTCGACAATTTTCCGCAACATTGATTCCTGCGCAGCTGTCATTATCAGTTGCCCCTGGCGGTCGTACAACTCACCATGATTCATTCCGCGACCGTCTGCAGCAGCACTGCTGCGCTGATCAAACAGTGTCCACTGGGTCGCGTCGGCAGGTCGATGAAACCAGACAGCATGATCAATACTCGTCAGACGATGAGTTTGAAACGGCAACCCATGAGGAATAACAGAATTGAACATCAAAGTGCTGTCTGACATGAAAGCCAACGCAATCTGCGACTCGCGTTGTGAGAGCTGATGGTCACTGTTACATCGCATCCACAACTTCAGCTCTGCAGCTCGACCAGCCACGTACGCCGGCTGAATAAAATGATCTGATGCCATCAATATTTCAGTTCTGCCTGCTAAAGTCGGCGGCGGGTTAAATTGAGGTTCGTGGGATTTCCGCTCCTCCAGCAAAGACTCTACATCCCGCACCACAGGCATCTCAGGTTGATGCACATCACCCGCTTCAGGCAGTTTAAAACTGGCTGTCATCTGAAAGACCGGACGATTTTTCTGATGGGCGATGATATTGCGCACGTCTGAACCAGGCCCCTCTCTCAACCTTGTCACGGCATAGTGGATGGGCACACCAGGGTCACCGGGCAGCAGGAAATAACAGTGGAACGATTGAGCCAGCTTGGGTGCTTCAACCGTAGCAAAACCCGCCGCAAGAGCCTGACCCACAAAATGCCCGCCATAGATGCCCATGACGCCATAGGCTTCAGCCTGGCCCAGAAAGTGATCTTCATCTTCAGCGGTTTGTACCGCCATCAACTGCATCAACGATAAAGACATCAGTGATTCCACCAGGGCCGATCTGTAAATGAACGCAGATCCAGCTCAAAGGTCCAGGTGGAGCGATGCTGTTGTGCCAGGTGTAGATAGGTATCGGCCACCTTGTCAGGCAGGATCAGTCCATCGTGCTCCAACCCGCGCGCCTGTCTGACCTCATTGAACTTTTCGGCGCCCAACATTTTTCCTAAGGTATCTGGCGCATCGACCATACCGTCTACCAGGATGTGTGAAATGTGAATACCCTGCGAGGAAAACTCCGCATTCAATGACTGGCACAACATGCGGCGTCCGCCCATCGCCGCAGCATGGGAATGCTGACCTGCATTGCCACGGACGGCAGCGGTGGCTGATGTCACCAGGATAGTTCCTTTACCGCGCTCAACCATCAGCGGGCATACCGCTGACGCTAACCGGAACAAGCTGAAAGTTGCCATACGCCAACCCATTTCAAAGGCTTTGTTGGTGGTTTGAGTCAGTGATCGATCACCGATTTGCGCACCCAGATTGAACACAATGACTTCAATTGGACCGATATCTTGCTCAATCTGCGTAACAGCTTCTTCAATGCTGCCTTCCTCAACGGCATTCAGCAGAAAACCAGTCGCATCATCACCACTATCATGGATTGCATTTACCAAACGATCCAGGCCTTCCTGATCACTGCGTCGACACAACACTGCGTGATAGCCTGCCCGCGCAAATCGTTTACCTACTGTACCGCCAATACCGGCACCGGCGCCCATTACCAGACAGACTGGTTTCATTGTCAGCTCCACATTCTATTGCAAGATGAACCAGCGCCATTGTGCCATGAGCTGGGCGTCAGCAAGCCTAGATGGTGCGTGCAAAATTAGCCGCTTTTGCGCGCTGATACGCTGGACGTTGAGCGATATGAGTGCGATAGCGCATAAGTTCGTTTGGTAATGAGAGGTGATACGCGATGGCCCAATCGAGACAGGTCATCAGCATAATGTCGGCCAGGCCAAAACCTTCCGGCAGCACAGATTGCTGATCACCCAGTCTGCCGGCGGTTATCGAGAGATGTTTCGCCGCATAGTCGCCGGCAGCTGAAACCACTTCAGGCGCAGCGCCATAGATATGTCCCAGGTCACCATGGCGCCGCATCACATAAAGACTGGTTTCATCCAGCTCACCATAGATGTAACAGCACCATTCATCTTCTCGAGCGCGAGCCTCCGACGTTTGCGGTATATACAAAGTGTCATTGGGAAAGCTGGCCAGTAAATAGCGGCAGATGGCTAAGCTTTCTGACAGACACAGGCTGCCGCTTACCAGCAGGGGAATTTTCTGTTTCGGGTTCAGCAGGCTGAATTCCGGTGTCTGAGTTTCACCCGTTCGCGGTCCAATCGGTTTCAGTTCATAGGAAATACCCAGCTCTTCCGCAACCCACACCGGTCGCATCGTGCGACTGGTGCCAGCACCCCACAACGTGACTGGAACCTGATCTGACAATGAACTACCCGTCGCGCAGGGCGGTGTGCGCCAGAATAATGACCGCAATAAATGTCGCAAACATGGCGCTGGCGCCACCAAAGTAAGACAGCGCACCCATCAAGTCACCCGGGCCAAAAACAGTGTCCGTTACTGATAGACCTCGGTTGCCAGCCAGATTCCCCGCCCAGTAGAACACCGTGTTACCCCAGCCAGTGTAGATAAGACCCCAGCCCGCCCAGTTAAGCGCGCGCCCGGATACGTTAAGCCAGTTCAGCGTCCAGGCCAAAGCCACCAGCATGACAGCATTCAGAATGCCGCCCACGTGTGCAGCCTGCCAGCCACGAGTAGAGCCAAAGATCTGCCAGTCGATTGCCGGCAGTGGCCATAGTGCAACTTCACCGAGCAGCGAGAAAGTCAGTAGAACACCAGCGACCAGGCCAACAATCAGTATCAGCATTGCGTGCGCTATTATTCTGCGCACCATCACAGTGGCTTGTGTACTCATTTACCAGGGTCTCCTGCTATTGACTCTAACGCAGCGGTTAAGTCTCCTTGCGCAATCGCCAGGGTGGTCAAGTCCGCGTCGTATCTTTCTCGCCACGCAAGTGCCACCTTATTCTGTTGTTCATTACAGATGGGATGGTTGCGCGGGTGGTAGTTGCGCTTTAACACCGGCAGCACAGAGAGAGCCAGGTCTGCAGCAAAACGTAGAAAAAACTTCGCTGCTTTAAAACCACGAACAGGCTGCCGCCAGAACCCTTCTACACGCCCCATGTGTAGATAAGCGCGCAGCGTCTCTTTGGTAATGTGTGCAAACGCCAGCAGGACAAAGAACTTGCGCGCCCACTCGCGCTCCGCATAGAAGTATTTGTATACGTCAAAAGCAACCGCACCGTTTTCCACTTCTTCTACCTGGTGCCAAACCCACGGTGCGCGCATGACGGGATCAGCATCACCCATCAATTCTTCATAACGATCGAGAATGATGGCGCCGGCTAGAAAGGTGAATGTTTCATAGCCTGCAACATACCCTACCTGCAAAAATCTGCTGCGCTTTGTCAGCATGGTTGAAAAATGTCTATCTGCAGGCGCTGAAGCCATCTGGTTTCACCGTTTTCGAACGTACGGTTTCAGTGTCCGCTTATTCGAAGTTTGCCGCAAGACTGCTTTTGGGTAGTTCACTAATCTAAAGGAAGATACGATAACCTCGTTTTTGAGCTTCAAAAATTGGACCAGAATGAAAGACGGTGAGCGCTCAATCGCCTTCCAATCCATCAGCCATCGTATCGACAACGATGCCGCTCTTATTCGACACTGGCCCTTGACTGGGGGCGTGTCCGCGAGCATAGACGCGCTCGAGCTCAAGTTTCCTGATGGCACATCACGTTGTTTTGTAGTCCGGTGTGCTGGTGAGCACCAATGGAAAGACCAGACCGATAACACCATTGAAATTGAATTCTCGCTTCAGCGAGCGCTCTTCCAGAAAGGCATGCCTGTTGCCGAACAGGTTCTGTTAGACAACACCTGCGAGGTGCTACCAACCCCGTACGCAGTCATGGCGATGGTCGAAGGCACCACAGAAGTTCCAGAGCCGAAAATCGAAAGCGCAATGCACAGCATGGCCGAATTCCTGTTGCGCTTACATCAACTTGAACCAGACAGCATTGAGGTACCGGGCTTACCTCCACGAGAGGACCCGATCGCGGGCGCGCTGCTGTATATCCCTGATACACCCCAATGGTCTGAATTGCGTGAGGCAATCTCTGACTGGCAGCCCACCGATGCCCCAGCGAGCATCCTCCACGGCGACTTCTGGCCTGGGAACATTATCTGGCGTGATGACCAGATCGCCGCGGTGATCGACTGGGAGGACTCAGCCATAGGTACAGCGGTGTCAGACATCGCCTGCTGTCGCGCTGAAATCATGGCTATGTACGGGCCACAGGCGGTGACTTTTTTCACAGACCACTACCAATCACATTCAACGCTGAACTTCAGCGACCAACCGCTCTGGGATGCTTACTGCGGTTTTGCGGCTCTTGCCACAATGCACAGCTGGGGTCTTGAAGTAGACGTGGAAGCCGCTCGACGCAGCAGTACAGAATTGTTTGTACAACAGGCTGCGCAGCAGATAATCACCCGGCAGGCTCAATAAAAAACCAAGATATGAATATCCTGAAGGCTGAAACAGTTACGCTTGCTGACCTGTCAGGATGCCAGCGAATAAATGTCATCGGTACATCAGGCAGTGGCAAATCAACTTTAGCGAAAAAACTCGCGGCAGCGCTGGATCTACCCTACTTTGAAATGGATGCATTGTTCTGGAAATCAGATTGGGTAGAGTCCACCGACAGCGAATTTTTACCCAAGGTTGCACAAGTCGCTGCGCAGCCTGAATGGATACTGGATGGCAATCACTCCCGAACTTTCGATATCAAGTTCAATCGAGCGCAGCTGGTTGTCTGGATAGATCTTGCTTTCCTCACCACAACCTGCGCAGTCACACGACGCGCCATAAAACGATCGTTTTCAAAAAAAGAATTATGGCCCGATACTGGCAATCGTGAGTCTTTGAAAAAATCTTTTCTTTCAAAAGATTCTATCATCTGGTGGTCAATGACCCATTACCACTCCACGCGCAGAAAGTATGAACAACTGATGAGTTCTGAAGCCTATGGGGACATCGCTTTTCTACGCCTCACCAGCCGTGGCCAGATTGCGCGCCTGCTGAACTCGAAACCCTTGAAGCCGCCGCCACATCACAGATACAGTTAACCAAGAAAGTCGCAAAACAAAGCCTGTTGAACCGTGTTAGAAGAACAGACCAACGTACATCTCGTATTTATCATCGGTTCACTGCTCGGTGGGTTGGGCTTGTTCCTGCTCGCTGTTAAGATGATCACAGATGGTTTGAAACTCGCAGCAGGAGACGCTCTGCGAGACATCCTCACCCGCTCCACCAGGACGCCGCTGCGTGGTGTTGTTTCCGGTATCTTAATGACCTCTCTGGTGCAGTCATCCAGCGCGGTTACCGTCGCCACCATTGGGTTTGTAAATGCTGGCCTGCTCAATCTGCTGCAGGCGCTGGGCATTGTGTACGGCGCGAATATCGGCACAACCATGACCGCATGGCTGGTCGCCGTCGTCGGCTTTGAATTTAAAATTGAGCTGTTCGCTTTACCGATGATTGGTATCGGTATGGCTATGCGGCTCCTGGGCGCCTCAAACAGGCTGGGCGCACTGGGGGAAGCCATTGCGGGTTTTGGGTTGTTTTTTATCGGTATCGATGTGCTGCGGGAGGCGTTTCAGGGATTTGCCGCTGGCATGGATCTGACATCTTTGTCTAGCGATTCCATGCTTGGCCTGCTGCTTTACGTGATGGCGGGATTTTTAGCCACGCTGCTAACCCAGTCTTCCAGTGCAGCGATTGCGATTACTTTGACCGCTGCAACCGGCGGTGTGCTGGCGCTGGACGCTGCCGCCGCGATGGTGATTGGTGCCAACGTAGGCACCACATCAACCGCCGCGTTATCAGTTATCGGCGCGACCTCAAATGCAAAGCGGGTTGCCGCTGCCCACGTGATTTTCAATGTGGTGACCGGGGCGGTTGCATTGCTGCTGTTGCCCATCCTGCTGAAACTGGTTGCCTGGACCAGTGAGACCTTTGGCCTGCAGGCAATGGTGGCCATAAATCTGGCAATCTTCCACACCGTATTCAACATTCTCGGGGTTGCCATCATGTGGGCCTATACTCAACAGCTCGGCACATTTCTGTTGAGCCGGTTTAAGACTGTCGCTGAACAACTCGGGCAGCCCGTGCATCTCGACAAGAACGTCATGGTATCGCCAGCCCTTGCTATAGATGCCTTGCGCCTGGAGTTGCGACGCATGGCGGATCTATCTCAACAACATGCCATAGCTGCTATCAAAGGCGCACATGCCAGCGAGATCGAACATCTACACCTGGCACTGAATACGCTGAACGAAAGTGTGGAGTCGTTTGTCAATCAACTCGAGCGTGAGCGTCTGGGCGAAGCCACCGCCGTCGAATTGTCCTCATTATTGCGGGTCAACAATTACCTGGCAGAGGTAAGCGCATTAGCAGAGGAAATCGCGCACCAGGCACCAGCTCTTCAGCACATCCGAGACAGTGCTGCAGGGGACATCTGTGAACACTACCTGGCCAGTATACTGGCGTTGCTGCATGCCTGCGATCTAAAGGGGGACCCTATCGACGCGGAAAACCTTAATACACAATACAAATCACTACGCCAACAGTGGCACGACCTGAAGAGTAATCTGTTGCAGAAGGCAACCGTCGGTCAACTCCCTCTGAGTGGTCTTAACACGGCACTGGAGCTGCTCCGCAGTGCTCTGCGTATTGCAGAGCAAAGCGCTAAAATCACCGAGCGCCTGAACCAGGCCAGCCGCGAGTTAGATTCTGCCGCTGCCAGCTGAGCAACCCTCAGCCCGATTCGGGCGCTCCAGCTACAGTTGGGCTATTGATGAGCGATTGGTTTTTCAGTGAAGAGATAATCTTTTAACTCTTTGTCGAAGCGGGGGTCTTTACGACGGATCCACTCGAGCACCATGGCCGCGTGCTCTTTTTCTTCATCACGATTGTGCGCAAGAATTGCCTTGAGCTCGTCGTCTTTGCAGGCATCAACCCGCTGGTTATACCAATCGACCGCTTCGAGTTCTTCCATCAGCGATGTGATGGCACGATGCATGTCGCGGGTTTCATCACTCAGCTCGTCAATGGGTTCGTGGTAGCCTTCGTTTGCCATAGCTTTTCCTTTACGGTGTTTGCAAAGCCCTATGTTAACGAGCCCACCCCATAGGGCGTCAACGTTTAGCTGTGTTAACGCCCGATTTATGGGGTCAGACCATTAATCCTCGGCTTTACCTACCACTTTATACACCAGTGCCCCGAGTACCGCGCCGACAATGGGAGCCACCCAGAACAACCACAGCTGGGCAACCGCCCAATCGCCTACATACAAAGCCACCCCGGTACTACGGGCTGGGTTTACTGACGTGTTAGTGACCGGAATGCTGATCAGGTGGATCAGCGTCAGACCTAGGCCAATTGCAATCGGCGCAAACCCCGCAGGTGCGCGGTCGTCAGTGGCACCAAGGATGATGATCAGGAACATCATGGTCAGCACTACCTCTGCAACAAGGGCGGCAACCATGGAGTATCCGCCAGGAGAATGTTCCGCATAACCGTTGGACGCAAAACCAGCACCTATATCGAAACCGGGTGCACCGCTGGCAATAACATAGAGCACGCCACCGGCGATCAGGCCACCAATGACCTGGGCAATAATATAGCCCGGCAGTTGACCTGCGGGAAATCGACCGGCAGCCCATAGCCCAATCGAAACCGCTGGATTCAAATGACAGCCGGAAATGTGGCCAATCGCATAAGCCATTGTCAGTACGGTTAATCCAAATGCCAGAGATACGCCCAGCAGACCTATCCCGACCTCAGGAAAACCGGCAGCCAGCACGGCGCTGCCGCAGCCACCAAAGACCAGCCAGAACGTACCAAAAGACTCAGCCAGATATTTGTTCATCAGGTTCCCCCCCGTGATTATTTCCACCGATTCTATGCCTAAACTAGAACCTGTGTGTAAAACCAGAGTAAAAAAACGGTATTCTTAAGGGATTGAGCCTGTTGAAGCATTCTAAGCCGGTAACTACAGCGCTACTGTTAGAAGACACAGGATTGGTATTGCCAGAGCTGTCATAGCAGAGCTTACGCGCCGGTACTCAACACACCATCACCCACCTGAATTTCGCCAGCACCTGTCACTGCTGCATACACGCCTGCTACGGGGTACATGCCCGCGTCACCCACCTGTATTCGATTGTGTTTAACGAGTGTCTTCAGCACGTCGATATCCTGCTCGATACCGGGCTGAGCCAGAGTGGTCATGACGCAGCGCGGATCAGCCATGGTAACCATAACTCTCGCTTCATCGCCTACCGCCAGCCCTGTACCGATCCAGTTGTTTTCTATAAAACCGGAGCCGCTGGTACTCAGGACAATGTTCATGCGAAATCGTCGCTGATCAAAATTACTGTCAGGTTTTGCCTGCCTCAGTTCATCCAGCGTGGATGTGGTAATCACAGACAACGGGAACACGTCAAAAAACGCTTCCGGCGATACCGGTGAATCGGCACCCATGGCTTCAAACAGAGCTGCACCCAGGGGTTGAGCAAGGGTTGTATCCGCGTTACCCGCAGGATCCGCACCACTGACATCCGGATAGTAGTGATCGATGGTGAAGTCTTTGGGTGCGGATGAAGCAAGCCTCACTGCACGGCCAAAGTGTCTGGTCAGCAAGGCATCACAATCCTCATCGTGACTGCTGATTTGCGCACCGTCCGGTAATTTTATGCAGACTTCGGGTCGAGGGTTAGCAATGCTGGGCGGTTCGACAAAGCTGGCCTGACACGACAGGACATCTGGAAAATGTTTCACGCTCTTTGCACTCACTACCTTGCCTGTTTCAACGTCAATCAACGCGTAAGCTCGATCCCCAAGCAACCCTGCTGACGTCAGAGTCGCCTCAGTGAGTGATTCTCCCGCCATGGACTTAACCGGATATCGATAGATTCCAGCCACCCTGCCACTGGCTGCTTGATTCGTCATCACCTTTCCCTACTCTTTTTTGTTATCCGACAAACTACCATAAGCCTCCACGGACAACATTTTTCTTAACATCACCGGCGCAACAATACAGGTGCCTAAAGACACTAGCACCATACTGGCAAAAACATCATCGGGCACCAGCCCGGGATCGATGGCACTACAGGTGTACATCACGACCAGAGCAATTTCTGCACGCGGCACCATGCTCAACCCGAGCATAAGCGCATGGGTTCTATTCATCGACAGCAGCGCGGGAAGCGCCGTGCTTACAAGCTTTATGCCTGCGGCAGCGATAAAAAGTACCAATCCGATATCCAGCGCTGTGATCAACGACCCGACGTCTGTCTGCATACCAATGTGAATAAAGAAGAAGGGCGTTAACAGGTCATAAATGTAGCTGAAGCGCCCATCTGTACCCACAGCATCCGGATCCCGGCTGAAAGCAAGGCCCGCAAAAAGAGCGCCTATGGCCAGCGAAAAACCTAACGCATCAGCCAGCGCGGCTATGGCGAGACCCGCACCCAGAATGGATATGGTCATGATCGATTCGGATTCGCTGAGCCGGGCATTAAAACTGGTAAAGCGTTTTTCGATGAAAAACGCGAACAGGTAACAACCAGCTATGAACACCGCCAGTTTGCCGAGAATCACCAGTGACGCAGAGCCCACCTGCAGCCACAAATCATCATATCCATTCAGCATCGCTGGCAGTACACCGATAAGAACGGCAAGCAGCACAGCCGCAGACAAATCGTCCAGCTCAGCTACATCAACTAACATCTGCCCTTCACCGCTGGCGAGCTTGCCTGCTTCGTCCCAGACTGCAACAGACACGGCGACGCTGGTTGCACTGAAAGCTACGGCGATGATCAGACTGGTTTCAATTGACCAGCCCAACATGAAATTGGCAACTACAAATCCGACTAACAAGCTACCCGCAACATTGCAGAACCATATCACGCTGGCGGCAGGCAGTTTCTCAAGAAGTGCGCTGGTATGGCTGCGCAGCCCGACACGGAACAGCAAGGCAACCACGCCAAGGCTCGCGAGCGCAGAAAACACACTATCGAATTCTGTATTCTGCAGATTGAATTGGCGCAGCAGCGCACCAAGCAGAAGCCCGGTCAGAAGGTAGCCCACCGACACAGGGACACCCCTACGCCGACAGAAATGGCCCAGTAGCGGGTTGAGGACAAATATCGCCCCCAGCACAAACATGAGCATGCAAGCTAACCCCACCAATCGTCGTGTTAGCTATGATAACTTGCCTGGACGAAC
>Ga0180435_10003214_pt1 | contig 16442 bp, 11 predicted proteins | sample SS_ome_3_FD_132467 | JGI IMG/M metagenome (GOLD analysis project Ga0180435, IMG submission 132467) | Hypersaline lake sediment archaeal communities from the Salton Sea, California, USA - SS_3_S_1 metaG | ecosystem: Environmental > Aquatic > Non-marine Saline and Alkaline > Hypersaline >...
CGACGCTGTCGTCCCCGCGCGCTGACGGCGCCCGGGCGGGGTCATTCTGAACGGTCAATTCGAAGCGTCCGCCGGACATTCCCAGCTGCTGCATCAGGTCGGTCACGCCCTCGGACAGGCTGGCCGCGCGTTCCGCCCGAGCCTCGTAAAGGGCGTTTGCCGCTGCGCGGTAGGTACGATGTGCGGCCTCGAGTTCCGTGTCGATCACGGCCAGGCGCTGGTCCTGGTCCGCGGCGCGCGCCAGCCGCTCGCGCAGCGAGTCGGCGACCTGCTGCAGTTGCTCCGGTTCCGCGCGGTGTTTGCGGGCCAGGTCGTGTTGCCTGCCCAGGCGCAGTTCGACCTCGGCCAGCCGCTCGGGGCTCAGGTCCATGCGGGACAGCGCCGACTGGATCGAGGAGCCGGCCTCGTCGCAATTGATCGCGGCTTCCCGGATCATTCCGGCGGCCGCCGCGATGTCCGGGTCCAGCGCGCCGTGCTCTTCGAGCGATCCGGCTGCGCGGTGCAGGGTCGATGATGCGGCTGCCTCGCCCGACTGGAGCACGTCGAGCGCCGCTTCCAGCGCTGCCACGATCTCGCTGCCCCGCGCCAGCTTGCGGTGCTCGGTTTCCAGCGCGGTGAATTCCCCGGGCGGCAGCAGGTCGTTCTCGAGTTCCTCGAGCTGGTATCCGAGGAGGTCCAGGTCGCCGGGCGTCAGTGCGTCCCGCGACAACAGGGCCTGCTTTTCCCGTTCCAGTTCCTGCCAGGCGAAGTAGCGTGCCCTCGTTTCTGCCAGGGCCTGCTCGTTTGCGCTGTCGAGCAGGCGGAACGCCTCTGAACGCCGGGTCAGCCGGAGGTGTTCGTTCTGTCCGTGGATTTCGACCAGGCGCGACCCGAGTTCCGCGAGTTGCTGCAGGGTAACGGGCGTGCCGTTGACCCAGGCGCGCGACCGGCCGTTCGCGTGCAGCACCCGGCGTACCAGGCAGTCGCTGCCGTCGTCCAGTTCAGCCTCGCGGAGCCATGCCAGGGCGCTGTCGTCGGCGTCGAGTTCGAAGCCCGCCACCAGCTCGGCCTTCTGGCAATCCTGGCGCACGGCGCTGCTGTCCGCCCGGTTGCCGCTGAGCAGGCCCAGGGCGCCGACCAGGATCGACTTGCCCGCGCCGGTTTCGCCCGTGATGCAGGTGAAGCCCGGCGCCAGCTCCAGTTCGAGCCGGTCGACGATGGCGAAATCCCGGATTTGCAGGAAAACCAGCATGAAAAAGCGCAGCCTGGAAACGGACGCTCAAGCTAGCACGGGCGGGTGGGGCTGGCAATCAGGCGCAAGCTCTTGCCGGCTTGAATCGATGGGCCGCATCCCCATATGGAAGCTGACACGAAAACAGCCCGCGGCGCCCGGCGCCGCGTATACCAGGGAGACCAGACGAGTGAGCAGAAAAGATCCGAACCCCTTCGAGGAGCCGGTCGAAGTCCAGGCTGAGACAACCGGCCAGGGGGCGCCCGCGGAGGACGGGGCCGACGCGACCGGCGATCTCGAAGCACAGGAAGAAGCGTCGCAGCTGCAGGAAGAAGTGGGACGCATGCGCGAAGCCATGCTGCGCATGCAGGCCGAAACGGAGAACACCCGCAAGCGCCTGACCCGGGAGCTGGAGCGGTCGCGCAAGCTGGCCCTGGAACGCGTCATGAAAGACCTGTTGCAGGTGCGTGACAGCCTCGAGCGCGGACTGGAAACGGACCTGGAGACGGCCACGGCCGAGTCGGTGCTGGAGGGGCAGAAACTGACGCTGAAGATGCTCAGCAAGGTACTCGAAGACCATCACCTCGAGGAAATCGATCCGACAGGCCAGCCGTTCGACCCCGAACTGCACGAGGCCATGACGGTGATTCCCTCCGCCGACCACGATGAAAACACGGTCATCGAGGTGCTGCAGAAAGGCTACCGCCTGCACGACCGCCTGGTCCGCCCGGCCAGGGTCGTGGTGTCGAGGAAACCCTGACAAAAAGGTCCGGCAGCCGGTTGAATTCAGGGCCGCCAACCCCATCTCAGGGACAGGAATTTACTGGAACAATTTTTGGGAGAACCGAAACATGGGCAAGATTATCGGAATCGACCTCGGCACCACGAACTCCTGCGTAGCAGTGATGGAAGGTGGTCAGCCGAAGGTCATCGAAAACGCGGAGGGCGATCGCACCACGCCGTCGATCGTCGCCTTCACGAAGGACGACGAAGTCCTCGTCGGCCAGCCGGCGAAGCGCCAGGCGGTCACCAACCCGGCGAACACGCTGTTCGCGGTCAAGCGCCTGATCGGCCGCAAGTACTCGGAAGACGTGGTCCAGAAGGACCGCGACCTGGTTCCGTACAAGATCGTAGAGGCGAACAACGGTGACGCGTGGGTCGAGGCCGACGGCAAGAAAATGGCGCCGCCGGAGGTGTCCGCGCGCGTGCTGATGAAGATGAAGAAAACCGCCGAGGACTACCTGGGCGAGGAAGTGACCGAGGCGGTGATCACCGTGCCGGCCTACTTCAACGATTCACAGCGCCAGGCGACCAAGGACGCCGGCAAGATCGCGGGGCTGAAGGTGCGCCGCATCATCAACGAGCCGACCGCGGCCGCGCTGGCTTACGGCATGGACAAGAAGACCGGCGACCGCAAGGTGGCCGTGTACGACCTCGGCGGCGGCACCTTCGACATCTCCATCATCGAGATCGCGGACGTCGACGGCGAGCACCAGTTCGAGGTGCTGGCGACCAACGGTGACACCTTCCTCGGCGGCGAGGACTTCGACAAGCGCGTCATCGATTACCTGGTCGACCAGTTCAAGAAGGACCAGGGCTTCGACCTGCGCAACGACCCGCTGGCGTTGCAGCGACTGAAGGAGGCGGCCGAGCGCGCCAAGATCGAGCTGTCTTCGAGCCAGCAGACCGAGGTCAACCTGCCGTATATCACGGCCGACGCCAGCGGTCCGAAGCACCTGAACATCAAGCTCACCCGCGCCAAGCTGGAAGCATTGGTCGAGGACCTGGTAACGCGCACGATCGGTCCCTGCCGCACCGCGCTGGACGATGCCGGCCTGAAGGTCAGCGACATCGACGACGTGATCCTGGTCGGTGGCCAGACCCGCATGCCGAAGGTCCAGGAAGCCGTGGCCGGTTTCTTCAACCGCGAACCGCGCAAGGACGTGAACCCGGACGAGGCGGTCGCCGTTGGCGCGGCCATCCAGGGTGGTGTGCTGGCCGGCGAGGTCAAGGATGTGTTGCTGCTGGACGTCACCCCGCTGTCGCTTGGCATCGAGACCCTGGGCGGCGTGATGACGAAGCTGATCGAGAAGAACACGACGATCCCGACCAAGCACTCTCAGGTGTTCTCGACGGCCGAGGACAACCAGACCGCGGTCACGGTGCACGTGCTGCAGGGCGAGCGTGAGATGGCGTCGGCGAACAAGTCGCTGGCCCGTTTCGACCTGGCCGGTCTCGCGGCGGCGCCGCGTGGCATGCCGCAAATCGAGGTCACCTTCGACATCGACGCCAACGGCATCATGCACGTCAGCGCCACCGACAAGGCCACCGGCAAGGAGCAGAAGATCGAGATCAAGGCGGGTTCAGGCCTGTCCGACGACGAGATCGACAAGATGGTGCGCGACGCCGAGCTTCATGCCGAGGAGGACAAGAAGTTCCACGAGTTGGTCACGGCCCGCAACAACGCGGACGCGATGGTCCACGCCACCCGTTCCAGCCTCAAGGAGATGGGCGACAAGATCGGCGATGACGAGCGCAAGGCCGTCGAAAGCGCGATCGAAGGCGTCGAGGAAGCCATGAAGGGCGACGACAAGTCGGCCATCGACGCGGCGGTGGAAAAACTGTCGCAGGCCGGCGCGGTCATCTACCAAAAGGCTGCGGAGCAGGCCCAGGCCGAACAGGCCCAGGGCGGCGCCGACGCGGCGGGTTCCGCCGCGCCCGAGGATGACGTGGTCGACGCCGAGTTTGAAGAGGTCGACGACGACAAGAAGTGATCGCTCCCTGACGAGCGGTATTGAAAACCCCGGCCTGGCGCCGGGGTTTTTGTTGGCTGCCGGCTCTTGATTTAGCGGAGCCCGAACCACAAATCTGGCCCATAAGCGAAAACCAACAGAACCCAGGCAGGCATGGCAAAAGCGGATTACTACGAAACACTGGGCGTGTCCAAGACGGCCTCCGAGGCCGACTTGAAGACGGCGTATCGGCGCCTCGCGATGAAATACCACCCGGACCGCAACCCCGACGACGAATCCGCGCAGGAAAAGTTCAAGCAGGCCAAGGAAGCTTACGAGGTTCTGAAAGATCCCCAGAAACGCGCTGCTTACGACCGTTTCGGGCACGCTGGCGTCAACCACGGCCCGGGACCGGGTGGCGCGGGCCCGGGCGGCTTTCACGGCGACGTGGGCGATATCTTCGGCGACATCTTCGGCGACATCTTCGGCGGTGGTGGTCGCAGGCGCGGGCAGCAACGCCGGGGTTCGGACCTGCGTTACGGCATGGACCTCGACCTGGAGGAAGCCGTCAGCGGCGTCACGCGGGAGATCCGCGTTCCCACGCTGGGCGAGTGCAAGACCTGCAAAGGCAGCGGCGCAAAGGACGGTCAGAAACAGACCTGCGGCACCTGCGGCGGCGTCGGCCAGGTGCGGATGCAGCAGGGGATTTTCTCGGTGCAGCAAACCTGCCCGGCCTGTCACGGCACGGGTCAGCAGATCAGCAACCCCTGCCCGGACTGCAACGGCCAGGGGCGCAAACACGAAACTCGAACGCTGTCGGTGAAAGTGCCTGCCGGCGTCGACAACGGCGACCGGATCCGCCTGGCCGGAGAAGGTGAAGCCGGCGCACACGGTTCGCCGCCCGGCGACCTGTACGTCGAAGTCCGGGTGCGGCCCCACAAGATCTTCGAACGCGACGGCGACGACCTGTACTGCGAGGTTCCGGTGACGTTCACCCTGGCCGCGATGGGCGGCGAACTCGAGATTCCGACCCTGGAAGGCCACGTCAAGCTGAAGATCCCGGCGGAAACCCAGACCGGTCGCATGTTCCGGCTCAAGGGGAAGGGTGTTCAATCGGTTCGCAGCCACCGCACCGGCGACCTGATGTGCCGCGTGGTGGTCGAAACGCCGGTCAAGCTGACCCGCGAACAGAAGGACATCCTGAAGCAATTCGAAGCCACCCTGCAGGGCGGGGGTGACCGGCACAACCCGCGATCGCAATCCTGGCTGGACGGCGTCAAGGACTTCTTCGACCGGATGACTTCGTAAACGGGCTGCCATCGAACCGCCCCCTCCTGTGTCTGACCGGCCCGGGTTTTCAATTGTCATCGACGGGTCGCTTCGATAGAATTTGAACGCTTAGAACGACCGATAAGCGCTCGAACTGTTTTAAGCGGGAACAGCCACCGTACCGGGGCTTTCCCGTTTCGCGTATCTGGAGTGTGAACCTTGACTGATCAGGCAGTGCTGGCATTGGAGGACGGCAGTGTTTTTCGCGGCCGCAGCATCGGGGCGCCGGGGGAAACCGCGGGTGAAGTCGTCTTCAATACGGCGATGACGGGTTACCAGGAGATCCTGACCGACCCGTCCTACGCGCGGCAGATCGTGACACTGACGTACCCGCACATCGGCAACACCGGCTGCAACGCCGAAGACGAGGAGTCCACGATGTGCGCCGCCGCCGGCCTGATCGTGCGCGATTGCCCGGACCTTTACAGCAACTGGCGGGCGACCGAGAGCCTTCCCGCTTACCTGGAACGCCGGGGATGCGTCGCGATCGCCGATGTCGACACCCGTCGCCTGACCCGCATCCTGCGCGAGAAAGGCGCGCAGGGCGGGGCCATCGTGGCCGGCGACGACGCCAGCGAGGAACGCGCGCTGGAACTCGCCCGCTCTTTCCCGGGCATGACAGGAATGGACCTGGCGCGCGAGGTCACCACGGACGAATCGTACGACTGGTCGGAAGGGAGCTGGGACCTGGACGCCGTCGCATTCGCCCAGGCCGACCCGGTGCGCCACGTCGTTGCTTACGATTTCGGCGTCAAGCGCAACATCCTGCGCATGCTGGTGGATCGCGGCTGCCGCGTCACCGTGCTGCCGGCGCAGACCCCGGCCGCCGAGGCGCTGGCGCTTGGCCCGGATGGGATTTTCCTCTCCAACGGTCCGGGCGATCCCGAGCCCTGCGACTACGCCATCGAGGCCATCCGGGAGTTCATCCGGCTCGAGGTTCCGCTGTTCGGCATCTGCCTCGGTCACCAGTTGCTGGGCCTGGCCGCCGGCGCAAAAACCGCCAAGATGAAGTTCGGGCACCACGGCGCGAACCACCCGGTGCAGGACCTCGATACGGGGCAGGTCATGATCACCAGCCAGAACCACGGTTTCGCGGTGGACGAGGACACCCTGCCGGGCAACGTCCGGATGACGCACAAGTCCTTGTTCGACGGTTCGCTGCAAGGCCTGGAACTGACCGACGCGCCGGCCTTCGGTTTCCAGGGCCACCCCGAGGCCAGCCCGGGGCCACACGACATCGGCCCGGTTTTCGATCGATTCATCCAGAGCATGGACGGGTAGGGCAGCGATGGCCAAGCGAACCGACATCAACAGCATCCTGATCATCGGCGCCGGCCCGATCGTGATCGGCCAGGCCTGTGAATTCGACTACTCCGGCGCACAGGCCTGCAAGGCGCTGCGCGAAGAGGGCTACCGGGTCATCCTGGTGAACTCCAACCCGGCCACCATCATGACCGACCCCGAAACGGCCGACGCGGTGTACATCGAGCCGATCCACTGGCGTTTCGTCGAGCAGATCATCGCGACCGAGCGCCCCGACGCCCTGCTGCCGACGATGGGCGGCCAGACCGCGCTGAACTGCGCGCTGGACCTCGCGCGCGAGGGGGTGCTGGAAAAATACGGGGTGGAGATGATCGGCGCTTCGCGCGAGGCCATCGACACGGCCGAGGATCGTGAGAAGTTCCGCGACGCCATGACCGAGATCGGCCTCGAGTCGCCGCGGGCCGATATCGCCCACAGCCTCGAAGAGGCCCTGCAAAAGCAGGCGGCCATCGGCTACCCGACCATCATTCGGCCCTCGTTCACGATGGGCGGCTCCGGCGGAGGTGTCGCCTACAACAACGAGGAATTCGAAGCCATCGTGAGCCGCGGCCTGGAGTTGTCGCCGACGACCGAAGTGCTGATCGAGGAATCGGTGCTGGGCTGGAAAGAATTCGAGATGGAAGTGGTGCGCGACCACCAGGACAACTGCATCATCATCTGCTCGATCGAGAATTTCGACCCGATGGGGGTGCATACCGGCGACTCGATCACCGTGGCGCCGGCCCAGACCCTGACCGACAAGGAATACCAGCGGCTGCGCGACGCCTCCATCGCCGTGTTGCGCAAGATCGGCGTGGACACCGGCGGGTCCAACGTGCAGTTCGGCGTCAACCCGAAGGACGGTCGCGTGGTGATCATCGAGATGAATCCGCGCGTATCGCGTTCCTCGGCGCTGGCCTCGAAGGCCACCGGCTTCCCAATCGCCAAGGTCGCGGCCAAGCTGGCGGTGGGCTACACGCTCGACGAACTGCGCAACGAGATCACCGGCGGCGCCACGCCCGCCTCTTTCGAGCCGGCTATCGACTACGTCGTGACCAAGATCCCGCGCTTCGCGTTCGAGAAGTTCCCGGCTGCCGACGCCACCCTGACGACGCAGATGAAGTCGGTCGGCGAGGCGATGTCGATCGGCCGGACCTTCCAGGAATCGGTGCAGAAGGCGTTGCGCAGCCTGGAAACCGATCGCGACGGTTTCAACGAGGTGCTGCAGGCCGACGACCCGGAATCGCGCCGGGCGGTGCTGACGCGCGAACTGCGCGAAGCCGGCGCCGAGCGGATCCTCTACATCGCCGAAGCTTTCCGCGAGGGCTTCGACCTCGCCCGGGTACAGGCCTTGACCGGCGTGGACCCGTGGTTCCTGGCGCAGATCGAGGACCTTGTCGCGGAAGAACAACGCGTCCGGGCGGCCGCCCTCGGTGACTTCACCCGGGAAACGATGTTCGGCCTGAAGCGCAAGGGCTTTTCCGACCGGCGTCTGGGCGCCTTGCTGGGGGAGGACGAGTCGGCCGTGCGCGCCCGCCGGCACGAGCTGGGCGTCCGCCCGGTGTACAAGCGCGTAGACACCTGCGCGGCCGAGTTCGCGACCTCGACGGCGTACATGTACTCGACTTACGAGGAAGAGTGCGAGGCAGAGCCGACAACGCGCAGGAAGATCATGGTGCTGGGCGGCGGCCCGAACCGGATCGGGCAGGGCATCGAGTTCGATTACTGTTGCGTGCATGCCGCGCTGGCGCTGCGCGACGACGGTTACGAGACCATCATGGTCAACTGCAACCCGGAGACGGTCTCGACCGACTACGACACCTCCGACCGCCTGTATTTCGAGCCGCTGACCCTCGAGGATGTGCTCGAGATCGTGCACCGGGAGCAACCGCACGGCGTGATCGTGCAGTTTGGCGGCCAGACACCGCTGAAGCTGGCGCGCCCGCTGGAAGCGGCCGGCGTGCCCATCATCGGCACCACGCCGGATTCGATCGACCTGGCCGAGGACCGGGAGCGTTTCCAGAAGCTGCTGGACAAGCTGGGCCTGCGCCAGCCGCCGAACCGCACGGCGACCAGCGTGGAGCAGGCGGTCGGCCTGGCCGAGGAAATTGGCTACCCGCTGGTGGTACGGCCGTCTTACGTGCTGGGCGGCCGGGCGATGGACATCGTGCACGGAGAAGACGAGCTGCGGCGCTACATGACCCGGGCCGTCCAGGTCTCCAACGATTCCCCGGTGCTGCTGGACCACTTCCTGGACCACGCCAAGGAGATCGACGTCGATGCGATCAGCGACGGCGAGACCGTGCTGATCGGCGGCATCATGGAGCACATCGAGCAGGCCGGCGTGCACTCCGGGGATTCGGCCTGCGCGCTGCCGCCGTACTCGCTGTCGGCAGCCTTGCAGGAAGAAATCCGGCGCCAGATGCGCCTGATGGCGCGGGAGCTGGGCGTGGTCGGCCTGATGAACGCCCAGTTCGCGGTCCGCGACCAGGACATCTTCGTGCTCGAAGTGAACCCGCGCGCCTCGCGCACCGTGCCCTTCGTATCCAAGGCCTGCAGCCTGCCGCTGGCCGGCATCGCCGCGCGCGTAATGTCGGGTAAAACATTGCAGGATCAAGGAATAAGGAAGGAAATCGTACCTAATTTCTATTCTGTGAAAGAGGCCGTGTTCCCGTTCATGAAGTTCCCGGGCGTGGATCCGATCCTCGGCCCCGAGATGCGCTCGACCGGCGAGGTAATGGGCATCGGCTGGAGCTTCGGCAGCGCGCGCGCCAAATCCATGCTGGCGGCCGGTTACCAGCTGCCCAAGACCGGTAAGGCCTTTCTCAGCGTGCGGGACGCGGACAAGCAGGTCCTGATCCCGATCGCGCGCGAGCTGCTCGGTCGCGGCTATTCCCTGGTCGCCACCCACGGCACGGCGCGGTTCCTGAACGAAAACGGTATAGCCTGCGACGGCGTGAACAAGGTCATCGAGGGCCGACCGCACGTGGTGGACCTGATCAAGAACGACGAAATCAATTTCATCGTGAACACTACCGAGGGTGCGCAGGCGATCGCCGATTCCTTTTCGATACGCCGCGAGGCGCTGCAGCGCAAGGTCTGCTGCACCACGACCATCGCCGGCGGCCGCGCCACCTTGCGCGCGCTCGAACACGAACACGATTACACGGTGCACAGCCTGCAGCAGATCCATCGCGGGCTGGACACCTGAACCATGATTGGAGAGTCATGAGCAGACAACCCCTGACCAAGCAAGGCGTCGAGCGCCTGCGTGAAGAACTGGCCCGACTGAAAAAGGTCGACCGCCCCCGCATCATCGCGGCGATCGCCGAGGCGCGCGCCCACGGCGACCTGAAAGAGAACGCGGAGTACCACGCGGCCCGCGAGCAGCAGAGCTTCATCGAGGGCCGCATCCAGCACCTCGAGTACAGCATCTCGCACGCGCAGATCATCGACGTGGCCAGGCTCAACCCCGGCGACAAGGTCGTTTTCGGCGCAACCGTCACCATGGCCGACGAAGAAAACGGCGAGGAGACGACCTACCAGATCGTCGGCGACGTCGAGGCCGACATCAAGCACAACCTGATCGCAGTGAGTTCCCCGATCGCGCGGGCGATCATCGGGCGGGAACTCGGTGACGTTGTCACCGTACGGGCGCCGGGCGGCGAACGCGAGTACGAGATCGTCGACGTCGAGTACGTCTGACGCCGGGGTGTCGGCGAACCACTTCACGTTGCTGGTCGAGGACCTGCGGGCATTGGCCCGAGCCTTGCCGCCGCAGCAACGCTTCGACGCCATCGAGCGGGTGATCGGCCGGGGCCGCCCGTCCGCCATTCCGGCGGCCAGCGCCAATCACCTCCGCTGCCGCCTGTTCGACCAGGCGATCCCCGATCCGTTGCCGGTCGCCGCGCTGACGCGGGCCGCGGACACGGGGCGGGTGCCGGAGACGGGAAGCTGGTGGCTGCGGGCCGACCCGGTCACCCTGCGGCCCGACCGCACCCAGGTGTACATGGTCGCCTGCGGCTTCGGTGACGCAGACCCCGATGAACGGCGAGCGATCGACCGCCTGGTCCGGGACGCGCTGCAACAGGCCGGCCTGGCGCCCGATGCAGAGCGCAACGGCCGTTGGTGCCTGCCACTGGATAGGCCGCTGGATTTCGAGTTCACGCCGTTGCAGACCGCGCTCGGCCTGGACCAGGCCGAGGCGCTGCCGGAATCGCCGTCCGCCCGGCGCTGGAAACGACTGATCACCGAGATCCAGGTCGAGCTCCACCAATGGCAGCGTGAGCGGGGCGCCTGTGCCAACGCGGCCGGAATCAACTCGGTCTGGTTCTGGGGCGGCGGGCCGATGCCGGCGCTCGGCCCGGCGCCCTTCGACGCCGTGGTCGCCGAGAATCCGCTGACGCTGGGGCTGGCGCACGCCACCAGCACGCCGATCCAAGGCCTGGAGGAGGGCACCGCGATCGAGGGGCGGGTGCTGGTCGACTGGTCGCCGGGAACGGCCGGCGCGGCAGCGGCAGCCGAGGCGCTGGATGCGCTGGTCGCGGGGCTGCTCGTTTCCGGCGATGTGACCCTGGTCAGTGGCGAAGGCGCCGCCTGGGCCTGCGACAGAGCGGCGCTGCGGCGTTTCTGGAAGCGCATCGTCCCGCTCAGAAAAGTCCTCGGGGAGTCGTCGGAATGAATACGCGGATCCAGGTGCGAGCGCGCGATGCCGAGGGCGAAATACGTGGTTTGCCGGGAGGATTCAACCCGTTGCTGCAGCGGGTGCTGCTCGGGCGGGGTATCCGCGACGCATCCGAGCTGTCGCTCGGCCTGGCGGACCTGCAACGCCCGGAAGGGCTGACCGGACTTTCCGCGGCGGCCGATTTGCTGGCCGCGGCCGTGACGGAAGGCCAGGACATCCTTGTCGTCGGCGATTTCGACGCGGACGGGGCCACCGGCACCGCGCTGGCCGTGCTCGCCCTGCAGGCCATGGGTTGCAGCAACGTGCGCTTCCGGGTGCCCAACCGGTTCGAATTCGGCTACGGCCTGACCGCGGGCCTGGTCGAGACCCTGGCCGATTCGCCGCCAGACCTCTTGGTGACGGTGGACTCCGGCATCAACTGCCTGGCGGGCGTGGCGCGGGCGCGGGAGCTGGGGTGTTGCGTCATCGTCACCGACCACCATCTTCCGGGGCCCACGCTGCCGGTGGCCCACGCCATCGTCAACCCCAACTGCCCGGGCGACGGGTTTCCCAGCAAGTCACTGGCCGGAGTCGGGGTGATGTTCTACCTGCTGTCCGCGGTGCGCTCGGCGTTGCGCGCGCGGGGCTGGTTCGGGCGGCGACGACCCGAGCCGGTGCTGGCGGACTTCCTCGACCTGGTCGCCCTGGGCACCGTCGCCGACCTCGTGCCTCTGGACCGCAACAACCGCGTACTGGTCCGCCAGGGCCTGGAGCGCATTCGCCGCGCGCGCACGCGACCGGGGCTGATGGCCCTGTTGCGTCACGGCAAGCGCGACTATCGTTTCGTCAACGCCGCCGACCTCGGTTTCGCCGTGGGCCCCCGGCTGAACGCCGCCGGCCGGCTTGAAGACATGGGCGCCGGGATCCGTTGCCTGCTCAGCGAAGATCCGCAGGAAGCCGGGCGCCTGGCGGCGCAGCTGGACGAACTGAACCGCCAGCGGCGTGACATGCAGGAGCAGATGCAGGCGGCGGCCATGGACCAGGTCACGGCGCTGCTCGAGACGCTCGACCGGCAAACCTTGCCTCACGCCTTGTGCCTGTTCGACGAGGACTGGCACCAGGGCGTGGTCGGCCTGGTGGCGTCCCGGGTGAAAGACCGGGTGCACCGGCCGGTCGTCGCCTTCGCGCCCGAGCAGTCCGGCTCTTCGTTGCTGAAGGGTTCCGCGCGGTCGATCGGCGGGTTGCACATCCGCGACGCCCTGGCGCGAGTCGACAGCCTGCAGCCGGGCCTGATACAGGCGTTCGGCGGGCACGCCATGGCCGCCGGGCTGTCGCTGGAAAGAGCGGCTCTGCCCGACTTCGAGTCGACCCTGCAGGCGGCCGTCGACGAGCAGCTCGACGGCGAGATCCCCGGCGAGGTGGTTCTGACCGACGGCGAACCCGCCGCTTCGGAGTTGACGCTGGACAATGCCCTGGCGCTGGAACAATACGGACCCTGGGGCCAACGGTTCCCGGAACCGCTGTTCGAGGGCCGGTTCGTGGTGGTCGAAGACCACGTGGTCGGTGGTTCCCACCTGAAGATGCGCGTTCGGCCGGCCGGCGGCGACGAAGTGCTGGACGCGATCGCCTTCGGCCGGTTGCCCGAGGACCTGCCGCGCCGCGACGGCCTGCGCTTGCTCTACCGCCTCTCGGTGAACCGCTGGCGCGGCGCGCAAACGCCGCAACTGATGGTCGAGCGGATCCTGGGGTGACCCTGCAGGCGCCGCGGCCGGTGGTGGGCGCGGGTCGGGTCAGTCGCCACCCAGCAGCGCGGCCAGCGATTCGCGGACCTGGCCGGCTTCTTCCTCGGACGGATTCCAGCTCGGCTTCACCGGGGAAATCGTGATGTAGCCTTCGAGGTGGGCGCGCACGTCACCTTGCTCGCGGTGCGGTTCTGCCGGATTGACGCCGGGGATGAAGAAGGGCAGGACCTGGCCGGTGTCCTCGCAGCGCCGATAGGCGAGTTGAATCATGTGGCCGCTGGATACTTCGGCGTACAGCACGCCCCGGATCCGGTCCGGTGGCAGTGGCGGGTAATTGATGTTCAGCATGACGCCCTTCGGCAACAGGGGCCGGCCCGAACCGTTTACCGATCGCAGGCTCTCGATGACGCTGCAGGTGAAGGCCGCGGCGGGTTCCAGGGCGTTCAAGGTGCTGGGGAACTTCCTGGGATTCTGCCGGGCTTCGTCGAAGGACATGCCCGCCGACACGGCGATCGCCGGCAGGCCGTGAAACAGGCCGACCAGCGCGGCGGCGACAGTGCCCGAGGCGTGCAATCCCATGCCGAGGTTGGGGCCGAAGTTGATGCCGGATACCACCATGTCCGGCGGGTCGTCCTCGAGCAGGTGCCTGAGCGCGATCAGCACGGTGTCGGCGGGGCGGGCATCGAGGTGCCAGCTGTCGAGATCGATCTGTTCCAGTCCGATGCCGCGCTCCATCGTCGTGCCCATGCCGGTGGCGCTCTGCTCGGCGCTCGGCGCAACCATGGTGACGCGGTATCCCCTGCTTTTCAGCGTTTCGCGCAAGGTCAGGATGCCGGGCGCGAAATGCCCGTCGTCGTTGGTCAGCAGGATGTGGAAGCCGCCGTTATCCATGGGACAATTGTAAAGCCTCGGGCCCAAAGAAAGAACGCGGCCCGGGGGCCGCGTTCCGAAACTGCGGGATTCGTTCAGTCAGCGGACGACATGGACATCGATTCGTGCAGTTCCCAGACCTGGTAGTCCTGCTCGTCGATGGCCTCGGCCATGCGCGTGAAACGCGCCTCTGCGGCCTCGCTGGAACCCAGCACGCGGACGATGAAATCGTAGAAGCTCTCGCCCGTCTGCTCCATGTCCGCGAAGTTGCGGAACGGCACGATGACCATCTCGGTCGGCGTTCCGCCGACGGATTTGGCCCACATCCAGGGATGATCTTCACCCCCCCAGCCGTTGTTGATCGCGATCTGGCTGAGTTCGTCGCGCACCGCGTCGAAGGCCGCGGCTTCGCCGGACTCGAGTTCGAAACGGGTCACGCCGAAGAACTTGTACGGGCCCCAGCCCTTTTCCCAGTTGCTGTTGGCCCAGCTGATCTGGCTGATGTAATGCCCGTAGTGCGCCACGTGGGGGTGGACTTCTTCCTGCCAGTGTTTCTGTACGTCGGGGTTGGCCGCGGCCCACTCGCGGTAACTGTCCATGTCGGCCCAGCTGAAGCAGCAGGCGCGCACCGCGACGGTGTCGAGTTCGTCTCCCAGCAGCGGGGTGTAGACGTACCACACGCGCGGGTCTTCGTGCTCTTCGCGCACCGCCATGTGCTCTTTCAGGCCTTCCCAGAAGGCTTCGGTCCGGTCGGCCTTCGGCACCATGCTCCACGTCTCGGACAGGTAGGGCTGGCTGTGTTGTGCGAGTGCGGTGAGCGGCAGCATCAGCAGGAGAGCAAGCAGGGTGCGGTTCAATCGGATCAGGTGTTTCGGCATCGTTGGTTCCTCTCTTGTTCGCTCGCGGGAAGCGGTCTGGGCCAGGGTGGCTACAGTATAGAGAAGTTATCTAAGCGCGTCTGCTGGTGTAGAATGCCACGCTGCGAATCGCACGGATCCCGACCATTGGAAACCAATCTTCAAGCCAACCTGATCCACGACCTGCAGCGCCGCACCGACGCGCTGAGGGGGTATCTTTGACTACGCTGCAAAGCGCGACCGCCTGGAAGAAGTAAACCGGGAGCTGGAAAACCCCGGAATCTGGAACGACCCGGAGAAGGCGCAGGGCCTGGGCCGAGAACGGGCCCGCCTGGAGCACGTGGTGACCTCGCTGGACGAACTCGCCTCCGGGCTGGCCGATGCCGCCGAAATGCTCGAACTGGCCGTGGACGAAAAGGACGAGGAAACGGCCCAGGCCGTGCACGAAGACCTCGAGTCCATGCGGGCGCGCGTCGAACGGATGGAATTCGAACGCATGTTCGCCGGCGAGATGGACGGCCGCCCCTGTTTCCTCGACATCCAGGCCGGGTCCGGCGGCACCGAGGCCCAGGACTGGGCGGAGATGCTGCTGCGCATGTACCTGCGCTGGGCGGAACGTCGGGGCTGGAAGACCGACCTCGTCGAGGTGTCGTCCGGCGACGTCGCCGGCATCAAGAGCGCGACCATCCACATCATCGGCGACTACGCCTACGGCTGGTGCCGCACCGAGACGGGGGTGCACCGGCTGGTGCGAAAGTCGCCCTTCGATTCGGGCAACCGCCGCCACACGTCCTTCGCCGCGGTCTTCGTGTCGCCCGAGGTCGACGACAACATCGAGATCGACATCAACCCGGCCGACATCCGCGTCGACGTCTACCGCGCGTCGGGAGCCGGCGGACAGCACGTCAACACGACCGACTCCGCCGTGCGCATGACCCACATCCCGACCGGTATCGTGGTCCAGTGCCAGAACGACCGTTCCCAGCACAAGAACCGCGACCACGCGATGAAGCAGTTGCGCGCGCGCCTGTATGAGCACGAGATGCAGAAGCAGATGGAAGCGCACCAGGAGCTGGAGGATGCGAAGTCCGACATCGGCTGGGGCAGCCAGATCCGTTCCTACGTGCTGGACCAGTCCCGGATCAAGGACCTGCGCACGGGGGTGGAAATCGGCAATACCCAGGGCGTGCTCGACGGCGACCTGGACCCCTTCGTCGAAGCCTCCCTCAAGCAGGGCCTGTAATCAAGAACCGTAGGAGGGGCGTCAGCCGCGACTCGACCCATGAACGAAAAGACAGAAACCCAAGCCGCCGAATCCGACGAGAACCGCCTGATCGCCGAGCGGCGGGCCAAACTGCAGGAATTGCGCGAGGCCGGCCAGGCCTACCCCAACGACTTCCGCAAGGACACCATCAGCAGCGACCTGCACGCGCGCTTCGCCGACGCGCTCGCCGAGGAACTCGAAGCCGTGGAAGAACGTTTTGCGGTGGCGGGACGGATCATGGCCAAGCGCGTAATGGGCAAGATCGCTTTCGTGCGCCTGCAGGACCGCGGCGGTTCGATCCAGCTGATGCTGCAGCGCGACAACCTGCCCGAAGGCGTGTTCCAGGCCTTCAAGTCCTGGGACGTCGGCGACATCGTCGGCGCGCGCGGGCGCATCGTCCGCACGCAGAAAGGCGAGCTGTCGATCCGCGCCGATGAACTGCGCCTGTTGTCCAAGTCGCTGCGGCCGCTGCC
>Ga0180435_10003215_pt1 | contig 16441 bp, 16 predicted proteins | sample SS_ome_3_FD_132467 | JGI IMG/M metagenome (GOLD analysis project Ga0180435, IMG submission 132467) | Hypersaline lake sediment archaeal communities from the Salton Sea, California, USA - SS_3_S_1 metaG | ecosystem: Environmental > Aquatic > Non-marine Saline and Alkaline > Hypersaline >...
ACCTTGACTCGTTCCATGCCGCAGCTCGGCGAGCGGTTTTTCAGCACGAAACCACAAAGCTCTTCCCCCGCTAGTTCGTTCGTGCGTCGCCGCGACCACGTTTGCATGCCTTTGGTGATGTCTCTCTGTTCGGACGGCATGACAACACGAATGTCCTCTCCGCGTCGCTGGAGCCTGATGGTAGGGCGCGGAATTCCCAGGCCGAATTCCACCTCGGGGCAGACTGGCGCCCAACTGAAGTGCTGCCCGAGCGTTTCGGTAAGAAAGCGATCTTGTTTGTGCCCTCCGTCATAACGGACCTTTTTCCCTAGCAGGCAGGCGGAGATGCCAATGCGGATCGCGGTGTCGTTCGTTTCTGCCATGGATGTCGATGTCCTTTCGGTCTGACCTGCCGGCGAAGTGCCGTTGCCGCGGAACGGCCCCCTTAGGTTATCATGCTGTATTGTTGATTCAACCGTGTAGGCAAATGACGAGGCAACTGCGAATTGAAACCCGATGCCCACCAAATCGCAGGCGATATCCGCGATCGCGTTGAGCGCGACGGCGCCGCGTGGTTCTTCTCTTCGCGACAACAGGCGTTGTGGGATCAACTACGGCAGGGATCGTGCATAGCCGCCGACATTTATCAACACTTGCTGCAATCGGTGTTTCTGCCCCGTTTGAAGGAAGACGTGGAAACGTCGGGGCCGGCAATCCCCTTTTGGCAGACTACAGACGGTGTGTTACAGGAAGCGGATGCTGGCACGCTAGCGCGTGCGTACGAGGTGCTGTTGTCGCTGAATCTTGAAATCGACATGTCCAACTCGCGGTTTCGACTTTCCGATCGCAGAGGGCAACGCAAGGCAACCGGTAGTTTCTACACACCGGATGCAGTTGTCGAACGGTTGCTTGACACAGCTTTGGAGCCGGTGCTCGACGCGATCACGAGGAGTTGTTCTGATGACGAGGTTGTCAAGAACCTGCTGTCACTAAAAATCTGTGATCCCGCCTGTGGGGCGGGTTACATACTGATCGCCGCCGCTCGTCGGATCTCCAGTCGACTGGCAAACGTTGGTGAGGGGCGAAGGGCTCCGACCGAAGTGGTCAGCAAGTGCGTCTTCGGTGTGGATATTGACCCGATCGCGGTGGCATTGTGTCGCGACGGCCTGCGCGAGCTTGCAGATGTCGACAAGTTGAATTCACTGCTCGATCACATCATGATTGGTGATAGCCTGCGGGATGAAGGAGTTGCGAAGGCGTCTTTTGATGTTGTGGTCGGCAATCCGCCCTGGGTGTCGTTCTCGGGGCGGCAAGCGAAACCGGTAGACGACGTTGCGTCGCTCGTGAATCGGTTTCCTGAGATCGCCCCCTGGCCGTGCACACACAGCGCCTTCATGCTCCACGCAAACCAAATCACGAGGTCTACCGGTCGTTGGGGATTTGTATTGCCTTTGCAGGCGAGTTTTCAGGATGGATATCGGCAAGTGCGGCGGGCTGTCAATACAAGTGGTCGAACCGTCCGCGTGTACGATGTCGGCGAGTCGGCGTTTCCTGGTGTGTCGCAGGCCGCAGGAATTTTTGCGGCTGAACCAACAAAGGCTGTCGATCCTTCAACCTTTTCAAGTCGGTCGATCTGGCAGCCGTCGAATGTGCCGGTAGGGATTGGTGCACCTTACGCAGAGGACGGATTGCCGGCAGGCGTGTTCCGGCACTTGGCCAGTCTGCCCAAAATGCCGCTGCAAGCCTTTTCCGATCCCGGCGTTCACTCGGGCAACATCGCGAAATTCCTGTTCGAGGACATCGACTCAACAGCGGCGACCGACGAATCGTGGGCGCCCGTGCGTGAAGGCAAAGATATCGGTGCGTATTTTTGCGGAGCACCGCGCCGCCGATTGAATGTGACACCTGTTGTGTCTGATGGGCAATATTGTCGCATCGGCAAAGGGCAGCGGTACGTCGAAACGCCGGTTTTGATCCGGCAAACAGCCAATCGACCAATCGCGGCTCGTCATCGGCAGCCGACGTATTTCCGTAACAGTCTCCTGGCGTGTGCGGGCATCGACGGTGTGCCGCATGAGGTGCTTTTGGCCGTGCTCAATTCGTCGTTGATCGCCAAGTGGTACCGTCGAAATGCGCGCGACGCCAGCCAGCGCTCTTTTCCGCAGATCAAGGTTCGGCAGTTACGGCAGATTCCCATGTTCAGGGTGCAGAGGCTTGGCGGTGGTAGCGGTCTGCAAGCGCGACTCGCCGATCTGGTTCACCAGGCGGAGCAAACCGTGGGTCGGGCGCAACAGCAACACCCGGATGAAACACTGATGCGCGAAATCGAGTTGGTCGTATTGCAACTCTATGGCATTGGTGATGAGCATCTTGAGGCGATCTGTTTTGTGTGACCTCTGGCACGCGTTTTGTCCGGCTTCCGCCGTTGCCGCGCCACGGCTAAAATACTCCCATGCGTTTGATCGCCCTCCAATCCGGCAGCAACGGAAACAGCGTGTATGTCGAAGCCAACGGCACGCGACTGTTGGTTGATGCCGGCATCAGTGGCATTCAGGCGCAGCGCCGACTTGCACAATTCGATCGGGATATCTGCGACGTCGATGCGTTGCTGTTGTCTCACGACCATGCGGACCACACACGTTGCGCCGGCATTTATCAACGCAAGTTCGGGACGCCAATCTACGTCACCGAACAAACGTTGATGGCCGGGAGGCGCTATCGCGATTGGGGCCCCTTAAGTGACGTGCGGCACTTCGTCTCCGGTGAGGCGATCGAGTTGAAGGGCATTGTCGTTGAAACGATCCGCACGCCCCACGATGGAGCCGATGGTGTAGCGTTCGTTGTCGACGACGGCGAAACCCGGGTTGGCGTGCTGACCGACCTCGGTCATGTGTTTGATGGTCTGGGCGACGTGATTGCCTCGCTTGACGGCGTGTTGCTGGAAAGCAACTACGACCCGCACATGCTCGCACACGGGCCGTATCCATCGTACCTCAAACGCCGAATTCGTAGCAGCGGCGGCCATATTTCGAATCAGGAGGCGGCCAAGTTGCTCGACGAGTGCGCCGGTCCGCGACTGCAGTGGGCGTGCCTGGGGCACCTCTCGGGCGAAAACAACGAACCAGACCTTGCTCTGACCACGCACCGCGAAGTACTTGGCGATCGATTCGAGTTGCACGTCGCGTCGCGCGAAGGGCCTGTTGGCGAGTTCGAGACCGTATCCATCACATCGGCGACCACCGAGTAGGCGACTTTCAAGAACAAGTTATGTACGATACCGCCCACGAACATCTTAGTCGTGTCTTTCGAGAAGGGTTTTCCGCCGAGGACATTGCGGAACCGCTTGTTTCATTTAGTGCCCGTAGCGATGTCGACGAGGTGCGACCGGTGATGGAGTCACTGGGGTACGACGTTGCCGGTGTGAGACAGGTTGGCGCCGTCACCGGTTATGCACGCCTGGACGACCTCAAGACCGGCCTTTTCGGCGAGCATCTTCTGCTATTCGATCCGGACGACGTCATCTCGCCCGCCACGCCGCTGAAGAACATCATTCGGATGCTCAGCAAGCGCGACCGACTGTTTGTGACGGCGTTCGGCAAGGTGGCCGGCATTATCACTCGCAGCGATCTGCAGAAACCGCCGGTTCGCATGTGGCTCTTCGGTATGATTACGATCATTGAGATGGGTGTCACGCGATTGATCGAGGAACGGTTCCCTGGTGACGAATGGCGGGATTACATCTCACCCGCTCGCCTGGAAAAAGCGGAAGAGTTGCTCGCCGAACGTCGCCGCCGCAGCCAGGACCTGCGATTGCTCGACTGTCTGCAGATCGCCGACAAGGGCCAAATCCTCGTTCGCGACGAACACTTGCGGACGATCATCGAGTTTCCGTCCCGCCGCGAAGGGGAACGCCGCATTCGCGACATGGAACAGCTTCGCAACAACCTCGCCCATAGCCAGGACATCATCACTGCCGACTGGGAGACGATCGTCCGCATGGCGGGCAACCTCGACGGCATCATCGAATTGCTCACGCACTCCCAAGTCGGCCTGCCGCTGGCCGTGCCGGACAAAGGGGAGTAAGGGGTACGGCTCTCGACGGGAGTGATGTGCCTCATCCATACCTCGAATCCTTGGCTCCGATATTCCTTCGGCCAACTCGACTTTCGGTCGCTCGCCCAGCAGGTTAGACTTTGGGCATGAAATCGAGCAACGAACAACCGGCTCCGGCATCGACGAGAGTTGAATTGCGAAAGCGCCTGCACGAGGTGATCTTCGAGGCCGACACGCCGACCGGCAAGGTGTTCGACATATTGTTGCTGGTGGTGATCGTACTCAGCGTCGTCATCGTGATGCTCGAAAGCGTGGCCGAGATCCGTCTGACCTACCGCCGCCCGCTGATCATCGCCGAGTGGGCGATCACGATCCTGTTTACGATCGAATACATCGCCCGACTCGTTTGCGTAGCAAGGCCGTGGAAGTACGCGCGCAGCTTTTACGGCATCGTCGACCTGTTGGCGATCCTGCCCACCTACCTGAGTGTGTTCTTTGTCAACGCCCAGTCGCTGCTGGTGATTCGCACGCTGAGACTGATTCGCATTTTCCGCATCTTCAAGCTGTCTCGCTACTTGACAGAAGCACGGGCGTTGATGATCGCCCTGCGCGCGACCCGCGAACGAATCACGGTGTTTCTGGTGGTCGTCCTGACGTTGGTGCTGATTATCGGCGCCGCAATGTACCTGATCGAGGGCGGCGAGTCGGACACGCAATTCACGAGCATCCCTCGCAGTGTTTACTGGGCGATCGTCACGTTGACGACCGTTGGCTACGGCGATATTGCCCCCCAGACGATCGTGGGCCAAACGCTGGCCGCTGGTGTGATGATTCTCGGCTACGCGATTATCATTGTGCCGATCGGTGTGTTTTCTGCCGAGATCCTGGCCGCCAAGCAACGCGCGATCAGCACAAAGGCCTGTTCTAGTTGCTCTGCCGAGGGGCATGATGTCGACGCCGTTTACTGCAAGTATTGCGGCGAGAAGATGTAAGAGTTGATTTGTATATGCGATTTCCGTTCACAAAACACTGTGTTGATGTCGGCGCAGTTGTTGCGTTTGTGTTTTTTTTTGCGTACAAGTTGTACAAGCGGTGGATCAACCGCAATGGGGCGTGCTGCACACGCGCAATATGGTGTCGTCGGAAACAAACCTGCCGGCCACCTTCGATTCAGAGAACGGCGAGAATGTCCGGTGGAAAGTGCCGTTGGGAACGGAAACTAACTCGACGCCCGTCATCACGCAGGGAAAGGTGCTGATTGGCACGAATAACGGTCAACCCCGCGATCCCCGCCACTCGCGCTATCGTGGCGTGCTGCTTTGCTTGGATGAACAGACCGGCGAGCTGATTTGGCAACTCGTAGTTCCGCCGTTCGAACACGACAAGTTCCTGGATTGGCGAACCGGCGGCATCTGTTCGGCGGTGACGGTTGAAAACAACCGAATTTATCTGGTTTGCAACCGCGCCCAGGTGATGTGCTTTGACTTGAATGGGCAGCAGGATGGCAACGACGGACCGGTTACCAACGAGGGGCGGCGAATGGCCCCTGCCGGCAAACCCACCATGGAAGTGGCCGATATCGACGCCGACATCCTCTGGATGTATGACATGGTTGAGCAATCCCGTGTCCATCCGCACGACTCGCCGTATGCGGCGGTGCTCGTGGTGGGTGATTGTCTCTATGTGAATACGAGCAATGGCGTCGACAAGTACCATCGCACGATCCCCTCGCCCGATGCCCCCAGTTTACTCGTTCTTAACAAAGAGACAGGTAAATTCGTTGCACAAGATGGTGAAGAGATCGAACCGCAGGTGTTTCACTGCACGTGGTCATCTCCCGCGCTCGGCGTGGTCAACGGCAAGCAGCGGGTCTTCTTCTGCGGTGGGGACGGCATTTGTTACGGCTGCGGGTTGTCGATTTCGACCGAGCCGAATAGAAGCCCCTGATGGGGATCTTCAAAACGCTCGCGACGCTGCCCGAACAAGGTTCGCTTCATCAAGGCCAGGTCGCGTCGAAGCGAATCGATCGCCGCTTGCTGTTCGTCGATTGTCGCTTGCTGCTGCCGCAGTTGGCCGTCCCAACCAAGGAGCTTGAGGCGATCGCGACGTCGATTGATGAAGGCGAACCAGTGCCCGCTCGCCGGGTTCTGTTTCAGCACCGACTCGGCAAGTTGGCAGAGGCCGCGAAAGCTCTTGCGCATATCGACTGGCTGAAGAAACAGGAAGACGCGTGTTTGATGCGAGAAGTTTAGCATGACCGCTCCGCGAGCAGGTCGAGGAGCTCGCCCAGCCAGCTGGCATCACAGTCGGTCGACACGAGAATTCGGCAGCCATCGGGCAGCACGACTTCGCAGCCGGTTCGTGGCTGTCTCGGGCCAGACGTCGGGATCCGGGAAATACCCCAAGAATACCAGACCTGAAAAGACGGTCAGTTATGCAACGCTTACACGCCACCGATGCAACGCTCACCGGGTAGTCGCAGTCGCGTCGTCAGAAAACGGCCAATTTCATCAAGTCACAACGGAAGAACAAACAAACCGAAGACCCGCCAACCACCCAGTTGGCCACAAAGCAAGTCGCATTGGGCTAGAGCCGTGCGGCCAATGTGAAGATCTGCCATGTCACGGCGGCGCGGTCAGTGTCCGAGAAAGAGGTCACGCCCGGCCACCAATGCCCGCATCTTTCCATCGGCGACGCTACGGGGAAGCATCCAGAAACCGCAGTCGGGATGCACGTAGTGGATGCGTTCTTGACCCAGCGAGTTGGCGGCGTGCTCGATGCGTTTGGCGACGGATTCCGGCGACTCAATGCCGTTGTCCTTAATGTCGATCACCCCGATGCCCATGCCGATCGAGTCTTTGACGGCTTTGAAGATTTCCAACTCCTCCTCGGGTCGACGGGCGTTTTCCAGCACGAGGTGGTCGGCATTTAGTGCGTTCAGGAAGTGCAAGAGTTGATCGTAGGCGCCACGCTGGATCGTCTGCCCGCCATAATTACCAAAACAGAGATGCACGGCCTTTTCGCCCGCTACACCCTCCAGCACGCGATTGATGCTCTTTGCCGCCAGAGCGCCATCTTCGGGCGAGCCGGTCACATTCGCTTCGTCTACCTGAATCACGTCGGCGTCGATGTGCTTAACCTGCTCCAGCAGAACATCGGCCAATGCCATCACCAGTTCTTCGCGCGCAGCATAGTGATCGTCAATCACGGTTTTGGCCAGCATGTAAGGACTGGTAACAGTGAGCTTCTTGGGCCGGTCGGTCAGGTCGCGGTAGAGGGCGTAGTCGTCGGCCAGATTCAATGTACCGGACCCGACCGCGCCGGTGACTCGTGCTGGCGGCATTGCGCGGAACGCCATGCCGACGTCGGCTCGCCACGCCTGCAGTCGGTTGAAAGGGATGTCGGTCGAAATCCCGCTCATTGGACGCACAAAATAGTCGATCATGCCATTGGTCTCGGCATGATTGATGTCCCAGCGGTACAGTTCGCCATCGGCCACGACGTCGATGCCGGCCAATTCCTGCGTTTTGATGATCGCCAACATCGCGTCGCGCAGGCTCTCGCGATTGCTCGTCACGCGCAGCCACATCGGAACCGGATAACTGCCGACAACCGTGGTTTTCATTCAACACTCCGTTTCAACGCTGGAAGTTAATCCGGCCTCTGGCTGATAATCGCATCGAGTTGCTCTTTCACACGGGGTAGGATCTCGTCGTAGGGATAAGCGCCGACGAGCTCAGTTCCACGCTTGAGATTCACGTAGTTAGGGCCGCACCAGAGGCCCAGATCGGCGTCGTCGGTCTCGCCAGGTCCGTTGACGCGACAACCCATGATGGCGATCGTCACAGCTTGGTCTTTGGCGTATTGGACCATGTCGCGGACGTTGGCCGCCAAGTCGACGAACGCCTCGTTTTCGACACGGGAACAACTGGGACAACTGATGATATTTAACCCCTTTTGCGCAAAATCAGTCACTGTACGCACACGCCCGGCAGCAATGTCGGACAGAATCCGCCGCCCCGCCTCGATCTCCTCGGGCTTGCGATCGTTGGGAACCGTGAGCGAAACGCGGATCGTGTCGCCGAGTCCACGGCTGATCAACTGCTCGAACGCGATGCGCGTTTTGATGATTCCGTCGGGCGGCATGCCCGCCTCGGTGACGCCCAAATGCAATGGTACGTCGGGACGACGTTCGGCAAAGCGTCGGTTGACTTCGATCACGTTCTTTGGATCGGAGTCTTTGAGCGACACACAGTACCGTGTGAAGCCGATCGAGTCGAGCAATTCGCAGTGCTCCCAGGCGCTTTCGAGCAACGGCGTTACGTCGTCGGCCGCACCGTGCTGCTGAAGCTTCTCAGGATCGACGCTTCCGCAGTTGACGCCGACCCGTATGGCACAGTCGTTTTCGCCTGCGATGCCGGCGAGGTAACGCACCTTTTCCTGCCAAGGCTTGTCGCGTTCGTGATGATAGAGATGCCCAGGGTTGTAGCGGATCTTGTCGACGTGAGGGGCCACGACTTCCGCCAGTCGGTAGTTCTCTTGCAGGTCGACAGAAAGATTGGCGCTGGTTTGCTGGCGGATCTCGGCAAGCGCCGCCGCGTCCTTTTTGCTGTCAACGGCAATGCGAACGACGGCCGCGCCCGCCGCTTGCAGTGCGTTGACCTGTTCAACTGTCGCGGGCACATCCTGCGTTTTCGTCGCAGTCATACTCTGCACGGCAATCGGATTCCCATCGCCGATGGCGATCGAACCGATTCTCACAAGTCGGGTGGAGTTTCGAGGCGGCGTCGGCATGTAGTTTCCCTTGTCGGCAGGCGGAGTCTCAGCCATTGAGGGACGAGGAGCGAGGGGCGAGGAACGAGGGCGGCAACCGGGGAAACGCCAAAAGGGCTGGGAAACCAATCCAAAGCACGGTCGAGTTTGACCTGGCCGCAACACACCGATCGTATTTTTGTCCCATCTTTTGAACCTTCATTTCCTTCATCCATCGCCCCGCGATCCTCGCCCCTCGTCCCTGAGGATAATCCGTACCGGGATGCGCTCAAGTCGGTAAGCTATGGAGCGAGTAGATTCCTCCATTGTGCCGTAATCGAGGGCGGCCGGACAAGCGGTCCGTTGACGACACAGGGCAAACATGATATCTCCAGGCCATGAAGTATTCGCCGAATCTCCACGTTGTGTTGTATGAGCCGGAAATCCCGCACAATACGGGTGCGGTTGGGAGGACTTGTGTGGCGATCGCCGCCAAACTGTGGTTGGTGCGACCGCTTGGCTTTCAACTGGATAACCGGCATTTGCGACGTTGCGGGCTGGACTACTGGGAACATCTGGAAGTCGAGGTCGTAGACACTTGGGCCGACCTGCGGACCGAGTTAGCCAAAGCCCGTTTCTGGTTTTTCACGAAAACGGCTCAGCAGTCGTACGCCGAAACGCAGTTCGCCGCCGGTGACGTGTTGGTGTTTGGCTCAGAAACGCAGGGCCTGCCGCGGTCGTTGATCGAAGAAAACCACGAAACCAGTTTGCGGATTCCAACACGGGGTGCGGTTCGCAGTTTGAATCTGTCGTCCGCGGTGGCGGTGGCCAGTTATGAAGCAATGCGGCAGATCGGCCGACTCGACGGTTTGCCTGCGAATGGGAGTAACAGTTGACACTCGACCCTCAAGCGAAGGTTTACCTCGATCTCTTGGCGGCTGCGAACGTGCCGCCGTTGTCGACGTTGACTCCAAAGCAAGCCAAACTCGCGATGGCGACGAAGCCCGCCGAGGTCGGTCCGGCTGAAGCCGTCGCGAGAACCGAAGACCGTTCGATTCCCGCCGCGACCGGCGACGTCCCCGTTCGCATCTACTGGCCGAGTGAAGATGCCAACCTGCCGTGCTTGATCTACCTGCACGGGGGTGGTTTCGTGCTGGGCGACATCGACAAGGACGATGTGCTGTGTCGCCATCTCGCCAACGCGGTTGGATGTGTGGTCATCAACGTGGGGTATCGGCTCGCGCCCGAGCACAAACATCCCGCCGCGGCGGATGACGCGTTTGCCGTGCTGCAGTGGGTGATGACGCACGGATCGGGGATCGGCGTTGACGTCAAGCGCGTGGTAATTTCCGGGGCGAGTGCAGGTGGTAATCTGGCGACCGTTGCCTGTCTGATGTCGAGGGATCGTGGAAAACCATTGCCGGCGCGTCAAGTGTTGATCTACCCCGTCACCGACTGCGAGTTCGATTCGCCATCGCATCGCGAGTTTGCGGAGGGATATCTGCTCACTCACGAAGCGATGCTCTGGTTTTGGAATCACTACATTCCCAACGACGAGGTGGCCCGGCACCCGTATGCCTCGCCAATCAAAGCGGACTCACTTGCGGGGCTGCCACCTGCACTGTTGATCACGGGCGGTTGCGATCCGCTGCGCGACGAGGGCGAGGCCTATGCCGCCAAAATGCAGGCGTCGGGTGTCGAGGTGACCTTGCATCGCTACGACGGGATGATCCACGGATTCTTCAGCAAGAAGGCGCTGTTCGGCAAGGCGAAGCAGGCGCAGCGGGATGTGGTCACCGAATTGCGCCGAGTCTTTCGTTTGTGACGCCGGCGCGACTACTTCACCTCAATAATTGCAAAGAAGGCCTTCTCCGGTTTCGCATAGGCAGTAGTCGATCGACCGTAGCTGAGTTGCACAGTCGTTCGGCCAGCCTTGGCGGCCTTGAAGTGGAAGGTGTACGTCCCCTCGCCTGAGCTGGTCTCTTTGAATGTTGGACGGCGGGTCACGGTCGTGAGCGAATCCCCGGAAATCTTTCCGGCTCGCCATTGATAACCCCCGGTCGACGCGCCACGCAGTTGCACGTAGATGTCACCACCCTGATACGCGGTGATCGTACGGCCGTTGTCGACCGACGTCAGCTTCATCGCACCGCCGGCTACTTCCTGCGGTTCGAGAAATTTACCGGGTCGGCTCAGATTGGCCGGGCGGACGGGTAGCCACCCCTGTCGTTTCGGCGAAACACTCGCGCCGCCGTTGAAATAGAGGAACCCCCACGGTGTCTTGTAGTAGTCGCCTCGCGCGGGCACGGCCACTTCTTCGCCGTTGTACGCCAATCGCCCTCGAGCGGCCGCGTTGCTGGTCCCCGCTCCCACAACTTCGTAGCGGTACTGCCACTTGCCAGACTTGTAGGCGCCGTTCTTTCGCAGATCGATTTTGGCAAACTCGCCATCCTTCGGTTTCTCGCGTTCGCCGATCAGACGGTAGCACCGCTCGCAGCGTCGCAGTTCAGCACTGCAGGGCGGGCACAGTATATTGAACGTGCTGTGGGTGACGTCTCGGCACTCTTTGCAGGTGCCGAATTGGTTATCGCCGACCTTCTGCCGACACCGATCGCACTTGAGGGCCCATGCCAAAGAGCTAATCGCCAATAACAGCAGCGGGGCCGTCAAAAGAGCAATTCGTCGATTCATCACGGTCACTCCAGCGTGTTCGTTCACACGTTTTTTCACTAGATCAATTATCGCCTGCAACCGTCCTGGATGCAAATCGACGACCGTCGAACTACCGCATGCGGTACATGTAAATCGGCAGATGCCGGTAGTAGACCTCCAGCATGTATGTGCTGAGACAAGTTGTGTAGAGACGGCCGCCATGCCCTCGCTTGGCCCATTTGTCTCCCGATGGCGACCAACTGCCGCGTTCATCTCCCGAGTCGACCTGCGCGGCTGGCAGTTGTTCTCGCATCACGCCATTCCACTCGTCCCAGTAGTCGCCTTCGAGATGATGAAGCACCTGGGTAGCGTAGTACCAGTAGTAAGTGTCTTGGTTTTCGAAATCGATGGGGTGGTCGAGCAGATAGTCGGCGCCTCGCCGAAGACGGTCATCATCGTGTCGCCAGTGGCCGTACTGTCGGCACAACAGCCCCTCGGCGGTCATGGTCGGCGTTGCCGCAGCGCCGCGACGATATCGATACCTGCTGCCGTCCGCGGCCGATACGCTATCGAGGTATTTCGTGATCCTGTCGAGTGTTTCGGGGGATACTTCGAGTTGAGCCATGCGAGCGCTCTGCAGGGCCATCACAAACCAGCCGGTGACTGATGTGTCGGAATCGCGCCCGGGATGATATCGCCATCCGCCCTCGGGGGACTGAATCTGTGCCGCATAATCGATTGCCCGTTGCGCGGCTTCGCGATACTTCTCGTCGAGGGTCAAACCGTACAATTCGCAGAGGGCGATGGTCGCGATCGCCTGGGCATAGAGTTGGCTTTCTCGTCGCATCGCACCGACCGTCGACAATCGAGAATTGACGAACGAACCTTTCGTGTCTTGCATGGCCAGCAACGCTTCAACGCCTTTGGCGACCTGCGGCTGGAATGCCCCTCCCTGGCAGGTGTGGCCGGCGCCAAGGAAAGCAATCAACGCCATTCCGGTCGCCGCCGGCCGGTTCTCGTGTTTCGCCCCATCCTCATAAGGGCCCCGCATACTCCACGAGCCGTTGCTGCTTTGATTCCGCGACAACCATTCCAGGGCGAGTCGTACCGATCGCTCTGTCGTATCTGTGCCGCCAAACGCGACCAGCAACGACTTCTTCATGCCGGGATCGCGGCCTTGCAGAGCCATCGAAACGAACGGTTCATCTAGGTCGTTGGCCGCGTCGATTGCTTCTAACGAGATTTCGTCGACGGGCGGATGCGATACAGGATCAAGATTCTCAGGCAAGGTCATGTCGAACGTGACCGCAGGTTCGTCGAATTCGACCACGTCTCGGCCGATCAACTCCAGGTCGTCCGTGAACGGCTGCTCGCCAATCTCTTCTGCGACGACGACGTCCAGTACCAGCACTTCTTCTTCCTCCGACAATGGGACGGTCAGCATCGCCAGCGCCAACAAAGCCAACATGTGACAGATGGCGCTAATCAACCATGGCGGCGTTCCCAGAATCGCTTGCGTTGTGGTCGCTTCGTCCTCTTCTTCACTACCCTGGCTCGCAATTTCGTGCAGGTCGTAAAACTCGCCGGCGGAGAGTGACGAGGCGTCTCTCGGCGACGGCTGTCCAAAGTTCCAGGTTGCGTCGGCCTGCGATGGGGGCGGCTCGGGTGTTGTCGCGGGCAACGGCAACATGTCATCAAGCGGCGCCGGGCGATACTCCGGAGCCGAAGGAAGCGGCAACCGCGGCGGTGGACCCGTCCTGCGCGGACGTACAGGTACATCCGATGCGGATGCTCCATCGCCAGCAATCGGCGGCGAAATCTCAAGATCTGAATCGGGCAACGCCATGTCGCGCGATCCCTTCACACGGCGCAAGCAACAACTCGCAAGGATAACGTTGCCACGCCAGAAAAGTGATGTGTTTGTTCCAATTGCATCGTATCAACTGACCAATCGCCAGGCAATCGGACCCGATTGATGCGACGACGCGAAAACACCGTAATACCCCTCGACACCAAAACCGGATCTGCTAAAATTGATGGACTCTGGAGCATCGCAAGGCGTTGTGCCAGCAAATATCGCGGGGTGGAGCAGCCCGGTAGCTCGCGAGGCTCATAACCTCGAGGTCGCAGGTTCGAATCCTGTCCCCGCAACTTGAAACCCCGGTGTTTTTTCAATACTGGGGTTTTTCTGTGCGCCGTCAAGCAAGAGAATGTATGGCATCTGGCCGCCAAATTGCTTGCCAAGAAGACCTTGATGGCCGTCGAGGCCACTGACACGGAGGTATCCCTGATGTCATCAACCGCATCGTCGCTTTTTGATCGACTGTGTGAAGCCGAAAGCCCCTCTTCCCGGCGCGATTGGCCCAATGATAGCGGCTATTATCTGTCGAAATGCCGCGTTACCGCCGCCGACACTTCCGGTTTGATCGAATTGGTGCGGAAGTGGGTTGACCCCGAATGGCCAAGCGACGCCGAATTCAAACGAGTCGGCAGCGCGGATGTCGAAATGCTGCCCGTTACAGCCTGGCGATCGTTGGCCGATCTTGAGGCCGCGGAAGCGGTGGAACCGTTGGTCGACGTCTTACGTAGCATGGGCGACGACATCGACAGCTGGGCTTTCGAGGAACTGCCGCACGTCTTTGGCATGATCGGCGCCCCCTCGATTGAGTCGCTCACTCGTCTCGCCGAAGAAGCCTCTGTCGATGAGGAGATCCGCTCGATCGCCGCAAGTGGATTGCAGCGAGTTGCTGAGCATCACCCGGATGCCCGTGAGCAAGTTGTCTCTCGTCTCTCGGATATGATGGCTCAAGCGGAAGATGAGCGAATCAGTTTCAACTCTTCGTTGCTCCTGGCGTTGGTTGAATTGGGTGCTGTCGAGGCGGCCGAATCGATCGAGCGAGCGTTTTCGGCGAATCGGCTGGATGTTGCCGTAATTGGAAATTGGGAGAATGTTCGCAAGGAATTGGGGGTAGAAGGTCTTGGCCTCCCCATGCCCGATGCACCACGGAGTTCGATCGACAACTTGCGGAAGGAAATGGGCATCGGTATTTTCTCCGAAGACGCCGTCTTCGGTGCGGACGACGTTCAACCCGAAGCTGTGACAGCGTACTACGAACGCGCACGCGCGGTGTTTTCCCGATCGCCGGAAGCTCAACAGTACCAAGATCGTTATGGCGACATTGGCTGGTTCCAAACGCTTCTTGACTTTGGCATCAACTATCTTGGCGAAACTGTCGACTTGATGTCGCTCGGTAGCGTCCGGGAGTTTCTGCACGATTTCGTACCGCGAAAAGTATCGGTCGAGGCCGACGGGGCGGCCGCGATAATCGCCGAACTTACCGCGTTCTGGGAGTACGTGGGCCGGGTTTATGCATTGCCTCAGTCGCCGTCGATCATCGAGTGGCTAAAAGCGGATGATTTGGTTGCGGAACTGAAAGATGGCCTTTCTAATCCCGCAAACTTCGGTATGGCGAAGTCGTTGTTCTCGGCGGGAAGCAACGCCGGGTACGATATGACGACCGAAGCGGGGATGGCCGAATTCATGGTGGCGTACAACCAGTCGTTGACCGCCAACCAATCGGAGCCGGCGCCAGAGGATGACTTGCGGGGGTTCGGAGAAACCATCGTCCGAGAGAGTCCCCGCGTTGGTCGCAATGATCCGTGCCCGTGCGGCAGCGGCAAGAAGTTCAAGAAGTGCTGCCGGTGATGCGAACCTTTGCGATGGACGTACCGATCCGTCAATCCCGCGTTTGTTGCCGTAAGAGCATCCGTTCACAAGCTGCTACCCGTAAGAAACGCGCAACCTTGTTGCGGCAGGCATGCACGATCCGGGCCCAGTCGGTAGATTGACAAGAACGGGAACGCCGTGCGAGGTTCCGCGAAGACGGCGCCAGAGTGAAACAAAAAACGCCGCCGAGATTCTTTTGTGAAACCGTCGGCGACGTTGATTGGCAATGGTCTGCTAGGCGCGTACGGCTTGCGGGAACTCGCGGGCGCGTTGTCCGCCGGCCCCCCCGCCACTTTGGCGACCGTGATGGGCTCGCCAGACGCGCAACGCGGCGACAAGCTGTCGCTTCACTTCATCGACTTGAACGTCGCGCGGGTTGGCGTGGCTTTCGACGACTGCTGATAGCACGACCTGCGCGGCGTCTCGTTGTGAGTGCGCTTCTGCTGCGGCTGTGAGGATTTCGTTTTGCATTGTTCCGCTCCCTGAAAAACGCGACGGTTGCCGCGATGCTAACCCCGATAACGATCGGCATTTCCTGAATCAATAATGAGACGACGATCGCCCCCAAATGGTTCACCGCCTTTACATTTTCGTGACAAAACCCGTTTGCAGGCGGAATCAGCACCATAGTCTCGGGGTGTGCTATCAGTTATTACCCAAGGAGAAACGCGGAGGTTTCACGCCGCGCGGCCCGAATTTCACCCGCAGGTTTTTCCACAGCACCGTCGAACTACCGTATCGATTCGGCTCGGTCGTGCCGCCCTGGGGACGCGACGCCATTCATCCATTGCCATGTTGCGGTGCGCGCGTCGCTTGGTTTGAGCAACCAACGGTCGGTATGCGGATGGATGGCGATCTTTTTCGGGAAGTCGCCGAGGATCGCCCGCGTGCGAAAAGGTCGCGCCTGATCGTTGCCGCAACGTGCGGAACGTTGGTCAAACCGAGCCGGAACACTGCTTGTCTCGCTTGCCCAGCACCTGCTCGCGGTACGCCTTCGGGCTCATGCCCAATTCGCGCCGGAAGAGTTGGCTCATTGCCATGCCCGTGCCGAGGCCGGTTTGCCTAGCGATGTCGCTGATCCGTCGGTCAGGATCGGCGAGCATCCGCTGAGCCGCCGTCACCCGCAGGCGACGGATTTCATCGCTGATTGGCCACCCAAGCGCTGCGCCAAAACGCAATTGTAACGCCCTCGGAGAAACCGCGACCTCCCGGGCGATGCGTTGCACGCTCAGCTTTTCCGAGAGGTGGGCGGAAACAAACCGCAGCGCCGCGGCTACA
>Ga0180435_10003216_pt1 | contig 16440 bp, 13 predicted proteins | sample SS_ome_3_FD_132467 | JGI IMG/M metagenome (GOLD analysis project Ga0180435, IMG submission 132467) | Hypersaline lake sediment archaeal communities from the Salton Sea, California, USA - SS_3_S_1 metaG | ecosystem: Environmental > Aquatic > Non-marine Saline and Alkaline > Hypersaline >...
CCCAATCCAGGTTGGATAGCATTCAGGATGCTGGTCTTGCCTGCGCCTGATGGGCCTGCGAAAACACTGGTCTTTCCAATCAGGTTTTTTTTCAACTGCTTAATGCCCCGGTTCTTAACCGCTGAGGTATAGAAAACCTTGTAGCCAATATCCTGATAGCGCTTGAAATATTCCCTGGCTTGTTTCATGCCAGCCAGATCGATTTTATTTGCCACGATCAGGATATCGATCGACTCCCTTTCAGCAATGACCAGGAATCTATCAAGCATAGGCAAGCGGGGTTCTGGTTGGGTGACGGAAAAAACGAAGACAGCCTGATCGGGGTTGGCAATGATGATCTGTTTGAATTCTCCCCGGGCTGTGGGTGCCATCCGGTAAAGCATGGACTGGCGGGGTTCAACCTCTTCGATCATTCCTTTACCAGCTTCCTGCTCTGTGATGATCACCCAATCACCTATAGCGACAATGTCAGCCAGTTTCCGACCTTGTTTCAGTCGTCCTCTGAGTTGACAGACAACAACGCGCTCTTCGGTTTCCACATCGAAAAAACCTGACTGAGCCTGGATCACTCGCCCGCGGATAGTTACTGTCATTCAATTCCTTATCATATTTATTCTTCTACATCATCCTCGGGGATATACCAGACACCAATTTCTGATTCCCAGGGGTAATAACGGAGTACCTGATTAAAGTAAAGCTCAACAACCCGCCTGAAGATGGGGGCCGCCACATCAGATCCCTCACCGGCGTTTTCCGCTATAACTACGATGGCAATATCAGGTTTATTTTCATTTTGATTGAATGTATAGCCACTAAACCAGGCATGGGACTCACCTGAGCCTGATTCTGCCGTTCCAGTTTTCCCAGCTACGTTGATTTGCAGACCCCTGATGCGGTGATTGGCAGTTCCCCGGGGATTATCCACCACCTGCACCATAGCATTCCTGATGATATTCAGCGTAATGCTGCTAACAGGAAGTTCTCCAACTTGCTCAGGTTCGAAGCTGAAGACCTCTTCTCCACCCGCGCTTCGGATGCTTTCAACAATTTGCGGCCTGTACATCGTTCCACCATTGCCAAGGGCAGCCATGAACTGGACAACCTGGAGCGGTGTGACCAGCGTATCTCCCTGACCGATCGCCAGATTGGTCGCGTCCAATGCAGAACCTGGAGTCGGGATATCACCAGCCTCTTCTTCCAGGGATCCGATTCCTGTCAGTGAACCTAATCCAAATCCTTTTGCCATATCTGAGATAGCGTCCGGATATCCGTTCTGATACAGGTGTAGTCCAATATGCCAGAAATAAGGGTTACAGGAGCGCATCAAACCCTCTGTTAAGGAAAGAGTACCGCTGGGAGGGGTTTCATCATCTTCCAGGAAATGATCGTACGTCCAGTCATTCAGTGTGACTCCGGGTAATTCCTCAAAGAAATACCCGCAATCATATATATCACTCTCTTCAAATTCACCGGTCTCCAGAGCGGCAGCCATAGTGATCACTTTGAATACGGAGCCCAGGGGATATAAACCCTGGGTTGCCCGATTCAAGAAGGGGGTTTTTTGATCAGCTTTATAGTATTCCTGCAGTAAGAACGAGGAATTATAGTAGTTGGAGTTGAAAGCATTGGGGTCAAAAGAAGGATTCGATGCCATAGCCAGGATTCGGCCAGTATCAATTTCCATCACAACGATTGCGCCATTATAACCATACAGCGCTTTTTGGACCTCCAGCTGGAATTCTTTTTCGAAGGTGGTATAGATCTCTGAAGGAGGAGCTGCCTCCTCTCGAGCCAGCTGAGAGATCGTTTCTCCATCCTGGTCGACAACATAGAGAATCCCTCCCCTATCTCCAGCAAGGTATTCCTCACCCCAACTTTCCAGACCCTGTCCGCCTACCTTTTCACCTGCTGAATACCCTTGAATCCGATAAGCATCCAGTTCAGCTTCCTGGATCCAGCGCACATACCCAACTGCCTGGGGAGCTGCGCCGCCATTAAAATAATATCTACCATCGAAGTTTCGCAGGAGAACCCCTTGATTTGTCCAGCCTTCGAGTATACTGAGGCGGGGCTCAATGGCATCCATAGAGACGGCACCCAGAGGCAGATACCAATCCACATCCGGGGGATAATCCTTATACATGGCATAGATCACTTCCGGAGGCATATCGAGTGTGCGGCCCAATTCTTCCAGGACTTTATCTTCTTTTTTGACATTAATCTGTGAAGGAGTAAGTCCTACAGAAAGAGCCTCTGCAAATGCAGCGACCACACTTCCATCCCGGTCATAGATATTCCCCCGGGAAGGAACCAAACGGGTCAACTGAAGCATATTTTCCCCTTCCATTTCAGGAAAAATCAAACCCCTCGACCAATCGATCTTCCATCCTCCATCATTGAGGCTGAGCAACAGGATAATATCCCGATTTAAATCATCACTCAACAAACTGTTGTATTTGATCGAAACTGCAACCTGGGCCTGGCTGGGATCGACGAAGGATGAAAGGATCGCGTATTCCAGTGAGTCCATGGCAAGTTCGACAGCAACTTCATGGTAGATCTGGGAAAAATCCTCTTCCGTGATTGCTGCCTGGCTTGCAGGGCTTAACATAGAATACATAGCCAGGTAATCACTTGATTTCCAATATTCCAGGAACTCGATCGCGGTTTCCTCAACATCAGGGGCTTGCGTGGTCTGTACTTCCGGCGGAGCCAGGTCAGGCGTCGGTGTTTCTCCTCCTGACTGAGTGCCTACCGGCGTTGATTTACTGCAACCAGTTAGCAGCACAATTAAGATTAGTATCAATACAATTTTTTTCATAGTAAATAGCTCTCTGTTCTGTGTCATTCTGATAACTCCAGAATATCGGCGTACACCGGACACTGATAATCAATTGAATCCTGGCAGCGTTCTGCGATCCGGCTATCGGTCTCAATTCCCATATCTTTCATTAATACTGCCAGATGGCAGAGCGGCAAGCCCATGACATTTGCATAACAACCAGCTAATTCAGGGGCAGGATTGAAATCACGGTTCTGGATACCATAAGCACCAGCTTTATCCATGGGATCTCCGCTGGCGATATAATCCCGAACCTCATCTTCAGTATACTCTCTCATTGCCACTTCAGTGCAAACCAATCGGGCCTGAACTTCACCTGATAAGATATTGTACAGAGCAATTCCAGACAGCACCTGGTGAGTTCTTCCTCTAAGCTGTGCCAGGATTCGGACCGCATCTTTCTCATCCTGCGGTTTCCCAAGTATCTCTTTTCCATCTACTACGATAGTATCTGCACCAATCACAAACGCGTTCTGAAAAGAATTGCGAATAAGATCTTCCCCACCTTTAAGTGCTTTTTCCCTGGCAAGACGGATTACAAATTCCCCAGGTGTTTCACCTGGAGATACCTGTTCATCAACATCTGAATTAACAACAAGGAAAGATTCGATTAAGTTCCGAAGTAGGCTCTTTCGCCGGGGTGATTTTGAGGCGAGAATGAATTCTGTCATAGATTTGCCGGTTTTTCAATATCCGGTTAGATATTCAATACACCAAATTCTATCACAACCAGCCTTTATTCAGATATCCTCAAAGTTCTAACTGAAATAAAGTTAATAAAACCGATAGCAGAGGCGAGCCCCCTTTTTGGTACAATGGCAGGCAATGATCACGAAAAGGAAAAAACACACAAGAAGCATTCGAAACCTGATCCTGCTTTCCCTGATCCTGCTGATTCCTGCCTCCCTGGTAAAGGCTCAAGCAGCCAGGGAAATTTCCCTTTCAGCACCTGATCTTTCAAATTACCCTGAAATAACTTTCTATATAGATGTATTCAGCAGAGAAGGAAGAAGCATTTATGATCTCACTGCAGATCAAATCATGCTCAACGAGAACGGGGTTCAACAAGAACTATTGGACTTTCAAGCCCTTTCACCCGGAATCCAGCTGGTAACTGCTTTCAATATTTCAAGTTCGTTTGCCATCCAGGATATCAACGGGTTTTCACGTTTTGATTTTATTAAGGAATCCCTGCTCTACTGGGCAGCTCAACCTCAATCCTCAGCGCCAGATAATATCAGCATTGTCGCGAATGACGGCTTAGAGCATACACACCTTGATGAAAAATCTGAAGTGTTATCGAGTCTGGAAGAATATGATCCGGACCTCCGGGAAACCGCACCCAACTTCAACGTTCTCGCGCGGGCTATCAGTATCGCTTCTGACCCTGTTGACCAACCAGGCATGAAAAGGGTTGTTCTGTTCTATACGAGCCAACCGACCACAGATGAATTCGCTGCGGTAGACAACCTAATCTCCCAGGCTGCAGATAATCAGGTAAGTGTCTATACCATTCTTGTATCTTCACCGGCCTTCTTCAATACTGCTGGGGCAATCAAGCTGCAGGAATTGTCATTGGGTACTGGCGGTTTATTCTTGCCTTTTTCAGGAGAAGAACCGCTGGCAGATCTTGGTCAGCTGCTCGAACCTCTCCGCAGCACATATCTGATCATCTACAATTCTCAGATCGTGACTTCTGGCACTCATACCCTGGAAGTGACAGTGGATTCTACTCTATCTCCAATAGTCGGTGGACGGGAATTCTTCCTGGATGTTCAACCCCCTAACCCGATTTTCATATCCCCCCCCAGACTGATTACCAGAGAGCCAGTTGAAGAAGACTCTTCAGAGAAGACCAATCAGACCTTTCTGCCAGAATCTATCCCACTAAATATTCTCGTGGAATTTCCTGACAATCATCCCAGATCACTGGAAGAGCTTATTTTCAGAGTAGATGGTGAGATCGTCGACAGGAAAACTGCCCCTCCTTATGATCAATTAATTTGGGATCTCAGTTCATATGAATCCAGCGCCATCCATCGCCTATCTCTGGAAGCGGTTGATATTCTTGGCTTGACAAGGTTAAGTGTGGAGACACCGGTCGAGATCGAAGTAATCATCCCTCCTCCAAATCTCGCCAGTATAATCCGGGCCAATGCTCCGGCCCTGGCCGGTTTAGGAGTGATTTTGCTGGCTGGTTTGGCACTTTTTATCTTTATCTCCCAGGGAAGGATCCAGCCGGGAAGGACAAATATATTCAGGGTCATCTCCTCAAAATGGGTTCAATTCACAAAATCCAGAACATTGATAAAAAGAATCCTCCCAGGTAAAAATAACAATTCCGAGATCAACCCATCCAAGATCGCTACCCCTTACCGGTTGATTGCGATCAATGATATATCGCAGTTCTTATTCCCGGAACCCATCCGGATCAATGACCCGGAAATCAAAATAGGAAATAATATATCGGGCCCTGGTATTGAGATCAATCATCCTTCCGTTATCAGAGAACACGTCCTGATCAATTGGGTGAATGATCAGAATTTCCAAATCACCGATCTTGGGTCCACCGCGGGTACATGGATAAATTATCAGCAAATCAAAGTTGGTGAACCCCAATTCCTAAAAGATGGTGATATCATACACATTGGAGAAGCAATTTTCCGATTTCAAGTCATGACAAGAATGGAAACACCTCTTGTGACAGAGGAGAAAAGAACGTGATCCCTAGTAAACAACCTCACCTCGACACAGCATCCATCACTGATCCTGGAAGTAAGGGGCGATTGAATGAGGATTCATTCGAAATCGCTGCTTTCACATTGAGTGAGGACGATGACACACCCGTTCTATTGGCAATTATCGCTGACGGGATTGGCGGACACAAAGCTGGGGAAATTGCATCAAAGATTGCAGTCGATACAATCATATCCTCAGTAGCCGAAAGCGATGGAACCGATCCTTTGTGGATCCTGAAAAGCGCCCTGCTAGAAGCGAATCACAGTATCACAAATGAAGGCAAGAACGATGATTCCAGAAATGGTATGGGGTCGACAGTGGCTTGCGCCCTGGTGATTGACACAGCCCTCTACATTGCCACGCTTGGTGATTCCAGATTATATTTACTCCGTGATAATGTCATCCAGCAATTGAATATCGATCACACCTGGGTCCAGGAAGCCCTGGAAGTGGGAGTGATCAATTCCGAGGAAGCCCGCAGCCACCCCCGCAGACACCTGATCCGAAGTTATCTGGGGTCATCTGACCCTATTCATCCTGATTTGAGATTATATATGAACTCAGAAGAGAATCAGGAACAGGCCAAAGCCAATCAGGGATTGCCCCTTGTTCCTGGAGATCAGGTGCTAATTTGCACAGACGGATTGACAGACCTGGTTACCGATGAGGAAATTCTGGAGATCCTGATAGGTGAGAAAAGCAAAGATGATCAGCTGCAAAAGCTGGTGGATCTCGCCAACGCGCGGGGCGGACATGACAACATCACAGCAGTTGTCCTTCAAGCCCCGGGAGAAGAATTATTCGAGGATGACGAGTTTGAAGATGAAGATGAAGAGGATAAGATAGAAGAATAAAATTGATCAAGATTAAATTAAGAATAGATCCGTAAGCCAATACTGGTTACGGATCTTATTATTTACGGGTTCAACTATCAGGGAAGAAGTTGAGCAGTATAGATCTGATTATCTACGGCCATGAACACCCGGTCACTCATTGTGACTGTGAAAGCGGTTGCCGGTTGGTCAATTATGCCATCCATTGGACGGAATTGTTCCTGGAACTCTAATTGGGTGCTGAAGCGGTATAAAGCCTGATCTTCAGAGTCTAGCATATAGACCGCCATTCCCGGAGAGCCTTTGATCGTAAAGGAATCAAAACTGGCTCCTTCAAAGAAGGGACCGGATTCAGTACCCGGTCTTGGATCTGAAAAATCGAACGGCGTTGTGCAGAGAGGATCAGCATCTGCTCTTTCAGTCACGCATTTGGTCACATAGCCATCATTATGCAGGATGAATAACTCACCGCCATTCGTTACCAGCTCAATAGCGTCAGCCATTTCCGGAGAATCGATAGCACCGAAATATTCAGAACCTTCATGGTAATTCTGGCTCTGATACTCAATCCAGACTGCTCGTTTTTCCGGATCCAGGATGTAAAGATTGTAGGGAGCGCTGCTGGACATTGTGATCGCTTTAGCTGGTCCCCGGCCAAGTGCATAAGAAGTATCTTCAAAGATCACTGGCGTTTCAGTTAGATCTGCGTAGCAGAAGATCATTTTATGATTCTTATCAATTCCCAGAATTGTAGCCTGATCTTCTTGGGAAGTCGGCAGAGCAACAATATCCACCAAGGGTCCGACGGTAATATGCCCATCTATCGGGCCGCAAGTGAAATCATCAATTACCTTATACCCATCTGGATTGGACTGGGCCCAGAGCACCGTTCCATAATCAGCATTCAGCATATAAAGATCGTTCCAAGCAGTAACAACAATCTTGGAAATAGTCACATCCGCACCCAACCCTCGGCTGAATAGAGGCTGATAGTTCAACCGTGTAACCCGATCCAATGTGTCAAGTTCGAGACGCAAGGTAGAAAACAATTCTTCCACTTCATCCGTTTGCTGGTAACTTCTGGCGGCTGAAATCTGATCCATTGCCTCGGAAATAGTTTGATAATACTCCGGTGTATCTATTTGAGTTTGAGCCAACGCCAGCAGGGTTTTTGCCTGGGATAAATGTTCATCGTAAAGTTGATTTCTTCCTCGATTGACATAGAACACACTGCCAAATACCACCATTACAACGGGAACCAGGATCGCAATCAAGCTCAGGCTCCAAGAAGGAAGATCCAGTATCTGATCATCAGGCAGCATCTTGCTTATCAAGCCCAGCAACCCATTCCATCCTTTCTGGACTGCTCCTCCCACGGATCCACCCGCATTGCTGAGGGTCGACCAGGCTTTTGATTCTTGTATACTATTCAATGCAGGCCCAATCTCTGCCGCGACTTGAGATGCCAATCCTGGTTTTTTATCTACTTCCCGGCGGGGGGTGACAAACTCTTCTTTATGGTGAGGTCTCTGATTCTCTCTTATGACAGGTTTTTGTACTGGCACATCTGTATCATCTGGTATCTGGATTGGGGACTCAATCCGAACGGGTTCCTCGGTTGTTTTTTCAACTACTTCCCCACCCTGATCAAGTTCTGAGATTTCCAGAGCTCCGGCTCCCAATCCCCAATTTGGCTCGATGAGCTTAACTTCACCGCTGCCATCGATCGGGAAGAACAAGACCGCTTCCAGGTCCTCGTCCAATTTGTGCATCAGCCTTTCCACAATGGCGTTATGTTTCATCCTGGTCAGATTCTTGAAAAGATTATCTGTCCAGGTTTGTGGTGTTTTCGGGGTTAAGATGATAAGCTGATTGGGTTGAAGGTCGATCTGGTGATACCGAACCTTATAGGCTTTTCCTAAACCCAGTCCCGGGCCAGACAACTCTGGATCATGCAGGTTCTCAACTGCATCTCCTGTGATCTTGTATATATAGGATGGACCGCATTGTGCATAGAGGACCCTGTTTTCCCGTAGAACAATCTGGGTCAGGTATCCACTAGCTTTCAGCCCTTTTGAAGCTGCCCGATAATTACGATCCAAGAGGTATTTATTCAATACATCTGTAACATTGCGCAAGGCAGACGTGGTTGATCCTTCAGTCTGATAATAGACCTCAGCCAATTTCGTAAGAAGCTGCTTCATTGCGGTATCAGAGAGCGGCGCATTTCCGTCTAAATGCAAATGCAGCACCAACCTTTCCTGGGTTCGCCTTCTTGGAGAGCGACGGGGAGGTTTGGTAATGAATAATCCCGGTAAAACCGAGACCGTTTTTTCCATTTGCCGCATAATGGGCAGTATGTTGAGGTTGAATCTGGTAGCCATATTCATCTTCCGATATAGTCGTTTTGCTGCCTTTATTATACTGGTAAAATGGGGTTCGAAGCCATTCACCATCCCTGAGGAAAGCATGCCCATCGAACATATCCATTCCACCCCTGATTTTCTTCAACTCAAAGAGGATTGGAATCTACTCTTATCTCAAAGTGCAAGTCACGTGCCGTTCTTGCGGCATGAGTTCCTGGCCCAGTGGTGGTCGAGTTTGGGCGGCGGAGAATGGGATAGTGGAGAATTGGGAATACTTGTTCAACGGGACGGGAACCAGAGGCTCACAGGCATTGCCCCGTTTTTTATCACAGGCCAAAACCTGCATTTCATTGGCAGTTATGAAATCTCAGATTACCTGGATTTGATCACTCCAGCAGACTATCTACCCTGTTTTATTACCGAGATCATCACTTATTTATCTTCAGACCTTGCCCCTGACTGGAAGACAATGGATCTGTATAATCTCCCAGAGAACTCGCTTACTATCAAATTAATGGAAGAGGCAGCCCAGGATGCAGGCTTCCAGACCACGGTTAAGGTAATTCAACCTGCGCCAGCAGTTCAGTTACCGTCAAGCTGGCAGACGTATCTGGAATCTCTTGAAGACCGGTACCAGCAGGAAATTTCCCGGAAGATCAGAAATGCCGATTCCTATTTCTTACCAGTGGATTGGTATATCGTTACTGAAGAACACGATTTGGATCAGGAACTCGATGATTTTTTGGAATTAATGGCAAATAACCTGGAAAAAGAAAAATTCCTGACGGATCCGATGAAAAAACAGATCAAAGGAAGCGCCAGAGCCGCTTTCAATGAAGGTTGGCTGCAGCTGGCTTTCCTGATTGTTGGAAATATTAAGGCTGCCGGGTATTTGAATTTTGATTTTGATGAGAAAATCTGGATCTATAACTCTGGGATCAATTCTGTATTTGAAAACCTCTCACCAGGATGGGTCCTGCTGAGCAGGATCATCAACTGGTCCATTGAACAGGGCAAAACCGAATTGGATTTCATGCGGGGAGATGAAGCCTACAAATACCAATTTGGAGGAATCGATCAGAATGTATTTCATCTACAGATAAAAAGATAATACACTCAACAAATTTTAGAAATATCTAATATGGAAACGAACGCCTCTTGGGTGGAGCAGCAGACCACACCCCGGGTATCTTCGTACCGCATACCGGGCAATCACCTTCAGGTGTGATGTGATATTCCTGAATAGAGAATCCGCGTCTTTTGATCAGCAGCGCCTGGCATTGATGACAGGAAGTGTGCTCATATCTTCCCAGACTGCCAGGAAGATTTCCTCCATATACATATTGAAGCCCTTCTTGATAACCAATTTCTACTGCCTTGATGATCTGATGTTGGGCAGTTCGCGGCTTATCCTGCATTTTATAATCGGGGCGGAATGCTGTTACATGCCAGGGAATTTCTGAAGAAATTGAATGAATGAAGGAGGCCATTTCCTGCAGCTCAGGCTCGGAATCGTTGAACCCGGGTACCAACAGAGTAACTATTTCCACCCATAATCCCAGCTGATGGGCATAACGAATGCTGTCCAGTACAGGCTGCAAGCCTCCACCCAGTTCCTGATAGTGATCAGGCTGCATTGTTTTCAGATCAACTTTAAACCCCTGCAAGTTCGAGCCCAGAAAGTCCAGTACTTCCTTGGTGGCAAATCCATTTGAGATATACACCTGCCTTAATCCTGATTTGCCGGCCAACTCAAAGATGTCCCTGGCCCATTCGGATGTGATCAAAGGCTCATTATAAGAGGATGCAATTACTTCAGCGCCATATTGAACACCATAATCAATGAGAGCTTTCGGAGTGATCCTGCGTAGATAATCAACCAGGTGCCCGGTCCCTTCTTCTCTTAAGGCTTGGGATGTCAGCCAATTTTGGCAGTAGCCGCAGCGCAAATTACACCCTAACATTCCAAAAGTGAGCGCGTTTGATCCAGCCAGAAAATGATAGAAAGGTTTTTTCTCAATTGGATCAACCTGAAGAGCTGATACATACCCCCAGGGGACCATTAAGCGCCCTTCTTGATTGAAACGGATCTTACAGATTCCTCGCTGGCCAGGTTTTAATTTGCATTGATGAGCGCATGCCAGGCAGCGAACTGTTTGATCATCAAAGCTCTCTGCCAATTCTCCTACCGTCACCATGCCATCAAGAACACCTTCCAGGCTCATGCCAAATCTCCCTGTTATTGAGATTCAATACAAAAATCTAACCATTCTCATTATAATCTGAATATGATCACAGTTGTCCTTCAAGCCGGTGGCGCATCCAAGCGGATGGGCAAAGATAAGGCTTTCCTCCCCTTTCTGGGCGTACCTTTAATTAACAGATTGATGGATCGCTTCCAACAGCTGAATGCTGAAATGCTGGTAATTTCCAATAATCCAACAGCTTTCCAGGATATTGATCTGCCGGTATTCGAAGATGTTCGTCCCGGGCGGGGTGCTCTGGGTGGCTTATTGACCGCACTGACCGCCGCTACCACACCTTTGGTAGGGTTGGTCGCGGTGGATATGCCCTTCGCCAGTCCACAGTTGATCAATTTTATGGCTGATAAGGCCCTGGGAGGCAACTGGGATGGGATCATCCCCAGCACACAGTATGGGCTTGAGCCATTGCACGCAGTGTATCGAAAAGAAAGCTGCCTGCCACTGGTGGAAAAAGCCATTGAACAGGACTTGTGGCGTATGAAAGCCTGGCATCCACAAGCCAATCTAAACGTCCTGGATCCAGAAAAGACCCGTGAGATCTCTGGCTCTGATCACACTTTCTTGAATCTAAATACAAATGAAGAGTTCAGGACTGCTGAGGAAATAGCAAAAAAATTCAGATTGGAGTAGGGAAAAACAGAATACGGGATCCTCCGGAAGGACCCCGCTAATTGTGAACCAAAGATCACTTCCAGGGTTGTGAGATCAGAGTTTGTCCAAGCCAAACCGCAGATAAACCCAAAACTAGATGCAAACCGATATTCAGATATGAAAGCACATTGTCCCCATTTCGGAAAAGGCTGACTGTATCATTTCCAAATGTAGAAAAAGTAGTAAACGCACCCAGCAAACCGATGAAGATGAAAGATCTAGCCTCAGGAGAAATCACTCCCCTGACTTCAGCGACCTGAGACAGCATACCGATCAGAAGGCAGCCGAGTAAGTTCACAACCAGGGTTCCATATGGGAAATTAATACTTTTAGACCAGTTCTGAATGAATCCACTGACACCATAACGCAGTAAGGCCCCCATAAAACCACCTAACCCAATCAATACCAGGTTTTGCATAATTCTGACTCTCCTAGTGAGATAATCTAGGAGTCATCAGCATTATTGCGGTTGTCGGTGGACTCCATCACCATTAATCAGCCCACATTTTATCATAGCTCACCTGCTGACTGATCCTCGGTTTGAGTACTGAACAAAACCATCATTTAGTACCTTGCTAATTATTCGCTGATGTATTAAAGTAAACAAAATCATTTACCGGTAGGTGACATTATGACTTATCTTGATATCAGTATCAAATACGGTGATCAAACCCTCTCCAATTTCATCCCAGAAGGCAGGGGAACCGTCCGGGTAATCAATTCACCTGCCGTCAAATCCGAAATTTCAGATCTAAAAGCTGATTTGATCCACGCTCTCGAAAACCCTACTAATGCTACTCCATTAAAAGAACTTGTGGCTGAGCATTATCCAGGTTGCGGGAAAAAAGTGATCGTTATTGCAGATGATAATACCAGACCAAACAGGCACACAAGGATCCTCTATCCACTGCTTCTCCCTTATCTGATCGATGTCTGTGGAGTGAAGAAGGAAGATCTGGCCATCCTCATTGCCAGTGGGACCCATCGTCCACCCAGCAAAGCGGAGATTAGAGAAAGGATCCTTGGAGAACAGATCTATACTGAATACATGGACCAGATCCTGGTCCATAACGACCAGGAAAATTTGGCTGATCTGGGAGTTTCCAGCAGAGGTACACCGATCACAATCAATCAGGACGCGATCAACGCCTGCATCTTGATTCCAGTCACTGATTCAGAATATCATTATTTCGCAGGCGTAGCCGGCACAGTTAAACAACTGTTCCCCGGTGTGGCTGGCAGAAAAACGATCAACACAAACCACACCCAGATGTTTGATAAAGAGACTGGTTTCAAAGCTGTCTGCAGGCTTGGAAACACTGCTGATAACCCGGTTATCTCGGATATGAAGGAAATGGCTACCAAAGTCCAGGAAGAATTACCTGTATTCTGTATCGATGCCATTATGGATCATGGTGAGATCACCAGGTTGAATGCAGGCGACATCATTTCCCTTCATGATCTGGCAAATGAGCTGTTGTATCACAGACGAGTGATCCATGTAGAAAAAGGTGCGGACCTGGTTATCGTCACCGTTGGCGGTGTAGGATTGAACCTCTACCAGGCCGGAAAAGGCACTCATGCAGCCTGGAATGCAGCAAAAAAGCCAGGGGGAACCGTGTTGCTGCTGGCTCCCTGCCAGGACGGTGTTGGCTCAGCCGGATACCATGACGCCATGCAAGCAGTTAAGGATATGGACTTGAACGAAGCCCTTCTCTGGGTTCTCGAAAACACCTGCAGTAAAGATACCTTCCGGATCGGAAACCAAAAACCTGTTGATGTCTTACGAATGTTGAAAAGCCTTGGCGAGAACCAGATTAAAATCCTGAGTGAGATGGATCCAGACGATCTGTTAGATACATACAGGATTGTTTCTATCTCTGATGGAGAGACTCCCGAAGCAAGTTTAAGGCAGTATGTCGGTGAGTTTCTTGATGAAAAACCCGATGCTCTGATCTATGTACTACAGGATGCCGGACTTTATGTGGTAACTAATGATGAAGCTGGAGAATGAGTAGCTTGACTGCTGATCTTCCAAAAAAAACCGCAGTATCACTGCGGTTTTTTCTTTGAGACCTGCATCAGTATCACAAAGATCAAAGCAGCCAGCAGCAAAGTCAGGTAAAGCATCTGGATAATGAATCTGGGTCCAAGACTCTCTACATACCTTCCAATCAGCCACGGCAATAAGATTGACCCCATGGAGCCACTGATGAAGAATATTCTGGTTACTCTGCCGGTCATAGACAATAAACCTTCAGCAAAGGTCAGCATTGTAGGAAATAAGGAGGCGATCGAAAGACCTAGAATGATCGTTCCCAACCATAAGAACACTGTCCGATCGGGAAAGATGTATACCAATCCCAGCCCGAGGATTGCTCCTGCTACATCTACCAGTAGAATCTTTCTGGGCTGCAATCTGGAGGCCAGGGGTATGCTGATCAAACGGCTGAAAGTGAAAGCCCCCCAAAATGTTGAGGTTAACAAGACAGCAGATTGTTCATTCGCAAGGCCAGAGGTAATCGAATATGTCGACAACCAATCTCCAAAACCGACCTCAACTCCCACAAAAGTAAAGAAGAACAGCGCGATCACCCAGATGACCTGGTGTCGATTGGGCTGGTTTGCTTTGTCATCTTTATGATCTTCAATTAGCGAAGGCCTTTCTTCCGCAGGTTCCTGAAGCTTGACGAACTGAACCAAAATCAGTATAGACAAGATGGCCAACCCCCAATATCCCCATTGAATGCCATTGGTAATATTCAGGGATCCTGCCAAAATCAGGGGAGCTAAAAACGCCCCTAATCCAAAGAAGAAATGGTATCCGCTCATAGCTGGTGCAATATCAATTTTTGGCACTTTAAAAAGCAGGCTGTTACAGCCCACATCTACCACGGCTGTGGCCAGAGCCATGATCATGGAAACCAGTATCAAAATTAAAGGGCTTTGTAAAACCGGAACCAGTGCAAGAGTTATCGCTACAAACGGCAACCCCCAGCTAAGCAATTTATGCCCTCTGTATCTATCAAATAAGAAACCAGCGATCCAGGATCCAGCCATATAGGAAAATGCCCGGGTTGGAAAAATAAGGCTGATCTCTGCTAAGGAAGAATCAGTCTGTTCAACGAGTTTCAATAAAGATGGACCAAATATAGCGCCTGACATTCCAACATAAATGGAAAAGGAATAATACAAAATGATCCAACGTCTCTTTAAATCTATATTCATAATGGAGTAATCGAACGCTGCAAATCTTATCAGTCAATCTGCCAATTTTATCGTATTAACAACGAAAAGGACCAAATCTTCTGAATAGATTTGGTCCCTCATGGCTAAAAATCGGATCATTTTATTCAAAGATCACTTCAGGATATCCCAGTTCTCTGAACAAACCACCCAAGTAGCTTTCTGCGTTCTGGGCAGCAAGTTCCAGAATACCATCCTTCAGGGCGCTTTCTTCGATCTCCTGCTCAGCTGCCAACCTGGCTTTGGATTCCAGATCTACCTGCCCATCTGTGAATAGACCGGTATCGCGGTCATACACATACGATTGTTCATTATCAATCGCTACCACAAAGATCTCTGGATCAGGAAGATTGACATACAAAATACCTCCCCGAACCTGAAGGTTTTCTGGGTCCAGTTTATTCAGATCGATCCCGGCAATAACCTCACCATGAGCAACCAGGATCAATCGATCCCCAACCAGCCATTTAAACACACCCTGGCGTGTTTCCGCGGTGATGATCTTTTCCAGGCTGAACTTTATGGTTTCCAATCGTGCTATTGTCCGAATTTCATGCACAATGGTAATGGGATCAGGGAGAATCGTCGGTGTGGGGTGGAGAACGACAGAAATCTGAGTGGACAGACTATCGGTCATTTCCCTCACCGGGGTAAGCTGATTGGCAATAGAATTTTGAACCGTAAGAACCAAAAACACACCTGCTCCAACCAATACCAGCAGGATAGCGATCTGGACAATCCAGCCCCATTTTTTCATATCTACTCCTCATTTAAAAAGAAATCACCCACCCTACCAGGATTAACCCGACCAGGAGAGCTTCGTTACAAATACCCTCTGAAACTATTCATGAGACATTTTGTCCTGCCAAAGCAATAGGGTTTCCAGGGCTGCCCGAGCCTGATCAGATTGGATGAACAGATGATCGTGGTAATAAGCGGACACCACATTGGTTGAAAATCCCTGGGCTGCCAGTACTTCTGTGATCCTTGCTAAAAACCCCACTGCTGCCAGGCTGGAATGGACATTCAGAGTAATCCTCTTGAAAACAAGATCATAGGAAAACACATTCAGATCAGCCAGATGTTTCCCGATGATAACCGTTATGCCTTCCCTCTCAACAAAATATCCCTGGCAGAGAACAAAGTACTCCTCCGCTTGAGCTGGTGGAAGGCTGCAAAATACCAACTCCTCATCTTCAAGGATCGGCTCCATATTCTTGATCAATTTATCTAGATCGGTTTCGCCGGAATATCCACTCATAGATTCCTCTTTCAATGATCAAATCTGATAAACATCTTGGATAAAATCGAAAATGCACTGGGTAATATCAACTAATTTATCACAATTGACAATGCCTGCGTGATCCCTTGGAGTATGAGTTATTTCCTGAGTATCAATATTATCAAGAAACCATTTCGATGTGACCGCAATTGCCGGGACTCCCTGCTGAAGGAATATACTGTGATCCCCCTGGTACCATGGATCGCCTTCCAGAATA
>Ga0180435_10003217_pt1 | contig 16439 bp, 13 predicted proteins | sample SS_ome_3_FD_132467 | JGI IMG/M metagenome (GOLD analysis project Ga0180435, IMG submission 132467) | Hypersaline lake sediment archaeal communities from the Salton Sea, California, USA - SS_3_S_1 metaG | ecosystem: Environmental > Aquatic > Non-marine Saline and Alkaline > Hypersaline >...
AGGTTCCGGGTTGCCATAAGGGGGTGCCCCTTACGGGTAAGGCTCAGTGCGGCCAGGTCCAGGGCCACATTCAAAGATTCCCGCACCCTGGGATCACCCGTAAGCTCCAGGTTCCCGCTAAGGCGCCCCCCCAGTTCGGGTTGACCAGCCAACCGCAGATAGGGGGCCAGGTCTGTATCCTTCCAATGGCTTTGTGCCGTAAGCTCGCCGCTGCCAAAATCATAGGTGGCGAGCAAAGGAAAGCCCAGGTCGCCTTTGAGCGAGGCCTTCCTCCGGGCCAGTTCCAGCTCCAGCCGGATTTCAGGCACATTGACTTCACCCCAGGCCATATGCTCAAGAAAGAGGTCTCCGTTTACCCGGGGATTATCCAATGTGCCCTGCCCGCTAAGCTTAAGGGAGAGCCTGCCGTCGGGCAGATCCTGTTGGCGCCAGGCCTGAATGTGGCGCAAATGGAGGCCGGAGCCGGCCAGCTTAAACGCATATCCCCGGTCGAAATCATAGCGTCCCTGCCCCGCGAGCGTTTCGCCTTCCGCCAGAGTAAAAATCAAATCCGGGATATCCACTCTCTTTCCGGACAATTCAACGCGTGCGGCAACACCGGCCACACGCTGGCCATACAACGCCAAATCTTCGACGTTGAGGCTAGCTTTGGCCTGCGGCGCCTGAGGAGTCCCCGTCAATTGCGCCTCCATAACAACGGCGCCCTTCAGGTCAGGGAGAAAATCTTCCAGGAAAAAGGGCTTGGCGCTGACGGTCAAATCCAGCGGCTCCCGGCCCTCAGCCGAACCCTGGCCCATCAGGAAAGGCAGCCCGGCGCTGCCCTTAACTTCCAGGCGGGAACTTTGATTGGCCACAGAAAACTTTTCAAAGCTGAGGATCGGCCCGGACAGATTGATCCGGGCGGCAAGGTCACCGATCCGGTATCCCCGGGCAGCCAGATCATTTCCGTGCAGTTCAATCTCTCCCTGGGGTGCCTTAAAGGACCCGGCAAGGGTTATCCGGCCGGTGAACACTCCCGAGGCTGGTGAATCACGGAAAAAATGGGCCGGCTTGAGATTCTCAATGTTCACATCCACATTTAAAGGCGCGGCATCCCAAGACCGTGTTCCTGAAATGGGCAGCGTCCATTGCCCCTGCCCCCGGATCCGACTCTCCTGATTTTTCAAATCCAGTGCAGCAACATTGAGCTGCCCTTGGCTGTCCAGGCGCAGCTCGGCCGTCAAATCCCCCAGGTCAAAGGGGTCCTTGCCCAATCCCCGGCCATTGAGATTCATGGCCAGGGCAGGCCGTGCCCAGGGGCCTTGGATGCTTCCGCTGATATTCAGCGCCCCCTTTAAACCGGCCAGGCCCGCCAGCGCCCCCACGGTTTGCAGCCCGGCGGCGTGCAGGTCGTACCGGGCGGACAGGGTCTTGTCGCGCCAGTCCGCCTCTCCTGTGCAGGTAAGCCGGCTATCCAGGCCTGCCAGACGCAATTCGGCGATCCGGAGCCCGGAGCCTTTGAGCTGGGAATCCAGATACAATTCAAACAGCCGGTCGGTTCCTCCGGGATCGGTGGACGCCATTTGGTAAGATCCCTCACCGGCCAGGGCGGCCGCCAAAGAGTTCAGCGTGACCCCCTCCCCTGACAGAGTGAATTCTCCAGCCAGGAGACCCGCCGGCAATGGTTGCGCAGCCGGCAGCCGAGCTGCCTGGATGGCGTCCAGGGTCAGGGACAGGTCATAGCTCGGGACCAGCACCGCTGCCTGCCCCAAACCAGCCAAATCCACCTGGCCCTGCATCCGGGCCGCCCCCCCCCAGGCGGCCAGCGCCAGAGACTTAATAGTCAACCGGCCCTTATGAAAGGCCATGCGGGCCTGCAGGTCTTCCCAGGAGATGTTGCGGAGATTTCCCCCGGCCCAGGAAGCGTCCAGCTCCAGCAGCGGATCGTTGATGGCTCCCCGGGCTTTAAGCGCGGCCTTGAGTTGGCCGGACAAGGGCAGATCAGGAAGAAAAACAGCAGCCAGCCCTTGCTCCCCCGCTGTGGCCGGGTTGAGTGCCAGGCTGGCCGCCAAATCGATGTCAGACCGGCTGAAAGGGTGGTTGATACGCCCGTTTAGCGTCAGCAGCCCGCCGGGCAGTTCGAGCTTCAAATCTAGGGGCGCAGCGGCTGCGGAGGTCACCGGCAGATCAAAGGCGAAACTGCCCAGGGCCAGGTGCCGGTCAGCATGGCTGACCCTTCCCCGGGAAAAATGCAGGGAAAGTGTGCCGGTCTTCTCCGCCAGGTGCCCGGCGAGGGCCAGGTCGATCCCTTCCAGGTGGGCCCCAGGCCAGGAAGGCCCTTGGGCCAGCAGCAGTTCACCCCTGGCAAGGTGCAGCCGGCCGATCTGTACATCCCAGGTCCAGGATTCGGCACCCCCAGCGCCAGGGGGGGCGGCAGGCGCATCCCGGAATACCCGCAGCAAGTTGGGCCCCTTATGTTCATCCTCATGCAAATCCAGCCGGGGTTTGTCCAGATCCAATTGGCGGATGCTGATCCGGCGCTGGAAGAGGGGCCGCCAGTCCAGATCCAGGAATACCCGCCCCACGGACAGGGCCAGGCCTCCTTCAGGGTCCCTGAGTTCCACCCCGGTCAGCAGCAGCTTACCGGCGGCCGGGCGCAGGTGAAGACTGTCCAGGGCCACACTCCCCGGAATGCGGCTGTTGATCAGCCGGACAAGCTGGTGTTGCCCGGTCCGGGAGTTCACATAAGCCACCCCGCCCCCGATAATCAGCACAAGCAGCGCCAACCAGGCGGTTAAACCCAGCAATATGTATTTTTTCCAGCGACCCATAGAAAAGGAACTTTTTAGTGGTAGCGGGGCGGCCCAGGGGAATGAACAACTTGGAACAGGAGATTTCCGGCGGTGGTTCAGGCTGTAATGCGACCCGTCAAGGGCCGGCCTCCATCCAGAGAGGGCAGGTAATTGGGTTCAGCTCAGCCCGGAAAAATCCGTGGGGATGAAATTAGCAGTGATTGCACTTTATGGCAAGGGGCGCCATAACCGGGAAGCAAGCAGCGGTGGGGATCGTGTTTCGCGGGCAGGCCTTTCCCAAATCGGGCCATGGCGGGGGTTATCGAATGGAAAGCATCACCAGCATAGCAAAACGCAACCCGTCCCCATGGGGAAGAGTTGCGTTTCGGTCCGGATACCCTCATCCTCCCTGAGTCTCTCCGTCCGGGGAGGGGCATTTTCGATCAGTCACTATTTACACCAGTTGTCGTAATATAGTTACGATTTGCCTGGGATGCACCTCGGAACATATTAATGACAACCGCTCTGCTTTCTAAGCTATCTCCTGGAGGACGGTGACGGCATCTGTGTTGAGCACGTCATCGATATCCAAAAGGATTTTAACACCCTCTTCTGTCTTGGCCATACCCAGGATAAATCCAGTATCCAGCTGGGCGCCAAAGGCAGGTGCCGGCTCAATCTCTTCAGCTTTAATGTTCAGCACTTCCGATACGGCATCCACCACAATTCCCACGAGTATGGTACCGTTCTGTCCGTTGATCTCGATAACGATGATACAGGTCCGATCCGTATAGTCCGTCTCCGGCAGTCCGAATTTCAGCCGCAGATCCGTCACCGGAATCACCTTGCCCCGCAGGTTGACGACCCCTTTAACGAACTCAGGGGTTTTGGGAACCTGGGTTACGGGCATCATGCCGATGATCTCTTTAACTTTCAGGATGGCGATCCCATATTCCTCATCTGCCAGATTAAAAGTCAAATACTTTCCGGCATATTCTTCACTCATGATGCGTTTCTCCTTGAATGGGTTGGGTGTACGTGACAGCCGCGCACCGGTATTTCTGTGTTCTAATGGTACCTGTGAAGGCACGGTAGAGCTTCCACACCCATTTTATCGGTTGTTGACTGGAAGACTTTAATTAAAAAATCAAAAAGGGAGACACCGCCAGCGAAGGGAGCCAGGGAAAAGCAGCGGAACAAAAATCCGGCAGCAGGCCGGAATCCACGCCAAGGCCCGCAGAAAGCTGCGGAAAACAGCGGTTCAGCGGGTCTTGCAGCATATGCAATTTGAAGGATAGTTATTATTTTTTAATGTATTATCAATGAATTATTTATTATAATGAAAGTAACGGTTTAGTTTTTTTTACTTTAAAAACGCCCACCACATGAACCAGATCAGGGCCGCGCCCCAGATGGAAGCTTTGATATAATTGCTCCAGGCCACAGGCCGGCGGGCAATACCATTCTTATCCGGAGGGCCGAGAACCTGCTTGCAGGTGCTGCAGCGCCGGTTGGCGACTGGATTGGGTGCGGAACATTCCGGACAGCGTTTTACGGCGAGTGCCGTGGCGGAGGGCGCATAGGTCATATCATTTTCTCCGTGGGTAAAGGATCGTTAATATGGGTTGGCACATTAATATCGGCAATCTTGAATCGCTACTACAGCAAAATCTGTGCCTGAATATACCCACCCACGACGGCGTCACCTCCGAAAATACCTCCCTTTTGCCATCCAGGAACAAAACGGCGTGAGAGTATCCGCCGCAAGAATGCGGATTGCGCCCATCCGCCCCCTTTCCCGCTCGTTGTACCCAACGACCCTAGGCCCGCTGCCAAAGCCTGGATCAAGGAGCCGGGCCTGCCAGCGCCAGGGACCGAAATGGCAATTTTTGACATTTTCTGAACGAAAAAATGGATTTTGAAAGCCGCTAGGAATACTTTAGACAAGTAGTTTATTTCGCCGGAAGGGCCGCGGTCAAATCACGCTGAAAGGCTTTGAAATTTTTGATCTCCGCCTTTTTACGGGTTTCCTGGTTAGCCAGGTCCGCCTTGAGCCGGTAGATCTCGTCCCGCTTTTCTTTTTCCATGCTGTTAAAAAAGGAAATATACTGCTCCACCAGTTGATCCAGGGAGATATAGATCTGCAGCGTATCATTCTCCTTCCAGGCCTCCACCCCCTGCCGTATGCGCTGTTCCAGTTTTTCCCGCAGGGCCCCGGGATTGATGGTCATTTTATATTCTTTTTCCAGACGAGTCTTGTAGACGGCTTTGTCCTCGGTTTCCTCGTATTCATCCAGGTAGGCGCCCTTGCCCACCCAGCGCAACGGGTTGTACCAGGCGCGCTCCACAATGCGCTGCTTTTTCACCTTCTCCCTGCGGTAGCCATCCGGCACCGAGACCAAACGCTCTTTTTCAGTGGTTTCGATGCATGACAAGGGAATGGAGATATTCATGGGCGGGATGTTGATATCCCCCAGTTGCTGGATACGCCCGCTGTCATGGGCCGTGCCCAGAGCCTCGGCCAGCTCCTTATTAAGTTCGTTCTGCATCTGTGAAACCGCTTCGTTGAGTTCATCCACGAAATCCTTCAGGATGCTCTCCATGCGCAGTTTGTAGGAGTTAAGGGAATCCTGGCGGGCACGATCCAGATGGTTACTGATATAAGCTTCGATCATTCCGAACAGGGTCGCCGCGGTCACCGTGGGATCGGCGGTGGTAAAGTGGTAAAACTCCTTGCGGGAGGCCGCGCCACTCTCCACGGCCTGCCTGGCGGCCGCCTGGGCTTCGGACCAGGGCACATCCTGGACAAAATGGGCGTGTATCGCATAACAGGCCTCCTTGGAAAGGTTCTCCAGAGGATCGAGCAGGTATTCCCGGGCACATTTCTCAATGACCTTTTCGGCATCCGCCAGGCAGTCGTAACGGCGGGTGTTGAATTCTCCGGTTAGCCGTTCCCGCATATAGGGAATCTCCTGGGTCAGCAGATCCAAGCCCTGCCGGAGGCCCTCTTCGGCTTTTTCGGCGGTCTGTCCCAAGAAACTGATCCGGCGCTGGGCGGAATTGACAACCTCCTTGATCACCCCCTCCAGCTCCCATTTCACCCGGCTCACCACCTTGCTTTCAACCGTGGTGCGAATGTACTCGAACACCCGCTTTTCAACCGCTTCGATCCCCTGGTAGTCCGCCAGCGCGGCTTCCGGATCGACAGCATCGTCAAAATCGATGAGGGCCTTGCGATAGGCTTTATGGTTATTGTTGGATTCAAGGCTGTTCAGGTGCAGCAGGCCCTTTTGATTCATCTTGTGCAAACAGGCGTAATGGGCGGCCACCCCGTAAACATCGGGGGATTCAAAGCCGTGGCCGATGGCCGTGGAGCGCAGTTTGGCTATGGCGCTGCGCAGGCTGTCACCCTGGGGTTTATTGCGCCGGGCATCATCCTCCAGGGCCAGATCTGTTTTATTGATGATGAAAAGAACATCGAAGAAGGGGTCGCTCTGGGATCTTTTTTTTATGATCTCCCACAAGCCCTGCTGGTCGCTCACCAGGTTGGCGTCCAACTGGCCGTAATCAAAAAGAAAAAGGATCAGGTCGGCATCTTCCCGGATCAGGCGGTTGGTGATCGCCTTGTGTTTCTGGCTGAAGTGGCCGGTATTGTTGGGGCCCGGCGTGTCAATAATCACGTAGCGAAAATGAACGCGGCCCATGCTTTTGAAAGTCTCAAACTCCCAGTACAGGTCGATGCGATCCACATGGCGGTACTTTTCCGGCTTGTCGGCGGTATCCTGCTGGGCATAGAGTTTGATTTCCTGTTTGACATGCTTACCGGGGATTTCCACCATCTCCCGCTTATTGCCGAAATGGACCCGGGCGCGGCCCTGATTTTTAACCGTATGGGGAAAGATGTAGGTCAGGCAGCCGGTGGTCGCCTCATGGAAGGCCGGCAGGATCTGGTCGCCGAACAAGGCGTTGATAAAAGAGGACTTCCCCGATGACATATTGGCCACGACGGCGATCTTGAACTCCTCTTCATTGAGTCGCGCAATCATGGGGCGCATTTTCTGTGCCAAATGATAACGATTGGCGTGGGGCATGACAGCCTTCAGCAACCGGTTCAGCGCCTGCTGGCTTTTCAGCCCGTCCATCCGCTGGGCCAGCGCTGGAGGTAAAGTCGATTTTCTCTTCCGCATCTGGCTAGCTTTGGCCATTGATTCGACTCTCTTTGTTTTTTGCGGTTAGAGCGGTTGGCATTAGCTAAATTCCGCTGCAAAGATCTTAATTGCCAGGTCAGTTCCTATTCAATCCAAACGATTTTTATAATAAGCCGGTATAGCTCAAAACGCATCCTTATGGTTGGCACAGCCTGTTTACTTATATTATTTTCCGCCTAACAACAATCTTTTTCATTTTTCAGAGCAATCATTCCTTAAGATAAAAAACGCCCGCCACCAAACAATTTGGCAACGGGCGCTCCGGTTCCGCATCATAGCCGGCAGACCTGAATCAGTCTACTTTTTCAAAATACTCCTTCTCCGCACCGCACAGCGGACAGACCCATTCATCAGGCAGGTCTTCAAAGGCGGTTCCCGGGGGAACCAGGTTTTCATGGTCGCCGACTTCAGGATCATAAACATAGCCGCAGGGGCATTCCCACTTGTCCATCAGGGTATCCTTTCTATTTCAAATTCACAGGGTGCCGAGACTGGCCGTTAAAATTTTTCCGCCACCGCCTTCCCATAGTCCTGGCAGGCCTTCATTCCATCCTGGGAGTCCACGACGGCTTCCTTGATGCTGAGGGCGCCCAGGTCCACCATGTCCATTTTAAAAACATGCTCCATGGTGTCAAACACCATGGGTGCTGACTCGCCGCTGTGGGTGTAGGAGCCGAAGGCCCCGCCCATCTTGCCCGTCAGGTTAGCCTTTTGGGCTAAAAACAGAAAGGTTTTCATCCCCGCCGTCATATCCCGGTGGTAGGTGGGGCAACCAAAAATAAATCCGTCGTATTCGGCCAAATCTTTTTCACTCTTAATCCCGGATATCTTCTTTGCATCCGCGGTGTTGCCCGTGAACCGAATACCCTCGGCAATAAACTCGGCCATTTTTTCTGTTTTGCCGGTACGACTGACGTAAGCAATCAAGACTTTCTTCATGGATTCCTCCCAGAAAAAGGATTGATGATTGGGCTCCCTTCTGCGACAATGGGAACCGCCAATGGTTCATTTCATAAATTCCGGCAGGCGGGCAGAGACAGCCTGCCGTGATCTTCGACCTACTAACCTATCAAAAGGCGTGCCAAAGAATTAATAACCATGTTTATCCTTTAATCACGGTTAGTTAAGCGTTGGAATGCCATGGAAATAAAAATGAGCATACTGTTTCACAGGATTGATTTCGAGACATATATGTCTCATATATATCAAACCAACTGATCCGAAAGGTAGATGCAGATATGGCCAAAATTCACCCATTGCGACTCCCCCCGGTATTCCGGAGCCGTCGACCCTGGCTCCTGTTATTGGCCGCCGCCTTGATGGCTGTGGGATTTTCCGGTTGCACCTTCCTGCGCATCGATGTCTTCGATGGCGACCGGGACCCCTTGCGGGAAACCGTTCTTGAGGGTGAGGGGCGCCGGAAGATCGCGCTGGTCACCATCCAGGGCCCCCTCCGCAGCGCATCAGGCAAATCCGGCCTGCGCTCCCAACGCAATGTGGTGCCCGAGGTGGTGGCCCAGCTCAAACGGGCTGCGGAAGACAGCAACGTGAAGGCCGTGGTGCTGAAGATTAACTCTCCGGGGGGGACGGTCACGGCCAGTGAGCAATTGTACCACGAAATCAAGCGTTTCAAAACCCGGACCGGGCTGCCGCTGGTGGCCCAGTTCATGGATGTGGCCGCTTCAGGGGGATATTATGCGGCTCTTCCGGCGGACACCATCATCGCCCACCCCACGACCATCACCGGATCGGTGGGGGTCATCTACCTCATGCCCAAAATCGACGCATTAATGGATAAGGTGGGCGTGGAGATGGAAGTCATCAAATCCGGCGACCAGAAAGACATGGGCAGTGTATTCCGGTCCACCGCTCCCCAGGAAGCCCGGTTGCTCCAGGAGATGATCAGCCAACTGGCGCAGCGCTTCGTCAGTGCCATGGCCTTGCACCGTCCCCAGACCGAACCCTCCCGGGCCGCCATTGCCACGGCCCGGATTTTCCTGGGCAGCGAAGCTCTGGAATTGGGTCTGGTGGACAGCCTGGGGTTTCTTACCGATGGCATCGCCCAGGCCAGGACCATGGCCGGACTGCCTGAGAATGCCAAAGTGGTCGCCTACCAGCGCCGCCCTCCGGCCGATGGAACCCTCTACCACACCCCCGGCACCCGGCAGTGGACCGATGCCCTGGCAAGCGCCAATCCCCTGGCCCGCCTGGGTTTGGAAGGTGTCTCCGCCGGGTTTTATTATCTCTGGCTGCCGGGCACTCTGAATCAATAGCAGGGGAGTCCAAACTCCTGCTATCCGGCCGGGAGGGCTAGAGTGTTTGCCGATTCAAACGGTAAATGAAGGCCAGTACTTCCGCTACGGCCCGGTACAATTGCGGGGGAATCTCCGCATTCATGTCCAGAGCCTCCAGGGCCTGCACCAGGTTGGGATCCTCATAGTGGGGGACGCCATGGGCTTCGGCCACTTCAATGATCCGCTCGGCAATGCTGCCGCGACCCTTGGCCACTACCTGCGGGGCCCGGTCCTTGCCGGCCTCGTACTTTACGGCCACGGCCTTTCTCTGTTTGCGGATATCGTTCTCGTCCATGCTGTCACACCCTGAGGTTGACCAGGCTCCTGGATTTGCCCTCCGGGGAGGGCTCGTCCTTGAGTTGGGCCACCTTTTTGCGGGAAACCGTTACCTGGACCGCTACCTCGTCCCCCCCCGCCTCCAGTTTCCCGGTAAGCTCGCCCAGATTCTCTTCGAGATTGAGTTTAACCGCTTCGCTGGTCACATAGAAGTGGAGATTGGTTACGCCGCCGGACAGGAACAGATCGGTACGCAGTTCCCCGAGCCGATCCAAGTCCAATAGCAGGGAGACCCGGGGTGCGCTGTCCCCCTCCGCATCCTTGTTTTTGCGATGAAAAATTTTTAATTGGGAGAGATGCGCGTCATCCTGGAAATGGAGCCAATGGCTGAACATCTGCTCGGGATCCGGGCCAAAGGCGCGGCTGAGGATCTGGCGCTGCTGGTGATCCACATCCGCCAGCATATGTTCCACCGTGGTCCTCACCCGGGCTACCGCCGACTCTATTTCCGGGTTTCGATCCCTGGGCAATGCCGCCAGCTGTTCCTTAAGATGCAGCAGATTGGGTTTTAAATCCTCCTGGAAAAGCTGTCGTATTTCCGGTTGACGGGCCAACTGCTCCAGGGAAGCGTCGGGCAGACGCGTGATCAGGGTCCGCAAAATGCCTTCCAGGCGTTTTTCAAAGTAGAGTCCGGAGTCAACAACCGCGGAACGAATCTGGGGAGCCAACTGGTCGGTTTGCGCCTGGGGGTTGATGGGCTTTAAATACTCCTGAACCTGATTCAATGCGGTCCGCAGGGTTTCCGGCAGGATATTGCGGGCCGTAGCCTCGAGCCCGGGTCCGGCGGGGGCCGGCTGGGTACCCGCCGGGGTGGGCGCGTTGCGGGGCGCGGTATTCAGCAGTTGCCCGATATCGCTGCGCAGTTGCTGAAACAGATCCCCGGTCAACACCTCAAAGCGTGACACCGGAACTTCCAGGGAGGTTTGCGTACCCTGGCCCGGAGTGACCAGGCTCATGCGCACCTTGTCCCCGGTTTCCATGACCCGTACATTGACCAGGGCATCCTTGGGCAGGGGTACCTTGAGTTCGGCCAATGCCCGGAACCGCCCGAAATCGACAACGGCCTGACCGTCCGGCCGGTGTTCCAGTATCCGGCCGGTCAAGCGATCCCCGGGTTTGAGCAGCGCAAGCCCCCCGGGAACGGTGAACCGTTGGGGAACCAGAGATTGCAGAAAAGCCTGGATATCCATTGCACCAACACAGTCAGCTGGGATAAATTATTGATTTAAGCCGCAGGTCGTAAGACGGCCCGGAGGACGCTCCCGGGGATCCGCCTAAACGCTATATCGGCATATTGTCCCTTAATCTTGAATCCTTGCCAACCCTTAAGATTCAGGGAATGGGCGCATTTGCCAGCAGGCAGGTTGCGTTGCCAGGGCCCCGGACGGCAGGTACGTGCGCAGGCAAGCCCAATGTTAAAATGTTAATCCGAGAAACACCCTAACCAGCAAAATCATGCCGCCTAAACGTGACAACATCGCCGGGACCGGCCCCGTCAGCGCCCTGGCCGGGCATCCCGTGCTGGTACTGGATTGCCAGGCAACGGGTCCCAACCCCAAAAGGGATCGTCTGCTGGAGTTGGGCTGGGCCATCACATCAGGCGCTTCCGGCCGGCTTCACAGCCCTGAGACTCACCTGATGCGCCTGGCCCGCGGGGTGCCGCTGCCCCGGACGGTAACCCGCATGACGGGCCTTTGCATCAGGGATCTTCAGCGCGGCCTGACCCCGCGCCGCGCCTGGAAACGGTTACTGGCTGCAAAACAACACGTCCCGGCCCCCTGCCGGGCAGGCCTGCCCCCCCTGGTGATTCATTTTGCCCGCTATGAACGGCCTTTTCTTCAATATATGCATGGAATATGCAACGGAAAAGCCCCCTTCCCTTTTGAGATCATCTGCACCCATGGTATCGCCCGCCGGCTTTTTCCCGGGCTGCCCCGTATGGGCTTGCGGGCACTGGCCGGTCACTTGAATTTCCCCCTGCCCGAGACACGCCGCTGCCGGACCCACCTTACGGCCACGGCCCATATTTGGCGTCACCTTTGTGAATCCCTGGCCGCCCGGGGGGTTGCGACATTTCCCGATCTGGCGGCGTGGCTGCGCCGCCCTGTGGACAGGGAACCCGCACCGCGGCGCTATCCCATGCCCCGCGGGAGCCGGGCCGACCTGCCCCGGTCTCCCGGTATATACCGCTTCCTGGACAGCAGCGGCCGCACACTATATGTAGGCAAAGCCAAATCCCTCGGGCAGCGGGTCGGCAGCTATTTTCAGGCCCGCCGCAGGCATCCCGAACATATCCTGGAGATGCTCACCCAGGCCCGGGATATCCAGACCCGCCCCACGGCCAGCGCCCTTGAATCGGCACTATTGGAGTGTGACGAAATCTCGAGGCTGGCACCTCCCTATAATATCGCACTTCGCCGCACAGGCCGCAATCTGCGACGCTGGACCCGGGAACTGGTGCCGTGGCAGGACGCTGCAGCGGACAGAAGAATACTGGGATACTTTCCCGGGACCGCCCCCCTGGACGGACTACGCTTCATTTTCAACGCCATGCAGCCGGCCTTTAACCGCAACCGCCCCCCCGCTACAATTACCGGTATGCCGGGCATTGATCCAAAAGCAGCACCGACTCCCGAACTGCTGGCCGGGAGCCTGGCCTGGCTGCGCCGGCGTTTCCCCCAACTTGCCAACGCCCGCGGGTTGGGGTCGTTTTTGGCCGTGGGAACATTTTGGGAATGGCAGCAGAGGCTTCAGTCCGGAGAGGATGCCTCCGGGGAAGAACGCCATAATGCCCATGCCCCGGATGCCCCAGCGACCTCCCATGAGCAGGAACAGCGGGAAAAGCGGGAAAAGCGGGAAAAGCGGGAAGGGCGGGAAAAGCAACGGCATCTTGAGGACCGGATGTCACCTGATACCACGGAGTGGACGGCCCAATCCCTGGGACGGACGTTCCTGCAGTGCCTGGCCCACAGTGCCCGTTTGATCCGCAGGGCCCACTGGTTCACCCTGATCAGCGAGGTCTCCTTTGCCTGGCAGCAAGCCCAGGACCGGGAGTATCGCCAGCTGACCTTTGACCGGGGCCGCCCGCGACCGGCGCATGCCATTCACCGCTTGCAGGATTTGCAGCTCCCGCCTGCCTGGCGGCGCCCCCACCAGGAGCGACTCCTTGGCCTGGGCGCGGGGGACATTACCCGGCTGCGGGTATTCACAACGGAGATCAAAAGGTTGACCGCCTGCCAACGCCCCATGCTGCTCTGTGTGGGACCCAATCGGATTTTTGACCGGAACGATCTGGCACGGATCACCGCCTGGCTTTAACAATACTTGGCGGGATTACACGTGCCCTAGACAAGCATGCCGACGGGCATGCGTACAGCCACCACCTCACCCCGGGCACATACCTCGCCGTTGGCGCTGAGCGTGGTGCTCACCACCACCTTTTTGGGCTTGATGGTCTTTACCGTCCCCCGGATTTCCAATTCAGCATCCATGGGCGTGGGCTTGAGGTAGTCCACATGGAGGGCCGCGGTCACAAAATGCAGTTCCGGCTCCGTGTCCATGGCGCGCCCTTCGGCCCGGTAGGCCGCCGCTGCTGCGGTACCGGTGCTGTGGCAATCGATCAGTGAGGCAATCAAACCGCCGTAGACAACACCCGGGAAAGCCTTGTGAAAGGGCTGCGGGGAGAAGCGGCACACGCTTTCATCCCCCTCCCAATAGCTCTTTATTTGTAATCCGTGGGAATTCTCGCAACCACAACCATAGCACTGGGAACAATTCTTGGAATAATAGTCCTGGAACGCCTTGTCATCCATAGCCACCTCGTAATCAAGATTTTTCCGTTGCAACTTATCACGATCCATATTATGTCAGTGCGGAGCAAAATTCAAATCATAGGGGGACACTGATGTCGAAAAAGGGTAGCATTTTCGGAATCTTGGTATGTATGGCAACACTGCTGGCGCTGACTTTGGCCATGGGACCCGATGGTCTGCATGCTGAAGACAATGAGATGTGCCTGCCCCTGGGAACCATCACCATAGAAGCTCCGGCGGATGTGGAGGCCAAACGCTCAGCCGTGGAATTTCCCCATGGCGTCCACTTCGATTTCAGCTGCAAAGAGTGCCATCACGCCTGGGAGGGTGACGAGCCGATCATGTCCTGCCAGACTTCCGGATGCCATGGTGAAGCCGAATCGCCCTATGTCCAGGGGGAAAAACCCGATGAGGACGAAGTCATCGCGTATTATAAAAATGCCTACCATAAAGCATGCATCGGCTGCCACAAGGCCATCAAGAAAAATAACGAAAGCCTGGCCGCCACACCCGCCGCCATTGACGGGAATCTGCCCAAAACAGGGCCTACCAGCTGCAATGCATGTCATCCCAAGGAGTAGACGCACCCTAACGGCGGCGAGCGGACCCCGCCCGTCGCCGCTAAGATTTTCTGCACCCCGACATAATAAGCGCGGGGAATCCTGAATTCGCAGCCGCCCATGGACGACGACCTGCCCCCCCAATCTGACGATCCCGACCCTGGAACTATCCGGCGATGCATGGTTACTGCCGCCAGCGGACGGGACCAGGGGCCACCGGACCCTACCGCCAGTACGCGCCCTCCGCTTATGCTCCGGCCGGTCTTGGATTCGCTGTTTTTACATCAGACCCGCAATGTGTTATCTTTGCTTAAAGGTGATGATGCGTGGCGGCGGCCAGGGCGCATAAGCAACTTGGCCGGCCCCGACCATAAACCGCAGGCAGCAGGTTCCATCACCCTCATCATCCAGCGGACAGACCAGCCCCAATGACCTTCGACATTTTCGCGTTGGCAATATTACTGTTTTTTTCCGGATTTTTCTCCTCTGCGGAAACCGCGCTGTTTTCCATCAGCATGACCCAGGCCCGCCATCTGGCCAAGTCACCCAACCGCGCCTATCAGATGATTCATCGCATGAAGGAGACCCCCCACCGTCTCCTCACCACCATTCTCATCGGCAACAATGTGGTCAACGTCGGCGCCACAGCCATGGCCACGGCCCTGGCCTTTAAAATGGTGCCCAACCGGGCCGTGGAGTATGCCGTCATGATCATGGCGTGCCTGATTGTGGTTTTCGGCGAGGTATTCCCCAAATCCATCGCCACCCGCAACAACATCCTCATCGCCCGACTCACTATTTACCCCATTTACTGGCTTTCGGTGGTCCTGAAACCCGTGATCTGGCTCCTTAATTTCATCCCCAAAATTACCGGTCGCTTCGAACGCAAAAGTACCGTAACCGAAGAAGAGTTGATGACCATTGTGGAGGTGGGCGAGGAGCAGGGAGAAATCCGTGAAGAAGAGAAGGAGTTCATCAGCAATATCTTTGAATTCGACGACACCAATGCCTCCGAGATCATGACTCCCCGGGCCGATATGTTCGTCATCGACGTCCAGGACCCCCTCAGCCTGGACCAGATCAGCAAATCGGGATTTACCCGCGTGCCTGTGATCGATGACAGCATCGACAATGTGGTGGGCATTATCAATGTCAAGGATCTCTTCAAACACATGGCCATCACCCGCGAGGCCATCGACGTACGCGAACTCATGCGCTCCCCCTACTTCGTGCCCGAAAATAAAAAGCTGAACAGCCTGCTGGCCCAGTTCAAGAAAAAAAAGAACCACCTGGCCATTGTTGTGGATGAGCATGGCGGTGTATCGGGCGTTATTTCACTGGAAGACGTGCTGGAAGAGATCGTTGGAGAAATCAGCGATGAAACCGATAAGGAAGAACAGCTCATCGTCAGGAAGAATCCCCAGGAGTGGCTGGTACTGGGCAAAACCGACATTGAGGATGTCAATGAAACCCTGGGGATGGAAATACCCGACACCAACGAATACGAAACCTTTTCCGGATACATCCTGGATATTATCGGGCGCATTCCCAGTGAACGGGAAGAGATCCCCATCGAAGGGTACCGCATCACCATCCACGCCATGGAAGGCAATCGCATCAAATCTTTACTGGTCCGCCGGGAATAGGGCCGCGTAGTGGCATCCGGACCCGCCGACACCGGCAAATTCATTGAAGTTGCCGTACCCCTCCCCCTGTTCAGCACCTATACTTACCAGGTCCCGCCACCCCTGGAAGACGAAACCGAAGTGGGCCGGCGGGTATTAGTGCCCTTTGGCCGGCGCCGTTTAACCGGGTTTATCGTTGCCACGGATACAACGCCTCCTTTAGATTGCCGCATTAAATCCATCAGCGACCTGCTGGACCCGGAACCCATTTTCCCGCCCGCCATGGTCCCGTTTTTCCGATGGACCGCAGACTATTACCTCCACCCCCTGGGCGAAGTGATCCAAACCGCCCTGCCGGCGGGTGCCGCCCAGGCCGAAGAAATACTCTATAAAACCACCCCGGCCGGGGAAAAGGTTCTCGCCACAACAACACTCCGGCCGTCCCAGCGCGCCCTGATCGAAACGGTTAGGCGTAAACCCGGAACCCGCAAGCAACTGAGTCGCCGGTTGGGCAAAGACGTCACCAACACCGCTTTACAGACTCTGCTGGGCAAAGACTGGCTGACGCGCGTATCCAAACTGCCCCGCGGGCAAAAGCAATCGAAACAGGAACGGTTTGCCCGTCTGACCAACCCGGATCCGCCGGCCGGCTCCAAACCCGCCCCGGCCCGGGCCAAAATTATCCATGCCCTGCAGGCGCAGGACGAAATCCGCATTTCAGAGCTCAAGGCCCTGACCCCCTCGGCGGCGCGCATTGTCAAATCCCTGGCGGCTGAGGGGCACCTTGCCATCATCCGCAAACCCATCCAGCGCGACCCCTTCGGCGAACCCAT
>Ga0180435_10003220_pt1 | contig 16434 bp, 13 predicted proteins | sample SS_ome_3_FD_132467 | JGI IMG/M metagenome (GOLD analysis project Ga0180435, IMG submission 132467) | Hypersaline lake sediment archaeal communities from the Salton Sea, California, USA - SS_3_S_1 metaG | ecosystem: Environmental > Aquatic > Non-marine Saline and Alkaline > Hypersaline >...
CGGTCAGCGCGACCGTTCGCGCACCGCCCGCGGCCGCATCGACACGCTCAGCAAGCGCGAGCGCGAAGTGCTCGCCTGCGTGCTCGCCGGCTACAGCAACCGCGGCATGGGCGACGCGCTCGGTGTGAGCGTGAAGACGATCGAGGCGCACCGCGCGAACCTGATGCGCAAGGCCGACTGCCGCTCGGTGGCTGCGGTCGTGCAACTCGCGATCGACGCCGGCTTCGACCAGCCCGCCGAGCCGCTGCCCCCGGACTCCGACGCGCCGCCCGCCGGCCGCTCCGACAAGCGCACGGGCCTGCCCGCGAACCGCGACTCGAACCACAGCGCGAAGGTCTGATCGCACGGGGCGCCGACCGCGCCGCTGCAGGATTCGAACGACTCGGGCCCGCTCCGCACCCCGCGGGGCGGGCCTCGTTCGTTCGGTCCGGGTTGTGCCGCCGGCGACCGCTCGCGCCGCGCGCCTCTCGGGTAGTCTCTGCGCCGCTCGCCGCCCCCCCCGATCCCTCCCCATGGTCCTCGGTCGCTCCGCCGTCTGTTCGTGGTCCCTCCGGCCCACGTCGCCCCGCGATCTCGCCGCCGCCTGCTCCGAAGCGGGCGTCGACGCGGTGCAGCTCGCCCTCGATCCCGTCCGCGACGGGCGCTGGAAGCTCGACGACACGCGCCGCGTGCTCGACGACGCGGGCATCGCGGTCGTCAGCGGGATGATGTCGACGGTCGGCGAGGACTACACGACGCTCGAGACGATCCGCCGCACCGGCGGTCTGCGCCCCTCGCGGCACTGGGAGCAGAACGCGGAGAACGCGCGCGGCAACGCGGAGGTGGCGGCGAGCCTGGGCCTCGACCTGGTGACGCTGCACGCCGGCTTCCTGCCCGAGGAGGGCGAGGAGGAGGACGCGCTCGAGCGCGCGACGATGCTGGAGCGACTCGACGCGGTGGCGTCGATCTTCGCCGAGCGCGGCGTGCGTCTGGGACTCGAGACGGGGCAGGAGACGGCGAAGTGTCTGGTCGGCGTGCTCGACGAGCTGGGCCGCACCGACGTGGGCGCCAACTTCGACCCGGCGAACATGGTCCTGTACGGGATGGGCGACCCGATCACGGCCTTCGAGAAGCTCGGGCCGCGCGTGTTCCAGGTGCACGTGAAGGACGCCGAATGGACGAGCGAGCCGGGCACGTGGGGCGTCGAGGTGCCCGCGGGCACGGGCGCGGTCGACTGGAGTCGCTTCTTCGACCTGGTCGCCGCGCAGGAAGCGACGATCGATGCGGTCATCGAGCGCGAGGCCGGCGAGCAGCGCATCGCCGACGTGGTGCGCGCGCGCGAGCTGGTCGAACAACACGCCAGTCGCGTGGGTTCCTGAGGTCGGGCGAGCGATGACGATCCGCGTGGGAGTCTGCGGCCTCGGCTTCATGGGGCGCACGCACCTCGAGGCCTACGCGGCCGCGCGCGCGGACGGGATCGACGCGGTGGTCGCGGCCGTCGCCGATCGCAACGAACACAAGCGGCGCGGCGAGCTGGACGCCGGCGGCAACATCGAGACGGGCGGCGCGGACGAAGCGCTGTTCGATCCGGACGCGGTCGAAGCCTTCGCCGATCCGTTCGAGCTCGTGCGCGAGGCGCAGGTGGACCTCGTCTCGATCTGCACGCACACGCCGTCGCACGTGGACCTGGCCGTCGCCGCGATCGAGCGCGGCCTGCACGTGCTGGTCGAGAAGCCGGTCGCCCTCGCGAGCGCCGAGGTCGAGCGCCTGGTGGCCGCGCGCGATCGCGGCGCCGGCGGCTTCGTCGTGCCCGGCATGTGCATCCGCTTCTGGCCCGGGTGGCGCGAGCTGAAGGAGCTCGTCGACGCGCCCCGGCTCGGCGACCTGCGCAGCCTCGCGATCCGGCGCCTCTCGCCGGCGCCGGGCTGGGGCGCGCGCCACTACGGCGACGCGTCGAGCACCGGCGGCGCGCTGTTCGACCTGCACGTGCACGACGCCGATCTCGTGCACTGGCTCTTCGGCGAGCCGGACCGCGTCGACGCGGTCGGGACGCGCGACCACGTGTTCGCGACCTACGGCTACGACGCGGGCTTCGCGCGCCACGCCGCGATCCAGGTCGAGGGCGGCTGGGACCTGCCCGCCGGCTTCCCGTTCCACATGGGCTACCTGGCGGTGTTCGAGGGCGGGACGCTCGCGTTCGACAGCGGCGCCGAGCAGCCGCTGACGCGCACGACCGCGGTCGACGAGGCGCCCGTCCCGATCGCGATCGAGGACGGCACCGGCTACGAGCACGAGGTGCGCGCGCTCCTGCGCGGCATCGAAGCCGGCGCGCTCGTCCCGGCGCAGGCCACGGCGCTCGACGACGCGGTCGGCGTGACGCGCACGCTCGAGCGCGAGGCCGCGGCGCTCAGCGCGCGGCTGCGCTGACGGCGTCGAGCGCGGCGCGCAGCCCGGCCTCGACGTTGTCGGCGAGGCGCTCGTGCCCCTGCGCGGTCGGGTGCAGTCCGTCCGCGAGGTTCATCTCGGGCACGCCGCCCACGCCGTCGAGGAAGTGCGGCACGAGCGCGACCTCGAGCTCGTCGGCGAGTCGCGCGTAGATCGCGTCGAAGCCGTCCGCGTACGCGCCCAGGTCGGGCGACATGCGCACACCGAGCAGCAGCACGCGCGCGCCCGCTTCGCGCGCCGCAGCGACCATCGCGCGCAGGTTCGACTCGACGAGTTCGAGGTCGATGCCGCGCAGGCCGTCGTTGCCGCCCAGCTCGATCACGACGAGGTCGATCGGCCGCGCGCCGCGCGCCGTGTTCCAGCGCACGACGGCTTCGCCCTGGCTCGTCGTGCGGCCCGATTCGCTCGCGTTCACGAGGTGGAACGGCTGGCCGTCGTCGGCGAGCCGCCGCTGCAGCACGGCGGGGAAGGCCTGGTGCTCGGCGAGGTGCAGCCCGGCGCCGATGCTGTCGCCGACGAAGAGCACGGTGGGCGCGTCCTCGGGGATCGTCGGCGCGTCGACGGGCGCGGTCGCGTCCTCCGCCGGCGCGTCGAGCATGGCCGGCGGATCCGACTCGGGCGCGGGGCCCGCGTCCGAGCAGGCGGCGGTCGCGAAGAGGACGACGAGGAGCGTGAGCAGGTGCGCGGCGCGGAGCATGCGGCCGATCCTACGCGCGGCCGCGCGCCCCGGATGCGGTGCGACGCGCGTCCCGGGCGCGCGCGCTCCGGACGCGCCCCCGTCGCCGGCGCTTGTTTCGGTCGCTCCGAACGCCTATCCACCGGGCCATGACCACGCAGATCGCCGCCCGCGCGCTCACGAAGTCCCTGCCGTCGGGCGGGCGCGACCTCGTCATCCTCGACGCCGTCGACCTCGAGATCGAGGCCGGCGAGCTCGTCGCGATCGTCGGCCCGTCCGGCAGCGGGAAGTCGACGCTGCTCGGGCTGCTCGCCGGGCTCGACCGGCCGTCGTCGGGTGCCGTCGAGTTCGAAGGTCGCGACCTCGCGAGGCTCGACGAGGACGAGCTCGCGCTCCTGCGCCGGGGTCGGGTCGGCTTCGTCTTCCAGTCGTTCCAGCTGCTGCCGAACCTGACGGCGCGCGAGAACGTGGTCCTGCCGCTCGAGCTGACGGGCGTCGCGGACGCCGGCGCGCGCGCCGACCGCGCGCTCGAGGAGGTGGGACTGTCCGAGCGCTCGCACCACTACCCGTCGCAGCTCTCGGGCGGCGAGCAGCAGCGCGTCGCCGTGGCGCGCGCGTTCGCCGCGGATCCGAGCGTGCTCTTCGCGGACGAGCCGACGGGCAACCTCGACAGCGAGACGGGCGAGCGCGTGCTCGAGCTGTTGCTCGAGCTGCGGCGCTCGCGCGGGACCACGCTCGTGCTCGTGACGCACGACGGCGGGATCGCGGCGCGCGCGGAGCGACGCGTGCACATCTTCGGCGGGCGCATCGAGCGCGACGAGCGCGGGGCCGCGACGGCGGTGGCGGAGTGAGCGCCGACCGGGTCGACGGTCCGCGGCTCGGCGCGATCGTGCGCGCGGTGCTGGCCGAGGCGCGCGCGTCGCGCGGACGGCTCGTGTTCTTCACCGCGTGCCTCGCGGTGGGCGTGGCCGCCGTGGTCGGCGTGTCGTCGCTCGTCGGCGCGTTCGAGTCGGGGCTGCGCAGCGAGTCGCGCACGCTCATCGCCGCGGACCTGCGCGTGTCCGCGCGGCGCGCGCTGCCGCCGCAGCTCGACGAACGCCTGGCCCAGTACCCGCACCGACGCGCGGACCTGCGCGAGCTCTCGGCGCTGGCGACGACCGGTGACGCGAGCCGCCTCGTGGAGGTCAAGGTCGCGAGCGAGGGCTATCCGTTCTATGGCGCGCTCGGCCTCGAACCGGCGGACGCGACGCTGGCGGCGCTCGACGCCGACGGCGCCTTCGCCGCGCCGGAGCTGGCCGCGTCGCTCGGGATCGAGATCGGCGAGCGCTTCGAGCTGGGCGGCGCGTCCTTCGAGCTGCGCGCGTTCGTGCTCGACGAGCCGGATCGCCTCGACTTCCAGATGACGCTCGGGCCGCGCGTGATCCTCGCTTCGCAGGGCTTCGAGCGCACGACGCTCGGCGCCGCCGCGAGCCGCGTCCGACACCGCGCGCTGATCGCGTTCGACGAGCCGTACCCCGACGCCGAGGTGGCCGCGATCGCGCGCGAGCTGGAGGAGGCGCTGCCCGACGCGGGCTACCTCACCTTCCAGACGCGCGGCGAGGCGCAGCCGAACATCGCGCGCTCGCTCGGTCAGGTTCGCAGCTACCTCGGCCTCGTCGCGCTGCTGTCGCTGCTGCTCGGCGGCATCGGCGTGTCGCAGATCGTGCGCGCGTGGCTCGCGGGGCGCACGCGCAGCGTCGCGGTGCTGCGTTGCTTCGGTCTGCGCGCGGTCGAGATCGCGGGCGTGTACCTGGGCAACGTGGCGCTGCTCGCGATCGCCGGGTGCATCGCCGGCGCGGCGATCGGATCGCTCGCGCCGCTCGTCGTACGCGAGCTCGCGCCCGACCTCTTCGAGGGTGCGCGCGCGTTCGCGATCGACTGGGTCGCGGTCGTGCGCGGCGTCCTGCTGGGCCTCGGCACCGCCTGCGTCTTCGCCGTTCCGCCGCTCGCGGCCGTCTGGCGCGTGCCGCCGTCGGCGGTGCTGCGCGCGGAGGCGGCGCCGCTGCCCGTCCCGCGCCTCGTCGCGGTCGGCGGACCGGTCCTGCTGCTCGTCGGCGTCGTCGCGGCGGCGTGGGTGCAGAGCGAGGACCTGCTCGTGGCGCTCGCGTTCGCCGGCGGCCTGCTCGCGCTCGTCGGCCTTCTGTTCGGCGGCGCGCGCGCGATCGAGATGGCGGTGGCGCGCGTCCCGCGCGGTCGCCTCGTGCCGACGCTCGAGCACGGTCTCGCGGCGCTCGGACGCCCGGGCGCCGGCACGACGGGCGCGATCTGCGCGCTCGGCATCGGCGTCATGGTCGTCGCCACCATGTGGATCGTCCAGGCGCAGCTCGGTCGCGCGCTGCGCGATGCGCTGCCCGAGGGCGCGCCGAGCGTCTTCCTCGTCGACGTGCAGCCCGATCAGTGGGACGGCGTGCGCGCCGAGCTCGACGACCACGGTGCGACGAGCCTCGACTCGAACCCCGTCGTCATGGCGCGTCTGCGCGAGATCGACGGGCGCCCGGTCACCGACATCGCGCGCGAGCGACGCGACGCGGGACGCGCGGCGTGGATGTTCACGCGCGAGCAGCGGCTGACCTGGCAGGACGAGCTCTCGGCCGACAACGCGATCGTGGCGGGGGAGCTGTGGAGCGATCCGAGTCCCTTCGAAGTCAGCGTCGAGGTCGACTACGCCGAGGACCTGGGCGTCGAGATCGGCTCGACGATCGCGCTCGAGGTCCAGGGCGTGCCGATCGAGCTGCTCGTGACGAGCCTGCGCACGGTCGAGTGGGAGAGCTTCAACATCAACTTCTTCCTCGTCGTCGAGCCGGGCGCGCTCGACGACGCGCCGCACTTCCGCATCGCTGCCGCGCGCGTGGAGCCGCCCGAGGCCGAACTCGCGCTGCAGACCGCCGTCGCGGAGCGCGCGCCGAACGTGACGCTCCTGCGCGTGCGGCCGCTGCTCGAACGCGTGGCCGGTGTCGTCGATCGCATCGCCGTCGGCGTGCGCGGGCTCGGCGCGTTCACCGTCCTCACCGGCCTCGTCATCCTCGCCGGCGCCGTCGCGACCTCGGCCGCGCGCCGCGCGCGCGAGGCGGCGCTCCTCAAAGCGCTCGGCGTGACGCGCGGCACGGTCGTGCGCCTGTTCGCGGTCGAGTACGCGCTCGGCGGCCTCGTCGCGGGCACGATCGGCGGGCTCGGCGCGAGCCTTCTCGCCTGGGCGTTCCTGCGCTTCCTCGCGCAGGTCGACGCGACCTTCCCGCTCGCCGCCGCGCCGCTCGCCGCGGTCGCGACCGGAGTCCTCGCGACGCTCAGCGGTCTGGCCGCCTCGGCGCGAGCCCTGCGCGCGCGCCCGATCGAGACGCTGCGGGGCTGACCGCGGTCATTCCTGGTCGCCGCCCGCCGCGCCGTTCAGGTAGCCGAGCTCCTCGAGCCGCGCGCGCACCTCGTCGGTGAGCGTCTCCTCCTCGGCGGGGAAGCGCGCCTCGCGTTCGGCGCGCAGTGCGGTCCAGCCGTCGAGCAGCTCCGTGGCCGGATCCGTGAACGCCGCGCGCTCGGCCGAGCCGCGCTCGAACTCCTCGAGCCCGCTCGCGTCGGCGAACAGTCGCAGCGACGCGCGCGGATGACTGTCGCGTCGCACGGCGAGGAAGTCGCGCGTGAGGATCCCGGCGTACGCGTTCGGGCCGGTGGTGTAGCGGGCCATCCGCACCGGGACGGGCTCGAGCTCTCCGCGACCGAGCACGGCGACGGCCACCGAGCGTCCGTCGACCTCCGGCAGCGCTTCGACGCCGGCGAGTTCGAGCAGCGTCGGCATGAGGTCGATGCCGCGGACCGTCGCGTCGACGACCGTCCCGGCCTCCAGCCCCGCGGGCCAGTGCAGGACGAGCGGGACGTGGCTGAGCTCGCGGAAGAGGTTGTTGTGCGCGTGCCCGCGCGCGCCGCGCTCGAAGAACTCCTCGCCGTGGTCGCTCACGATCACGAGCAGCGTGTCGTCGAGCTCGCCCGCCGCGCGCAGGGCCTCGACGAGGCGGCCCAGCTGCGCGTCGGCGTAGCGCACCTCGGTGTCGTAGAGGTCGAGCAGGTGCTGCACGTCGTCGTCGTCCGGGACCCAGTCCTCCTCGCGCGCGGTCCGCAGCGTCGGGACGTCGCCGGACCACGGGCCGTCGTAGCTCGGATCGACGAAGGACGGGAAACCCTCGTGCTCGCCCAGCGGGATGTGCGGGTCCAGCGTGTGCATGTAGAGGAAGAACGGACGCCCCTCGTCGTCGCGCTCGACGAGCCAGTCCTCGACCGCGTTGACCAGGTGTTCCGACGCGAGGTTGTGTGCGTCGGGGTGCGAGCGCGGGTGGTAACCGATCGCGTCCTCGAAGTCGTCGTAGCCGTCGGGGTGCCCGCTCGTGCGCGCGGTCATCGTCGACTGCGTGAACGCGGCCGTGTGGTAGCCCTGCTCCCAGAACCACTCGGCCGCCATCGTCATCTGACGCGGCGCGCGCAGGCGTTCGCCGGCGCCGAAGGCCACCGGGTACATGCCGGTCAGGAGCGCGAGGATGCTCGGCGCGGTCCAGTTGGCGTTGACGTGGAACTCGTCGAAGCGCACGCCGTTCGCCGCGAGCTCGCTCAACACCGGCGTCGTGTCGCGCTCGTGTCCGTAGGCCGAGGTGCGGTCGGCGCGCAGGGTGTCGACGAGCCAGATCGCGACGTTCGGACGCTGCGCCGCGGGCGTCTCGCCAGTGCCGTCGAGAGGTTTGCCGCCGGGAGGTGTGCCGCCCGACGGCGTCGGGCCCGGGTCGGGCGAGCAGGCGGTGAGGGCGAGGAGCCCGACCGCGACGGCGGGGACGAAGGGGCTGGGTCGGGTGGCGGGGCGCATGGCGGGCCGTGGGATCCTACTCGCCCGCGGCCGGACCCCGTCCGCCGTCGCCGGTGCGTGGCGCGCGCTCGGAAAGGCTTTCCGGGCGCCCGGAGGCTCGTCGCAAGTGGCGGCGCGCCAGCGGGTTCTGCGCGGCGGCCGGCGGCGTCGCGACCCCCGCGGCCGCGCCGCGCGTCCTCGGGGAGCGGGATATACTCGAAAGAGATGGGAGAGCGAATCGTCGAGGAGAGGGGTGGACGAGCGGGCTTTGCGGCGCTGGCGCGGATCGCGCTGCTCGTCGTGGCCGTGGTCGTCGGTGGACGCGAGGTCCGTGCGCAGGGGCAAATGTCCCAGCCCGGCGTGCCGTCCGAGATCAACGTGGTCGAGAACTACTCGACCGGCGGACTGGTCGAGATCGTGATCCCGAACATGGCCACGGGCTTCCAGGAGAAGTGCCTGGTCTACATGCCCTTCGACAGCCTGCACCTCGGGCCGCGCCCGGTGCTCGTCGTCTTCCACCCGTTCGGGCAGAACCACATGGACGCCTACGACGACACGGATCTCGTCGAGGAGTGTCGCGCCCGCGGCTGGTTCCTGATCTCGCCGCTCGGCGCGTCGAAGAAGGGCTTCAGCTCGCTCACCTCCCAGGCGAACCAGGAGTTCGTGATCGAGGGCGTCGTCGAGGCCTTCGCGCCCTGGGTCGACTACACGCGCATCTACGGCATCGGCTTCTCGATGGGCGCGGGCGACGCCGCGGCCTACGCCGCGCGCCACCTCGACCCGTTCGACCCGCTCTTCGCGGCGCTGTTCCTGCACACGGGTTCGATGGACAAGGCCTACGGGTGGCAGACCAACCCGGGCACCCAGTGGATCCACGAGTTCTGGACCGGCGGCACGCCGTCGCAGGTGCCGTTCGAGTACGAGCGCGTCTCGCCGATCAAGGTCGACTCGTTCACCGGCCTGCTCCTGCCCGGCACGCACCTGGGGACCAACCTCCAGCACGTCCCGAACAAGACCTACATCGCCGACGACGACCCGAACTTCGAGCTCAAGCAGCAGGCCTACGCGCTGGTGCAGTACCAGGCCGGCTTCCCGAGCGGCGACTTCGCGTACGAGTTCGACACGACCGATTACAGCGCTCTGCCGCTCGCGCACACCTGGGACACGCTCGACCAGGGTGCGGCGCTCGACTGGCTCGCGCAGCGCCAGCTCCGGCTCCCGGACTCGGGCCGCCTGCGCGTCGACGTGGACGACCACCAGTACTGGTGGTTCCGCGTCAAGCAGGACCAGCTCGGTGCATTCACGGACTTCGACTGGTCGGTCGACACCGCGGCCAACACGGTCTCGGTCACCGGCAGCGAGAACCTCGGCGGCGTGCGGATCCCGTACTCGCTGATGGGCTTCCAGCCCGGCCCGCTCACCATCACGACGGGCAGCGCGGACGGCACGAGCGACGTGTTCATCGTCAGCGGCCTCGGCGCCGCGCCGACCGCGGTCCTGCGCAACGGCGCGCCCGCGCAGCAGGGCACGCACTTCAACTACAACGCGGTCGCGGACATGTTGCTGCTCTACGGCACGCCGGCGTCCGTCGACTGGACGGTCACGCCCTGACCCCGTCGCGGTCGGCGCTCAGGCGTCGTCCGCCCAGCGGAAGCTGGACACCACGGGCGCGAGCGCGCCGAAGCGCGCCGTCGAAGCGGCGTCCTGCTCCGCGGTCCAGGTCCCGGGTTCGCTCGCCGGTTCGACGGTCGGGACGATCTCGATCGTCGGGGCGAACTCGAACGCGGGCCGCTCGTCGACGCGCCGCCCGACCATGAGCACGAGCAGGTAGCTCGCGCCGTCCATCTCGAACGCGTAGGCCTCGTGCGTCCAGTCGTAGCGCGGCCCGTGTCCGGTCGTTCCGCCCTCGACCTCGAACGCCACGCCCTCGAGTGCGCGGCCGTCGAGGACGAGTTCGACCGGGCGTGCGTCGCTCGCGCCGGAGGCCGAGCTGTCGCGTCGATACTGCGCGCGGGCCTCGAGCGCGTCGCCGTCGTGGCGGCGCAGCGAGACGAACGCGCCCTCGGTGCCGATGCTCCACCAGGCGGGCGCGGCCCCCGGCTCGACCTGTCCGCCGCTCACGCTCCACGCGCGCGGGAACTCGAACGCGAACGCGCCGTCCAGCGCGAAGCGTCGGGTCGGCAGGAGCGTGCCGGCGACGCGCGCGCCGTTCGAGGCGCGGCGCTCCACGCCGTCGAGCGCCACCTCGTGGACCGCGCCGTCGACCGTGATCCGCGCGCGCTCGGGCGGCGAGGGCGGGAAGGGGAAGCGCCGTTCGGACGCGGAGGCGGTCGCAGCGGCCGGGCCGGTCCCCGATTCCTGCGCGGCCACGGCGGTGACGGTCGCGAGCACGGCGAGGGCGGCGATGGGGGCGGCGAACGGGGCGGCGATCCGGTGGGGCGTGCGCGGCGTGGGCATGGCGTTCGGGGTTCGGGTTTCAGGGAGCCCTCGGGCTCCCGTCCCACGACGCCGCCGACCGCGCGCGTCTTGGTGCGTCGTCGCCGGTTCGACCAGGATGGTGCGACGCGGCGGCGTTCGTGCCGCAGGCGCGGGCGTCGACCCGTGCAGCGAGTCCCGTCGCGCCGTGACCCGTCCCATGCAGCGATCCCCCCTCCGTCACCACCTCCTCCTCGCGCTCGCCCTCCTCGTCCCGACCTGCGCGAGCGGGTGCGCCGATCGCGCCGCGCCCGCGCCGCCCGGCTACTCCGGCCCGATCGCGTCGTCCGACGCGCGCGATCTGTTGGCCGACCTCGCCGGCGCGTCGTTCGAGGTCGCGCCCGGCGCGCTCGTCGACGCGCCGACCGGCGGCACCTTCACGGTCGGTCCCTTCGCCGTGGTCCCCAACCCGCGCACGGGCAAGGGCCCGGTCGTGCGCCTCGACGGCCCGAGCGGCGCGGTCTGGCTCCCGATGGAGACCGACGGCGACGTGGTCGACCTGGTGACGCGCGTGCGCGGCACCGCGCCCGACGGCTTCGGCGGACGCCCGAGCGACGCCTACCGCGCGGCGTGGGCGCGCGCGCCGCGATGACCGCTCGTCGTCAGGCCTGCGTGGCCGCCGTCATCCGCTCGAGGACCTCGGCCAGGCGCGCGCTGCCGCCGCCGCCGACCTCGGCGCTGGCCCAGCCTTCGTAGCCGACGCGATCCAGGGCCGCCATCACGCGCGGCCAGCCCGCGTCGCCCTCGCCGATGCCGACGTTGAAGCCCTTCCAACGGCCCTCGTCGTTCAGCTTGGTGCGGCTGTAGTCCTTGATGTCGAGCTTGACGATGCGCGGTCCGAGCGCCTCGACCCAGTGTTCGGGCCAGCCGTAGAGCACGAGGTTGCCCACGTCGAGGTACCAGCCCACGCGGCGACTCTCGAACTCGTCCACGAAGCGCGCGGCCTCGAGCGGGGAGAGCAGGAAGTTGTTCCAGACGTTCTCGAACGCGATCGTCACGCCCAGCTCCTCGGCGAGCGGGACGACGCGACGGATCTCGGTCTGGCTGCGCTCGTAGGCGTCCGCGTAGCTGATGCCCTGGTTCACGACCGCGGGCACGAGCAGCGCCGTCGTCGCGCCGAGGCGCGCGGCGTCGCGCAGCGCGGTCTCGAGGCCCTCGCGTCCCCGCGCGCGCACCTCGGGATCGGGATCGCCGAGGGTGTCGCGCCAGTGCACGGAGTCGACGACGCCCGGCACGACGAGGCCGGTCGCGTCCATCGCTTCGGCGACCTCGGAGAGGTCGAGGTCGGACGGACTGTCGAGCTCGACGCCGTCGTAGCCCAGGTCCTTCAGCAGTTGGAACTTCTCGAGGACGGTGTCGCCCTCGGTGACCATGCCGTACTTGAGCGAGCACCGGATGTTGCGGCGCTCGCCGGGCGCGCGCTCGATCGGCGGGCGCACGTCGTGTTGCAGCGTCGGGCGGTCGGAGGAGCAGGAGCTGCCGGCCGCGGCGCCGAAACCGGCGGCGAGGGTGCCCGTGATGAAGCGTCGTCGTTGCATCGGTCTGGTCGGGGTGCGCGTGGCGCGAGGATCAGGTGAGCTCGTAGCTGCCGGCGCGCGGCGCGGGCAGGGCCGGGAGGTCGCCCATCACGAACTCGGCCGGCGCGAGGGAGCGCTCGGACTCGAGGATCTGCGCGGGCTCGACGCGCTTGCCGGAGTAGGCCGCCTCGCGGACCATCAGCGCGAGCAGCGTGCTCGTGCACATCCACTCGCCGTCGTTGATGGGGCGTCCGGTTCGGATCGAGTGGAAGAGCTCGTCGTGCTCCTGCTGGTACATGTCGTTGCCCGGGCCCTCGTAGAGCCACTCGCCGCCGCTCGTCGTGATGGCGTGCTTGGGCGTCCAGTTCTCGATCACGCCGTGGCCCTTCGTGCCCCACACGTAGTCGCGGTTCTCGCCGTGCGACGACGGCCACTGGCGCGCGCTGTGGAAGGCCTTCACGCCGTCGCCGTAGTCGAAGGTCGCGGCGAAGTGGTCGTAGATGTCGCCGATGTCGGCGCCGGTACGCGTCTGGCAGCCGCCGACGGCGTCCACCCACAGCGGCAGGCGATCGCCCATCGCCCAGGCCTGCTTGTCGAGGCTGTGGCAGGCCTGTTCGACCACGTGGTCGCCGGACAGCCAGCAGTGGTAGTGCCAGGTGCGCAGTTGGTACTCCATCTCCGACCACGCCGGGTCGCGCTGGGCGCGACCGATCGGTCCGGTCAGGTAGTTCGTGTACACGGCGTGCACGTCGCCCAGGCGCCCGGCCTCGAGCTCCGCGAAGAACGCGCGGTGGCGGTAGTTGTAGCGCCAGCAGAAGCCGCTCACGAGCGCGGTGCCGTTCGCCTTCGCCTGCTTCGCGGCCTCCATCACGAGGCGCAGGCCCGGACCGTCGACGGCCATCGGCTTCTCGCAGAAGACGTGCTTGCCCGAGCGCACGGCGCGCTCGAGGTGCTGCGGGCGGAAGCCGGGCGGCGTGGCGAGCAGCACCACGTCCACGCCGGAGTCGATCACCTTCTCGAACGCGTCGAATCCGGCGAAGCGTCGCTCGGCCGGCGCGTCGATGCGTGCGACCGCTTCGTCGCCGTGGCGCTGGCGCAGCGCGTTCTCGAGGTTCGCCACGCAGCCGTCGGTGCGCTCGGCGAACACGTCGCCCACGGCGTGCAGCACGACCGAACCGTTCTCGGCCGACAGCGCCTGGGCCGCCGCGCCGGTGCCGCGACCGCCGCACCCGACGAGGCCGATGCGCAGCGGCGTGTCCTGCGCCTCGCGCGTCGCCGCGAAGAACGGATCGCGCTCGCCGCGCGCCGCATTCGTGCCGGCACAGGCGCCGAGGAAGGGGAGCGTGGCCGCCGATCCGGCGACGAGGCTGCGGCGGGTGAGGGTACGGGAGGCGTCGGGTCGATTCGTCATGGCGGAGTGAGGTCGGTGGTGCGTCGAGCGTGACGCGATCGGCGCGGTGCAACAAGCGGTTGCACGGGTGCGGCGCGCGGATGCGGCGCGTGGATGCGCTGGGTGGATGCGGCGCGCGCGGTCAGTCCAGCTCCATGACCACCCGCATCCCCGGCCACGCGGCGTCGGCGAGCCACCACACGCTCTGGGGGATCTGCGGGTCGCTCATGTTCCAACTCGAGTCGCGGCGTTCGCGCTCGGTGACCACCAGGAGGTCGGGCGAGTCGTAGAACGAACCGCCGCACAGCACGTGGCTCTCCCAGCGACCCTCGCCCGGTTCGTCGGCGCGCGTCCACTCGGCGATGTTGCCGTGCACGTCGAACAGGCCCCAGGCGTTGGGCGCCTTGCCGCCGACCGGCTGCGTCATCGACTCGGAGTTGTCGGCGTACCAGGCCACGGCGTCGAGCCCGTCCGCGTCGACGCCGGCGGTGTACGGCCCGTCGGAGCCGGCGCGCGCGGCCCACTCCCACTCGGTCTCGGTCGGCAGGCGGAAGCGCTTGCCCGTGCGCAGGCTCAGCCAGTCGCAGAAGGACTCGGCGCCGAGCGCGCTGATCGAGATGATCGGACGATCCTCCTGCCCGAATCCGCGATCGGTCGCGATGTAGGGCTTCGTCGGGCGCGCGAGGCCGTCGATCTTCGTGCCGTCCTTGCTGGGCGGCGGGCCGTCGGCCTCGGCGACCATCGCCATGTACTGGTTCCAGGTGACCTCGAGCGTCGCGATGGCGAAGGGTTCGACGCGGGTCCCGAACAGCTCGCCGCCCGGCACCGTGACCAGGTCGATGGTCACGTCCGTTCCGGGTACGCTGATCGTCGCCGGGCCGCTCGGTTCGCCGTCGACGCGCACGGTGTCGATGCTCGCGGTGGCAGCGTTCGCGGTATCACCGCTCGCGGGCGCCGTCTCGAGCGCGGGCTCGTCCATCCCGTCGTCGGCCGCGTCGTTCGAGCGACAGGCGGGCAACGCGAGGACGAGCGCGGCGCAACCGGCGGCGAGTGCGAAGGACGGACGCGACGAGGAGTCGAACATGGACGCGAGGATCAGGACGATGGCGTGGACGAAGCGATTGGCCGTGCTGGGGGCGCTCGTGCCCCTCGCGCTGGCGGAACCGGATGGTAGCAGCGCGCACCCGAGCCAGGACGCGCCGCGGCCCGTGCGCCTGTTCGACGGCGCGACGCTCGAGGGTTGGACCACGAGCGGCGGCCGCTACGACGGCGCGGCGGTGTGGACCGTGGAGGACGGCGCGCTCACCGGTCGTGTCGGTCCGAACGGGGAGGGCGGACTGATCTACACGACGCGCTCGTACACCTGCTTCGACCTCCAGCTCGAGTGCCGCATGGACTACCCGTACGACTCGGGCGTGTTCGTGCGGATGCTGCCGCCGAGCTCGGGACTGAAGGGGGTCCAGGCCACGCTCGACCACCGGCCGGGCGGCGAGATCGCGGCGATGTACGCCGACGGCTTCCTCTTCCACAACACCGAGGCCGAGCAGTACTTCCTGAAGGACGAGTGGAACCGCGTGCGCGTGCGCGTCACCGGCTTCGACCCGCGCGTGCAGGTGTGGATCAACGGGCGCCCGGTCACCGACTACAAGCTGCCCGCGGGCACGCCGGGCTTCGCGTCGCGCGGCCTGATCGGCCTGCAGGTGCACGGCGCCGACGCCGAGGCCGCGTCGCGCGAGGTGCAGTTCCGCAACATCGGGATCGTCGAGCTCGACGTGTTCAGCGACACCGAGTTCGAGGGCGCGCTCGCGGGCAAGCGCAACGCCGGAGCGTTGCACCGCGCGCTCGCCGGCGGCGGCAGCGGCGGCGGCGGCAGCGGCGGACGGGGGCCCGTGTCAACGGCGCCCGACGAGGACGCGCGACTCGCGCCCGGGGTCGAGGTGTTGACCGAAGTGGCGCGCGACGCCGGGTGGCGCGACCTCTTCGAGGGCGGCCTCGAGGGGTGGGAGGCGCAGGGCAGCGAGGGCGGCTACGCGCTCGAGCGCGGCGTGCTCTCGATCCCCGCCGACGGTGGGGGACAGCTCGCGACGAAGGAGGACTTCGGCGACTTCCGCCTGCGCCTCGACTTCAAGATCGCCGAGATGGCGAACTCCGGGCTGTTCCTGCGCGCGGCGCGCGACGGCAGCAACCCCGCGTACTCGGGGTGCGAGGTGCAGATCCTGGACGACTTCAACTGGGAGGCGCGCACGGACTCGACGCTGATCGACTACCAGTTCACCGGCGGTCTGTACGGCGCGGTCGCGCCGGGGCCGGACAAGGAGTACGGCGAGCCCGGCACCTGGAACCGCTACGAGGTGCTGTACCGCGGCGCGCGGCTCGCGGTCGCGCTGAACGGGCGCCTGTTGTTCGACGTGGATACGCACGGGCTCGAGGTCGAGCCGGCCTTCGCGGCGCGCGCCGCCGCGGGGTTCATCGGACTGCAGCGCTACGGCGCGGACCAGGTCGAGGGCGACGCGTCGGTGTGGGTGCGCAACGCGTTCGTGCAGCCGCTCGCGCCGCTGGACGACGCCGGTGACGCTGCTGGCGACGACGACGAGCGCTGAGCCGTGCCGGAGCTGCCGGAGGTCGAGACGGTGGTGCGCCAGATCGCGCCGCGGGTCGAGGGGCGGACCATCCGTTCGCTCGACCTGCGCTGGGCGCGCACGCTCTCCGGCGGGTCGCGCGCGACGATCGAGCGCGCGCTCGTCGGCGCGCGGATCCGACGCGGCCACCGGCGCGCCAAGTGGATCGTGTTCGAGTTGGGCGGCGAGCGCGGCGCGCTGCTCGTTCACCTGCGCATGACCGGGCGGCTGTTCGTCCGCGGCCCGAAGGAGTCTTCGAGCGACTACCTGCGCCTGTCGCTGGGGCTGTCGCGCGGCGAGCGCCTCGACTTCGAGGACGTGCGCAAGTTCGGGCGCGTGCACTGGTGTCGCGACACGGACGAGGTCTTCGGCGCGCTGGGGCCCGAGCCCCTGTCGGACGAGCTCACGGTCGACGCGCTGTACGCGCGACTCACCTCGCGGCGGCGCATGCTCAAGCCGCTCCTCCTCGACCAGAC
>Ga0180435_10003222_pt1 | contig 16428 bp, 15 predicted proteins | sample SS_ome_3_FD_132467 | JGI IMG/M metagenome (GOLD analysis project Ga0180435, IMG submission 132467) | Hypersaline lake sediment archaeal communities from the Salton Sea, California, USA - SS_3_S_1 metaG | ecosystem: Environmental > Aquatic > Non-marine Saline and Alkaline > Hypersaline >...
CAACAAACGCAACAAACAAAAAAAGGCAACCACGCCGCGATGGCATGATTGCCTCTGTTTACTTTCGGGGTAAGGCTTATAAATAATCGAGCAACTTTTTTCCTGCAGAAAATTTTACAACATTTTTGCCTTTGATTTTGATGACTTCACCAGTCTGCGGATTGCGCCCCTTGCGGGTTTTACGATAAACTTTCTTGAATGTGCCGAATCCGACCAAGGTTACCTTACCGTTTCTTTTCTTGAGTGCTTTGGCTACATTGCCCATAAAAGAATCAAGCGCTGCGCCAGCGGCGACCTTAGAAATGCCTGCATCTTTTGCCATCTGTTCAATCAATTCTGCTTTTGTCATGTGCTCCCCCTTTTTTTTTGGTTTGGTTAGGTTCTACCAGGACAACATCGTTGAAAGCGAATTACAGGAAGAAAACTAAAATGTCAAGAGGAAAAGCTTATGAATTATGGATTTATAAGCATCATCATCTTAAAATAGCTACCGAAGCCTTTTCACAGCATTGGCTCGATAAAATCTTACGGATAGCTGAAAATATTCCCCTCTGCCGTTAGGGTTGCACTTGACATCAAAGGTGTCATTTGACATATGGCGACTGACAATGAATTCGAACCGGGGCTGTTATGACGGATCAATCCCGGCATATGGCCACACAAATGATCAATTATGCAGTTTTGTATTCACTAATAGGAAACAACGGCATGGGAAAAAATAAAATTAAAGTGACACTCCAACCGGAAAATCAACCGATTCAAGCCCAGTCGGATCAACCTCTTCTGGAAGCCATGATTGATGCCGGCATTCTGCTGCGGGCGGATTGCGGCGGCAAGGGAAAGTGCGCCAAGTGTCGTATTCAGATCTCGGATGAAAGCAAGAAATCAGTCTCCACACCCACAGATGCTGAGCGGCGCATAATGAAAAACACGGAGATTGAAAATGGCTATCGGCTGGCCTGCCAAGTTTCAGCCTCAGAATCAATCACTGTCAGCATACCGGAACAGACACGGCTTAAACCGGAAGTTGCCCAAAAGGGCCCCACCCTGATTCCGGTTCTGGAACCCGTGACAGGCAAATATAAAACCGAGCGTTTCGGCATCGCTGTTGACCTGGGCACCACCACCATTGCGGTCTATTTGTGTGATATTAATCGCCGCAAGGTTCTGGCTTCTGTTTCCCTGCGAAATCCACAAGTGATCTACGGCGATGACGTCATGAGCCGCATCACAGCTGTTTATCAGTATGACGATCTGTTGGCTAAACTTCATAAATCAGCCGTACAGGCCATTGAGTGGGGTATTTATTCCTTGTGCCGGTCTTCGCAGATTCAATCCCGGCAACTGGCTCAGGTCGTGGTTGTCGGCAACAGTACCATGATACACCTGTTTGCCAATGAAGATCCATCTTCCATTGGGGTATATCCCTATGAACCTAAGTTTAAAGATGAACGCACTTTTGCGGCCACATCACTTGGGTTCAGCTTTAACGCTGACGCCGTAGTGACAACCCTTCCATTGATTTCAGGTTTTTTGGGGTCTGATATTGTTGCCGCCAGCTTGGCAGCCGACCACCGCAACTGGCCGAACGGAACCATGCTGATCGATGTGGGCACCAATGGTGAGGTCATTCTGCTCCAAGAGGGTCAATTTACAGCCACATCCTGTGCAACCGGGCCGGCTTTTGAAGGCGCTTCCATTCACCATGGCATGCATGCCATTTCCGGCGCCATTGATGCCGTTAAAATCGATCCCCAAACCGGCCGTCCCAGATGCTCGCTCATTCAAAAGGATCCCGCTAAAATCAAGAAACCCTCGGGCATATGCGGGTCCGGTGTTGTCAGCGCGATTGCCGAACTCTACCGCTGTGGCATCCTATTGAAGGACGGTCGCATCCTACCGGACAATTTCCCCGACATGTTTGTGCATCACGAAGATCAACCCCCGGCATATGTGCTTGTACCCGCCGAGCAAGCCCAGGCAAACCGGGCGGTGACCCTAACCCAGGCGGATGTTCGCGCGATTCAGCTAGCCAAAGGTGCGCTCTATACCGGTATCAGTCTGCTGTGTATGGAAATGGGCATTGAAAAACCCACCCGCATCCTCATCGCCGGCGCTTTTGGCAGCTACATTAACATCGAAGACGCATTAACCATCGGCCTTTTTCCAGAAATGGACCCAGCTGATGTAAAAGTTGTGGGGAATGCTGCCGGAGCCGGCGCAATTCTGGCACTATTTGATGATGCCTACCGCCAAAAAGCTTTGGTACTGTCCCGAGAAGCCACGGTGGTGGATTTAGGCGGTCACCCCCAGTTTCAGGATGTATTTATGAATTCACTGGCATTTCCAAACGGAAAGCGGTAAGCCATGCGCAAAGAGCTAACATTTCGATGTTCAGTGTTCGATGTTGGACGTTGGACGTTGGGTCAAGTCCTGATTCCTGATTTCTGTCTTCTGGTCTTCAGCAGCTGATAGCTTATGCCTTATTGCTTAGTGCTAAGGTCTCTCCGGGCTTGGGTACCACGACCTCATACCCATCTCGCTGTAAATCCTGGGCAAAAGCCAGCGACTGATCCTCTTCACCATGAACCAGGGCAATTTTTTTAACGCGCAGGTTTGACGATTTCAGAAAGCGGCGCATTTCTTCCTTATCACCGTGGGCACTAAAACCACCCAATTTTACCACCTGGGCCTGAAGTGGATATTCCTTGTTCAAGATTTTCATTATAGGCGGTGCTCCCTTGCGTCCGCTCTCCTGGTAGGCAAGCCCTTGATCCAGAAGCCGGCGACCCAGTGTGTTGGCCGCCATGTAACCGACAATCAGAATGGTGTGTTTGGGATTGTGGATTTTGTAACGCAGGTGGTGGAGTATGCGCCCGGCCTCGCACATGCCCGATGCCGAAATCACAATATGGGGTTTTTCTTCCCGGTTCAAGGCCATGGATTCCTCCACGGATGATACAAAGTGTATCTGATCCAGATAAAATGGATTACGACCTTCCTTTAAAAAAGTATTATGGGTGTCGGCATCATAAACCTCGGGATGTTCGCCAAATACACGTGTTATTTTGGTTGCCAGGGGACTATCCACATAAATCGGCACCTTGGGTGTTTGGTCCTCTTTGTAGAGCTCATGGAGGGTGTAAAGCAGCTCCTGGGTGCGTCCGAAAGCAAACGATGGTATCAGGACGGATCCACCGCGCGCTACGGTTTCAGTCAAGATCTTCTTTAGGCCCGGCTTTAAATCCTTGACCGGCTCATGCAGACGATCGCCATAGGTACTCTCCATGATCAATAAATCCACCGCCTGATCGCCGGCATCAAAGCTGGTATTGGGGTCCCGGATAATGGGTTTGCCAAAGCGTCCGATATCTCCGGTATAAGCGATCACGGCTTTACTTCCATTTTCTTGAACTTGGAGCATACTTATAGCCGAGCCCAATATATGGCCGGCATCATAAAACGTGCAGGTAATATCTCGACCGGCAGCAATGGTATGTCGATACGGATAGCCGTCTATAATGCCAATGGTATCCTCGGCATCCGCAATGGTATATAAAGGTTTGATCCCGGTAATGTCGTGTTCGGCCATCAGTTGGTCGATTTTGACTACATCCAGTTGGTGTCGATTTTTCTTAAGTATCTTTTGAATTTCACGCGTCTCACGCTGATTCGGCTTACGGCCATCGGCACCTTTTTTTAACTGGGTTAGGTGGTTTCGTAATGTTTTATAGTTCAGGTAGGCGGCATCGGATTCCTGGATATGAGCGGCGTCCAGCAGGAGGTAGGTGCAGGCATCTGCGGTAGCGCGGGTACACAAGATTCGGCCTTTGAATCCCTTTTTCACCAATACCGGCAGTCGTCCGCTATGATCGATGTGGGCATGCGACAGCACAACATTGGTCAGGTTGGTCGGATCAAGCGGCATGACCCGATTCTTTTCAAAGGCTTCTTTGCGACGACCCTGAAACATGCCGCAATCCAGGAGTATACGATCCTGATCCGTTGATAATAAATGCATGGAACCCGTCACTTCTCTGACCGCTCCGTGGAATGTGATTTGCATGGTATTCCTTTCATTTAAGGTAATAAGCACTGAATCATAAGATTATTATTTTTTATCTTTTTACATAAAAGGATTCGAGAGGTCGCGGGGGCCAGGATTCAAGAGCAGCGGTAAGCATTAAGGTATAAGCCACAGCTGCTTATGGCCATCAGCAAACTTCAGCATTCGGTATTCCATGTCCGATATTCATTATTCGGGCTTAAAAATGCATCCCAGTCATCGGTTGCCCTCCCTCGGTCCCTTGAATTCTCGAATCCTTGGCCCCTGAGTTCAATCATACGACAACAAATGTGTGCGTAAATTGGCTCTCTTATTTTTAATACCCAATTTTTCCCGAATGCTGTCTCGATGAGATTCAATGGTTCGCGTGGACAAAAAAAGTGTTTCCGCGATTTCCTTTGTGGTCTTACCATGCTTGACCATGTTGGCAATCTGCATTTCGGCTGGGGTTAAATTCAAGTAGCGTGTTGACAAAGATTTTGCAAAGGGCGCCACGATGTCGTCCAGGTTGGACGCCATGATATCCAGCAGGGTGAGCTGACGCGAATCCAGCCGGCTCGCCTTTAGCTTTTCGAGAAATGGCATGATCAGCTCTTTTACATTATAAATTACCTTTTCTTCGAGCGCATCTTTATCTTCTTCTCGTTTCTTTAGCAAAACTTTAAGCGCCGTATTCATTTCTTCCAGATTTTCAGACTTGATACGCAATTCCCTGGTGCGTTCCTCCACACGCTGTTCCAACTCCGCTTTTGCTTCTTTTAGCTTTTGCTGCATGATGTTTTTGTGCAACGCTATTTCAATGGCGGCCAACAATTGTCTTTCCTGCAGCGGTTTGAGTACGTAAGCATACGGCCCGATGGGCTTGGCCCTTTGAATCATCTCCTCGTCGGCATAAGCGGTCAAAAAAATGACCGGCAGATGCAGCGCGTCATTGATTTTGGCTGCCGCCGATATACCGTCCAACTTGCCCGGCATCACGATATCCATCAACATAAGATCCGGTTTGAGGTTCAGGGCCATGTCAATGGCATCTTCACCCGAGGAGGCGATTCCCACCACATCGTAACCGTTGGATCTCAGGCATTCTTCGATTTGAGAGGCAATGATGATCTCGTCGTCGGCGATAACAATTCGCTGCATGGCCATATGCTCCCCCTTAAAAGATAATAAGCAATCAACATCGAACATCAAACTTTCAACCCAGAAACAATAGGATTCTAATACCGAGCAACTCTTTATAAGGATGACTTCAGGGACATTTTAGATCCCAATCTAAGCGATGGCAAATGTTCAAGCCTGCTGGATTGTCCAACGGCATTCCAGGTGGTTTTGAACAACCGCGGCAATATGCCCGTTAAAATAGATGTGTTCAATAAAATAACGATTGTCCTGGTATAAAACTTCCAGGTGATACTGATCGATTATGCGCCTGATCGTACACTTGGAAAGACCCGCCATTCCCAAGCCTTGTGCTTTTAAGACGGCCTCTTTGGCGGTCCAATAGCGAAAGAATAGTTTTTCCGATCTATCGGGCTCAAGCCGCCATTCTGAATTCTTGGCAATCCTTTTATAAAGGCCATTCGAAATGGGCTTGATTTCTTCGATATCAATGCCGGTTCGCTGCAATGAAATGATCGCACCCACATACCTGGGTTTGTGGGTCAGGGACCAAAAATGGTCGTCAAACGGCTGTGGGGCCCCCACATCGTCCTTGCTCAAATCACCCAGCTGTATCCGGCTTTTTTTAGCACAAATTTGAAGCGCCTGGCGCGCAAGCCTGCTCAGCGTTTGAACACGGTGTCTTCCATTCTGCGCCCTGTAGGCGTGTGGCACTGCGCTTATCACCGGATAGATGCAACGGCTGAGATCCGTCATTTTTTCAGTACCTATTTCATATTGGAGCACCTTTCGTCGCGTTCTATAAAATCGCGCAACGATTTTATTTTCAATGCCTCGTTGTAGACCTGCTTTTTCATGAGGCCGTGCTTGGCAGCAATACGCTTGGCCAAATCGGAAATGCTGGCCTCACCGTCGCGAAGTACCTGTAAAATATCATTGCGAACGATATCCATGTTCGGTTCGTCCGGCCCGGTGAAACCATGCACCACCAATGTACATTCGCCCTTAATTTCCGCACGATTGGAGAGCGCGGCTAAAATTTCTGACAGGCTTCCACGAATAAATTCTTCGTGTCGCTTGGTCATTTCCCGTGAAAGCACGGCTTCGCGGTCCCCCATGGTTTGGATCAAGCTGTCCAACAACGCCGTTATCCTTCTCGGTGATTCATAGAATATAAGTGTTTTGCGCTCCTGATGTAAAGCTGCCAGTTTTTTTTTAACCTTACCCGGTTTGCGGGGTAAAAAACCGATAAAAATATAAGCATCCGTGGGCAATCCGGAAACACTTAACGACGCCAGTGCCGCTGATGGCCCCGGAATGGGTACAATCCGAATATGTGCCGCTGCAGCCGCTTTTACCAAACGATAGCCAGGGTCGGAAAGCGTGGGTGTGCCGGCACTGGAAACAAGCGCAATGACAACGCCGGACTGCAATCGCTTAATCAGTTCCGGTGTTCGATGGGATTCATTGTGCTCATGCAAGGATATCATCTGGTTTTTGATATGATAGTGGCTCAGCAAGCGCTGGGTTTGCCGGGTGTCTTCTGCCGCAATCAAATCCACTTTTTTAAGGGTTTCAATGGCGCGCAAAGTAATATCGGCCAGGTTGCCAATGGGTGTTGCCACCACATAAAGCGAATTACTCGTGTGTCCATCACCTGGCATTATTTTGGTACCTGAATCCATTAGCTTAAAGTATTTCAGTAAGTTATATATATTTCTTTTCTCTACAAACCGAACAGGCTCTTTTGAATGTTTACCATTTTTGGATTCAACGGGTCAACAGTTAGCGAATTAAGCCTTTAAACGTTTAACCGATTTACTGCCAACAGTATTCAGCCCAAAGGCCAGAAATGCCACAGCCATAAGCGATAAGCGTTTATGTGCTTGTTGCTGAGTGCTTATCGCTCACAGCTTTATTCGGATTTATATTGATATTTTTAGTAAATTTTCCTACCTAGAAGGGTATTTCTCTGGATACATATGCCTGGAAAGTCACCACACAAGGAGGCAGTTATGAAACGTACCCTGCTGGTTATATGGCTTCTGATTATCTTAGTTTTCATGCTCTCCTGCAGCGGCCAAGCCAAACAAGTCAAAAAGGATAATCAGACACCACCGACTTGGATCGAGACAGGTGGTGTCAAACAATACCCATCAGATCTTTATATTACCGGCGTTGGCAGTGCGGATGTCAAATACAATGATACCGCCGCGGCCCAAGCCGAATCAGACTCCAAATCAATAGCCCAAGTTGCCAAACAAATTGAAGTTGTAATCCAGCAGCTTTCTTCCAGCTTTGAACGGGAAGTATCGGCTGGTAGTGGGCAATCACTGAATCAACGTGATATATGGGAGAAAACGGCGGCCTATGTCAAAATAAAAGTGGAAGGCGTCCGTATCCAAAGCCGGTACCATGATAAAAAAAGCGGTCGCATGTATTCCCTTGCCGTCCTGGATCGTATGGCCCAAGGCCGAACAATCTCCGATGAAATCAAATCACTTAAATCCAATGCTGCGGCCATGACCGCAGAAGCGGAGCGCAGCCAAGAACGTGTTGACAAGGTACACCGATCGGTTATGGCCTATGGTTTGGCCATTAAAAAACTGATCCTGGCGGTCAGAAAAAATCAGTATCTGGGAATTATCGCACCGCGTATGGTAGACCGCAATCTACCCGACGTGCTGGCGCGCTTACAATCCGACATAAGCGATCTCATGTCAGCCTTTACCATGGAAACCGTGGCCGGTGACAACCAAAAAGGAATTGTTGGCGGTAACCTTCCCCAACCGTTACAAGTGCGTGTATTTTTTCGTAATCAACCGGCACCGGCCATACCCATCAATTTTTCATTTGTTCAGGGCTCCGGTAATGTCGATACCTATGCCAGGTCTGATAACAATGGCCTCGCCCAATCCACTGCCAGCAACTTGGGTCCGACCGGCGAGAAAATCAATAAGATCCGCGCTGCAATCAATGTCTATCCATCCGATCCAAAAATTCAAAAAGAGCTTAGCGCCATTATTGCGCCGACTTACACCCAGTTTACCTATGAACTTCCACCCGTAGAGGAAATTCGTGTAGCCGTTCTCATTGCTGAATACAATCTGGGATATGAACAGCGCGAATCTTACTTGAAAAATTTGGTGGTGTTGTCGCTGGGCAGATCCAAACTGCAAGTTATCAAGGAGGTACCCCCTGAATATCGACTGGAAACCTATGATCTTCGCGGTGGTCCCGGTCTAAGTGCCAAATTACAAAAGCTTGCGGAGATAGCCGATTTGGCGGTGGTGGGCGAGTCCAGGGCTACGTTGCAGAATGTCAGCTCAGGTTCTTCACTAATCATTGCCAAAGCCCGGGCAATTATTAAGATATTCGACTTGTCCACGAACACGGAAATCGGCAATGTTGACCTGGTGACCAAAGGCGCCGGCCCGGATCGAGATGAAGCCGGTCGTCGTACCCTCAAAAAGATTTCCGCCTCGGCTGCCCGTGCCTTTGACAAGGAGATCCAGCGGACTTTGTTTGGCAAGTAGCCGGCGAGTTGCTGGCTCCGAGTTACGGGTTGCGACAGTCAACGACCACCGACTAGGTCGTTAGCTTATGATTAAAGTAAAAATGAATGGGACCGGCTGAACCAAGAGACGTTTATTATTCAACTTTTAACAAAGAGAACTTCCAACATCGAACATTGATGACCACACCCTTGTATATATATTTAAAGATATTGCGCTTATCCATAAAGCTCAAGTTGTACATATAGGAGGCTCGCTGGTGTTTTGTTTTAAATTAGGCAACTGTTTGAGTTCTTTAATCACTGTTAGGCTGCCGTTATGCGACCCGCTTCAACACTTACTTAACTTATTATGATTACAGAGAATAGCTTTTAATTGACGAGCGGCGGCGGCCCTTACAGTGTTTTGAGAACGAGTTTTGGCTGGTAAAAACAGAACACCAGCGAGCCGGGCTCAACTAACTTAAGCATGATAGAGAACCACGAAAGATATTGATTCAAAAGGTCCCGTGCCCGGAAGAATCAAAAAACTTACGCTATAAACCATCAGCGCTGAGCGCTCAACAGCCTATAGCCTAAATACCTATCATCCTAATTTATTGTTTGAGTCGGTCGAAAAACTCCCCCGGCACTGTGACTTCCATTTCAACTTCCACGGCACCATCCGGCATTTCACGTTTATCGATAACCCGGGCACCCCTGAGAAATGAACTCACTTGTACGTTGACCTGATCGCTTTCCGTCATAAAGTCCTTAACCGTGGTTTGAGAATCCACTTGAGCACCCTGAATTTCCTGAACCAGGTTACGCATGGCGTCGGCTTGCGCGGCCCTAGCCGCCAGTGTTCTTGCCAGCGTCGGGTTTTTATGTTTTGCCGAAGGCACACCAATTCCACGTGCCCGGAATATTCGCGGTTTGGAGGGTTCTGGTTTGGGCTTTGGCAAAGGTGCGCGATAAAGGGCCACCAGGCGACTGTCCTTATCCACCTCGACATCAACCGAGGTCAACAGGTTTCCCAGCGTCACCCCGACCACTTTCACATTGATGTAAAAAACATCATTAAGCTCGGAAACTGTTCCCGAAATGATTGTCTCGGCACCCAATAATCTGCCAAAGCTCTGGGTGGAAGACTCGTCCACAAATGATGAAACTTGAAACTCCTGCTCGGCGATCACTTTATCGATGATGGCCCGTTCCAAAACCGAAAATTGTTCCGAACGGGAGAAATAAGGTGTCAATTTCTCGGCAATGTAGCGGCCCAATTTTGAAACCGACTGATCATCATTGATCAGATCGGCTATCGCAATAACCATGGGTTTTGAAGGAGGCCCCCCGGCGGAACCCATATTGGTGGATTCGCTCTCGGTGTAACTTTCCTGAGACGTGACTGCGGTTCTACCTTCTTGCTTGGCAATTTCAGCCTCTAACTCGGCCATAGCGTCTTCGGCATTCTGCTGGACTTGTTCTTCGGGTGTAAGCACCTCTTTATCGCCCCCGGAAGTAGTAGCCGAAAACCCTTGCGATTGGCGCAGATAATATATCTCTTCATTCAGCTGATTGCCCAGATATTCAAGTGCTTCCACAAATTTGGCATACCGTGGCGTTTTTTTCTCCAGAGGCTCTTGCTGCAAGCCGCTATCCGGTGCTGGCGGTGCACCCGCACATGCAATCAAAGCGCATATCATCAGAATCGATAAAACTGTCGATAGTATTTTCAACCTTGCCTCCTTTCTCACCGAATAACAACAGGTTATATAGCTTTCCAGGCCAAAATCTAATTATGTGCTCAACTTGTTTCCCTGAGCTTGGCTTATTGAAATAAGTCCGTATCACGCCCGGTCCGGAGGGATGCCCAATAATTACTTCTTTGGGCTCGCATTCTGGAAAGATATAAATATCAGAGCGCAGACTGTTCCGTCAATATTTCAATTGACTTCTGCCTGCTTTTAAATTATTTTTATAAATGAATTTAAAGTGGCATCACCATGTTTCAAATTGCCTCATATCCTGTTGTCATTTTCTCATAACTGTCTCTTACCTTGCTAGAGAGGAGGTGAAAATTGGTGAAACCCTACAAATTATTACTGCTTTTTCTTATCACCCTGCTGCTATCCGGTGGGATCTTCAAGCAAACTGCCTACGCCTATTCACCCAAAGAAATTTATCAAAAAGCGGGTCCGGGCGTCGTTTTTATTTTTGCGTCTAAGGGTTCCAGCAAAGGCAGTGGTGGTACCGGATCGATTATCACGCCAGACGGCCTGGTCATTACCAACGCCCATCTGTTTACCCAGAAAGATTCTTCTAAACTCCTTGATAACATAACTGTATTCCTGAAGCCCAAAAGGGTCACCGGTGATCATAAGGCCGATCTATCCAAAGGCTATCGTGGTGAAATTTTAGCTTATGATTTACCCTTGGATTTGGCCCTGGTTCGAATTCTTAACCCTGACAGGCGATTTCAAACCGTTCCATTTGCCAATTCTGAAACAATTGAAATCGGTGAACAGGTCTACGCCATCGGCCATCCGGAACAGGGGGGGTTATGGAGCCTCACCACAGGGGTTATCAGCGCTCGCTGGAAAAATTATGGCGGTGTTTCCGGCAAACACCTTTTCCAGACCGATGCCAGTATCAACCGGGGTAATTCCGGTGGCCCCTTGCTTGATGATAAGGCATCGATGATCGGTATCAATTCCATGATCGCCCGCAAGGCTGCTGATGGTCTGACCATAACGGATGTAAACTTTTCCATTCGAGCCAAAGTCGCCATCGATTGGCTCAATCAGAAAGGATATCCAATTCAGGTGGCGGCCGTTACGGCGCCTGCCCCAAAACCGAGTGCACCGCAACCTGAGACGCCCGATACATTGCCATCAGAGACAACCCCGCCGGCTACAACCGTCAAACCTAAACCACCGGTCAAGGAGGAAACCGCAACATCACCGGTAAAAACACCAACCCCGAAGGAAGAGCCTGCTCTAACTGATGAGCAGCCGGAGAAACAGACGGCTCCTGTCGTAGCGTCTCCACCAAAAAAGAAGCCGCCTGTCGCCAAAACCCCGCCGACCAAAGACAAGGTCATCGCCCAAAAACCAAAAAAGGGCAAAATCTTGACCCAGAAAAAACCCTACAAGATGGATTCCCTGTTGGAGGGCATGCGCGAAATGGAAGATTTAATGGATGAAATGAAGGATATGATGAAAGGCTTTAAAGAAAGGAGAAAAAAATGAAAGCAAAAATTCTCGTATTGTTCTGTGCACTGCTGGTAACTGGTATGTTTCTCACGACTGGCTGTTCTAAAACCCCTGAAAGCGCTTTCAACCAAGGTCCGGAATGGGTCTACAAGGGCAGTGGGGCTTTCGATGTTGAAAAAGGCAAGGTATTCTACGGCGTTGGTATCGCATCCGGTATCAAAAATAAAGCCCTGTTGGTCACCACGGCTGACAATCGCGCCCGGGCGGAAATAGCCAAAACCCTTGAGACCTATGTTGCTGTTTTAGCAAAGGATTATATGGCATCCACCACGGCTGGTGATATGTCCGCATCATCAGAGGAACAGCATGTGGAACAAGCCCTGAAAACTTTCTCAAAGACGACCTTGCATGGGGCTACCATCGTCGACCATTGGCAAGATCCGGCGGACATGACCATGTATTCGCTGTGCGAACTCGATATGTTTGCCTTTAAAGATGCATTGGACACCTATAAGGAACTGGACAGCAAGGTTCGCGACTACGTCCGTCAAAATGCGGAAAAAATGCATGATGAGCTCGAAGAAATGGAAAACAATTAATAATTAATTAATTCCAAGTCAGTCAAAAAAAGCAGCGCCAATTTGGCGCTGCTTTTTTTTGACCTTAATTTGAATTCATCATGTGCTGTTAGATTTCAAGATCGAGTTCGGCTGAGGCTCTCTCGAATGCCACTGTCGAGATGCAGCGGGAAATCCAAATTTAACATTAAACTTTTGCGAACGATGTGCCGATTATTGATTTGAAATTCACAAATTATAAAGGCGCCCAATTTCAATTTATTGACGCATATACAAAAACAATGCCCAAAATGAATTGAAGGCTACTGTTGATAACGTCGTTGAAAAATCGAGATTCAAAAAGAATCGTACGATTCTAGTCGTTGAAGACTCGGATACCATTCGCAATGTGGTCAAAAAGGGACTCGCAGCAGCCGGTTTTCAGGTTGTAACCGCGACCAACGGTCAGGAAGGCTTGGATCGGATCGATACCAGATGCTCATTAAGGATCGGGAGCGTCTGGAATCAGAACGGCGGATGATGTTGGCCGGTATTACCAGTTTGATTGAAGCACTGGAAGCCCGCGATCCCTACACGCGGGGTCACTCCGAATCTGTGGGGAAAATCCTTATTGGAATGGCCGCCGATATGGGGGCTTCAACAAAAGAGCTGGAATTACTGGATATAGCCGGCGGCTTGCACGATTTAGGCAAAATCGGTGTGCCCGACGCCATCCTCCTAAACCCCGGTAAACTCACCAAGAAAGAGTTTGACGCCATCAAAGAACACCCGGTGATGGGCGCCAACATTTTAGCCCCCATCGAGACGCTCACGGATATGATTCCGATCATACTGCATCACCATGAACGCATGGATGGCAAAGGTTATCCCCACGGCCTTAAAGGCAGCCAAAATCCGCTTTGGGCCAGAGCTACGGCTGTAGCCGACACGTATCACGCCATGACCAGCAACCGTTCTTACCGCCAGGGGCTTTCTCAGGAAATAGCCTTCCAGATCATGCAGGACGTCCGCGGGACGCAGCCATGTCCGGAGTGTTTGGATATATTCCTGCAGTGGATTAACAAATAAAATCGCGTGCTAAATTTGATTCCAGGAATCAAATTTAGCACGCGATTTTATTTGTAGGCTAATTCAAAGGCATTCTGTATGTGGTCGATTACCTGCTCTTCACCAGCAGCCAGCACCGTCGCAACATCGAATCGAGCACGTTGACCCATCTGCTGGGTGGACTTGAGATAATACAGGGCAGCCATGGAAATTTTCCTCTGTTTTCGGGCTGTTATCGCCAGACGGGCACTGCCGTAAGATAGGGTGCGCCGGGTTTTGACCTCCACAAACACAATGGTTTTTTTATCTTTAGCAATGATATCGATCTCCCCCACCGGACACGCAAAATTCTGTTCCATAATCTTGAAACCCTTCTTTTTGAGATAGTGGGCAACGGTTATTTCACCGGCTTTGCCGATGTGTTGAAACTGCCGGCTCATGCGAGCGTTTCCTTCACGCCTTTGAAGCTTTTGCGGTGGATAGGTGAGCAGCCGAATTGACGAACGGCTTCTTTATGGGCTTTGGTGGGATAACCTTTATGTTTTGCGAAGCCATATTGGGGGTAAAGTTTATCGTATTTGACCATCAAACGGTCCCGGGTTACCTTGGCAATTATGGAAGCGGCGGCAATAGAAATGCTACGCGAATCACCCTTTGTGAGGGTTTTTTGCGGAAGTGGCATAGCAATTTCAAAGATGCCGTCCACCAATAGAAAATCGGGTGATACCGATAGATCGGCCACAGCCATGGCCATGGATTGAAGTGTTGCCTGAAGGATGTTGATGCGATCAATAACTTGCGCATCCACGATACCCACGCCCACAGCGTGGGCGGCATCCTGAATTCGCGGGAACAGATCGGTTCTTTTTTTATGACTCAACTTCTTGGAATCATCAACGCCTTCGATATCGAATGATTTGGGTAATACCACTGCCGCTGAAACAACAGGGCCGGCCAGGGGACCCCGGCCGGCCTCATCAACACCGGCAACTTGGATATAACCACCTTTTCGAGCTTCGCGTTCGAAGGCCCACAGGTCTTTATTCATACCTTCTTGCGTAGATAGGATTACTTGGGGGCAAAGCGCTTTTCCTTGATCCGGGCTGCCTTGCCTCTCAATTTTCGCAGATAATAAATCTTAGCGCGCCGAACCCGGCCCTTGGTAATCACTTCGATATCGTTGATGACAGGTGAATTCAATGGAAAAATGCGCTCTACGCCGATGCCGTAAGATACTTTTCTGACCGTAAATGATGCATTGACTTTATCCTTGCGTTTACTGATGACAACGCCCTGAAATGCCTGGATACGCTCTTTTTCACCCTCTCGAATTTTTACTTGGACCTTGACCGTGTCGCCGGGATCAAAGTGCGGCAGATCCAGACGCATGATTTCTTTTTCAAGTTGTTTAATTTTTTCCATGATTAACTCCGTTATGGTTATATTTGTAATTTCCTAAAAAAATATATTTATGGATATAGTAACCCTAACTCGTAAACGTTCCTAATTTTTTTTGAGTTTGCTGGGTTTATGGTGTTGCGGGCGAGTCTTCTCTAACAGCGCTTTACCATAAACCGTTCCATCAACTCAAGAAACACAACAAACCCAATGATCCCAATGATCCCCTATTTTCCCAACAATCGATCTAAAATAATTGCGGCCGCCGATCGAACCGACAAATGATTATAATTTGAAGGGCCCTTTATGGGTTCCAAAATATAATCGGCCTGCTGTAAAAAATCATCCGGCAGGCCCCAGGCAGTACCGAAAATAAGCGCATACGGCCGCCCGTTGCAAATTTTTTTTCGCATCGACGCCATCTCCGTGTCATCCTTCTGATGGCGTGCGCTGGTTACGATGGTTGCGGGCCTGCCATTTCCTTCCGCCGCAATATCATTCAGGGCCGCTTCAAAAGAATCCCGCACCCGGATGATAGCCATGGCCTCCTTGCGCTTGGGATTATAAGTTGACCCTGCCCCTGATACCCAATGCGATACGATCTTGTCAACAAGTTCTAGCTGATCTTGAACCGGTGTAACAATATATAAAGACCGAACGCCATATGTTCGACCCGCCCTGGCAATATCATGCAGGTCCAGATTTGTGACTGCCGAGGCTATCACCTCACCGGTTTTACCCAGAACCGGATAATGGATCAGTACCAAATGAAGATTGGGCCGCGATGATGTTTTCAATGTCATGGCACCATTTTTTTAGGATATCAATATCCTGCCGGCTCAATCGTTTTGCTCGAAGTAGATCCGGTCGCTTCAAAAATGTACGTATCAGTGACATTTCACGCCGCCACTGATCGATGGCTTTGTGATTGCCCGAACGGAGCACCTCGGGCACTGCTTCGCCTTCAAATACAGGCGGGCGCGTAAAATGAGGGTGCTCCAACAGATTCTCGGCAAAGGAATCCAATGCGGCCGAATCGTCATTGCCCAGCACACCGGGGATCAAGCGGGCCACGGCCTCCATGAGGACCATGGCCGCCAGTTCGCCACCCATTAGGACATAATCACCGATCGATACGTCTTCATCGATAAAAGACTGATTGATACGTTCATCAACGCCTTCGTATCGACCACAAACCAGGATCAGTCCCTTAGAGGCTGCCAGGGCGTGGGCCAACTCCTGATCCAATGTTCTACCTTGGGGAGACAGCAGAACCGTCCGGGATTTTGGCATATTACGACGAGCGCTTCGAATGGCCTCGGCCAAGGGCTCCGGTTTCATGACCATCCCGGATCCGCCGCCGTAGGGCCGGTCATCCGTAACCTGATGTTTATCGTGGGCGAAATCCCGGATATTGATAGCGCCTACACCGAGTTGACCCTTTGCTACAGCTTTTCCGATGATGCCATGCTGCCAAAATAGATCAAACATCTCCGGAAATATGGTTAAAAC
>Ga0180435_10003223_pt1 | contig 16427 bp, 14 predicted proteins | sample SS_ome_3_FD_132467 | JGI IMG/M metagenome (GOLD analysis project Ga0180435, IMG submission 132467) | Hypersaline lake sediment archaeal communities from the Salton Sea, California, USA - SS_3_S_1 metaG | ecosystem: Environmental > Aquatic > Non-marine Saline and Alkaline > Hypersaline >...
CCGTTCAATTCCAAGCTGGCGCTGGAGATCCACGAGCAGCGCTCCGTGAACCCCATGGTCAATGCCGGCGCGATCGCGGCGGTCAGCCTCGTCGATGCCGAATCGGAAGAGGAACGCTGGAACCTGGTGCATGACAACATCGAGGGTTTCGCAGGCGCCAAACTGCCCGTGCTGGAAGAAGTGTACCGGTCGGAGATCGAGACGGCCTTCGGCAACCGGGGCATCGCCAACCTGCTGTACAGCTACGAGCGGCTGTACAGCGACCCCGAAGAAGCGCTGCGCGTCTACACCCGCCAGTGCTCGATCGGCATCAATACCCGGGACCTCGCCATCATGGGCGCGACCCTCGCCAACGAGGGCGTCAATCCGCTGACGGGCAGGCGCATGCTGCCGGCGGAGCACGTCCCCGAGTTGCTCGCCATCATGGCGGCCGCAGGGTTTTACGACGAGTCCGGCGAGTGGATGTACAGCGCCGGCCTGCCATCAAAGACGGGCGTCGGTGGTGGCATCGTTTCCGTGGTGCCGGGCAAATTCGCCATTGCCGCGTTCTCGCCGCGTCTCAACGAGGCGGGCAACAGCGTTCGCGCGATGCGCGCCATCCGCATGATCGCCGGCGAGCTTGGCGTCGGGCTGTACGGGCCGAACCCTGATTGAAGGCTGCAAGCGATGACCGACCGACAAAAGATTCTTTTCGTCTGCATGGGCAATATCTGCCGTTCGCCCGCCGCCGAGGGCGTGTTTCGCAAGCTCGTGGAGCAGGCCAACCGCATCAGCGAGTTCGAAATCGATTCGGCCGGCACCATCGGCTACCACGCCGGCAGCCGCGCGGACAGCCGCATGCGCGCCGCCGCCGGTGCGCGCGGTTACCAGCTCGAAAGCCTGGCGCGGCGTGTCGAGCCGGGTGATTTTGCCCGCTTTGACCTGATCGTGGCGATGGACGATGCGAACTACGAGGAACTTTTCGAAATGGACACGGGGCAGGGCGCCCGGCTGGTCCGCATGTGCGCGTACTGCACGCAGCACGACGAAACCGAGGTGCCGGACCCCTATTACGGCGGGCCGGACGGGTTTGAGCATGTGCTGAACATTCTCGAGGACGCCTGCGGCAACCTGCTGAACCGAATGTCCGAGGAAAAATGAGCGCGGATTATCCGCGGGTCCTCGACGCCCTGGGTAAAGGCCCGCCGGTCGCGGTCCGGCGTGTCGGCGGCGGCTGCATCGCCGATGCCCGAATCGCCACGTTTGAGGACGGCTCCAGCGTATTCGTCAAGACGGTCGCCGGCGTTCCGGACATGTTCGAACGCGAGGCGGAGGGCCTGGAGGCGCTCGCCGAAGCGGGTGCGCTGCGTGTTCCCGGTGTGCTGGCCGTCGACGCCAACGGCCTGGTGCTGGAATTCGTCGCCCAGGGTTCGCCGAAACCCGGATTTTTTCAATTGTTCGGGCGCCGTTTCGCACGCCTGCATCGGCATGCAGGCCCGCAGTGCGGATTCCCTCACGACAACTACATCGGCGCGACGCCGCAGGTCAACCGGCCGCTCGGCGGTGTATTCGGCGCTGGTGTGAATGACGGTAGCGACTGGCCCGGGTTTTTTATCGATCGGCGCCTGCGTTACCAGGCCCGGCTGGCTGAAAAGCGGGGGCACGGAGCGGAATTGCGCCGTCTGCTGGATCGATGCGAGGCAAGGCTTTACGAGTTGCTCGACGCCGCGATCGAACCGCCCTGCGTGCTGCACGGCGATTTGTGGAGCGGCAATTTCATGATCGATGAGACAGGCGAGCCCTGCCTGATCGATCCGGCCGTCTACTATGGCCACCGCGAGGCCGACCTCGCCATGACGAGGCTGTTCGGCGGCTTCGACGCCGCGTTTTACCGGGCCTACGACGAAGAATTTCCCCTGGTCGAAGGTCACGAAGAACGCCTTCCGGCCTACCAGCTTTACCACCTGCTGAACCACCTGAACCTGTTCGGCAGTGGCTATTACGGCCAGTGCGAGCGGATTCTGCGTCGGTATCAGTAGAAGCTTGCAAAAATGGTGAGATTCGGACACGGATGATCACCGGTCTGTTTGCTTTCCCGTGAATACCGAGTGGGCTGCCGGCCCAGTATCACTGTGCTCCAGCTTTCTCAGACTCCCGCCCGGCCCAGTGATCCGTATCGGTCCATGGCCGTCGGCCCGCCGGGCCAATCGTCCCTGTGCGGCCCGGATACTCGGCACTGAGACCTGATGTTCGCCCGCCGGGGTAATTTGAAAAGGCTGAAAGTGCTGCTGGTTCGAAGGCCGCGGTGCCGATAGCTCCTTGACGGGGGCTTTGAAACAGGATGTTTCAAGAGAAGCGGCACACGGAAGTGCTCGAGCGCCCCCGGAAAGGAGGTGTCGGTATCGAGGCCGGGTCAGCGCCGTTTGCAGACGATGACCATCCAGTCTTGCCTGAGTCCCGGGCCCGCCTTAAGCTAGCCCGCATGCCGATCAAGCCCCTCCCGGACCACCTCGTCAACCAGATTGCCGCCGGCGAAGTCGTCGAACGTCCTTCCTCTGTCGTCAAGGAACTGGTTGAAAACAGCCTCGATGCCGGCGCTCGTCATGTCAAGGTCAGCCTGGAGCGGGGCGGGCGGCAGGCCGTGCGCGTCGAGGACGACGGCGAGGGCATGGCGCGCGACGATCTCGCGCTGGCATTGCAGCGTCACGCCACCAGCAAGATCGCCAGCCTGGAAGACCTGGAAAGCGTCGCGACCATGGGTTTTCGGGGAGAAGCTCTGCCCAGTATCGCCTCGGTGTCCCGCGTCGACCTGGCTTCGCGGCACCCCGCGGAAGCGCACGGCTGGAGCGTGCGTGTCCGGCGCGGCGAGATCTCCGAGCCGGAGCCTTCGCCCGTGCAGCGCGGTACGCGGATCAGTGTCGAGGACCTGTTTTACAACACCCCGGCGCGGCGCAAGTTCCTGCGCGCCGAGCGCACCGAGTTCAACCATGCGGACCAGTTGCTGAGGCGCTTTGCGCTGGCCCGCTTCGACGTCGGCTTCGAACTCGAACACGATGGCCGCAGCATCAGCGTGCTGCCGCCGGTCAGCGACGGGAACGGCGAGACCCAGCGGTTGAAACGGGTAATGGGCCCCGAGTTCATGGAAAACACGGTGCGCATCGATTCCGAGCGCAGCGGCTTGCGCCTCAGCGGCTGGGTCGCGGAGCCGCGTTACAATCGCTCCCGCGCCGACCGCCAGTTCTTTTTCGTCAACGGCCGGGCGATCAACGACCGCGTCGTCGCGCACGCGGTGCGCTCCGCCTTCCAGGACGTGCTCTACCATGGCCGGCACCCGGCTTTTGTCCTCTACCTGGAACTGCCGCCCGAGGCCGTGGACGTGAACGTGCACCCGCAGAAGCACGAGGTCCGGTTTCGCGATTCGCGCACGGTGCACGACTTCCTGTACGGCACGCTCAATCATGCCCTGGCGCAGACCGGCAGCGGCGGCCTCAGACCCGGCGCCGGGCTGCGGGCGGCGGCATCGGGAGCGGCTGCATTTCCGCGGCAGAGCGGTATCGCCATGCCGGTCAGTGAACAGATCGGGGCTTATGCCAGGGCGCTGGGAAGCGGCCGGGGAGCCACGGTTTCCGCCGATATGCCAACGGGTGAACCGGACCGGGACGACGCCGACATTCCGCCCCTGGGTTTCGCGCTGGCGCAGCTTCACGGTATTTACATCCTCTCGCAGAACGTCGAGGGACTGGTGCTGACCGACATGCACGCAGCGCACGAACGCATCACCTACGAGCAGCTCAAATCACGCCACGAAGCGGGCGGCATACGAAGCCAGCGGCTGCTGGTGCCGGTCGATGTGGCCGTCAGCGAATCCGAGGCGGGCCTGGCCGAAGAATTTGCCGCTGAACTGGCTGACCTCGGTCTGCGCATCGATCGCAGCGGCCCCGAGAGCGTGGCCCTGCGCGCGGTGCCGGCCCTGCTGGCCCGGTGCGATGCAGCGCAGCTGCTGCGCGATTTGCTTTCCGATTTTTCCCGCATGGGACGCAGTTCCCGCGTCGAAGCCGAGAGCAACGAAATCCTGTCGACCATGGCCTGTCACGGTTCCGTGCGCGCCAACCGGCAGCTGACCCTGCCGGAAATGAACGCCTTGCTGCGCGACATGGAGCGCACGGAGCGCTCCGGCCATTGCAACCACGGCCGGCCGACCTGGATCCAGCTCGACATGGCGACACTGGACCGCCTGTTTCTGCGCGGTCGGTGAGCGCGGTGGAGCACAGACCGCGCGCCATTTTCCTGATGGGTCCGACCGCATCGGGAAAAACGGCCCTGGCGGTGGAACTGCGCCGGCGCTATGCCGTCGATATCATCAGCGTCGACTCGGCGCTGGTGTACCGCGGCATGGATATCGGCACCGCAAAACCCGATGCAGAAACCCTGAGCATCGCACCGCACGCGCTGATCGATATCCGCGAGCCGACGGAAAGCTACTCGGCGGCGGAATTCCGCGAAGACGCGCTGGCCGAGATGGAGCGCATCACCCGCGCCGGGCGCACGCCCCTGCTGGCCGGCGGTACCATGCTGTATTTCCGGGCCTTGTCGCGGGGGCTGGCCGACCTGCCTTCGGCGGATCCGGAAGTGCGGGCAGCGCTGGAAGCAGAGGCCGAACAAAAAGGCTGGGCCGCGCTGCATGAACGCCTTGCCCGGCTGGACCCGTTGGTCGCCGGGCGGATTCACCCCAACGATCCGCAGCGCATCCAGCGGGCGCTGGAGGTCATCGAGATCACCGGCCGGCCGATGAGCGAGCTTCAGGCCGAACAGGAGGCCGCGGCGCTGCATTACCGTGTGCTGCGCATCGTGGCCTGCCCACAACCCCGGTCGCTGCTGCACGAACGCATCGCGCAGCGCTTCGATGAGATGATGGCGCAAGGGTTCATGGACGAAATGCGCGGCCTGTTCGCGCGCGGCGACCTGCACACGAACCTGCCGTCAATGCGCTGTGTCGGTTACCGCCAGGCCTGGGGGTTTCTCGCCGGGGAATACGGTCGCGAGGAAATGCGTGAAAAGGCACTGGCGGCCACCCGGCAGCTGGCCAAGCGCCAGATGACATGGTTGCGGCAGGAACGAGACGCGCTGTGGTATGATCCAACCGTGGACGGCGAAGAGGCGAAAATCATCCGGAAAGTCGGTGATTTCCTTGATTAATGCCCTCCACGAACCCAGATACGAGAAACCGCACATAACATAGCCGTAGAAAACGGAAGAACAGGAGAGCGGACATGTCCAAAGGCCAGTCGCTGCAGGAACCCTTTCTGAATGCTTTGCGCCGCGAGCGCGTTCCCGTCTCGATCTACCTTGTCAACGGTATCAAGCTGCAGGGTCAGATCGAGTCTTTCGACCAGTTTGTCGTTCTGCTGAAGAATTCCGTCAGCCAGATGATCTACAAGCACGCCATTTCAACCGTCGTGCCGGCACGGAACGTGCGCATGTCCGACGAGGAAGATGGCTGAAGCCCTATCACCCCTGAGGTCGCAACCGCTTGATTGACAGAGCCGAGCGAGGCGACCTCGCGGTCGTATTACATCCTGAATTCAGGCACACCGGGCCCGACGCGCTGGACGAGTTCCAGGAGTTGGCGCGCTCGGCGGGCGCCGAGGTTGTCGGCGTGGTCGTCGCGCCGCGCGACCGGCCCGACGCCAAGTTCTATGTCGGCAGCGGCAAGATCGAAGAGCTGGGCGAAGTCATCGAAGCCACCGGCGCCAACCTGGTGCTGGTCAGCCATTCCCTTTCCGCGGTGCAGGAACGCAACATCGAAAAAGCCTGCGGCCTGCGCGTGCTGGACCGGTCCACGCTGATCCTGGATATTTTCGCGCAGCGCGCACAATCCTACGAAGGCAAGCTGCAGGTTGAACTGGCCCAGCTGCGTCACCTGTCGACCCGGCTGGTCCGCGGCTGGACGCACCTGGAACGCCAGAAGGGCGGTATCGGCCTGCGCGGCCCGGGTGAAACCCAGCTCGAGACCGACCGCCGCCTGATCGGTGTGCGCATCCGGCAGCTGAAAAACCGGCTCGACCGGGTCGACCGGCAGCGCGAGCAGAGCCGGCGTCAACGCAAGCGTTCCCGCGCGCCGCTGCTGGCCCTGGTCGGTTACACCAATGCCGGCAAGTCCACGCTGTTCAACCGGCTGACCGGCGCCCAGGTTGGCGCAGAGGACCTGCTTTTCGCCACGCTGGACCCGACCGTGCGCAAGATCCGCGATACGCACTTCGGTGACGTGCTGCTGGCCGACACGGTCGGCTTCGTGAGCGACCTGCCGCACGAGTTGATCGCCGCCTTTCGGGCCACCCTGCAGGAGGCGCGTGAAGCGGATCTGCTGGTGCACGTGATGGACATATCCGACCCGTACCGCATGGAACGTCAGCAGGATGTCGAGACCGTGCTCGAGTCCATCGGCGCCGACGCTATTCCGTCCATCCGGGTGTACAACAAGATCGACATCAACGGCGAGGATCCGGTCGTGCATCGCGACGATACGGGCCGCCCGGTCGCCGTGGCGATATCGGCAGCCACCGGCGAAGGCGTTGCAGCGCTGCGCGAGGCCATCGGAGAACGCCTGGCGAACGAGCGTATCGAGCGCTGGATCGAACTGGAAGGACGTGACGGGCGGCTGCGCGCACAGTTGTTTGAACTGGGTGTGGTCAGCGAGGAGCGAATCACGGAAAATGGTCACTGGATGCTGCATGTCGACGTGCCGCGTGAAACCGCGGAACGGCTGGCGAGACAGCCCGGGAAAGAGGGCGAGGTCGCCCGCAATCAGTTGCTGGTTTAGCCGTCCGACTTGAAACCCGCCGCTGACAACCCAAGCTAGCCAGATGTTAACCCAGGTCGGCGCAGAGGCGTCGGCCCGACCCAGACAGGAGAAGCAAATGCCCTGGAAAGAGCCTGGCAAGGGCGACAAGGATCCCTGGAATTCGGGTGATCAGCCACCCGATCTCGACGAGGTCTTTCGCAATTTCAATCAGAAACTGAAAAATCTGTTCGGTGGCGGCCGCGGCCGCTCTTCCGGCAGCGGCAGCGGCGGGTTGTTCAGTATTGTCCTGGTCGCTGCAGTGCTCTGGGTCGCGTATGACTCGGTGCACATCGTGGACGAAGCGGAGCAGGGCGTGGTCCTGCGTTTCGGCGCATACACCCGCAGCCAGCCGCCGGGCATCAATTTCACGCTGCCCCGGCCGTTCGAGACCATGTACAAGGTCAACGTGCGCAACGTGCGCTCGCTGGAAGACCGCGGCAACATGCTCACCGAGGACGAGAACCTGGTCGAGTTCCTGTACAAGGTGCAGTTCCAGATATCGGAGGCGCAGAACTTCCTGTTCCGTGTCCGGGACCCCGAGACCACGGTAAAACAGGCCGCCGAGAGCGCCCTGCGTGAATCGGTCGGCACCAACCGCCTGGATGCGATCCTCGAAGGTACCCAGCGCGAGGCCATCCGTATCGAGACCCAGCGCGTGCTGCAGGAAACGCTCGACCGCTACGATGCCGGCATAAGGATCACGCAGTTCAACCTCGAGGACGTCAACGTACCCAACGCGGTACGCGAAGCTTACTCCGACGTCATCCGCGCCCGCGAGGACAAGGAGCGCTTCATCGAGGAAGCCCGCGTGCACGCCAACAGCGTGGTGCCGGAAGCACGCGGACAGGCGGCCCGTATCGTGCAGGAGGCGGAAGGTTACCGGCAGTCGGTTATCGCGCTGTCCCAGGGTGAGGCGGAACGCTTCAACCAGCTATACAAGGAATACCTGAAAGCCCCGGAAATCACGCGTAAGCGTCTTTACCTGCAAACCATGGAAAGCGTTTTCGGGCGCAACAAGAAGGTGCTGATTGACGCGAACCAGTCCGGCAACGTGCTGTACCTGCCGCTGGACCAGATCACGGGCAAGCCGTCCTCGCAGAGCGGCGTGATCCCGCCGCTGATAGGTACCGACAGCGCCGCCGGAGGCGACCCGTCCAATGCAAGCCGTGCGGCACGAAGGGAGGGCAGGCAATGATTCGCAACATCGTTTTGATATTGGCCGTGATTCTCGCAATCACCGGTATTTCCGCGGCATTCATCGTTTCGGAGACCGAGTACGCCATCAAGTTTCAGCTCGGCCGCATCATCAAGGCCGATTACGAGCCCGGGCTGCATTTCAAGGTGCCGTTCATCAATAACGTGCGCAAGTTCGACCGCCGCTTGCTGACGCTGGACACGGAGGCTGAAAAGATGATCACCTCCGAGCAGAAGTTCGTCCAGGTCGACTCCTTCGTCAAGTGGCGCATCGTGGACGTCGCGCGCTTCTACACCGCCTTCCAGGGCGATGAGCGCCAGGCACTGCTGCGGCTCGACAGTATCGTGAAAGACCGTATCCGCAACCAGATCGCCGCGCGCAGGCTCGTCGAAGTCATTTCCGAGCAGCGCGTAACGACGATGCTGGATATCGCTCGCGAGGCCAACGTCGCTACCGAGGACCTCGGTATCGAGATCGTCGACGTGCGCATCAAGGCCATCGAGCTGCCGGACGACGTTCGCGACTCGGTCTACCGGCGCATGGCGGCTGACCGCCAGAAGGAAGCCAACAAGTACCGGTTCGAGGGCCGCGAAGAGGCCGAGCGCATCCGCGCCGACGCGGATCGCGAGGCGCGGGTCATCCTGGCCGAGGCGGAGCGCGAGGGCCAGACCACGCGCGGCGCCGGTGACGCCCGCTCGACCGAAATCTACGCGGCGGCCTACGGGCAGGACGAGGAATTTTTCGCGTTCTACCGCAGCCTGCAGGCCTACGGCACGGCATTCGGCGAGGGCAGCGACGTGATGGTGCTGGACCCGTCATCGAAGTTTTTCGATTATTTCGGATCGGATGAGGCCAGGGACTGAGGACAGGCCGATATGGCGCAGGATCTGTTGACGGCCTTTGCGCTGGTGCTGATCATCGAGGGTATTCTTCCGGTGGTGACACCGCGCGGCTGGCAAAGCGCCATTCAGCAGCTGTCCCGGCAGAAACCCGGCGTGATCCGTGTCGGCGGGCTCATCAGCATGCTGGCCGGAGCGGTGCTGCTGCAATTTCTACATTGAATCACGGAAGGCAGGCATGAACCGAAACATCGTGGTGCTCGGAACGCAATGGGGCGACGAGGGCAAAGGCAAGATCGTCGACCTGCTGTGCCGCGACGCGGACGCCGTGGTGCGCTTTCAGGGTGGGCATAACGCCGGCCATACACTGGTCATAGACGGCGAAAAAACGGTTCTGCACCTCGTGCCCTCGGGCATCCTGCAGCCCGGCGTGGAGTGTCTGATCGGCAACGGCCTGGTGCTTTCCCTGCAGGCGCTGCGAACCGAGATCGAGGCGCTCGAAGCCCGCGGCATCGATGTGCGTTCGCGGCTGGGCATTTCACCGGCCTGCGCCATCATCATGCCCTGGCACCAGCAAATCGACCTGGCGCGTGAGCAGGCGCTGGGCAAGCGCGCGATCGGCACGACCGGGCGGGGTATCGGTCCGGCCTACGAGGACAAGGTCGCGCGCCGCGGCCTGCGCACCTCGGACCTGCTGAACGCGGAGTCGCTGCCGGGCAAGATCGAACAGATACTCGATTACCACAATTTCGTTCTGACGCAGCGCTTCGGCCAGGAAGCCGTTTCCGTGACGGCCATGGTCGATGAAGCGCTGGGGCTCGGGGCCTACTTCGCCGACATGGTGCGTGATGTCAGCGGCCGCCTGTACGCGCTACGCGCCGCCGGCAAGCGCGTGATGTTCGAGGGCGCTCAGGGCAGCCTGCTGGACATCGATCACGGCACCTATCCATTCGTCACCTCGTCCAATACCACGATCGGCGGCGTCTGCACCGGAGCCGGCATCGGCCCCGACGCCATCGACTACGTGCTGGGCATCACCAAGGCCTACGTGACCCGTGTCGGCGGCGGACCGTTTCCGACCGAACTGTTCGACGAGAACGGTGCACGGCTCGCCGAGCGTGGTGCGGAGTTCGGCGCGACCACTGGCCGCCCGCGTCGCTGCGGCTGGCTGGATGCCGTGGCGCTGCGCCGCATGGTCAGACTGAACGGGGTCAGCGGCTTTTGCGTAACCAAGCTCGACGTCATGGACGGCTTCGAGGAAATCCGGATCTGCACCCACTATCGCCTTGGCGGGGAAGTGCTCGATGCGCCGCCGCTGGATGCAGATGCCTGGGCCGAACTCGAGCCGGTATACGAGACCTTCCCGGGTTGGCAGGAGTCCACGCGCGGCGTGACCCGCATGGAAGACCTGCCGCCGAACGCGCGCTCCTACCTTGATGCGATGGAAAGCCATTGCGGGGCAGCGGTGCACATCGTTTCCACCGGCCCCGACCGCGCCGAGAATATCGTCGTCCGGTATCCCTTCGATTTCTGATAGCGCGCCCCGCCGTGGCCGGGCGTGCCCTGTTCCTGTGCAGCCGTTCCGCTAAATGACCCAGGTCATATTAGTAGAAGCTTAACAAAGCCTTTATATTAGAAGGTGCTAAAATGAGAGCCCGTTAAAAACCGGTCTCTCGGAAAGCACATGCAAAAGCGTCAAAATGGCTGGATCGCCGGCCTGGTCTTCATCATCGCACTGGTCTCGGTGCCCGTCTGGTACTTCACAAAAGCCGATGATGCCGTACGCGGGCAGATTCCGGACAGCGCCTGGGACGGCGTGCCGCGCCGCGCGGCCCCCGTCGATCATTCGGCCCTGATGGAAGGCCCGTTCGAGACCGGGAAAGACGTCACCGTGGCTTGTCTCGAGTGCCACGAGGATGCCGCCCGGCAGGTGATGCATACACCGCACTGGACCTGGGAATCCGCGCCGGTCGAACTCGAAGGGCGCGATGAGCCGGTCGTGATCGGCAAAAAGAACGCCATCAACAATTTCTGTATCGGCATCCAGGGGAACTGGGATAGCTGCACCGCCTGCCATGCCGGCTACGGCTGGACCGACGAGACCTTTGACTTCGGCGATGAAGCCAATGTCGACTGCCTGGTCTGCCACGACAACAGCGGCGGTTACATCAAGAGCAAGGCCGGGCTTCCGGCCGCGGGCGTTGACCTGCTGGCGGCGGCAAAAAGTGTTGCCCTGCCGACGCGCGAAAACTGCGGCAGCTGCCATTTCCGCGGCGGCGGCGGCGATGCGGTCAAGCACGGGGACCTCGACGAAAGCCTGTACTACCCGGAAGAGCACGTCGACGTGCACATGGGGCGCTACGATTTCCAGTGTATCGATTGCCACAAGACCGAGGATCACCTGATCAGCGGGCGTTCGATTTCGGTCAGCGTCGACAACGAGAACCAGATCGCCTGCACGGACTGCCACAGTGAACGCCTGCACGCGGACCAGCGCATCAATGCGCACACCGAGAGTGTCGCCTGCCAGACCTGTCACATTCCGGAAGTAGCGGTGCACCAGGCGACCAAGACGCACTGGGACTGGTCGACCGCCGGCGACGACGAACGCGAGGAAGCGACGCACGAATACCTCAAGATCAAGGGCAGTTTCGTTTACGAGAAGAATCTCAAACCGGAATTCGTCTGGTACAACGGTCACGCGGACCGCTACCTGCTCGGAGACCCCGTCGCCGAGGAAGGCATGACGGCGCTCAATCCGCCCAAGGGTGATATCCGTGACCCCGAGGCAAAAATTTGGCCGTTCAAGGTGCACCGCGCGATGCAGCCCTACGACACGGAAAACCGCTACCTGATGCAGCCGGTCACGGCGGGCGAGGGCGGTTTCTGGCGCGAGTTCAACTGGGACCAGGCGATTCAGCTCGGCTCCGAGGTCACCGGGATGGACTACAGCGGCGAGTTCGGCTTTGCCGCTACCTCGATGTACTGGCCGCAGACCCACATGGTCGCGCCAAAGGAGCAGGCGCTCCAGTGCAAGGCCTGTCACTGTGAGCGCGGCTGTATCGACTGGGAGGCGATCGGTTACCCCGGTGACCCGCTGAAGTGGGGAAGCCGCAACCGCATCCACCGGGAAGACCTGGCCGGGGCGGGAGAACAACGATGAAAAAACTGCTGTACCTGTTCCTGGCGCTCTTCGCCGTGCACACCGCGAACGCCGAACTGAACGAGTTTCACCCGGAATTCCCTCTGCTCGACGTCGATGGCGGCCTCGTGATGGAGAGCGGGCTGCCGATGTCGACCCTACAGACCTGCGGCGAATGCCACGACACCGGTTTCATCGTTTCCACCAGCGACCACCTGGCCGCAGGCGTCTTTGAAGAAGGTGAAATTCCGTGCCTCGAGTGCCATGGATCGTTCCAGGAGCCCGCTGACTGGAGTGCGCTTCCGTTCAACGCGGACGGCAGCCTGTCGGTCGAGGTCATGGAAGTGCACAAACCGCTCGACCGCAACTGCGCCAGCTGCCACCAGGTCGTCAACAACCAACTGGACATACCGCTGACCGTGGCGCCGCAGCCGTCGGAAATCACGATGACGGACCGGACGGGCCAGATTTTCGCGGCCCAGAAGGTCGTCAACAGCGGGCTCAACATCGAGGGCAAGAACGAACTGGCGCGGCCGTTCGACGTTCATGCCGACCGCGTGGTCCACTGCGTGAACTGTCATTATTCGTTGAATAACCCGGTGTACTATCGCCAGCGCGAGGAGAGCCGGCCCGACCACATGACTTTCGATCCGCGTCGCCTGACCAGCGCAGAATACCTGCAGCGGCCGTTCCACCAGCTTGCCAAGGGAAGTTCCCGGGACGGGCTCGGCGCCTTTGAAACCGAGAACAGCATGCGCCGCTGCGAGACCTGCCACGACGCCGAGGTCGTTCACCGGTGGCTGCCCTACAGGCAGCGGCATTTCGCATCGCTGGCCTGTGAATCCTGCCACGTGCCCGAAGTATTCGGACCGACACTGAAAACGCTCGACTGGACCCTCGTCGACAGCGCGGGCAACCCCAGGCGCGAATACCGCAACGTCGACGGCGATCCCTTTGCTGCGGATGGCCTGATCAGCGGCTTCCGGCCGGTCATCATGGCGCGAGAGAACGTCGGCGGCGAGCGCAAGCTGGCGCCTTTCAACCTCGTGACCAGCTGGTACTGGACCGCGAGCGAGAGCAACGAGCGCATTGCGCCGGAGCGGCTTGTCGAGGTGTTTCACAGCGATGGCCGATGGCACGCCGATCTCGAGCCCGGCGACCACCACGAAGCGGCGAAAGCCCGGCTCGAAGCCGCCGGTTTCGATAACGTGCAGCTGGCCTCGGAGATCGTTCCGTACCCCGTCAACCACGGTGTGGTCAACGGTGTCTGGGCGACCCGGGATTGCCGCAGTTGTCACGGCGCGGACTCCATCCTCGGCGCATCGGTCCAACTGGCCAGCAGCCTGCCGGGCGGATTGCTGCCGGCGTTCGGCGATGACGCCGGCGTGACCGGCCGGGGTTCGGTCCGGGCGCTGACCGGCGGCGGCGCGGTGTTTACACCGTCGACAACCGCCGAGGGCTACTACGTGCTCGGACTCGACAATGTGCCCCTGGTCGACCTGGCCGGCCTCGTGATGTTCTTCGGAATTCTCGGCGGCGTATCCATTCACGGGTTCCTGCGCTTCATCGCCCATCGCCGCTGGGGCGTACCCGAGCGGCCGACCAAGCGTGTCAAGCTGTATGACGCCTACGACCGCATCTGGCACTGGCTGCAGGCCGGTGTGATCCTGTTGCTGCTGCTGACCGGCCTGATCATCCACAAACCGCATATTTTCGGCATCTTCAGCTTCCGTTACGTCGTCGAGGTGCACAACGTGCTTGGCTTCATCCTGCTGATCAACGCCGCCCTGGCGCTGTTCTACACGCTGGCCAGCGGCACCATCAAGCGCTTCTTCCCGAACCCGGACGGCCTGTTCATTCGGACCTTCGAGCAGGCCATGTTCTACACCCGCGGCATTTTCGCCGGCGAGGCCCACCCGCTGGAGAAGACGCCGCAGAACCGGCTCAATCCGCTGCAGCAGGTGACCTACCTGGCGATCATCAACATTCTGCTGCCGGCGCAGGTGGTCACGGGCTTCCTCATCTGGGGATCGCAGTACTGGCCGACGCTGACCGGCATGCTGGGCGGGCTGCCGGTGCTGGGCCCGGTGCATACTTTCCTTGCCTGGGCCTTCGCGGCGTTTATCGTGATGCACGTGTACCTGACCACCACCGGTGAAACGCCGCTGTCGGGTATCAAGGCGATGGTTACCGGCTGGGAGGATGTGGAAGTGCACGACGAAGTAACCCATTCCAACGTGAAGGAGGCGACCCATGGCTGAACGAGCCAGGCCTTATATGAACCCCTACGTGGCCGGGACGATTCTCGGTATCGTCCTGTTCCTGGCATTTTTCATTACCGGAACCGGGCTGGGCGCATCGGGCGGACTGAACCGCGCGCTCGTCTACGCGCAAAACATCATCAGCCCGGAACACATCGACCAGGTCCCTTACCTGCTGAAAATGGCCGGCGGCAGCACGAACCCGCTGGACAACTGGATCGTCTACCTGACCGCGGGCACGCTGCTGGGCGGTTTTCTCTCCGGGCTTTACGGCAGGCGGGTCAAGGTCGAAACCAACAAGGGACCGGGCATCGGCAACGGAACGCGCTGGGTTCTGGCATTTATCGGCGGCGGCCTGATGGGTTACGGCGCCCGGCTGGCGCGCGGTTGCACATCCGGCCAGGCGCTGTCCGGCGGCGCGGTTTTGTCGGTGGGCAGTTGGGCCTTCATGTTCGCGGTGTTCGCTGGTGCTTACGCACTGGCGTATTTCCTGCGCAAGGTCTGGAACTAGGAGCATGCGGCCATGACAATATTTCCTCTTCCATTGACAGAATTGCTCGGCCAGCAGGGTTCTTACTTTGTTTACCTGCTGATCGGCATGGCGTTTGGCGCCACGCTGGAGACTGCGGGTTTCGGTAATTCGAAGAAGCTGGCGGCGCAGTTCTATTTCAAGGATCTGACCGTATTCAAGGTCATGTTCACCGCGATCATCGTGGCCATGACGTTGATCTTTCTTTCCTCTGCGTTCGGCCTGCTCGACTACAACCTCGTCTGGGTGCCGCCGACCTACCTGTGGCCGGGCATCGTCGGCGGCCTGATCATGGGCGTGGGTTTCATCGTGGGCGGATTCTGCCCGGGCACCTCGTTGGTGGGCGCGGTCACCGGCAAGATCGACGCGGTGTTTTTCGTGCTCGGCGTGCTGTTCGGAATCTTCCTGTTCGGCGAAACGGTGAGCAGTTTCGCCGTCTTTTTCGAGAGTTCCTTCATGGGCCGCTTCACGCTGCCGGAACTGTTCGGCGTGGACTACGGCGTGGTGGTTCTCGGCGTGCTGGCGATGGCGCTGTTCTGCTTCTGGGGCGCTGAGAAAATCGAGGCGGCGATCGGCGGTGAAAGCGCGCAGAAAGCGCCCCGCCTTGCCGTTCCTGGTGCGGCTTTCCTCGTGGCGCTGGGCGTGGTCACCCTGCTGGCAGGGCAGCCGACCAACGCCGATCGCTGGAACATGATCGAGGCCGAGCAGAGCGTTCTCCTGGAGCAGCGCGCGGTGCAGATCGAGCCGGCTGAATTGCTGGGGCTGGTGCACGATACGCTGATCAGGGCCGTGATGATCGACGTGCGGGACGAGCGTCATTACAACCTGTTCCATATCCACGATGCACGCCTGGTGCCCATGGAACGGCTGGTCGAGACGGCCGAGCAACTCATGCAGGAGCCGCCCAATACCGTGTTCGTGGTGATGAGCAACGACGAGGCGCGGGCGACCGAGGCGTGGAAGGTTCTGAAGGCCGAGAGCCTGCCCAACGTTTATATCCTGGAAGGGGGCGTCAACAACTGGATACGGACTTACGGCGAAGAGACATTCCTGCGCGACCGTTACGTGATGAACCGCGCCGACGACACGCCGGCCTACCGCTTCGAACTGGCGATCGGTTCACGGCACCCGGCCGCCGAGCCGGGCTCGCACGACGAGGACGAGTTCGAGCCCAAGGTGAAGCTGGAGCAGAAACGCGCGCCGACCAGCGGTGGCTGTGGCTGAACGGACGTCATCCCGGAAATCACGGAGTGATTATCCGGGATCTCCCATACCCCGGTCCCGGGCGGTGCCTGTTTGGTGCGTGCTCATACGCCGCCGTAAAGGGATGTGCTAACGCGAAAACCAGTGGGTTGGAGTCGGGGAAGCACAGACGCTCGCGACTGAATCCTCTTTACAAGGGTTTATGACGACAGGATGTCGTCATCAAAGCGCCACAGGACGTGCTTGAGCGTCCCTTGGAAAGAGCGATCAGAAGCGAGCGGAAACGGAATTATTCCTCCAGCACCGCCTTCAGCGCCTCAACGAAATAATCGATGTTGCCGTCGTTGAATGAAGCGATGTTCACGCGCGCCGAGTTCACCGTGTAGATCGAGAACTCGTCGCGAAGCCGCTGCACCTGCTCGACGCTCAGCCCCATGA
>Ga0180435_10003224_pt1 | contig 16424 bp, 12 predicted proteins | sample SS_ome_3_FD_132467 | JGI IMG/M metagenome (GOLD analysis project Ga0180435, IMG submission 132467) | Hypersaline lake sediment archaeal communities from the Salton Sea, California, USA - SS_3_S_1 metaG | ecosystem: Environmental > Aquatic > Non-marine Saline and Alkaline > Hypersaline >...
CTTACATTTCAAAATTATCTCAGATGATAAACACTCATGAAGTTTTGTAGAATCACTTATATGTTTATTGTCAAATTCGTTTTTCCAATCAATAAGAGGCTTATCTTTTTTTAAAGCGTCTATCTTTTTATGATCAATTCTGGAACTATAAGATTCAGTTAGCACTTTTTCGCCAACATGTGATAGAGGCACATGCCCAATATCGTGTAAAAGTGCTGCATACTTAAGTGCGGTCCATTCATCTTCGGCAATTTTTTCCATGTACCCAGTTTGATCATTTTTACGTATATGCTCGATCATCTTTGATACTATATGGAATACCCCCACCGAATGTGAAAATCTGGAATGCTGGGCACTGGGAAATATCGTGTGCAATGGACCTAATTGTTTAATCCACTGTAATCGCTGAAATATGGGCGAATTGACTAATTTGAATTCGACACCATCTAGCTCGATATATCCATATACTGCGTCAAATATTCTATTCACTAAATAATATCCCCTATTAACCTTGTAATTATTATTTTCAACACAAGTTGATTTTACTATATAAAATCCATAATTATTTTCCAACCGTCCCCGAATAATATTTTGGACGATCCCGCATCTTTTTGAATTATAACCATCTTTCCCCCACCCTGCAACCATTTTACCCAAAAGAAAAATCTCGACGACCCGCTCACCTTCTCACCTTTCCTACTCTCCGCCCCTTTCCAACCTCATTCCCATCCGCCCTGCCGAAAATCGTCAACTTTTCTGTCTCCCCGTGCCTCCCATTTGCCCTGCGGGATGAAACACAGCTTGCTGTCTCCCTACGCCCTCCATCCACTCCGCAAAATAATCGACACCTCACGGCCTCCTTGTGCTTCACTTCTGCCCTGCTGGAAAAATGACAGCTTGCTGTCCTTCGTGGTTAAATATATTCTATAGGTTTTTCCTTGTGTTCCCCATTGGCCCTGCGGGAAGAAAGACACATTGTGTCCCCGCGCAATTTCGCCGAACTGCGACCTATCTTAACACCCAAAATCGACAAAAAATGAAAAAAAACGTTAAATAGTTATTTTTTATGGGAAAAAAGCGAAAATTTCTGGTCAAAAATATCCCACCAAAAACAACTCCGCCATTTTCGCGCGATTTTCCCTTTACCCATCTTACCCAACCGTTAAATCCCAACCCCCTCCCCGCCAACAAAATTAATCAACTTACGAACGTTAATTTCCCCAGGCTTCAGATTCCGTTTCCCCCTGCCTTTTCAATTATAATCTTGACATTTCCCCCCTGGCCCCCTAGAGTATCGCATAAGCTTATTATACCCCTTTGCAAATCCTTTTCATGTTATAATACATTTATGTAAAAGGGTTTACAGACATAACCCAGGAGCTTAAAAATGGAGAAAACTCAAAAAACTACCATTCTCTTTCTCTCTTTCATCGTTGCCGTCCTGCTGCTCGCCGCCTCCGCCGCTCGCGCCAACATCACTATTGCCATCCCCGACAACCTCGACGGCTGGTCTTACCCCAGCGACCTGCACCCGGAATACATCTTCGCCCAAAACGGCCATGCCGTCCTCCGCGAAGATGAGTATTTGGGTCCTCGCGACCTCCAGCTTACCAGCGATCCATTTCTCCTAAGTGCTGGTACACACATGTTTTCCTTCGACCTGACCATCAGCAGCGGCTTTGGTGGAGAGACCGATATTTTCAATGTCAATCTGATCGATTGCGACACCGGCACCGCCCTCACCCCCGTATCTTCTTCTTTCACCCTGCCCTGGAACAACCACGGCCTAACCGATCCCATCGTTATCCAGGAAACCGTCGATATCAACTATCTCATTCAAACCGACCCCGGCGAAACTCATCGCAACGTTTGTCTGGATTTTATCCTAAATGCCGACGGGAACGCTGCTTACACTTCGGTTGTCCTGACCGGCCTTACCTTTACCGAAACATCCTCCACTCCAAAAATCCCCGCCCCGGCAGCTCTGCTCATGGCCTGTCTCGGCTCCGGCCTGCTGATTACCTACCACCGCAGCCGCAGAATACTCTTCACCTGAAAGCGTCCCCATTTAAAAGTGTTCCCATCAGCCTCGTTGGCACCACTGTCATTAACGCCACCCTGAAAGTGTCCCCATTTAAAAGTGTTCCCATCAGCCTCGTTGGCACCACCGTCATTTATGCTACCATGATAGTGTCCCCATTTAAAAGCTGTCCCATTGGTTGTCATTGGCCCCGGCCGGTCCGCCGGTTCCGATGTAAATGTTTTCTGGATAGCTATACACATAATTCAAGATCGGGAAAATTCAATCGCGACGAGTATATAACGCGCAAACAGGAATGCACAATCGCGATGCTTATAGTATTGATGTTATCCTGTTTTCACGGAGTCGGACTTCTCCAACAGGATTCTACGTTCCCACTTTTTTTCCATCCAGATATACGCGGTCGGGATAATGAACAGCGTCACGACGGTTGACGTAGCGAGGCCAAAGACAACCACGAGCGCCAAAGGGCGTTGTATCTCCGAGCCGGTACCCGTGGCGATAATCAGCGGGAGCAGTCCCAGGGCCGTCGTAACGGTTGTCATGAGCACCGGTCTGAATTTCGATCGGCAACCGGAAATGACGGCGTCGCGTAGTTCGACTCCCTGCAACCGCAGCCGTTCAAACCTCGAGACCAGGACGACGCCATCGGTTAAGACGATTCCGAAAAGCGCAATAAATCCGATAGACGAGGGAATGCTGACATTTTCCCCGAATGCCACCAAAGCCAGGACACCACCGACCAGCGCCAACGGTACGTTAAGCATGATCAGAAACGCGAGCCGTAGAGACGCGAACAGGCCGTACAGCATACTCAGGACCAGCACCAACGTGACCGGAATCACGATGGCGAGTCTGCGATTCGCCGCTTCCTGCAATTCGAACTGTCCGCCCCAGGACAATCTGTACCCGGGCGGTAACGAAACGTCATTAGCGACCGCGGCCTGGGCATCTTTCACAAACGTTCCGACATCTCGTCCGCGCACGTTACACTGGACGGCTATGTAACGCTGGGTGTTTTCCCTGCTGATCTGTCGCAAGCCCGTAACGGTTTTAATTTTCGCCAGGCTATCGAGAGGCACATGCGAGCCCAGCGGGGTGGATATCAACAGGCTGCCAATTTCCTCGCGGTCCTGCTGGTACCTTTTGTCAAGCCGCACGAGGATTCTCGATGCCATTTCACCCTCGAAGACATCGCCGACAACCTCTCCGGTGATAGTCTGGCGAACGACCTGCTGGACCTCGTTTTTGTTCAGGCCGTAGCGAGCGAGACGGGCCGGATCGAGAATAATCTGCAACTGTGTCTGGCCGGAAGTTTGTTCGACACGAAGGTCGGCGGCTCCGTCTATGCCCGCCAGTACATGCTCGATCTGTCCGGCAATTGCCGCGAGCCTTTCCATATCGTCGCCAAAGACCTTTAGAACGACCTCCGCTCCCGAGCCTGCTATCAGTCCATCCACTTCGTGAGCGATCGGCTGAGAGAATCCGATGGCTACGCCGAGCAAGCCCTGTATCCGGTTGTTGATTTTCGCAATGATTTCCTCCTGAGTTCGGGCCTCTTTCCACTCGGATCGGGGCTGCAAAGTGATTACAATACAGCCGTAATTCGTATGGTGCATATGCGGACCCACTTGACCGTATCCGATATCAGCGATGACATTTTTCACTTCCGGCACTTTAAGGGCTTGGGCGGATATGTCGGAACAGACGTTTTTGATTTCGTCCAGAGACACATTCGGATTCATGTAGGCAAAACATTGGATCGTGCCCTCCTGCAATGTCGGTACGAACTCCCGGCCGAGTCGACTAAAGCCAATAATTCCGCCGGCGACCAGAAGCAGAGGAAACACTATCAGCACCAGGGGACGTCTGAGAGTACGTATGACCAGAGCCTCGTAGAGATTCAGCAAGACGGTTAACACTTTTGCCTGAGCACGTCCTGCGTGTTTGTGCTCGGCCCGGTGCAGGATTCGATAAAAAATCGGAGCAATCAAGAGGGCGTAGAACAGGGATCCGCCCATAGTGGCCACGACAGCGAAGGCCAGGGGCCGGAACATTTTTCCCTCTATCTCCCCCAAAGTAAAGATGGGCATAAAGACAATGACAATGACCGCGACCGCAAAAACAATAGGTCGCCCGACTTCCTGGGCGGCCATGAGGATGATTTTCCTGTCCGAAACCCGGCCATCGGAATCCCCGATGGCCGTCTGGATCTTCTCGACCATGATGATTGTCGCGTCAATGATCATGCCGAGAGCGATGGCCATACCACCTAAGGAGATCAGGTCGCCCGGAAAGCCGCTCCGCTCCATGAAAATGAACCCGAACAGCATCGCAAACGGCAGCGAACAAACCATAATCAAGGCATTGCGTAAATTCCCCAAAGACAGAAAAGCCACGACAGACACAAGTATCAACCCGAGAATCAGCGCGTTGCGTACCGTGACAATGCTGTTGGTAACCAAATCAGCCTGGTCGTAATACGATACAATTTTCACACCATCGGGCAAGGTGGCATTGATCTCATCGATTCGGGAGCGGAGTCTTCGGATTACCTCGAAGGAGTTTGCGCGATGGAGTTTGTAGATGCCCCCAAGGACCACTTCGCGTTCTCCGTTGAGAATTGCCACTCCCCGGCGTAATGCTCTTCCCAGAGTAACAGTTCCCAGGTCTTTTACCAGAATCGGCTTTCCATCAACGCTCCTGACGACCGTATTGGCGATTTCCTCGATCGTCGCAACTCGCCCAAGAGTCCTTACGATAAGCTCTTCACTGCCCCGGGTGATGATTCCGGCACCGACGTTGGCATTGCTCAGCTCGATCGCCTGGCTGACATCATTGATCATCAGGCCGTGGGAGAGCAGTTTCTCAGGGGACAGTTCCACCTCGTACTGACGGATAAACCCACCTTGACTGATCACCTTGGCTACGCCCGGGACGGTCTCAATGGCCCGTTTGACAATCCATTCATGGAGGGTTCGCAGTTCGGTAATGTCACGATTCTCGGCCTGGAGGTAGTAAGCGAGGATTTTACCCATACCGCTGGCCACCGGTCCCATCTCAAGCCCGTGGGGCATGTTCACACTTTCCGGGATTCCTTCCTTTGCCATTTTCAGTCGTTCCAGGACCAACTGTCTGGCCCGGTAGATATCAACGCTGTCTTCGAAATAGATGTTAACGGTCGATAGGCCCAGAGAGGACAGTGAGCGAATCTTCCGGGCGCCAGGAATGCTCCGCAGGGCGGTTTCCGTGGGCCGGGTGACAAGTTGTTCTACTTCCTCCGGAGCCATGCCGTCAACCTCGGCGAAGACCTGAACCAGATTCGGACTGATGTCCGGAAAGGCGTCGATGGAGAGTCTGGACAAAGAGAAAACACCCAACGCACAAACCGCGACGGTTGTCATGAAAGCAAGGAGCTTATGCTTCAAACCAATGTGAATAATATTTTCGATCATAATACACCCTCGGGGTATGAGAATTCCTGGCAGGGCCAGATTTGATTGTTTTTCTGGTAATTAACACAAAATAAGAAAACTGGAATACTCAATCTCCTGTAAAACTCAATCGGAAGCAGTATATTTATAAGATCCTTAAATTACCAGCTTACGCTGGACCGCCTTCTGCCAGAGGCGAGTTGAAAAGTTTATTTATTTCCTTAATATTACCTGAAATTGCAAATTCCTATACGATTAAATTACCAGCTTACGCTGGACCTCTTTCTGCCAGAGGCGAGTTGAAAAGTTTATTTATTTCCTTAATATTACCTGAAATTACAAATTCCTATACGATTGAATTAGTGTGAGTGACCGTGGCCATCGGAGTGGCCGCCGGCAGATTTGGCAAATTCGGCCTTTAGATGAAAAGCATTCTCGGACGCATAAGCTTCTCCCGGGTGTAATCCCCGAAGGATTTCGATTTGCATTCCATCAGTAAAGCCGGTCTTTACGGCACGGAGTTCAAAGTTGTCCCTGCCCCATACAAACACACAGGAGCGATCGTCCACCAACTGCACACTGGTCTTTGGAATAACTACCGTTTCTTCTTTCGAAGGTACGAGAATACCGGCATCGACAAAGGTGCCCGGTCTGAATCGGCCGTTCGGATTAGGCAGCGAGGCGCGTGCCAATGCCGTACGCGTCTCCTGGTCAACGAGAGGGGAGATGAAATCTATTATCGTTTCAGACTTAACCCCATCCGGCAAACGGATCGTTACGGGAAGTCCTTCCCGCACTGAAGAAATGGTATCCTGGCTGATCGCCAGGTCCACCCAGACACGGGAAAGATCAGCAATAGTGAAAACTTCGGCGGCCTCGTCAATCGACTCGCCCATGACAATGTGCTTTCCGATCACCGTCCCATCAAAGGGGGCACGCAGCGGATACCAGGCAAAGCGATCGTCTTTGCCGAGAGTGTCAGCCACAGAAGGCAGTTTGCCCTCAGAACAATTCGGATCGTCACACAGGCATGGTTCCAAGCCCGCCACCCTGGGAACAAGCGTGCGTAAATTGGCTACGACATTATCTTCGGTACCCTTCAATCGCAGTCGTTTTTCGGACGCGATGGCATTAAAGACGGCCACTTGGCGTTCCTGGGCGGCTTCGGTGTAAGCAATCAGAGTATCGAATCGTGCCGTATCCATGGCGGCGTGGAACCGGGCCCGGGACTGTTTCCAGGCCGTTTCGGCATCGAGATATTCTCGGCCGCTACTGAATTTTTTAGCGTGCAGGCTCGCCTCTCGCTCGTGGGCAGCCCGGGCGGTGAGATACGCGGTATAGGCCGTAAGTAACTGTCCCCGATATTTGCCCATCTCCAGACCGTCCAGCTTGTGGATTTCACTTTCCGGCGCCTCCCGCCGCAACAGAGCCGTAAGTTTTGCGACGTTTTCAAAGATCGCCTGGGCCCGAGGTAACTTGATTTCACAGCACCCCACTTCAGCTTCCTTGGCATAAAAGTCCAGTTTGGCTTCAGCCAGTTCATCGCTTTCGATCCAGGCGAGTGTCTCGTCGGCCCGAACACGGTCACCAAGGGTTTTCCGGACGCCGCGTACGATACCAGCTGCACGAGGCACCACATGCGCCACACGGTCAGAATTGACCTTGATTTCCCCGGGAGCACGGATCTCATTACGAACAGCACCTAGAGCAGCGCGGGATATTCTGATACCGAGGCGGGCAATCTGTTCCCGGGTTACAGAGAGTTTCTTAACGGTTTCGGCATGGTCATGCCCTTTGTGGACGGCATGCTCGTGATCGGCATGCTCGTGGTCGGCATGCTCGTGGTCGGCGTGCTCGTGGTGGTCGAGGCCTTCGTGTTCTTTGTGGTCGGCGTGCCCGTGGTGTCCATCACGCGAAGAGCATGCTGGGCACGAACAATGCTCATGTTCACTATGCTCCGACGATGTATGATCATCGCCATCGTGCGACAAGTCAGGCCCTTTCGCAACTACCACGGCCAAAAATAATCCTACCAGGAAAACACCTGCTACTAAGAAAACTTTTTTCTTTTTCATTTTATCACACCTACTTTCGGTCTATTGTTTTGGATATATATGTTATAGTGTCAATTGTCTGTCCGATTAAGCGTTCAATCCGAACCTTTCCTTTATGATAGTTTGCCAGGGCTTGCACATATTTCCCTTTTGCTTCAAACAGTGTCTGCTGGGCGTCCAACACATCAAGATAGTTGAATTTCCCCTGACGATATCCCTGGGTTACCGCATCAAACGCATCTTGTGCGCCCGGCAAAACTTCCTTTTTGATATCCGTCACCTCGGTAAACGCCCCGGCAAGCCCCTGGTGAGCATCAACCAACTCGGTATAAACATCCAGTTCGGCCACCTTGCTTTGCTGTTGGGCCCTGGCGATATTGCGCTTTGCCGCGAGCACATCCCCCTGATTGCGGTCAAATAAGGGCAGCGGAATCGACAAACCCACAACAAAGGAAGTGTCATCGGTTTCACGAAAATGCTGAATCCCGCCCAGCACCGACGGATCGGGTATTGCCCTGGTTTTTTCCAAGTCAAAAACAGCCCGCCGCCGCTCCATCTCAACTGTCCATCGCAATATATCCGGATTTTGGGTTAATAATCGTAAGAGCTTTTCTTCAGATGGGACGGGCAGCACTTTATCAAATTGGCCAACCACGTGCTCAAAAGCAGCTGACTTGCTTCCCCAGGCAGCAGCTAATCGCTTACGGGCCGAGCCCAGAAGTCGACAAGCGTGCTTCTGTTCGAGGCGAACAGTGGATAAAGCTACCTGAGCCTTGGTTTTTTCAACCAGAGAATCCTTACCCACCTCAACACGCTGCGTGACAGTGGTTAGCACTTCCCGGGACAATCGCACCATCTCGTTCGCTAATCCCAACTGCCTCTGAGCCGCCAGGACATCGACAAACGCATTTGTGATTTTGGTAAACACATCAAGACGCTTAGCCTCATAATCCCAGCCAGCCAACTGACTTCGAAGCGATGCAAGCCGAATTCGCTGATAACGTTTGTTACCCAATTCAATTAATTGACTAAGTTGCAAAGTCGTTTCCGCCGCGTCAAATCCGCTCCGTTCGCCCGTGCCGCCGGCTTCTTCCACTTCAACTTTGACCTTCGGGTTAGGCAAAAGAGTCGCCTGCAATTCCCTCGCCTCCGATACGCGCATTTGCCAAGCATAAACCGCCAACTCAGGATTATGCAAGAGTGCGTAGGCCAAAGCCTGAGGCAAAGTGATAACCCCGGTGGGTTCTGTAATGTTTGGCTCTTCCAAGACAGCAAGCGATGGTTTGTCAGGTGCCTGATAAGTCAAGAAATCCCTGCCCAGCGGACGAGGAGTCACCCGAGGCAATCCCTGGCGATGAGCCGCACAACCTGAAAGAGCTATTAGCAATAGCGTCTCAACAAAAAGCAATCTTTTTCTGAACATTTAAAAACCTCATATACCCATCGGGTATGATAATTCCTGGCAGGGCCCGATGAAATTGCATGCTGGATAAGTATATACATAGCGCGAAAACGGGAAAATTCAATCGCGATGAGTACAATATCCAGGATATTGATTATTAACCCATTGGGTGTCATTTTGCCGGGCAGGGCCGATTACAAGCGCATACCAAAAATTGAGTTACAAAATGACTCCCTCGGCATTTGCAGGCGGGACAGGCATAGATTATATGAGATTACGTCAGCAGAATAACTGTGCGTAAGAAGAGCAAGGATACGTTAGCCAGGCCAAGTGATTGCGGTGACAAGTCTTCTTGCGTAAGCACCGCATCATTTGTAAGGGCATCAATAAAAGCAAATGTGTTAATAACCATCGGCCTGATACGGTTGGATAAGGTTAATCCCACCCCACAGCCAACATGAAAATGAGAATCCGGACACTGACGGCAGCATTTATGATCCCAATGCTCCGCGGTTACATGATCAAAACAAAAACGTACTTCAAATGAATCATGAGCGAAGTCACAGCACTCGTGGTGAACAACATGCCTTAGATCGACCAAGTTATCCGAACTCGAACACGACGCCCCCCCCGGACAGAGCCCCATTACCAAAACGCAGGCCAAAGCACATAAAAGACGCATGCAGTTTTTTATATTCGCCAACTTCATTGCCACCGTTATGTATTGTCGATTTATCCACAGCCACAAATCACGCTAAGAATCGATAACAACATATTATACGCTTTGATACGCTAAGTCAAGACTCAGGTTCGCTCTGCATGCCGAAGAACGGATCAAATTATACCCATCGGGCATGAGAATTCCTGGCAGGACCGATTATAAGCGATTGTCGAAAATATAGTTATGAAATCATTCACCGAGAATGTGCAGACGGGACAGGTATAAGCAATACTACCTTATTAATGCTGAATTCTACTACAGTCAGCTTTTGTACATTATATAGCGACAATATCGTTTTTCTGTTATGATACAGCCCAATGAATAGTTCCGAAACACGAAAACAAATATCCCTGTTGTTTGATCAGGGGACACTTTTACTTACAGGTCTAACTGGCAAAGAATTACCTGATGCTTGCGGTTCAAGTGACTGGAGAAGTGATACTCGTGTCGGAGCCTGGCGGTGTGATGCAATTTATTATACTGCAATCCGCAGGGCATTAGTTGAGCAATTCGGGGCGGACTTTTCCGACGAGGTGATGAAACCTACCGACGTTTCCTGGCCCAAGATAGAGCTGCCGAAACTAAGGCCGGAACAGACAGAAGCACTTGCCGCATGGAGCCGGGCCGGCTGTCGCGGCCAGGTAATTATGCCGACCGGAACCGGCAAAACCGAGGTGGCACTTGCGGCAATGGCCCGGACAAAAACAGCGACGCTGGTGGTTGCACCAGTTCGGGACTTGATGTATCAGTGGCACAGGCGAATTTTACGGGCTTTTGATTACGATTCCGGTGTCGTCGGTGACGGTTTGTCCAACATAAAGCCAATTACAGTTACAACGTATGACAGTGCGTATATACATATGGCCCGAATGGGGGCTGGTTTTGGGTTGTTGATCTTCGATGAAGAACACCACTTACCCGGCAAATGCCGCCGTGAAGCAGCAATTTTGAGCACCGCCGCAATGAGACTGGGATTGACCGCTACGCCGCAGCGTTCGGATAACCGGCATAAGGATCTGGATTGGCTCATAGGGCCGGTGGTTTATGATATGCCGTTTAAGCAGGCGGAAGGTTCAACATTAGCAAACTTTGATGTTGTGCGTATTCCGGTGGCATTGAATGACCGTGAACAGACGACATACGACCAGTGCAGCCGGGTGATTCGATGCTTTATAAGTTCGCGGCGCAAGGAATTACCCGGGTATAGCTGGCAGGATTTATGTAAAGAATCCGGTAAAGACCCACAGGCACGCAATGCCCAGAAAGCTTATTATCTCAAGCAGTCTATCGAAAACCGTGCCGCCGAAAAGCTGCGGGTGCTGGAAGACATTTTCAGGCTTCATAAAGGCCAACAAATCCTTGTATTCGCAGGCTCGAACATAATGGCGATTGAAGTATCCAGGCGTTTTCTGGTGCCAACGATTCTATCGCATACCCGCAAACGCGAACGCCTTGCCGTCCTGGATGGTTTTGCAAATGGTCAGTTTGAGGTTCTTGTTGCCAACCGTGTTCTGGATGAAGGAGTTGACGTACCGGAAGCAAAAGTGGCTGTTGTTATTGGCGGGCAAGGCTCGACGCGTCAGGCCAAGCAAAGACTCGGTAGAGTTTTAAGAAGAACCGGAAATGCCAGGGCCACCCTATACGAAGTGGTCAGTAAAAATACCAAGGAAGTCCATCGCAGCCGAAAGAGACGAAAAAGCGATGCTTACGAGCGAACAATCCATCGTCGAATTTAAAGCCGGCCGGGCCATACCCGACCGTCTGACGCAAAGCACACATCGTCATTATACCGAATATGCCGAGAAGATGCTCAGTGTCTATAGCAATGGTGTGTACCGGCAGCGTCGTCAACTGCACCGTCAAATTGAAGCTATTTTTGCCGATGAACCCGATTGTCCCGTTCGCCGCATCCAGGCATTCTGTAAGCTGCTGGATGACACAAGCATCTATCAAACTGATCCTGACGGTAAAGCTTCCAAACTTCGGTTACAGGTTTTCGCCGAAGCGGGGCGTTTTCATCCGCTTGTCGAACAGCCGGACCAGCTTTTTGAGCATGACGAAAAACGGATAAAGCAAGAGATTTCAAACAAACTCCGCATGCCGTGGGACCAGATCGAACAGAGCCTGTATTCAGATGTGACAGCTTATCAGCGGTTGGAACAATTTGCAGGATATCCCAATCCTTCAGCTTTGCTATCCCGCTATAATGTTGCCCAACTTCAGGCCTGTCTTTATCGTGCGGAGACTATGACAGTATCAGCAAAGGATGATTTCAAAACCATCCTTCGTTATGCCAAATTAGCACATCTACTGCACGATATAGTACGTTCAGGTTCCTCAAAATACCGGATTACTTTTTCGGGGCCGGCTTCGGTTTTGCGTGAGACTCGGCGGTATGGCGTTAACTTTGCCAGGTTTCTACCGGCATTGCTGGCCTGTAAAGGCTGGAAGATGACAGCATTGGTTAAGACGCCATGGAACAGTTCTGCAAATCTTGTTATTTCCGACAAAGACGGTTTCACCAGTCATTTGCCTGCACCGGATGAGTTCGATTCGACTCTGGAAGAATCTTTTGCTAAAAAATTTGGCCCTAAACGCAACGGCTGGCAGTTGATCCGTGAAGGCCAGATTCTACATGACCATCAGAAAACCTTTGTCCCTGATTTTACTTTTCGCCATGAGGACGGCACGGAGGTACTTTTGGAAATCGTGGGCTTCTGGACACCGGAGTATTTAGCACATCGCCGAGAAACATTGCGCCGATTCCGACATCATAAAATTATAATTGCGGTGCCGGAAAAGTCCCTGCGAGAAGACGCAACCATCGGGGAAAATGTGCTGGTGTATAAAACAGTATTGAAATTGAAGCCTTTATTGGAAATTCTGGAGGAGGCCCGAAACTAGTACTGCGTACGGCTAAATTTGCGGGATGCATGTATTTCCTAAGTAACAGCAATGGCGAGTTTATTTACCTTTTTTTTCCAGAAAATCATCGATCATTCGGGCCAGATCCACCTGATTCTGAGCGATCTTTTTCTGTCGCTGAAAGATCATGATCACAGTAATAGTAATCACGATCGATAACAACCAGGTTATCTTAAACGACCACGAAGGCTCCTCACCGATTCGATTGTAGATTTCTTCCAATTGTTTGATTTTTTCCGGTTCCGCCGCCGCTAAAAACATATTTACCAATTGCATTTATATTACCTCCTGTCATGGTTATTTCAATTGATACAATTGTAGTGCCTCGTAACAGTTGATTTTGTCGGTTTCATTTATCTTACCGCTTGTCATTGCGAGCGTAGCGAAGCAATCTTAGCTTTTCGAACCGTCGAGATTACCGCAGTCGCCTTCGGCTCCTTCGCAATGACAACGCATAAATTCATATGTTATCAGGTAGTATTGCTTTTTCGCACTTTTTCTGGGGTAATATTTTTAACGCAACGTATTGACAGGGGTATGTATCTGCCGGAAAAACAATCACATCTGGCCCTGCCGGGAATACTCATACCCGATAGGTATAACTATCTCAACGTTCTTGTTAATCGCTGCCGCACCACCCCGAAAATAAAACGGGGACTGTCAAGATTACGCCGCCACATCCGCCGCGGCTCCAGCATGAGCCGATAGGCCCATTCCATCCCAACCTTACGCACCCAGGGCGGCGCCCACTTGACCCGCCCCGAATGAAAATCGAACGCCGCCCCCACTCCGATCATCGCCGCTGCATCGATCAGGCCATGATGGCGTTCGATCCACTTCTCCTGCTTGGGTGCTCCCAGTCCCACCCAGACAATATCCGCTCTCGCGGCATTAATCCGTTCCACCATCTCTTTGGAATATTGCAGTTCACTTCTCGGGTACTGACTCGGACTATAACTGCCCGCCACCCGCAAACCCGGATACTTATTAGCCAAACGTTTGGCCAGCACTTCCGCCACTCCCGGCAATCCTCCGAAAAAATAATGCCGACAACCGCACTGTCTCCCCCAGTCGCACAGTTTCAGCATCAACATCGGCCCCGTAATCCGACCGTAATGAGGATAACCCAGCAGTTTAGCGCCTAAAACAATCCCGGCTCCGTCGGGCAGGGTAAGAGCCGACTTGCTGGTCGCTCGACGCATTTCTTTATCCCGATGAAACAGCAAAACACTATGGGGATTGGTAATAGTAATATATTCCCTCCGATTGGTCTGCCGCCAGTGTTCAATAACAGCATAGACCCGCTCGTAATCGATCAGATCGAAATCAACTCCGAAAATTTTCATTTTCTCTAATTGAAAATCGTTTTCATTCATACAAAACCAATATTCAATCGCGATGATTATATTTTAACTTGACATAATCGTCGCCGGTATAGCCGGCTATTGAGGGAATATAATTGTTAATGTCCAACCCGGCGTTTTCTTTTTTCACATCTCTGGCCCGTCTAATCGAGGGCAAATCTTCCAGGCCATATTCGTCAATCAAACGGCTAAATAACGCGAGCCGACCGCTGGCCACCTCCAGCGACTGGTCTACCTCTAACGCTAACGAAAGCCTTAATCCGTTTTCAGGCTCCTGGTCTCCCGGCAAAGCACTGTTTTTTCTTTTTTTCTGCCGGACAGGTAACGTAATGTCGATTAGTTGGTCCGGTGCCGGCTCCGGACCCGGCCGGCGCCAGCGCAGCGTATGGTCCACACCTTCGGCGTTTTTCAAAGGCAGAGACAGCCACGCAATATCCATCTGTTCGGCCGTATCCCTCACCGCTCGCCACCATTGCTCCATACTGGAAGCCTGCCGCATAAGAATCCGCGCCGTTTCAAAATCCCGCTTTTGCTCTTTCGCCCGCCGCGCCATCAATATCTTTCGCCGGATACCAGCCATCACTTCCCGCAACCGAACTACTCCCACCAGCCGAAACACGACCATTAAAAGCCCCACCAAGCCGCCAAAAAGAAATACGGTCCCGATATTTCGAGTAGCCATCATAAACATACCCAGCCCCGCCGTCAGCAGAGTAACCATATAAATGATAATCACCGCGTGGCGATGATGAATTCCCATATCCAGCAGGCGATGATGAAAATGACTACGGTCCGGCGAAAAGATCGAACGACGTTCCAGGAATCGTCGCAATATGGTGAAAAAGGTATCAAAAATTGGAATCCCCAATGCCAGTGTCGGCAACGCCAAACCCACCAACATTGCCGACTTGGTGGTACAAAGTACGCTGGCACCGGCCAGGACGAAACCCAGAAACAGACTCCCCCCGTCCCCCATAAATATCCGCGCCGGATAAAAATTATAGAACAAAAATCCCGTCAAACTCCCTAAAAGGGCCAACATCAACACTGTCATGATGGGTTGCCCCACATACCAGGAAAAACAGACAAGCACCGCGCAGGTAATTGCCGAGATCCCCGCCGCCAAGCCGTCCAGTCCGTCGATCAAATTAACCGCGTTCGTGACCCCCACAATCCACAACAACGTAATCGGCCATGAATACCAGCCGAAATCGATCGTAAACCAGTCAGCCAGCACCAGCGTCTCGATCCGAATCCCAAAACCGCATATCGTCGCCGCCGCCACAATCTGGGCCAACAACTTTGTCCGGACCCGCAGATGACAGATATCATCCAGCAGGCCCACCAGAAACATGAACACAGCCGCGCCCAGCAACGCGATAAGCTTGCCTTGCTCCGCGCGAAAAGCCTGCCCGATCACATTATTCAACAGCAGCACCGGAATCACCAGCCCCATCATCCCCACAACAATCGCCACCCCTCCGATCCGGGGAATCGCCGAGGTGTGCACTTTCCGAACATTCAGATCATCATATATATTCAGGGACTTCGCGATAAATATTATCACCGGCATCAAACCCGTCACCAGTATTGCAGAACCGAGATAGACCAACAAATATGTCTTCATAGCAGCGTTACCCTTTGCGTGTTTTTATTGCTTATCAACCATTAATTCTGCGATCATATCTTCGGCCCGCTCCCATTGAGGCTGCAATCGCAAACATATCCGTACCTCCCGGACCGCCTCGGCCACACAATTTTTCTCCGCCAGCATCCGCGCCAGCATCAAGCGCCAATCCACCCGGTCATATTGAAGCTCCAAGGCCCGTCGAAAATACCGAATCGCCCCATCCAGCTCTTTTTGCTCCGCGTACAGGTACGCCAAATGAGCCATACCGTCCGCCGACGCTTCTCCGGCATCGCATTGCTTATGGAGCAGCAACAGCGCCCGTTCTCTGGCTTTACTCTCCCAGATAGATTCCTTCTTTGTCTTTGACAACCGATGTGACAAATGAATCAGCCAAAGGGGATTATCTCCGGCCACCGCATACGCCAGATCGGGTCGGTTTCTTTCTTTTGCTTTCTCAAGCGGGAGATATATATCCAGCACATCCCGAAAGCCCCCCCCCAGCCTGACATAACGGCTCAATCTTTCCTGCGCCTCTTCTTCTCGGCCCGACTTGACCTCGAGCACCCCTGCCGCGTAACACGCTATCGGATGATTCGGACTTAGCCGATATCCCTTGCGAATATGTTCCGCTCCCGCCGCCTCCCCCAACTCATATTTTTGCAACTGTCCCAGCAAACAGTAAGTTAATCCATAAGCAGGGCAACAAATCCGCGTTTGATGCAAATCAGCGACTATCTGGCGGAGCCGTTTCGCATAGGCGTCCTCATTCAAAGTAAGATCGCTAACCTCTCGCCAGCGATACACATTCAAACCGTATCGATATTTCACATCTCCAGGCTCGCAGCGTACGGCC
>Ga0180435_10003225_pt1 | contig 16424 bp, 14 predicted proteins | sample SS_ome_3_FD_132467 | JGI IMG/M metagenome (GOLD analysis project Ga0180435, IMG submission 132467) | Hypersaline lake sediment archaeal communities from the Salton Sea, California, USA - SS_3_S_1 metaG | ecosystem: Environmental > Aquatic > Non-marine Saline and Alkaline > Hypersaline >...
AAACGACCCGATAGGTGGTCTGCCATTTGGTGGCACCCAGGCCTAGCGACGCCTCCCGGTAAGTGTCCGGTACCGCCCGCAGCGCTTCCTCGGTCGAACCGATGATGACCGGCAGGGTCATCGCACCCAGAGTCAGGGCGCCCGCCAGAATACTGACCCCCATTTTGAAATAGACCACGAACAGCGCCAGGCCAAACAACCCAAAAACAATCGAAGGAACGCCCGCCAGGTTATTGATGCCCAGGCGGATAATTCGCAGCACTTTGCCCGGTCGTGCGTATTCATTCAGATAGATGGCCGAGGCGACGCCGATCGGCATGGCCAGAACGATCGCACCCAAACTCAAACTGAGCGTTCCAATAATACACGGTAATATACCACCCTTGGTCATTGAATCGATAGGCGGCTGGGAGAGAAATGTCCAGTTGATCGCCCGCCAGCCGTTTTTCACCATAAAAAAGACAATGATGAACAAAGCCAGCCCATTGATTGCCGCTGAAGCCCGCAGCAAAAGAAAAATCAGCCGTTGCAGCCGATTGCGGCGCTTGAGAAGGGATTGATAGCCCCCGGACCCCTTGCTGGAATTGGTGTCACGAGACCCCCGACGCTTGTTCAGGGTCATATCAGCGACAGGTTCTATCGACTGTACAGCAGTTGATGTCATTGCTTTCTTTCGCTAGACTAAAAATTTATAGGGTTGCTTCTCCCACCTGGCGATACTTATGGGCAATATAGTCTGCAACCAGATTGAACAGCAATGTAAAAAGAAACAAAACGATCCCGGTTGCAAACAGAGCATAATAGTGCTCGCCTCGAAAAGGCGCTTCGGCCATTTCGGCCGCAATACTGGCCGGCATGGGCCGCACCGGATCGAAAATCGATATGGGAATCAAGGCCGCCCCACCGGCGACCATCAACACCACCATGGTTTCGCCGATGGCGCGCGACATCCCCAAAATCACGGCCGTACTGATCCCTGAAATCGAGGCTGGTATAACGACCTTGACGATCGTTTCGAGCTGGGTGGCACCCAGAGCCAGAGAGGCTTCGCGTAATGCGGTCGGAACGCTGTGGATGGCGTCTTCGGATATACTGCAAATGGTCGGTATCGACATAAAGGCCAGCATCAAGGACGCATTGAACAGGTTCAGACCCGTCGGGATATCGAAAACGCTCTGTAAAAACGGTGCCACCAAAACCATTCCAAAAAATCCGATGACAACCGACGGCAAAGCTGCCAGTAGCTCGACGATCGGTTTGACGATCTCCCCTACTCTAAAAGAAGCGACTTCCGACAAATATATTGCTGTCATGACCCCCAAAGGAATTGAGATCAGGGCCGACACGCCCGTTACCGCCAAGGATGCGATGATCAACGCCAAGATGCCGAAATCCGGTGGCTCGGAAGTGGGATACCAGAACTTGCCAAAAAGGAAATCCGGGACCGACACCATTTCAAATATGGGCAGGCCTTCCATGAAAAGAAAGACCATTATCATGCCCAATACGGCTATGGAAATCGACGCGATGATGAAAAACAGCGATTGCATGGACCGTTCGGTTATCTGACGTTTATCGATCATGAATTCTCCAGCCTCCCGGCTTGACGTCCTGTCTCTGGATTGGAAAAGCGTTTTTTGCCGGATTTATGCGCCGACAAAAACAATGTGACGCCTTGTGCGCTTGATCACTTGGCAATGCAAAGCACAACGGCGTCACACGCGAGCTGAACTGAATGATTTTAATAAAGCCGCACGTACCCGCTGTCGGCCACGTGGTTTTGCCCCTTTTTAGGATTGAGCACATAATTGATAAAATTGAGGGTTTCGCCCTTGGGCCAGCCATTGGTAAACATGAACAGGGGCCGGCTGATAGGAAAACTGCCATCCAGCGTGGTTTCTTCGGTTCCTTCGATACCATTGACCGTCAATGGCTTTACACTTGGGTTCAGATATCCGATACCAATGTATCCCAATGCATATTTATTCTTGGAGACAGCCTGTACAATCGCACCGTTGGAGGCCATGACCTGTGCGCGTGGCGTCACTCTTTCTTTTTTCATGACCTTGCCTTCCCAGGTTTCATAGGTGCCTGAGGAGGTGTCGCGTGAACACATCACGATTTTCAGGTCCGGACCGCCAATGTCCTTAAAATTCGTTATTTCACCTTTATAAATGGCTTTCAGTTGGTCTAACGTGATGTCGGTCAATGGATTGCTCGGATGCACGACCGGAATGATGCTGTCGTAGGCCACCGCAAACGGGACCGGATAAATCCCCTTTTCAACCGCCATTTTAACTTCTTTGTCTTTGATAAACCGTGAAGCGTTGGCCACATCGGTACTGTTATCGATCAACGCCTTGATACCATTGCTGGACCCTCCACCGGAAAGCGATATCTTTACATCCGGGTTTTCTTTCATATAGGCCTCGACGACTTTTTGGGCAATGGGCAGGACCGTTGTCGATCCCTTGATAACCAGGTTCTCGGCTAAAACCGGAGCTGTTCCGATCACCAGCATCAACATAAACACAACCACTGCGAATAATCCGTTGTTCTTCTTCATTTTTTAATCTCCTGTTGACACATCCGGGCGCTGGTGCACCCTCTTGTTATGATTTACGCAACTATGCTTGCCAATTGTTAGTGTAATGTTAGTGCCATATAAGTTTTTCGTTAGCTGCCGGCCTCACCTCCTCACGCGACAAGAGTTGATCGTATTTCCATCCAAGATGACCAACGATTAACGGGGGTATGTTAGAATGGTGTTAAGGATTGGTTAGAAATCGTTTAAAAATAAAATCGTTCCACGATTTTATACAACGCGACTGCGTCGCTTCCAACCGGGTAGACATATAGTGGTTGTCAAAACAACGTTCCGATTGGGGCGTCTGGCACTCTATTTTTTAAAAAGACCGTTATAAATGACTTAGGCTGGCTACTTGGATGCTTTCGGGAGGATGATCGAGAAGGTACTGCCGATCCCGGGTTGGCTTTTGACAGCAACACGGCCTCTGTGGGACTGGACAATATGTTTGACGATCGCCAAACCAAGGCCGGTACCGCCCAACTTGCGACTACGTGCCTCGTCAGCACGGTAGAACCGCTCAAAGAGGCGAGGCAAATGTTCCGGAGGGATACCGATGCCGTGATCCTGAAAATTGATCACCACCTCCTCGCCTTCGAAGATCGTGCTGATTTCGACAACACTGTCAGCGTCGCTGTATTTTATGGCATTGTCCACCAGGTTTATGAAAGCCTGTTCCAGCAGGGTTGTATCGATCAAAGCGGTGATGTTCTGATCGCCTGAGAATGTGATGTTGACATTTTTCTTGCGAGCGGCTTCACTGCACTGTGCGATGGCCGATTGAAGCACTTCTTTTAAGTCGCGCCTGGCAAGAATCAGATCTGTTTCTTTCCGTTGTTCAATCCGCGACAAGTGCATGAGGTCTTCGACGATCGCTGTCAACCGGTTGACATGTTTTTCAATTATGCCCAGAAACCTTTGCACTTCAGCGGGATCATCGATGGCATTGTGCTGCAAGGTTTCTACAAAGCCCTTTATGGCCGTCAAAGGGGTCTTGATTTCATGGGACACGTTGGCCGCAAAATCCCGCCGCATGTTTTCCAGGCGACGCAATTGCGTGACATCATTGAGGACGACCAGAATGCCGATTTTTCGATTATCAGCATCCATCAAGGGAGTACTGTGCGTGTGCAGGGTCTGCTCACCACCTTCATATATCAGGATATCTCTTGCGATCCCTTCATGACTTGCCAGCGCTTCTTTGACAAACCGATGTAACTCCTGATTCCGAACCACTTCCTGGATCGTTTGTTTCTGCAGGGCCTGGGGGTTGCGTTTCAATATGCGGGCGGCGGACTGGTTGATGCTCATGAGATGCTCGTCGTTATCGATGGCCATGACGCCTTCGATCATACTGGAAAGAACGGCCTCCAGTTCATTGCGCTGCTGATTGATCGTGTTGATGCGATTGTCGAGTTGGCCCGCCATTTCGTTCAACACCCTGGCCAGTTCGCCAACCTCTCCGGATTCAAAAACCGGCAGCTTGTGGCGCAAATCGCCCTGCGCATATTTGGCAGCCCCCTGTTTTATCGTCTCGATCGGTCGAACGATACGCCGTGAAATCAGGAGACTGATGGCGGAAGCCAGCAAAGCGATCAGCAGACCGCCGATCGCAATTCGAACGCGAATCGTGCCAAGCTCGTCATCAATGGCGGTAACCGGTATGGACGTTCTTAAAACACTAACGATCTCAGATTGGTTCCAGAGAGGAACCGCAACATACATCATCTCCTTTTGAAGGGTACTGCTCAAGCGAATTGCGCTGCCCACCTTCCCATCAAAGGCTGCAATGATCTCGGGCCGATACCGGTGTGATTCCATTTGGTGTGGATCTTCTTCGGAATCGCCGACGACTTCGCCTGACGAGAGGATAACCGTAATACGGGTCCCTGAACGCCGCCCATTTTCTTTGCAGATACGGTCGATATGCCCTTCCTGCCCCGGCGCGAGATGCGCGAGGACCTGTTTTTCCAGCAATCGTGCCCGGGCTTCGAGATCGGCTGCCACCTGCTCCAAGAAGAAATCATGTAGCGAGTCCTGGGCAAACCAGCTGACGGCCAGAAGTGAAACAAGCGTGATCAGCAGGTACGATGGAAACAGTTGCCAGAATAATCGTTTTCTTTTTCTCATGTCGCTTCCTTGAAACGGTAGCCAACCCCTCTGACCGTTTCAATGTATTTGCCATAAGCACCAAGCTTCTTTCGCAATCCAACGATCTGGACATCCACCGCCCGATCGGTCACCGGGTAGTCGTCACCTCTGACGGCATCGACGATTTGGGTGCGGGTATAAACCCAACCGGGTCGCTTTGCCAGGTAATAAAGGACCTGGAACTCGGTATAAGTCAGATCGATCTTGTGGCCTCCGGCCTCGACCGCTCGTCGACCAGGATGAAGCTTCAGACCGTGAACCTGAATAATGGCCATATCATCGGCCGGTGTGGTTGCCAATCGCCGTAAAACCGCCCGGATGCGGGCAATCAGGATACGCGGGCTGAACGGCTTGGCAATATAGTCGTCAGCACCCAGCTCTAAACCGGTGACGACATCGGCCTCTTCACCTTTGGCCGTCAGCATGACAACCGGAATCTGATCGGTTTTAGGATCCCGTTTCAATCTTTTGGTGACTTCGAGGCCATCCAAGGCCGGCAGCATCAGGTCCAGCACGATCAGGTCGACCGCTTCTGTTTTGGCAATCTGCAGCGCCTTTTCACCTGATGCGGCGCCGATCACATCATACCCTTCACGGGCCAGATTGTATTGGATCAGCTCGAGGATATCTTCTTCATCGTCAACCACCAGGATCTTTTCTTTTGCCATGTAACCCTCTTCGTGCATATGCCAATAATATCAAAAAAAGACGCCTGGCCCGCGCAACGATCCCTAATTCATCAACAGGTACAGGTGTAGCAGCAGTTCGAGAATGCAGTTTCCGGTCCTAAATCGATTGATATCCTCATTGTCAGGTCCAGACGTCCTTTGTTGCCTGACATAATGCTAACAATGTTATGAATCTGTTAGTGCAGGATTAGTTTTTTGTTAATGCGGCTAAACGACCGGAAAAATATGAAAAGGTATCTCAAAAATGCATTTTTGAGATACCTTCTATTGATCTTCGGGTTCATCCTGGTAGCGCGCCTGAATGGCGCGTATCATATTCATGCTGGCAAAGAAAATCTCCACCAATTCGGGGTCGAAATGCGACCCGGTATCTTTTTCGATGGTCGACAACACCTCGGACTCATCCCAGGCTTCTTTGTAGCAGCGTTTGGAAGAAAGGGCATCAAAAACATCGGTCAGGGCCACGATGCGTCCGAAGAGCGGGATCTCTTCCCCCTTTTTCCCCCGTGCGGACCCATCGGGTCGTGCTTTATCGTCAAGCGGTATACCGGTTCGAAGATCGATATGCCCCGGGTAGCCGGTTCCGTCCCACTTTTCGTGATGGTTAAGGGCGACCTTGGCGGCGGCCACATCAAAATCCGATTGGCGATCCCCGAACAAACGGGCCCCGAAAAGGGTGTGTTGTTTCATGATTTCAAATTCTTCTTTGGTCAAACGGGCCGGTTTCTTCAAGATCAGGTCCGAGGTTCCCACCTTCCCGACATCATGCAGCATGGCCGCCATGCGGAGCACATCACGGGTCCGGTCGATTTCTTTGTGGTCCAGGCTCCTTTTTTGGGCCCAGCGTTCGTAAATTTCAACCGCATAGCCGGCGACCCGGTTGACGTGTGGCCCTGTTTCCTTGGGGTCACGCAGTTCCGCCATCTTGATCATGCGCAGCAATATGGCACGGGTCATCTGTGCCCGCTCCAAGGCGACCGCCGCCACGCTGGCAAAATGGGCCATCATTTTTTCATCCTGCTCGGAAAAGGGAATCTTGTTCCGGTTTTCATCCTGGGCATTGATAATCTGTAAAATTCCGAGGATATTGCCGTTGGCGGTCTTCAGCGGAAAGGTAAAGGCGGACCGGGTCTTATAACCGGACGCTTGGTCGAACTGCTTGCTGAAACTGTAGGGGAGCGTTGGCGCTATCCGATAAACATCAGGGATGTTTAATGGGTGTCCCGTGGCAGCGACATATCCGGCCATACTTTTCTGGTCGATGGGCATGCTGAAGGTTGTAAAAATAAGTTTTTCACCGGGCGGCAATCGTTTTTGAAGGGTGTCATTCTGGGTATAGGAAAAATCAAGTTGGTCTTGGCGGCGAATATAAATAGAACCGGCATCGGCATTGACGAACTGACGCGCTTCAAACAAAACCCGTTCCATCAGAATGTCGAGGTCCTGAACCTGATTGAGTTCAACCCCTAAAACCATCAATGCGTCCAGTTTTTCCTTTTCGCTCAACATCGCCACACCCTCATCTTCGCTTTGCCCTGACACCACGCAAGGTGATCGCGGATCGTTTGGAGGCGGTTCTGAAACCAAAACAATGTCTCGTATGCATATCAAATAATCATAATTTAAAACAGGAAATAAAGTTTTCAATCTGCAGGGGTGTTTGTTTATCTATATCCGTCAGGGTTGCTTATCCCTCTAAAATATCCGACACTGCTTAAATATTGACAAATAATTACCCGAATCGTAATGATACTTTCCGAAAATGCTAACGAGTGTCCACCCTCAAAAGGTGCTTTTAAGTCGATTGACACTCACGCCAAGAAGTCCCAACAGGAGAGCGACACGTGCAAAAAAGACTTTTATCAACCCGTGAGGTGGCTGAGTTTCTTAATGTTAACGAAAAAATGGTCTACACCCTTGTTGCCGAAAAAGGGTTGCCGGCTTCCAAAGTGACCGGTAAATGGCTTTTCCCCAGGCATCTGGTCGAACAGTGGATCGAAGCCAACACGACCAATTATCCCACCAATGCAGCACCTCTCCCGGCATATCACGGTCTGCTGATCATCGCCGGCAGCAACGACCTGCTCCTTGACAAGGCGATGACCTTATTCAACGCCCGCCACCCTGAACATGTGGCTGTTTTTGGCAATATGGGCAGCATGGGCGGACTGCGGGCCTTGCGCAACAATCTTTGCCACATCGCGTCCAGTCATCTGCTGCAGGATGACGACAGTGAATATAATTTTGATTTTGCGTCTCAGGAATTGGACGCCATGCCGGCCGTTGTAAACTTTTGTCGGAGGCAGCAAGGTATTTTGGTCGCCCCCAAAAATCCCAAGCAGATAAAGACCCTTGCCGACTTGGCGCAACCGGGCATCAAGATCGTCAACCGGGCCCTCGGCACCGGCACGCGCCTGCTGTTCGATCGCCTGCTGAAAAAAGAAGGCATCAAGGGCGAAAAAATTAAAGGCTACGACCGAACCTTGAACCGCCACATGGACGTTGGGCTGGAAATTTTGTCCGGCAAGGCCGATGCCGGCCCCGGCATCAAACCGGTGGCCTCCCTTCTGGGGCTTGGTTTCATTCCCATCCGCTGGGAACGTTATGACCTTCTGATCTCTAAAGACAGATTTTTCGACCCTGGGGTACAGCTTTTTCAGGGGCTGCTGCACGAGCAGGTTTTCCATGACATGGCCCGGGATTTAGACGGTTACGACCTGGACCGAAGCGGCAAGATGATCTTTCCCCAAGAATAAAATCGTGAGACGCTTTTATCTTTCAGGTATCAGATAAAAACTCGATCACCAGATCGTTGAACTGCTCGGGTGCTTCTGCAGGAATCGAGTGCCCGACACCGGGAATCTGCTCGTGCCGGCCACCACAGATCTCGGCCAGTTGCCGGGCCCCTTCGCTTGTCACCAGCGGGTCGTCGGTGCCTGAAATAACGAGTGTGGGATGGGCGTTCTTGACGATCTGTCTGAGGGATGGATAGGTTCGGATCGCTTCCAGATGGGCGACCAGGGAATCCTTATTGTTGCGCCGGACGATTGTTTTGACAATGCGTTCAAGATTTTTTTCTTTGTGTTTTAAGTAGGCTTCTCCAAAAACATAGGGCAACGCCGCCCAGACCATGGCCTCGAACTCGCCGTTGCGAAGCACTTCCAGCCAGGAACGAACGATCAGGCGGGCACGATAAGTCGCCTTGGCACTGACGCTGCAAAGCACCAAACGCCCGATGCGTGTCGGCTGCTCGGCAGCATAAGCCAAGGCCACATAGGCGCCGTGACTCAACCCGACCAGATTTGCCTTTTTAATACTCAGATGTTGCAGTAAGGCATCGAGGTCGTCCACATGTTTTGCCAAAGACAGCTTGGTCCGCCCGATATCGCTGACGCCCTGGCCGCGTCCGTCATAAACCAGAATTCGAAATCTGAATTTCAATGCCTCGGTGAGCGTATACCAGTAAAGGGTGGTTTGGGTGGTACCGTTCAGGAAAACCACAACCGGTTTATGTGATTCAAACCCGTGGGTTTCATAGTAAATACTGCAGCCGTCTTTGGATTTAAGATACGACATGCGGCCCACTTCATTATTTGGATCGACACCTGGAAAAAAGGCTTATCACAGGGTTACACGATTTTGTTGGCAGTTGTAAATGGAAAAATAAAATCGTGGAACGATTTTATATGTCGCGACGATGTCGCTCTGAGGTACAAAATTTTATCCGCCGGAAATGATTTTAACACCGAATGGCTTAAACTGAATTTCAGATCAGATAGGTGACAAATGGCGACCCGGGCGATCACATATTTAAAGAAAAAAAAGGTGCCCTTCAAGGTACTTAAATATGATCACGCTGAAAAAGGCGCTGCTTTTGCGGCCCAGGCGACCGGCTTCCCGCTTGAGCGCACCATCAAAACCCTGGTTGTCGCTACGAGCCCCAAAGGCTGCCACCTGGCCTTGATGGCCGGCAACCGCCAGCTCTCTTTAAAAAAGATGGCCAAGGCCTGCGCCGTCAAACGGGCCGTCATGGCCGACACTGCCACAGCTGAACGCTTGACAGGCTACCTTGTCGGCGGGATCAGCCCTTTTGCCACCCGGCAGCGCCTGCCGGTCATTATGGAGGCATCACTTTTAGACCACGCCAAGGTCGCGATCAATGCCGGCCAAAGAGGAACCATGCTCGCCATGGCCCCCAAGGACATCCTCGAAGTCCTGGCAGGCAGTGTTTTTGACATCTCGGAACCCTAGCTTTGCAAGTTTATGGATGAGATGCGAATTTGTCGACCGGCATCCCCATGCGTTTGTAAAACTCCGGCAATCGCTTGAGATCGTAAGACGGGCAGGCCTTCAAAACCGCTTGAGTGGTCTGCCTGCCTACGGGCCAGTGTTGTGGCTTTAGGCCGGCCAAAAACTCGGCGCTCTGATTGGCGTAACACACAAAACCCGGAACCTTGAAATGTTCACTGGTTTCGTTCCAGATTTCCGTCAGTGGTCGCTGTAAAATGTTGCCGAAAGACATCATCGTGAAATCACAGGGGCAGACATTGCCTTGTGAATCGATGAACATATAGTTATACCCGGCACCACAGCCGTAGTAGCGCTCACTTTCAAAGTAATCATAGGCAAAAACGCCCGGGTAGCCGGGTGTTTGCGTGCACTTCTTCTGGACTTCGAAAAGGGTTTGGACATTTTCGGCCGACAGCAACTCCTCCGGCCGCTCGGTCAGATGGCCGCTAAGAATCGGAGACGTCAGGCGCATGTCGTTGATCCCCAGGTCCCGAAAAAATTCGATGGTTTTGAACAATTCATCGCGGTCGCTTACCAAGCGACGGTCCGGGACAAAAGACACCGCAACATACATGCCGGCATCCTGAAACAGGCGGATCGCTTGCAGGGCGGTGGCGTGCATACCCTGACGTCCGCGCCCCTTGTCATGCCGCTCGGGGTCGTAATGATCGAGGCTGACGACCGGGATCGCCAGCCCGGCCTTCTGGAGGCGCTGCACCCGTACAGCCGTCAGTTTATAGCCGGTCGTAAACAAAATCGGCATGGAACGCCGGTCGATACTGGCGACAATATCTTCCAGGTCGTTGCGCAGCAACGGCTCACCTCCGGTCAGGCCGATCACGCTGGCACCCAGCGCCTGAACTTCGGCGATCGATGTCTGTAATTGTTTTAACGACAGTACATCCTTCTGGGACCGGTCGGCAAAAGAGCAATGCCAGCAGCGGCAGGGGCAGCGGGGTGTCACCGCAAAGTTGGTCACGACCGGAAGCGGTTGTCCCTGGGCCACCTGAATGACACCTTTTAAAAAACGATCATAGGCCACGGAAGGAAAATAGGGCGTAAAGGTATTGGAATATATTTTACCGTCAATTCGGGTCAGTTTGCTTTCTTTGGACACATAATTCAACGCCAGCTTCTGCTTTAAGGAGAGCTTTTTGAGCGCCTTGTTGCGGCCCATTTTCAGCGTCGCCATTAAGCGGCGAAGCCCATATAGCTGCTCACCGTTGAGTCTACGCATATAACAACCTCGTTGCTTTCATCATTGATTCCTCCCGCCCTGCAAGCAGCCCGAGGAATTCAAATTTAACGGCATCCGCTTTAAGCATTGATGAAGTGACGGGGGACCCGCTTTGTGATGGTCGCCACGACTTCATAATTGATGGTGTTCAACTGCCTGGCGATCTCATCCACCGTTATCTCAGCCCGGCCCTGACAGCCAAAGGCCACCACTTCATCCTCCAGGGCCACCTCCGGGATGTTTCCCACATCGAGCATGGTTAAATCCATGCACACCCGGCCCACGATCGGCGCCCTGTATCCGTGCACCAGCATGTATCCCCGGGAAGACAGCAGACGGTTAAAGCCATCCGCATACCCGAGCGCCACCGTGGCGATGGTCGTCGGCTCAGGGGTTGCATAGGTACACCCGTAGCTGACCTTGAAACCGGCCGGCACCCGCTTCAGGTTAATGATGCGTGTTTTTAATGTCATGGCCGGTTTGAGCGTCAAACGGCGCTTGGCCACCTCATCGGAAGGGTACAGACCGTAAAGGGAAATGCCGGCCCGCACCATATCCAGGTGTGTTTCCGGCATATCGATAATGGCACCGGAGTTGGCGGCATGTTTGACCGGAACAGCGATGCCGGCCTGGTCCAGGGCCGCCAGAAAATCCTGGAAACAGGCAAACTGTTCCCGGGCATAGGTCTTGTCACGGCTGTCGGCGGTTGCAAAATGGGTCATCACCCCTTGCAGTTTTAGACCTGCCAGGGCATGGATCGCCCTGACCTCTGCGATGGCCTTTTTTTCAGGCGGCATGCCGGGGGGCACATCCCTGCGGCTGTCGGGCAGCATGCCCAGGCGCCCCATGCCGGTATCGACTTTCAGGTGCACCGGGATCTTGCACCCGCGCGCAACAGCCACGGTCGACATGGCTTCGGCCGTGGCAAGCGAATAGATTGTCTGGGCCAGATTATATTTATCGAGATCCGCTGTCCGGCTCGGCGGTGTGTAGCCGAAAACCAGGACCGGCGCGGTCAGCCCGGCTTCTCTTAATTCAATCCCTTCCTGCAGCCGCGCCACGCCGAGGGCATCGGCACCGTGCTTGAGCGCCGTCTGTGCCACCTCAACGGCCCCATGCCCATAGGCATTGGCTTTAACAGCCACCAGCAGGCGCGCACTGGCATGGGTGATCCGCCGCAGTTCACTTACGTTGTTTGCAATAGCGGCCAGATCGATCTCCGCCCAGGTTAAATGATCGCTCAAAGGGCAACCTCCCTATAGCCATGCATTAATATCGACAGATGGTTCTGACTGTTTGGGTTATTCGAATTTTGGTCATTCTGTTTTGTCCTTCGACTTAGCTCAGGACGGTGAGCCTGTCGAACCGTTTCGGATTTCGAATTTCGTGCTTCGGATTTGACCTTTCCCCGAATCAGTTATGAACTTGACGTTTTCTGAAAAGCTATCTCAAAAATCGTTTGCCCCCGTATTGCGGCCATCATGTTCGGCACGCCAGCAGGATTTGGACAGCATACAGAAACGGCACACCGACCCCACCAGACGGGAACGATAATCCGGCCCCAGCCCGATCAAACCGGAGGCCGATTTATGCGGCACCAGGACACCGGATGCATTCAAGCGGACCCCGATGGCGTCAAGGTCCAAACCGGCGCACAGAACGGATTGCTCTTTCAGGTCCCATCCGGCCAGCGAACCGGGCCCCAGGGAAGGGCCGACGCCCCAGCCCTGCCTGGCCGCCCGTTTTTCGGCCATCCGCCGTAAGGCCTGCCCTGCTTGTCCCAGTGTTATGACCCCGACGCAATCAAGCAAATAGGCCGGCAAGGTTTTACCGGCCTGGTGTAAGCGCCGAGCGTGCGCATCGAGTTCCGGTCCGATGGTCGTCACGCTCACCAGTGCCAGCTCAGCAGCCGCCATCAGGTCTGCGTGGGGGCCGAGATGTAAGTCGCTTAACAGGGTGCGGCCTTGCCACGCAAGTTGAAGCGTGCCTGCGTCCGGCATGTTTACAGGGCGCCACGCGAAAACTGAGGCCGGGCGGATCAATTCCCGGGCCATCCTGACTGCTTGCGCAACTTCTCTATATAAAAATCGACTCCCAGGGCCACGCGCAAGGACACCCGCAACCTGTTCCGTGTTTATTTCAATCGGGATGTTGGTCAGGATATCCATGAATACGCAATTGCGACTTACCTGTGGGCGTTATGACGCTCAAAGAGTTCTTTGGCGTGATAGGAGCTGCGCACAAAGGGGCCACTGGCGATTTCAACAAATCCGATCTTCTGGGCTTTTGCACGCCAATCATCGAATTCTTCGGGTGGCACAAACCGCTTTACCGGCAGGTGCTGCTTGGAAGGCTGCAGGTACTGTCCCAGGGTCAGAATGCGGCAACCGGTTGCGTGCAGATCTGCCAGTGTTTGCTCGATTTCATCCGCCGTTTCACCAAGCCCCAGCATCAGTCCCGATTTGGTGGGAATCTCCGGGCGCGTGCCGTTCGCGCGTTGCAACAGCTGCAAAGAACGCTTGTAATCGGCTTCCGGCCGCACGGTTGAATACAGCCGGGGGACTGTTTCGATGTTGTGGTTCAATATATTGGGCCGGGCCGCCAACACGTCTTCAAGCGCTCCGGCATCTCCCTGCAAATCAGGGATCAAGACTTCGATCAGCGTCTCCGGGCATCTGGCGCGCACGGCGCGGATTGCAGCGGCAAAGCAGGCCGCGCCCCCGTCGGACAGGTCATCCCGCGTAACGGACGTGATAACCACATAGTTCAAGCCAAGCTGGTCAACGGCTTGAGCCACCTTTTCGGGTTCGCCGACATCTGGTGGCCCGGTCGGCCCATGTGCCACGGCACAAAACCGGCAGTTGCGCGTGCATCGATCGCCCATGATCAGGAAGGTTGCCGTGTGTTCTGAAAAGCACTCCCACAGGTTGGGGCATTGGGCTTCCTGGCAGACCGTATGTAAGCCGCCCTTTTTTAAAAGCGACCGGACCGCTTCATAGGCCGGTCCTGTCGGCAGGCGCCGTTTGAGCCAGGGCGGTTTTGCGGAAATGCTTTGGGTTTTACGCACCTAGACCTCGGTCTTCTGGCTTTTAATTACCCCGTCCCAAGTTCATATCGTCAGTCAGCTGGCGCAGCTTTTCAAAATCCACCGGCACCAGTTCAAGCGTGAAAATCGCCTGAAAATGTGCTCGGAATTGCGCGCGCACATCCGCCATGGCGATCTGCCGGCATAGTTCCTGCTCCAGGGAGGTGACCGCCACGTTGTGCAACCCGCAGGGGTTGATCCATGCAAACGGTTCCAGGTCGGTGCTGACGTTCAAGGCCAGGCCGTGGAAACTAACGCCTTTGCGGATGGCGATGCCGACGCTGCCCAATTTACTGGATCCGATCCAGACCCCCCGATTCATGGCATTGCGAACAGCGGTGACGCCCCACGCCCCGGCAGTGCGGATCATCGCTTCCTCGAGCATGGTCACAAAATCAACCACCGCCAAACGACGGGCCGCCAGGTCCATGATGGTGTACACGACCAGCTGGCCGGGGCCATGATAGGTGATGTTGCCCCCCCGTTCGGCTTGAAACACGGGGATGCGCCTCTCTTGCAGGAAGGCCTCCGAGACCATCAGGTTTTCGCGCCCACCACGACGCCCCAGGGTAAACACCGGCGGGTGTTCAAGCACCATGATCACATCGGATGACAACCGTCGGGCCTTTCTGGCTGCCACCAGGCTGGTTTGCATGTGCCAGGCGGCCTCATAGTCCATCTCGGGCCGTGTCAAACAAAGGCACGCCGGCATCTCGTCCGGGGCTGGGTTGACTGTCAATTGAATCACTTTGCACTCAGCCGGCCAGGCACGGTTTGCGGGCCGCCAGGGTTTCGTCCAGGCGCCGGACCTTGGGATTGCGGGGTGCTTCGTGCAACAAGTCCGGGTTCTCTCTGGCCTCCTGGTCGATCGCCTTGAGCGTTTCGATAAACTGATCGATATTCTCTTTGGATTCCGTTTCCGGCGGCTCGATCATCAGCGCACCGTCAACCACCAGGGGGAAGTAAACCGTTGGCGGATGGAAACCGTAATCAATCAGGCGCTTGGCGATGTCCAGCGTCGTGACTTTATACTGATGATGCCGGGCATCGGTGAACACGCATTCGTGCATGCAGGGCCGGTCATAGGGCAAATCAAAAACGTTCTTGAGGCTTTCCTTGATGTAATTGGCATTCAGCACGGCACATTGACTGGCTTTCTTCAGTTCGGCGCCCATGGAAAGGATGTAGGCATAGGCCCGCAGCTGAATCGCAAAGTTGCCGTAGAACGCGTGCATCTTGCCGATCGATTCCGGCAAGTCTTCGACCAGTCGATAGTTTTGACCCTCTTTGATAACTCGCGGAACAGGTAAAAACCGGGCCAGTTCCGAAGTGACGCAGACCGGCCCGCTGCCGGGTCCGCCGCCGCCGTGAGGGGTCGAGAACGTTTTGTGCAAATTGAGATGCAGCACATCCACGCCACAGGCGGCCATATCGACAATCCCCATGATGGCGTTCATGTTGGCCCCGTCAGCATAGACCAGGCCGCCCTTGGCATGCACGGCCGCAGACACCTGTTTGATGTTGTCTTCGAACAGGCCCAGGGTGTTCGGGTTGGTGACCATAATACCGGCCGTGTCTTCATCCATCAGATCCGCCACCGTATCCGCTGACAGGACCCCTTGTTCGTTGGATGCTACCGGGACCGACTTGAAACCGCACAAAGCGGCACTGGCCGGATTGGTGCCATGGGCGGTGTCGGGAATCAGGATCTTGGTGCGCTTGCGGCCGCGGCTGGCATGACAGGCGTAGATGATCAACATGCCGGCCAGTTCACCATGGGCGCCTGCCGCCGGCTGCAGTGAGACGGCATCCATGCCGGTTATCTCGGCCAGAAAACCCTCGAGCTCGAACATGAGCTGCAAAACCCCCTGGGACAATTCAAGCGGCAATAAAGGGTGTGCACAGGCAAAGCCCGGCAGCCCGACCTGGCGCTCATTGGTTTTGGGATTATATTTCATGGTGCACGATCCCAGGGGATAGAACCCGGTGTCGACACCGTAATTCCAAGTCGACAGCCGGGTGTAATGCCGCACCACGTCGACTTCACTCAAATCCGGAAAATCCGGCCCGTCACCGGTCAGGCTCGCGTCCAAAGGCGCCGGATCGACGTCCCGGCGCGGCAGCGAGATCCCCGTCCGCCCGGGAGCCCCCTTTTCCCACAGCAGCGGTTCGTTTAGAATCAGACCCGTTGTTCCTAATGGTTCCATCATGACTGCACCTCCCTTACCAGAGAATCCATATCTTTCCGGTCCATGGTTTCCGTTACACACAACAGGTAATGACCCGCCAGTTCGGGGTAATAGGGTGCCAGAGATAGGCCGGCGATGATTTTGCGGTCCCGCAGTTCACGGTGAGCTCTTTCGAATCCCTGGGGAAATTGGACCA
>Ga0180435_10003226_pt1 | contig 16421 bp, 17 predicted proteins | sample SS_ome_3_FD_132467 | JGI IMG/M metagenome (GOLD analysis project Ga0180435, IMG submission 132467) | Hypersaline lake sediment archaeal communities from the Salton Sea, California, USA - SS_3_S_1 metaG | ecosystem: Environmental > Aquatic > Non-marine Saline and Alkaline > Hypersaline >...
TCAGATACCGGCGAAATTGTATAGGTGGCTGTTGAAAAAACTTTTATCCCATGATCACTGAAAAAATCCATCTGTGGACCCGCAAGTACGCGAAACGCCTGTTGCATATCCCGTTTGGGGATACAACGGGACGGCAGTTTTAATTTCTTGGGCGCGTGAATTTCAGCGCTCTCCAGGGATCGGATTTCATCTCCCCTTTTCAACGCGGTGCCAAGTGACCCTCTAAGATAAACCGATCGCGAGCCCAGAATCAGTGGCGCATCAAATCCGCCACTGACACCAACATAGGCTCGCATCCCGAACCGCGGTTGATTAAAGCCAACAACATCGCCTTCCCGAACGGAAAGTACGGTCCACATGTCGGCCAGACGCCCGTTGATGACCAAACCCAGATCGGCACCACCCACGGCGATCCATCCGTCGGACAGAGCTCGGAGTTTCAGCCCTGCCATTGTCGTTTCAAGAACAGCAGCAGATTCCGGGTTACCCAGCAACAGGTTGACCAACCTGACAGCCGTCTGATCCATGGCTCCTGAAGCGGATAACGCATATTTCAACATATCGGTTCGTCCCAGGTCCTGAAACGTTGTCAGCAACCCCGGATTAACGATGGCAAAGCGGCTCAATGAAATCCTCCATAGGTTTTTCCCCAGCCTCGATGGCGGTCTTTTCATCAACCGCATAACACTGGACGAAATCGCCCGGACTAAACGCGGTAGGTGGAAATCGGTCGGGATTGAAAACCTTTACAAAAGTCCGGCCTACATAGTTGAGTCCTGATGGAGAGTCCACCGCCAGAATATTGGCCTGAGGGCCACCAAATCCAAAAGACCCCCCCGGGACAAGGGATCGCGGGCTTTGGTGACGAGGCGACTGGAGTTCTTTTGGGATTCCCCCCATGTATGCTTGGGAACAGATATACCCCAAAAAATAGACCGGCAGTTTGAGATTCGAGGACAATGTGATCACCTTTTGGGCCGTGATCCCTGATAACTCGGCCACACGATCCACATCCGGACCCCATTTCCCGCCATATAAGGTGGGCAAACGAAACAAGCGGCCTTCGGGCTCATCCATTAACTCGGATTCGGTCAATGCCATCTTGACTTCTGAGAGCATGCGGTCATCGCTAATTTCCCATGGATCGTAAAACACCATCAGGGATCGATAGGCAGGCAGCGACAGTCGGTAACCCCCGATGCCTTTTTTTCCCAGCGTATGCAACAATCGGCGGACTTTTCCATTGACTTCCCAGCTGACTTCAGGTTCGAATTCAACAAGGATAGAGTCTTCTCCAAGGGGGCGAATCACTGGTTGGAAGCAATTTTTCATGTGCAATTTTCACCCCACAAATGAACGCAAAGGGGTAATTTTGATATTATGTTGCTCTAAAATTGATCGAATTCCTTTGACCATTTCCAACGCTCCAGGCGAATCGCCGTGCACACAGATGGACTGGCAGGGCATATCCAATACCTGACCGTCATAAGTCGTAATCGTTCCCTCCTGAACGAGTTGAAGGATACGTTTCTGAATTACCGACACGTCCTTGATGACGGCACCAGGTTGTTTCCTGGCTACCAGCGAAAAGTCCGGATTGTAGGCCCGGTCCGCATAACATTCCTCAACGACACTTAGTCCTAATGATTCGGCAATCGGCCGCGTCTTCGTCCCGGAATAGGTCAGCCATACGATTTCTTTATCGATCATGCTGATGGCGCGGCAAATTGCTTCGGCAACCTTCTTATCTTTTTCCGCCATGCCACTCAACACGCCATGGGCTTTGACATGTTGGAGCCGAACCTCGGCGGCATCGCAGAAAGCGCGCAGTGCTCCGATCTGATAGACAAAATAATCCTCCAACTCCTGTGGGCTGACATCCATATAGCGTCGTCCGAAGCCCAATAGATCCGGCAAACCCGGATGAGCCCCAATGCCAACCTGATTCTCTTTGGCCATTGCCACGGTTTTGCGCATGACGTGAGGATCGCCGGCATGGAATCCACACCCCACATTGGCTGAGCTGATAAGACGAATGACCTCTTCGTCCTGACCGAGCGTATAACAGCCAAAGCTTTCTCCCATGTCACAGTTGATATCGATTTTATTCATTTTATATATCCCCAATGCGAATCAGCCGACGTTTTTCAGTAATTGGGTCTCATAATCGAGAACGATTGCAGCAATTTCTTCTTCAGCACCATTCGGAAGTGGCTTGGGCGTGTGGGTTTCGATGATTTCGATTGCTTTCTTGCAAGCGCTGTCAATGGCTTGGGGTGTTCCTTTTTTTTTCCAGGTCTCACGGGGGTTTCTATCGAATACCGTAACATCACTCTGTTTCCGCATGTTGTCCATTGTCTGCTTCTGTAACAAATAAGTGCCGCCAGGTCCCACTTCGCGGATCTCATTGTATGCCAACTGGTATTCATCCACGGGTATGCCGTCTATGGCCATGAGAAGGTGTCGGACATGCTCACAATCCAAAACGAGCTTTGTCAGGTCGAATGTCAGTCCGCTTTCAATACTGCCGAGACCGTAGATAATTGGAGGGCGTGACATGGCCACCTGGGTGAGATTGATGGCGGACTCGTAGGCTGCCTGGATATCGGTGGATTTGCTTTCCGTGACCCCCGTGGCTATAGCAGCAGGAAGATCGTAAAATTTTGCCATCTGCGCCGTGGCTCGACCCAGCATACCGTATTCCGGCGCGCCCATGACCGCCGATGCATTTTTCAAGTACATGATGCTGGTGCAGCTGCAATAGGTGCAGGGCGTACCCTTCTTCACCAACTGGGAAAGGGCAAGTCCTCCTAATGTTTCAGCATTATGCTGCACAACCGAGCCGGCCAGGGTAACCGGACCGGTACCCCCGGCAAGGACCATCGGGATCACCCACATGCCAACACCGGCTTGGGCACATTCGATGATAACCTCACAGGTGTGTTTGGTCAGGGTCAGAGGACTAGACGGACATACCGAGAAGGTAATGATGGGTCTTTTTTCAAACGCATCTTTTCCTCCTGCCGCAACCTGTGCCATTTTTAGCATGATCTTGAAGTTCTCACGATTCCCAGCCCCCAGTATGATGTGCTTCGAGGTGTTTTTCAGGAGAGCTTCAAGATTGTGCAAGGGTTGAGTTTCCGACGGCTTATCAGTCGAACACACTGCCCGCTCCATCACAGTACATGCGTCGTAATAATCGACTAGTTTCCCAGTATACCCGCAATCTTCTTTGGTGGTCGGACGCAGTTCCCGGGTGTAAGGATCGACGATCTGGACGCATTCTCCAAATGTTGAAAATCCGACTTTTCCGCTTTTGGTGTCGAAATCCCTGGCTTGGTCTCTTCCGTAATATATTACAGATTTAGGGGCCCATCCGATGCAGTCTTCCACCAGGTGCTCGGGTAGACGGACACATCCCCCCTTTTTCTCTTTGGTAACGTGGGCTCCGTTTGAGTGAAAAATTTCCAAGGACTCGTCATTGTCGACCCGAATTCCAACATTTTTTAATACTTTGAGCGTTTCATGGTGCACACGCTTTTGTGTATCATGGTCCCATATCGAATAGCCCGTGTTCATATTATTTCGACCTCTTGGAATAAGCTGTAGTTCAGCCGGATAAGGGTTTGAGTTTTTCGGGATAGGTTTCCCGGATCAGTGCGCGTGCAAGAATGCTTGCCGGATCGATCAATGAAATTCCGTCCAGCGAATTGAATGGCAGAGCGAGAGGCAGTTCCGTGCATCCCAGAACCACCGCGTACGCCCCCTGTTGCCCGAGCGCCCTCACCGCGTCTTCGATAGTCTGACGCGCCTCCGACGATACGGGATTCGAACACGCCTTTATACCGGTCAGAGAATGGTATATGGCCTTGTGAACTTTCTCCGCGAGGGGTTCGGACGGAAGAACGATTGGAATCTTCGACTTGTTTAGGTATTCTTTGTAAAGGCCTGTTTTATAGGTGCCCAAGGTGCTGAGCACGCCAATCCCGATATCGTTGCCGAACCGGAATTGGATTTCTGCTGTTACTTCAGATATCATGTTGATCAGCTTGACGCGGAGACCGCTGTCACGAATCATGGTCTCGACACTTGAAAAAATGCGATGCGCATGGGCGGTGTTGCAGGGTATTCCCGCTACTGCAGCGCCAGCTGCGTCAAGTGTTTTGATGACTTCGAACAAACCCCGGCTCGGGTTTTCCACATCGTCCTGCAGCAGGTAACGGGTCCTGTCGTTTATAATAGGGGAAAGAGAAGCCAGTATCACCGGCAGGTGTTCCTGATCTGTGCCGGCCAGGGTATGATCAAAAATCTTTCGATTCAGATCAAGTCCGGCATAAGGCCCAACTCCGCCAACAATCCCTATTATGGTTTCATTTTTCATGGTCCCCGCCGGTCTTTTCTTTTATGCCACGATCTTTTTAGCTTTAATTTTCTCCGCGGCAATGGAAACAGCGTCCATGGCGGTTTTCCCATAGCCGTCAGCCCCGATTTCATCCGCCCATTTCTGGCTAACAGGTCCTCCGCCGACCATCACGATAAATTCATTCCTGAGGTTCATTTCGTTTAGCGTATTGATCAGTTCTTTCTGGTGAGGCATGGTCGTGGTCATAACAGCTGACAGGCCGATGACATCGACCTTGTTTTTCTGGGCCGCGTCAATGATAGTCAGTGTATCCTGGTCCACCCCGATATCAACCACTTCAAAACCGTTGGTTTCAAGCACGGTTGCCAGGATGTTTTTGCCGAGATTGTGCACGTCGCCCTTGACTGTAGCCAGTAATACCTTGCCGGTTTTGGCAACACTGTCATTGCTTGCCTCCAGTGCCGGCGACACGACCTCCATGGCACTTGTAAACGCATCGGCAGCCAAGAGAAGCTCGGGAAGAAAGGCTTCGCCGGTTTCAAATCGCTTGCCCACGGTTTCCATTCCTTTTGAAATTCCGCGTTCAAGAATCACCAACGGTTCGACGCCGTTTTCCAGCGCCTCGCTGCTCAGTTCCTTGATACCGTCAATGTCTCCGTCGATGACTTTCTGGCACAGGGTTTCAAGTATTTGATTTCTTTCCATCTTAATTCCTCCATGTAATTTTTTTGAGCAGGATTGTGCGACGCGATGACCATCCTGATCATTTCCTGCAAATCGTTAGAGTCCGTCCTTACGAAACGCCGAAAGGGAGCACCATATCCTATTTTCTTATTTAGGGATAATTCAAAGCGTGTTGAAATACTCTTCAAGCGATTTCAGTGTCCGTTTTTCACTGTTGGCCAAATGCAAATCCATCGCCTTTATAACACGGTCTTTACTACCGCTGAGAAGCGCCTCAATAATTTCCAAATGTTCCCTGGCACTTGGTTTCAATGCTTCGCCCGAGGTATTCTCGGATTTATTTTTGGCCTCGACGAATGTTCGAATTCTTAGAGATTTATTACCCACAATATAAAAAAGTTCCTTTAATACGGCATTGCCTATAACGTTAAGAAACAGTTCGTTTAGCTCTAAATCAATTCGCATATATTGTTCAGGGTCTTGATGGGTCTCGATAAGTAGAAGAGTTGTTTTTTTTAAATCCTCGAGCTTATTTTTAAGTCCTTCGTTCTTTTTGACGGCTGATATGAGTTTTCTTGACATGTAAATTTCGATGAGTCGTCTGGCTTCATATATTTCGCAGACATCTTCTCTCTCAATCTGGCTGACCTTGATACGCTTGTTCGCTTCATAATCCAATATACCTTCGTTGGACAGGCGAACAACCGCTTCTCTCACCGGTGTCGGACTTATACCAAGTTTTTCGGCAAGGTTTGTTATGGTGAGTGTTTCCCCAGGCATCAGTTCATGTTTCATGATCGCTTCGTTGATGCTCTCGTAGGCAACATCCCGCAAGGTCCTTAATTTTACGTTTCCCAGTTTAGCCATTTTTATTTCGCTCCTATTGTTCATTCTGCAAAGGTGGTTTGGCCTCAACCCATCGATATCAAAGTGATCGTTTTATTTCACGTCTGTCGAAATTGATATTGAAACCATATACCTATCATCGTCTGTAATCCAGAAGATCCTACAATCAGAAGCGTTTATTTTAGTCAATTCATTTCTCGGTATTTTTTGACCTATGGTCAATTTGTCAGGCAAAGGGAATACCCATGGCCGTCAGTTCCTCAGTTACGTCACCAACTAGTTTCACATAATCGTCATTCGGCTTACCGGTTTCCGGATTGTGGCATTCGTAATAACAATCTCCTTCGGGCGGGTTCTTGATATCTGATTCGTATTTCTGAAGGAGTTGGATAACGAGCTCATTGGCCTTTTCTCTCGTTAGTTGTGAAGCCGCCTTTCCTACTTCAACACAGAATTTCGCTTCTGTTGGGGTAATGCCGTCAATCTTTACAGCCTTGGCTGGATGAGGCTGGTTGACGCAAGGAGCACCGGAGGTTACCCAGGCCAGATAAATGGCAGCGGCTTCGTACATGTACATCTTGGTGTTCGGTCCGGCACCACAATAGGGTCCCCAGAGAACCGGCACTTTAATGTTTCGACTAGAAGCCTGGATGGCGATGGCCACTCCCCAAAGGACATCTCTGGTGCTGGAGCAGGAATGCATGAAATGAATTGGGAAGTTGAGCTGCAGATGCCCCTTGTGAACCAACTGCCCCATGATCAGATAGGCCGCGCACAATATGGCAAAGCCTTCCGGACCACCCGAAAAACCGCCCAGCATAGGACCGGATTCGGCTGCGACATTCGCGCCGGAGGCATGCAGATATGCCACTTTGTTCAAGGTGTCGTAGTTGATTTTCATTTCTGCGATACTCCCGCAGAGCCATGCGTCAGTAAGGCGGCTTCCAAATTGTGGGGCGCTCGCGGCGATATTGGTTACGGCAACAGCTGTTGTCGGCTGCAGGTTAAAAATTGGCAGCCCCGGTCGACCCGCTCGCTGCAAAGCATCTAACGCGGTTTTCATCCCCAAAACACCCGCATAAAACTCCGTTGGTGCTCCGGCAGAGATCGGTATACCACGGATACTTGACAGCCCAGGGATCTGGATAGAACAAACTTCTGGGATGGATGCATACCCCTCGACAATATTCGCGGCGTAGGCGGGTTTGGAAGAAACAATCCCGGATCCGACCTGAAACCATGGCCGCGTATTTTCGTCCGGCATTCGCATGCCAAAATATTTTCTATCGATTCCTTGGCCTGCCTTGACGCGTCCCGGGGCATTGTTTATGGCCTCTTCAATCTCTTTTTCGGTAAACTCCATGATCCGTGCCGTATCCAGGCAGTAAACACCCACCTCGGCCACAAGTTTTTTAGCAGCCGCAAAGATGCGGTCGGCAGCATCATCATCGCTTGGGACAGGATTTTCACGGTCAAATTTAACGCCACTTTCCTTGGCCAGCTTCATGGTGGCTCGCATGAATTTACGATCGAAATCCTGTTCCTTCATAATTGGACCGTTTAAGGCCTTTTCACAAATATCAAGAATGTTCCCCATGGTTCCCTCCGTATGATTTATTTCTTATAAAAACCCCTTATTGCGGACGTAGTCGATAAATACGTATTTGTGTTTATTCCGAGCAGACCCAGATAGCAAGGTCCGGGCAGGTATCCTGGCAGGTCCCGCACTTAACGCATTTTTCCGGATCGATCTGCTCTACGACATTGGCGCCTTTAGCATTGCGACGTTCGGAGATCACCAATATCTTTTTGGGGCAGTTGGTGACACAGATACCGCAGCCCTTGCAAACCTGTTCTTCTATACAAACACTCATCTTACACTCCCATCTGTTGAAGAATCTTCACAATTTCCTGCGAAGTGGTCGCCGTGTGAGCGCCGGCCTCTTTCAGGGCTTTCAGTTTACTGGCAGCCGTTCCCTCCTCACCTTCCACAATCGCTCCGGCATGTCCCATCTGGGCGCCTTCCGGCGCCGATCGGCCGACGATCATTGCCACAACCGGTTTGGTCATGTGTGACTTGATGAATTCTGCCGCATGATGTTCCAATTTCCCACCCACCTCACCCAGCAATACGACAGCTTTCGTTTCAGGGTCATTCTCAAATTCTCGAAGAACTTCCTTGTGGGTGGTCCCCCAGACAGGGCCGCCACCGATGCCTACCACTGACGATTGGCCGATTCCGGCATCTGTAAGTACTCGGCCGACCTCATAAGAAAGCGAACCACTTTTGGATACGATACCCACCGAACCTTCCTTGAACATCGAATGCGGATGAACCCCCAACTTGCTTCTGCCCGGTGTAATCAGGCCGGGGGTGTCGGGACCCAGCACACGATTCCCGGTAAGCTCGGCATACCGGACGATATCGATAATGTCATTTTCCGGGATACCTTCAGTCGTCAGGACCAGAAAAGGTATACCGGCCGATAAAATTTCATAGGCCGCATTTTTGGCAAACGGTGCGGGAACAAAGCTGATGGCGGCATCAATCGGGTATACGGCCACGGCTTCGGTCACCAGATTATAAACGGGAATTCCGTCAACTTTCTGACCACCCTTGCCAGGCGTTACACCTGCGAGGATGTTGCTCCCGTATTCTTTCATGATGCGGGTCTGAAAGGCACCCACGTTGCCAGTGATGCCCTGGACCAGGATACGGGTATCTCGATCGATAAAAATCGCCACGTTACTTTCCTCCGTAGTTGACGGCCATCTTGGCTGTCTCGGAAAGATCTGCCTTTGCCGCAATACCATGAGATTCTAAGATTCGGACGCCTTCTTCCGCTTTTGTTCCACACATGCGAACCGCTATTGGAATTTGGCAACGATTCTTTTGCAGGTAGGCGTCAATGCCCTCGGCGACTTGATCCATGCGGGTCAGCCCACCGATGAGGCTGATGAGAAGGGATTTTACATTGGGGTTGGCAAGCACAATTTCCATGGTCTGTTCGGCTGCTTCGGCGGCTGCCTTTCCACCCATTTCGCAGAAATTGGCTGGTATTCCACCCAAGTCTTTCACCAGATCGAGAGTGAGCATCCCGGTACCGGCGCCGTCGGCTATGATGCCGATATCACCGTCAAGCAGGATATAGGAGATATCATACTTTTCCGCTAAAATTTCCGGCGCGCTTCTCGCTTTGACGATCCGTCCCATCTGACCGGACCTGATTTCCGTCATTCGGTTATTGCAGCGAAATTCGGCGTTATCGTCCAGAATGATCTTGCCGTCAAGGGCGACAAGTCCAGTGTCAGTAATAGCCAACGGATTGATCTCAACCAGTGTGGCATCTTGACGCCGCATAACATTCCAGATGCCCCTAACGATGGAAACAAAGGCTTTATCGCAGGAAATTCCCAGTCCCGCCGCCATGCTACGAATATCGAATTCCATGAGCCCCACAAGAGGATCGATCTTCTTGCGCATTATTTTTTCCGGTGCTTCTTTAGCCAGTAACTCGATGTCGACCCCTCCCTCCCGGCTGGTGATAAACATGGGGCGGTTGCTTTCTTTGTCATTGAGGCCACAGATATAAAACTCATCCCGGATATTCATGACCTCTTCGGCCAAGAGCGTATTAATTGCATATCCTTTTACCTTGGCCGAAAAAATATCTGTCGCTATCTTTTTTGCTTCATTTTTATCCATGGCGACACGCACCACCCCGGCTTTACCACGACCGCCAACCGGGATCTGGGCTTTCAGAACTGTCGGGAAATCAGTACGTTCAAGATCTGCAACACTTTCTATGAGTCTACTTGCCGGAACTGGAATGCCGCTTTCCGACAGTATTTTCTTTGCCTGGAATTCTAAAAGTTTCATGTTGCTATCCTGTTGCCGTAAAATCAGTTTTCTTTGGCAAACCGCATACCACTATTTGCCGCATTAATATTTGCATCGACAAATTTAGCTGGCACGTTTGCGGATATAACGTCCAGAAGATCCTTATTACTGAAGATTTTCAGCTTCTCCTGTATGAAACCAAGCATCGCCATGTTGGCCGCCAGTTTGACACCGATATCAGTGGCAATCTGTGTTGCTGGAAACTCACAAATACGGATATCTTCTCGTGTAGGTCGCTTTACAAATTCCGGGTCGGTAACGAGAAGTCCGTCGGTCTTGAGAGTCCCGATAAATTTATCGAGCGCCGGTTGGGACATGGCAACAATCACGTCCATGGCATCGGCCAGCGGCGACTCAATGGGATCCTCTGAAACGATGACTTCTGCTTGACATTCTCCCCCCCGGGCTTCGGAACCATAGGACTGCATTTGAACCGCATTCAGGCCCGCCTTGGTGACGGCTGTCGTCCCGAAAATAATCGCAGACAAAACGATTCCCTGGCCACCGAATCCGCAGAATCGGATATTGATATCTTTATTCGTCATGTTGATGATCTCCTCCTGTCAGCAGACAGAGCTGCCCCTGAAAATCGGCCGTTCTTTTTTCACAAAGGTTCCGAGGACAAATTTCGATTCCAGTTCCTCGGAGCTCATGGCTTTTGCTTTCTTCAGAGACACCGAATTGTCCTTGATCCATTCCACGCACTGCACGCCGCTCCCTGTGGAAAGGGCTCTTCGGCCGAAGTTGGTGGGGCACTGTGTGATAATTTCAACAAGGGAAAACCCTTTGTGACCCAGGGCTTCCTTGATGGCATCCTTGGCCTTCTTCGGCTTGTCCGATGTCCACCGTGCCACGTAGGTGGCTCCGGCGGTTTCCGCGAGCTTGCAGATATCGAAAGGCTCCTCGGCATTGCCATAGGGAGTGGTGGCTGACTTCATATTTTTGGGGGTGGTCGGCGCCATTTGGCCGCCGGTCATACCGAAAGTTAAATTGTTGACGACGATCATAACCACATCTATGTTCCGCCGGCAGGCATGAATCAGATGTCCACCGCCAATCGCCGTGGCATCGCCATCCCCTGCAAAAATAACCACCTTCAACTCGGGCTTGTGCAGCTTGATTCCTGTGGCCCAGGGGACTGTCCGGCCGTGAACACCATGAAGGGATTCAATGTTCATATAAACCGGAATCCGTGCCGCGCAACCCACACCGCCAATACCGACAAAATTGTCGAAATCAAGCTGGGTCTCATCCGCCGCTTTCAGAAAAAAATTCAATACTTGAGCCGCGCCGCAACCCGGGCAGAAAAAATGCGGCAGTGCATTGGGTCTCAGATATTTCCACAAAGGATGCTCTTTCACTTTGTTGCCTCCTCGATAGCACGCAAGACTTCGGTGGTCGTATGGATTTCGCCTCTGTTTTTGAGGACTCTGCCAACTTCACAATATTTACCGCAAACGCGATCAATCTCATTGGCATATTTACCGATATTCATCTCAACAGCGAGAATCTTATCGACCCGTTTTGCCAAATCCTCGAGCTGCCTCTCAGGTACAGGCCAGACCGTATCAAGTTTGAGCACACCGACTTTAATTCCTTTTTGCTTTGCGATGCGCGCCGCCGCCCTGGCCGGACGAGATTCACTGCCATAGGCGACCAAGGCGATATCCGCATCGTCCAGGTCGAAATCCTGAACGCGCACAATATCGTCATAATTGGCGCGGATTTTATTGGTGATCCGGTGATAGAGCTTTTCAAAAACGTCCGGATCCCAGGCGATGCCGCCCTTCTCGTCGTGCGGATTGAGTGAATGGAGGATGCGATACCCGTCACCGAAACTGGGCAGCGGCGGGGCTTGATCCTCAGGCGCCCGGAACGGGACGAAAGCTTCCGGGGGAACATCCGGTTTTCTCCGGTTCACAATTTCGATGCCACCTTCTTCCGGGATCACCAATTTTTCCCGCATAAGAGATATGGTTGTCTCAGACATTACAAATACGGGTGTACGGTATTTTTCGGCCAGATTAAAAGCCCGCAGGGTGTAATCAAACAACTCCTGAACTGATGAGGGTGCCAGAACGATATGCTCATGATCACCGCTGGCGCCCCATCGAAATTGCATGACATCGGACTGGGTAGCATAGTTTTCCCCACGGCATCTCATCACGTCGACGATGACCATCGGAATTTCCGAAGCAACAGCGTACCCAATACCTTCCTGCATGTAATTAAAGCCAGCACTGGCCGTTGCCGTCATGGCCTTAGCACCTGCCAGAGAAGCGCCGCTAAGCGCGTATACTGAGCAGAGCTCATCTTCACCCTGAAAGAAAACACCACCTGTTTTCGGCATTCTCTCAGACATGTACTGGGATATTTCATTGGCCGGTGTAATGGGGTACCCGGCGAAAAAGTCACAACCCGCAGCAAGGGCACCTTCCACAACAGCATGGTTTCCCAGCATGAAATGGGTGCCCGATAATAATTTTCTGTCATTTTTGGACATTTCATTCCTCATTCTATTGGTTTATCCGTTACATTTTCTATCAGACGTAATCACTATCCTCGATCACCCTCGAGGTCCTTCAAGAATGTCTCCATCCTCGCCATTCCCTCTTCAAGCGATTTTCTGTCAGTGGCATAGGAGAGTCGCAAAAATCCCTCGCCGCATTCACCAAAGGCGACTCCTGGGACGGTTGCCACGTGGTATTCTTCGAGAAGACGGGTCGCCAGATCGACCGATCCCATTTCAAAACGGTAGGAAGGAAAACAATAGAAAGCGCCCTCGGGCTCCCGTTCCAGGTTCAAGTAGGCGGATTTGTTGATCAGTTCAATCATCAAAGCCCTATTTTCCGTATAGGCCAGCTGCATCTTTTTGACCGCCTCAGCACTGGCCTCGCCCTCCAGTGCTTCGATGCCCCCCCACTGCGCAAAGGAAGTGACGCTGCTCGTGGAGTGAGAATAAATCTTAAGCATCCCCTCCACAATATCGGCTGGAGCAACGGAATAGCCTAATCGCCAACCGGTCATGGCGTAGCTTTTGGAAAAGGCGTTAACCGTTATGATATTCTCAAATTCCGAGGCAGGGGAATAATGTTCCTGTCCATAAATCTGATATTCATAGACCTCGTCCGACATCAGCAATGCACCATATTTTTCAGCAATGCGCGCTAACTGTCGGAGTGTTTTCGCCGTGAAAACTGAACCGCTGGGATTGCATGGGGAATTCACGACGATGATTTTAACGGTGTCGTCCATAAGATGCTCTATTTTGTCCAGATCTGGCGCGAATCCTTTGGCGGCCTGAGAAGGAACGCGAATCACCTGGGCGCCGTTCATTAAGGCGGCTGCTTCGTAGCTCACCCATGCCGGATCGAGCAAGACGACTTTATCGCCTTTCTGGAGCATCGCCGTGAAGGCAAGGTAAATGGAAAATTTTCCGCCGGCCGTTACCACGACGTTTTCGGGAGCGGCTTGGATGCTGTTTTCCCTTAGCAGTTTCCTGCAGATGGCCTCCCGAAGTGGGAAGGCCCCCGCTGTCGGTTGATACTTTGTCTCCCCATCCATTAAAGCCTTGACCGCGGCTTTCTTTATGTTGTCCGGTGTGTCGAAACAGGGTTCGCCCACGCCAAGAGAAATGATGTCGTCGACCCCCTGGCGACGCATATTTTTGACGGCACTATCCACAGCCTCCGTCGCAGAGGCTTCCAATTCAACAATCACATCTGCTAAACGATGTTGCTCCAATGTTCGCTCCTTTCTAACCCTCCTATGGATGACGTATAACAGCGAGGGTGTGTTCTGTTTCCCCTGCAGACGCGGTCCATCTGAGTTTGACCCATAAAATATATTATATAGATTTTTCCCTCGTAGCTTTAATCTCCGGTTTTTAGTTTTCCGTTTTTCGAAGGGAAAAGGAAAAGACTGGAGATGATACGGGCTGTGTTGCCAGGATTATATTGCTTTTTCTGTTATTGCCTTTGTCAGCGACCGGCCATGCCCACCGGGACAGTGAAAGATTGCCTTGGGTTATACGTGACCATAATAATCGCGGTGCACGACGATCGAATACGCATAGTCCAGCAGGGTGCCCCAGGAAAATATCGGGATTTCGATTTCCCGCTGCAATGCCCTGGCAAATGACTGCATACCCGTGCATTCCAAAACCATAGCGCCCATGTTAGGCGTCCTCCGGTAAAAATTCGCCGCCGCTTTGATAAACTCTTTCTCAGTTTTGTTGTAGTATGCCGAAGGCGGAAATGTCTTTTTCCCGGGAGTCCAGAGATGCTCGAATTCTTCGCAGGCGCCATCGATTTCACGGCAGGCATAGGTCACATAGTTGCTGCCGGGTTGGATCCCCACGCTTTCAAGGTGTTTGTCGGTCAATGTGTTCATCTCTGCATGGCTGATAATGCCCACCAACTTATCCGGACCGATCACCTGCTGAGCCCAGGGTACCTGAAGCAATGCGGATAAAAACACCGGAATATTCACATGGGCGGCTATCTCTTTCTGAAAATAGGCAAAATAACCGCACTCCGCAGTAATGGCGCGACAACCCATTTTTTCTAACTTCTCCGCAGCTCTTTTGATCGGCTCGAGACACGGGTCTTTATCTTCCGCATAAATAAGAAGCGGCATGTCCACATTATCGATCACTTCAAACTGAATAGGAAAGGGAAAGGCACTGGCGTTTCGTACATCACCTGGAAACCCAGGAAACTCCTCATCCAGCAACATCACACCAAGCCCCATTCCGTAGCAGGCGCGGCCTTTTCTAGCTCTGATTAAATCAATCCCATGATCTCTTGACTGATAGATCATCATTACCTCCAAAACCACCATTGTTTATCTTACCTGAAGTCTTGACCAAATAATTTCGTTGATCACATGCGTTCAAGTAAGCGGCCGTATCCATCGATCGGTGATTTGACGCCTGCGAGCTTTAGCATGGCCCACAATGTCACCTGGTTGCTGGTGAAAACAGGTTTGCCGAGATCCTGCTCAAGCATGTGAATAGTTTCAGCACCTCGGAAATCAGTGCAACTGATAAAAATGGCATCTGCTTCGGGACGATCCACCGCTTTGGCCATCCGATAGATACGTCCCGGATCCACCGAGGCGATGGCTTCAGCCTCGGGCATGCCAAGCCCATCCATGGCCAGCACTTCGACACCATTGCCTTGGAAGAATGCTTTCTCTTTGTCGTTGATCCAGTTTTCATAAGGTGTGGCGAGACTGATTTTCTTGATTCCAAACGTTTTGAACGCTTGAATGCAGGCCGTAGCCGTTGTGGTAGCAGGCTTGCCGGTCTCTTTTTTAATCCGGGCGATAATTTCTTGATCATAACCGAGCCCCTTTACCAGGCTGCCAGAAGTGCACCCAAACCCGTATACATCCACCAAGGCATGCGACAGTTCGATACTGGCCCTGGGAACGAAATCGATCATTTTTTCGAGTTCCTCGGGCGTATCCTCGGTAATCCAGACCCGTGCGAAGTGAGCCGTTACACCTTCCGGAATCATACGGTACATGTCCGGCTCCATGACAATATTCGCCGAAGGTACAAGAATCCCGAGTCGTGCTCGCCATCCAATCATATCGAGCTATCCTTTTTCCAAATGTTCTGAATCAAGCCGCCTTCTTTTTCATCAAATCGAGAGCCACTTTCACAGCTTCTTCGGCCGTTTTTGCGTATCCGTCGGCCCCAATCTCATCCGCCCATTTCTGGCTTACGGGAGCGCCGCCAACCATGATGGTAAAATTGCCACGAATCCCTTCTTCCGAGAATAGCTTGATCACCTCTTGCTGGGCAGGCATGGTGGTATTGAGCAGAGCCGAAAGACCAATAATATCCGCATCATGCTTCTGCGCAGCTTTCAGAAATTCACTGGCCGGGATATCCTCACCAAGATCGATGACTTTGAAACCCCTGGTTTTAAGAAGCAGCACGACGATGTCTTTTCCGATTTTATGAATATCGCCCTTCACCGTGCCCATGACCACCGTCCCGCTTGATTTTTGATTCTCGCTCATCTTAGCAATGACAGGTTCCAGAATGTCCATAGCGGCTTTAAATGCCTCGGCTGATCCAATAAGCTCAGGTAAAAAGCATTCAAAAGCTTCAAAACGATCCCCGACCGTTTGAATCCCAGGTTGCAACCCCTCTTCAATGGCCTTTAGAGGTGACATATTGGCAGCAACGGCTTCCTCGGCGGCGGCAACAGCCGCTTCCTTATCCAGTGCAATTATGGCTTGTGACATTTTCTCTAACAGCTCATGGTCTCCCATTTTTCCTCTTTCCTCTCCATGCTCCCGCACTATCGTCGGCATTCACTATGCCATCAGAAAACACCGGCAGCCAAAATGGTTATCGTCAATGAGTGTAAGGTATCCCCATATCACCAATTTTTTTCTTCATTTCGTCATATTTCATTTGCGTTTCCGGAAGTGGTTTTCCCGTTTTCATATCGTAAGCTTCCTGGTAAAGCTTACCTTCGGGCGCATTGCCAAGATTTGCTTTGAACATATCCGCCAGTTTGACCACGATTTCATTGGCTTCTTTACGGGTCATGCCAGCCACAGCATGCCCGACTTCCGCAGAAAACTGTGGTGTGAGTGGCCCGGTAA
>Ga0180435_10003227_pt1 | contig 16419 bp, 14 predicted proteins | sample SS_ome_3_FD_132467 | JGI IMG/M metagenome (GOLD analysis project Ga0180435, IMG submission 132467) | Hypersaline lake sediment archaeal communities from the Salton Sea, California, USA - SS_3_S_1 metaG | ecosystem: Environmental > Aquatic > Non-marine Saline and Alkaline > Hypersaline >...
CAGCGTTTCATGGGCTTAAACCCCCGGAGATTGACCAGGCCGTCAATGGGCGTCCCCTGCAACCCGAAATGCTTGAGCCCGACTTCCGTCTCTTCGGGATCCGATATTCTAAAAACCGCAGGTTTACCGAATTCACCCTGAACAATCTCCCTGCTTGCGTCTACGGCAGCTTCCCAGGACGGGAACATAAATGCAAACCGTTGACGGTTGCCGGGCATATATCGAAATATTTTCATGGTCAATTCCACCAGAACACCGAAAGACCCCTCGCTGCCTTTCATTATGTCGTTAATTTTCGGGCCTGTTGCGGTGCCCGGATAGTCATGGGTTTTGAGGACCCCCGCAGGTGTGACGTATTCCTGGCTCAGCACAATATCGTAGGCATCCCCGTAATAGGTTGACGCCTGGCCGGAACCCAGCGTCACGACCCATCCCCCCACCGAAGAATATTCAAAAGACTGGGGAAAATGGCCACAGGTGTATTGCCGTTGCACCTTGAACCGTTTCTGAGGATGATTGAGAGCTTTTTCGTAGGCGGGCCCGAACATGCCGGGCTGGACGGTTGCCGTCTGATTTTTCTCGTTAATGGCCAGGAGTTTATTCATATGGGTGCTCATCACCAGCATAATGCCGCCTTTGGGCGTGTTCAGGCCGAATGTAACCGACGATCCGCCCCCAAAAACATAAACCGGCAGTTTCTGACTGCTGCAGTATGAAACAATCTTCTGGACATCGGTTTTATTTCTTGGATGAACGACGATATCGGGAACATGGCGAACCCGGTTGTGCCTCAAGTCTATGGCTTCATCCACCGTCTTGCCATGGCTGTATTTGACCCGGCTGTAATCATCTGTGGAAACGTTTTTCTCCCCCACGATATCCGCCAGCGCCTTAATTTTGTTTTTGGACAATTGAATGGTGTGGTCTATTTCAACGGTCTCATTTCCTGCAAACTGGGGTGCCATGAAGTCTTCATCCGTCAGATCAAATCGTTCTTTAATCATTTCATACCAGGCGCTGTTCGGATGTTTGAATTCATTGGGGTCTCCCCACTTGAAGATGGATCGGTACGACTTTTTTCGGGGTGGTCTTTCACACCAGTCTGGTTGGAATGAATCCTTGGTGAACATGCTTTCCTCCGTTTTGATGGCGCCTATTTTTCGGGATAACCCGTAATATCCCTGATTTCTTTGTACAGCGGACAAAGCGCCTTGTAAATTTTCTTGTAGACCCGCTCAAAGAGTTCCTGATAGATGGTTACATTCTTCTTGCTCGGCTCAAAGACCTTGTCATATCCCACCATGCTTTTAATGGCATCAGTTACAGAGGGATATTTACCTATCCCTGCGGCCGTCACAATTGCCGCACCCAGTCCGGATGTCTCCCAGGTTTTTCCCCTTACCAGGGGAAGATTAAAAATATCAGCCGAGATCTGGCAAATTTCGTCACTTTGGGACGCACCGCCGGATACGGCAAGTTTGCTTACCTTCTGCTTCCCTTTTTTCTCCATTTTATGCAGCCCCTCAAGCAGCCCAAAGGCAAGGCCCTCGATAACGGCCCTGTAGACATGGGAGCGTGTATGCACATCGCCAAAGCCAATCATGGCGCCTTTGGCGGAAGGCTCCTTCAATCCCGGACTCCAGTAGGGCTGAACCACCAGTCCCATGGATCCCGGGGGCGATTGTTTTAAGAGCTTGTTCAGTATCTCCTCGGGGGCAACGCCCCGGGTTTCCGCCTCCAGAACTTCCTTGTGGGCGAACTCATTCTTAAACCATGTTATCATCCAGTACCCCCTGAGGATTTCCACTTCAGGGTTATAGTGTCCGGGTATGGGTGCGGGATAAGGGGGTAAAAATGCAAGGGCTTCAAAATACTTTGATGTGGTGGTTTGAACGGTGGCGGTTGTTCCGAAACTGAGGCTGGCCATTGTCTGATCCACAACGCCCATTCCAATGGTCTCACACCCCTTGTCAGACCCGCAGGCAATAACCGGGGTACCTTCCGATATGCCCGTTTCTTTGCCGGCCTGTTTGGTTATTCTTCCCAGCAATTGGCCCGGTCCAACAAGCTCGGGAAGTTTGTCTCTTTCAATGGGAAAAAACAGGTTGGGAAGCTGTCTGCCTTTTCCCCATTTCATTTTTTTATAATCAAACGGGATATGTCCGATTTGTGATGCCGTGGAATCCTTGAATTCTCCGGTCAGCCGGAAGTTCAGAAATCCGGATACCTGAAGATATTTATGTGTAGACGCCCAGATATCGGGCTGATTCTGCATGATCCAGTTGCATTTTCCGTCTTTCTGGGTTTTTTCAATGGGCTCGTCCATTCCGACAATTTTATAAATCATTTTCATGGGTGGAGACGGTTTGTAATTCGGCTCTGCAGATCGTTGATCAAGCCAGATGATCGCGGGCCTCAGCACCTTGCCGCCGGCATCCACGTTAACCATGGTTGCCCGTTGCGTTGTAACCCCGACGCCCTCTATATGGTCGAACAGTTCTCTGTTCCTCCCTCTCAGCTCCATGCATCCGTCGCAAAGGCTTTTCCAGTAGATATCCGGGTCCTTTTCCGCCCAGCCCGGATGGTCGCTGTAATACGGTTCGTACTTTATCTGTTTACTGTCGATCAGTTCTCCCTCTTGAGTAAAGAGCAACACCCTCAGGCTTTGAGTACCGCAGTCTATGGAAAGAATAGGTTTTTCCACGGTTCCATCCTCCTCTCAATTAAGTTTCGGAACAGAATACGCCTCCTGCCACAATTTCAGATATGCGTTCTTTTCTTCCTCCCACTTTTTATCATCCCATGGCAATATGCTTTTGCAAAGCTTGTGTATTTTGTCAAGGTGGCTCTTCCCGCCTTCGGGCAAAAGGAGACCGACACGCACCCGCCGGAGAAGCAAATCTTCCAGGTGCCTGACATTCTCGCGCTCGGCGGTAAAGGGAAGTTCCGCCCACAAGGTATTGGTTCCGGGAATTTCTTCCAGCTCGCCTGATGAAAAGTTGCGGATCAGTTCCTCTGCCGCTTTTCCATATCTCCCGTAAAGTCTCCATCTCACATCATCGGGCACGGTATTGCCATTGTCGCTAAACCCGTTGACTTTGGCGAAGACCGGTTCGTGGTCTGTTTTCCTGTTTATTTTAGGCAGGAATACGGATGCCGTTTTCAATGTATCAAAGGCCATTTTTCTGAATGTTGTCAGTTTGCCGCCGGTGACCGTCACCAGCCCCCTGTCCGGCCAGATGATATTTTCCCGTGACTCCTTGGACGGCTCCAGTTTTCCTTCGCTTAAAACAGGCCTTACTCCGGCAAAGGTTGATATGCAGTCATCCGCCGTCACTGTGTTATCGGGAAAATATGCATTAATCCCATCCAGTAAATACCTGACTTCCTCTTTTGTGGCAAAGGGTTCTTTTGAGAGATCCTCCCGGTGATCCAGATCAGTGGTGCCGATCATCACCCGATCTTCCCATATGGTGGCGAACATGCCCCGATTGTCATCGGGATGAAAAAAACCTATGGTATGATCAATGGGAATTGCATTTCTGGGAAGAATCAAGTGGCTTCCCCGCAGCGGGCGAAGGTGAAGATCCGGGTTCGGTGACGGGTGGAATGTTTCGGCCCATGATCCCGTTGCGTTGATCACTGTTCCGGCATGCAGATGCCGTGTTTTTGCGGTCTCTTCATCTCTTACCGTAACCCCGGTGACGGACCCCTTGTCATTCCTTGTAAGTTCGACAACCCGGGTGTAATTCACGGCGCATCCGCCGAATTCAATCCCGTCATTGATGAGCCTTAAAACCAGTCTCGCATCATCGACCTTTGCATCAAAAAACTTGAATCCTCCAATAAGATGTACCTTTTTTATACCGGGAACCAGCTCCAGAAACCGTTTTTTCGGAAAATACGTATGCTGCTTCTCAAGCGCCATGAGCCCGTAAATGGAGAGACCGATGCTCCACGACAGCTTCCCGGGCTTCTGATCGCTGTACATGGGCATAAGTATTTCCATTGTCTCCACCAGTCCGGGGGCTTCCCTTAATAATTTTTCCCTTTCTCTGACAGATGTCAATGTCAGTAATAAATTACCCTGGGCCATGTATCTTAATCCGCCGTGGACCATTTTTGAAGAACGGCTTGATGTGCCCCAGGCAAAGTCCTTTTGTTCGACAAGGAGCGTTTTGTATCCCATCCGAACAGACTCCCTGAATATGCCTGCGCCGGTAATTCCGCCGCCGATGACGACGACATCCCATCTCTTGCTGGTTTGATCTAACTGCATGTCTTCAACCTGCCACCTTTCAATGTTATTGCTGGATTTTCTTCCAAATAATAATGCTTTCCTCAAATACGTCACGCACAATTTTTTCAACGCCGTTTCCACCGTTTTGCACGGCCGCCAAAAAGGTTTCGTAATATCTAAGGGATGATGTTCTGGCCATCTCAAAACTGAAATATAACGATGCCAGGCGCTTATACACCTCGGTAAAGTCATTCAACATGAGCGGGTACAGGACGTTCCTGCAATGCTGTGCCATAAGCACCTGGAGTTCCCAGTCATATTTTGCATAGGCGTCCGGGTCGTCGCCCAGCATGTCGCTCCCCTTCAAGTGCCCGATAAAAATATCCGGTGCATTATCCGATGCAGCCTGTGCACAGGATGGCAGAAGATTAACCCTGAATTCCAACAAGTTCCCGATAAACTCAGCGGGTAAAAATCCGGAATGCTTAGCCATTGTGCCCAGCATACCCAGTCCGCCCTTTTGCCAGTAATCATTTACACGTGTCGGTTTTCCATGCCGGATGTCGACCCATCCCTCTCTTGCCAGCCGCTGAAGTGCCTCTCTGACCGTCGGCCGTGTCACACCCAGCTGTTCCGCCATGACCCTCTCACTGGGCAGGTGCGCCCCCGGCGGATATGTCTTATCCATGATGGATGTCAGTATTTTCTCTTCCGTAAACTGTGCCGGCCTGAGCGGCTTGTCATTTTCTTTATTCATTGATGTATCCGTTTATTTTTTCGGTTTCCTGGTAAGAGGTCATACCAGTTGAGGGTTTAGATGTCAATAAAAAATGTATCCCCAACTTTTTGAACACAGGCATAGGTTATATCTAAATATGGAAATCGGATGCCGCCCGCAATGAACATGGCCGGATAATTGGGGTTGAATCTTATGTTCATTCATTATATTAGCATAACAACTATTTTTCACACTGCTCTTGTTTCCACCTAATTAAACATGGATAAAGGATCGTGAAATGAAAAAAGCCGGAATTGCACTCGCACTCTTAACCTGTATCGTTCTTATCTCTTCTGCCGTGTTTGCGGCAGAAAACCCGAAGACGGTGATCAAGATCGCCACCCTTTCCCCCAAGGGATCGGTCATGGCGAATATCCTGGATGAATTGAAAGCGGATATCCTGACGCAAACAAACAACGAGGTCGGGCTGAAAATATATTATGGCGGCATTCAGGGAGACGCCAAAGACGTTCTTCGAAAAATACGATTCCGCCAGCTTCAGGGGGCAACACTGGCATCCTACGGATTGGGGCAAATTGCCCAGGAGTGCCGCGTAACCAGTATTCCTTATATATTCAGAAATTACGGTGAAGTGGATTATGTCCGCTCCAACCTTGAAGACTATATGATCAAAGCATTCAAAGATAAAGGATTCATCGTTCTCGGGTGGTATGATATCGGTTTTGTACACAGCTTTTCAAAAGTTCCTATAACCTCCATCGACATAGCCCGGAAACAAAAATTCTGGGCGCCCGAAGGAGATCCGCTCGCAATGACGGTATACAATGACGTCCTGGGAATAACACCCGTTTCCCTGTCCATAACAGACGTGTTGACGTCCCTTTCCACCCGGCTTATTGATGCGGCAAGCGCTCCGCCCATTGCTGCGGTTGCCTTCCGCTGGTATACGAAATTTCAATATATGACGGAATACCCCTCGACAAGTGTCCTGGGGGGATTTGTTGTGACGGAGGACACCTGGAATAAGATCTCCCCTGAAAGCCAGAAAACAATTAAGGACCTGTCCGCCTCTTACTTTCTTAAGGCGACCAACGCCTTCCGCGAGTCCAATGAAAAAAGCATTGCCCTGTTAAGAAAAGCCGGAATTTCCGTTGTCCGCATTAAAGACGCAAAGGGATATAAGAAATTTATCGAAGATACCGCTGAGAAGACCAAAGAGGCCCTTGTCGGAAAACTGTTTTCCAGGGAACTTCTGAACAGAACCATGGCGCTTTTGGAAGAATACAGGAAGAAGCATCCGGACAGCAAGGTTCAATCCATTCCCGAATAGAAAACTAAAGACCGGAAACTTGCATCGTTATCCAAATATAATCATAATCGTTATCTTAATCACGATGTATCGAAGAAGCACATTTCATATAGATTACAATTATGATGGCGAATAAGATTAAGACTTATTAAATCAGAGCGTCTGTTTATCCAGGCCATTGAAGTGAAGGTAGGGACCCAGCCTGTCGTAGTGCTCCCTGGAACTGAATTCGGCGACCACAAACGCATCATCAATCTCTTTTGCGACAACATCCTTTTTGACAATGGATCGCCGCTTATCATCAAGGGTGAATTCGATGGACAGCTTGTCTCCGGGTTCAAGCCTGGGAAGCAGATTAAACTTCATTTTGATCCGTTCAATGGATATATTGGCCACCGTCATCTGCCCGCCCTGGGCGCCGTCGGCAGTCGTATAGCTTCCGGGAAGGTTAAGATTCCTGTCGGCAACACCGGTTGCATCGACTGCCCCTATCCCTTTTTCCAAACCTGCAGCTTTATTCACCAGGTCCTTTAGGACCATTTTCTCACGCTTTGCGATCTTCTTTTTAGGAAGGGGCCTGAATGAAAAACGGGCTCTTTTTCTGTTGATAAAGGAAAGCGCGGCGTCTTCGCCTTTTTCTTTTTCAGAAACCGCGCTCCACAGGACCCCTTTTTCAAAATAAAACAATCCTTTTTCACCGTCCGGCAGCGTCACCTCCAGTATGCATGTTTTCTTTTCCATCTCGATCATCATCATGAAGCTGCTGACGGATATCCCGTGGACAATACCTTCGGGCCGGTCCTGCTCCAGAACCTTTACTATCTCGGGCCCCAACTTGTCTGCAGGAAACGGCTTTCTGAAGAAACCGCGAATGTCTCTCGGCAGCTTTTTTCTCATTTCAGGAGTTTCATATGCCGTCATGACAAAACAGGGGGTAAACGGATAGTTTTCATTGACATGGGCCAACAGAGCCAGCCCATCCACTTCCGGCATTTTAATATCGGTTACAAGCAAAGATATTTTTTTTGACTTTAATATATCAATGGCGTCTTTTCCGTCTTTTGCGGTCAGCACCTCAAACCTGTTTTTGTACTTTTCAAGTGCCGAAACTAAAAGGTTGAGAAAGATAAAATCATCCTCAGCAATAAGAATCCGTTTCATGGCTTACCTCATCGTCTTGTTGTCAGTTGCAAACCCGGTTTTTGCCTGTTATCTCCCGAAAGGACTGTATGACTTCATCCAGTTTTTTTTTAATGCTCCCAAGGAGGCGTTGGATGGCCTCTTTATCCTCCTCCACACATGCATTTTCCAGATCCGTTGCCGCCGCGCTGAGATGTCGTGCCGATATATTATTTGCCGCACCTTTTAAAGAGTGGGCGCTGAGTTTTGCCGCTTCAAAATCACCTCTGTTTATAATTCCGGTGAAGTCTTCAATAAAATTTTCATAAATGGCAGTGTACTGCCCGAGGATATCCACGTAGTCATTCCATGAAATACCGAGCCGCTTCAGCCCTTCTGCCACATCCAGCCCCGGAAGCGCCATCGGGTGGCCCTCCGCCGATTCGGGTTTTTCGGAAGAAATGTCGACTTTTTTACTCGATATAATGGGCTTCTTTATATTCTTCTTCAACGCGGCGAGGAGGTCCAGCCGGTGGAGGGGCTTTGTGATATAGTCGTTCATCCCCGCTTCAATGCATTTCTCCCTGTACCCATGCATGGCATGGGCGGTCATGGCAATGATGGGAAGCTCCGCCAAATGCAGTTCGTTTCTGATCTTTCTTGCCGCCTCCAGTCCATCCATAACCGGCATCTGGATATCCATCAACACCGCGTCGTAGGGGGTTTGCCTTATCATTTCAATCGCCCTCAACCCGTTCGACGCCTTGTCAGGGACAATGCCCACCTTCTTTAAAACAGACATGGCCACCATCTGGTTTACCGGGCTGTCTTCCACAAGCAATATCTTCAAATTATCCGGCATGCCGATATCCTGAATTTCCGAAGACGGCTTTGGGGCAGCACAATCCTTGACATCGTAAATTTTCAAAATGCTGTTGAAAAGAAAGGACGGTTTAACAGGCTTGACAAGCACATCGTCAATACCCGCTTTCTCCGATTTCTCGGCATCGCCCTTCTCTTCCGATATCTTCATTAGAATTATATGCGGAGCGCCCCGCGCCTTATCTTTCTTTATGGCCTTCGCGAGATCAAATCCCTCCATATCCCGGAGTCGGTTATCTATGACGACAAGGCCAAACCCATTTTCACCGCCCGCTTTTTCAAGGATCTTTAGGGCCGACTTTCCCGTGTCAGCCGTTTCCGTTTTCAGTCCGAAGCCCCGCATTGTTCGTCCTACGACGTTCAGCAGTGAAGGACGGCTGCAGACCAGAAGAGACTTTATTCGTCCCAGTTCATCCGGGAGGGCCAGTTTAAGGGGTGAAAAGTCAGGTTTGTATTTCAGCCAGGCATTGAAATAAAACGTGCTCCCTTTTCCCGGTTCGCCCTCAACCCATATGTCCCCATCCATCATGGCAACTATTTTTTTACAGATCGTGAGCCCGAGGCCGGTCCCCCCGTATTTTCTGGTGATGGAGCCGTCCGCCTGGGAGAAAGCTTCGAACAGGCGTTTTGACATCTCTTTGTCTATACCGATTCCGGTATCCCGGGAACTGACAAAAAGTTTCACCCTACCCTGTGATTCTGACTGCTTTTCGGCAGTGACGCATATTTCACCTTCATCGGTAAACTTTAACGCGTTGGACACGAGGTTTATTAAAACCTGCCGAAGGCGAAACGGGTCTCCGATTAAAATGGTCGGTATGTCCGGGTCAATATCCACAACAAACTCAATTTTCTTTTCCCTGAATTTTGCAAGAAACATGTCCGACACTTCATCTGCAATACCCTGCATTGAGAATTCAGCTTCGTCGAATTTCAGTTTCCCTGCTTCGATTTTGGAAAAATCAAGGATATCATTTATAAGACCCAGAAGGGCATCCGCGGATGACTTTACAATGGAAAGGTATTCCCGCTGTTTGCCTTCCAAGTCGCAATCCAGGACCAGGTCGGTCATCCCGATGACCGCATTCATGGGCGTTCTGATTTCATGGCTCATATTGGCAAGAAACTCGCTTTTGGCCCTTGTTGCGTCCTCCGCCGCATCCTTTGACTTGAGGAGTTCCCTGTTGCTTCGCTTCAATGCAGCGGTTCGTTTCCTCACAAGGTTTTCAAGGTTCTCCGAGTGCTCTCTGAGCTTATGATGCGCCGTATTCAATGTCTCCTGCTGTTCTTTGAGCCTGACATTCAAGCGGTTCGTCTCTCTTATTTCACTGGTCAGTTTTTCCTGAAGCTTACCCACAACCATACCTGCAAGAATAAGGAATCCGCTCCAGGCAAGGATATACAGAGTAAGGTCTATCCTTGTCGACGGCATGGTAAAGAGGTCCGGGTAAAGTATCGCATATCCCGTTACAGCCAGGATGCAAAAAAACGCGCCCAGGGCAGCCTGCCTGACCCCCAGGTAGTATCCTGCCAGGATAACCGGAAGAAAATAAAAATTGAAAAAAGCTATTTTCTGGGGAACAAAATAATTGATCAGGACCACGGTGGCGAGAACGGTGAAAATAAAGAACCGATCAAATCTGTTTTTGAAGAAAAGCCTGATTTTTTCCACTGAAATTTCCCGGCGCCCGTTAATTTTTACCTGCTTATTTTTTTATAATATGGATTAATTCAACAATCAACGGTATCGTTTAATTTAATTTGCATTATACCGTTATCTGCTGTAGTGTACTTTTCTCAAGATCCCGGGAAAAACACCAAACAAAAACAACTTAGACATATGAAACCCGAATGAAAAAGGTGATCATTTGAAAGTTTATTTCCATAACGACTTCTACCAGGTATATACCAGCGACCCCGCAGCCGGCGAGGGTCGAATGGAAGCGGTGGTCAGCGCCCTTTCAGGCTGTGTTGAATGGAAGGACATCAACCCTGCATCAATGGAGGATATCGCCCTTGTCCATTCAAACCGGCATATCGAAGATGTCAGGTCCGACGGCCTTTACCATATCTCGTCACTTGCCGCCGGCGGGGCGATTCAGGCCGCTGAAACAGGGCTCACGGAACCCTGTTTTGCCCTTATCAGGCCGCCCGGCCACCATGCCTCGGAGAGTTCGTCATGGGGGTTCTGCTTTTTTAACAATATGGCGATTGCACTGGAAGTCCTCAAGCAGAGAAATAAAATCCAAACCGCCTTTGTCCTCGACTTCGACCTTCATTATGGAGACGGCAACGTCAATATTCTCGGGCAAAAAGACGGGGTAAGCTTATACAACCCCGAAAACCATAACAGAGATGATTATTTGAGGGGTGTCGAATCCGCACTTTCCGGCCTTAATGTTGATATTATCGGCATCTCCGCGGGCTTTGACAACCACGTGGAGGACTGGGGAGGACTTCTTTCAACGGAAGATTATTCATCTATGGGAAACATGGTCCGCTCCGCCGCTGACCATTGCGGCGCCGGCTGCTTTGCGATTCTTGAAGGCGGATACAATCATGATGTTTTGGGAGTGAATGTGAAAGCACTCATCGACGGCATGGGCCGATAATAGATATAACATGAAAAAAGCCTGATCCAGAAGGGCTGCCTTAGGATTAAGTTCAGAGGGCACGGTTTAGCAGTAAAAAAGTTTTACAAGATCTTACTCATAATCTTAATCGTAATCTTAATCAGTTATAAGCCTTCATGAAAAACTTTTAGAGATTATGATTAAGAGCAAGATTACGATGACGATTTATTTTTCATTATAGGTGGGTTCTTAAAGACTTAATAAGGTCTATTACAATCTATCGGTCACCAGGTGAACAAAGGGGGGTAAAATGAAGATTAAAGCCATTGAACTTTACCATGTATCCGTTCCACTTGAGAATACGTTCTGGCCCACATGGATACCCGGTTATCCGCAAACCCATAACCGGTTCACACTGATTAAAATCCTCACCGATGAAGGAATCGAGGGATATTCCGCCGGGCCCGCCATGGGAAAAGAAAGGGCCGGTCTCGGCGATCTATTAGGCGGTTATATCATCGGAGCCGATCCCACGGATATCGAAAGAATGCAGAGCCTTTTGAAACAGGCGGGTTTTTTGGGGTGGAGGAACTTTTGGATCGAACCGGCCTGCTGGGACATTATTGGTAAGCAGGCAGGCAAACCTGTCTACGAGCTTCTGGGCGGCACACCCAGGAAAGTGCATGCATACTGCTCCACCGGCGAAATGCATTCATCCGGCCGGCGCATCGAAGAACTTCTTGCCATCAAAGAGCGGGGGTTTAAAACAGCAAAATTGCGTGTAAAGAACCACACACTTGAAGAAGATATCAGGCTTATCAGCGAAATAAGAAACGGCGTGGGGGATGATCTGATCCTTGGTGTTGACGCCAATCAGGGCTGGCTGGTTTCCATCGTGGACCGGGTGCCGGCGTGGGACCTTGAGCGCGCAAAAGAATTTGCCGCCGCATGCCATGACAACCGGATAGAATGGCTTGAAGAGCCCCTGGATTCAAGGGATTATGATGGCCTGGCTGCCTTGAAAAAGGAAGCCAAGGTCAACATTGCCGGTGCGGAACTGAACTACGGATGGGATGAAATCAAAATAATGTTTGAAAAAGACTGCTTTGATGTCTATCAACCGGATGCATGTTTTGCCGGCGGCATCGCCCAGGTCAGACAGGTCATCGACGCATGCCACCGGAATAACCGCCTGTATACCCCCCACACCTGGACAAACGGCATAGGGTTCTATATCAATTGGAATATGGTTCTTGCGGATAAGGACAACACCCTTCCCCTGGAGTATCCACTTGAAGAGCCGTCGTGGGTTCCCCAATACCGTGAAGGCATTATTGACCCCATTCTGACGGATAACGACGGCATGCTGGCACCATTCACACGCCCGGGTCTCGGTTTTGAGATAAACGACAGTCTACTGAAAAAATACGGAAAGCGTTTTTTCAAACTCACGGAATTCGGCCTCAAAGTGAAAGTAATCCGCGAGAAGGGTTTAAAAGAGGCGCTGAATATTAAGAAACGGAAGGAATCGCAGAGCGGCTGAAACACCTACCACTTTGCATAATGATCTTCCGTCCATCCGGGGCAGTTTTTCAGGGTGACGGTTTCACCGTCATCCGTGGTGATGGTTCCGTCAAACGTGCCCATAAACTGGGTAAACCGGGATGCAATGGCTAGTGCATAGATTTTCTCGCCCCTCAGGCTTTCGGGCGAAAACATGAGATCAATTTTTCCGTCATTGGATGTGATGTGCCATTTGCCGTCAGGATCCTGTATATCAAATACAAACTTCGATGAATCCACCTTTGTCATCTGATCATCGATCCAGAATGCATTTTCAGTAAAGCTCGTTTCATTCACGCCGCAGGCGAGATTCATGCCGAAACGCCGGCCATCCTCCAGTGTATACGCCGACGATGCCCAGTTCCAGTAGGTGTATTTCCGCATGTATCCGCCTGTCCAATCCGTAAGCCCCAGGTAGTCGGGTGACGACAGATCAATTTTTCTGCCGTTCAGCTCAGCTGTTCCGGAAACCCCCAAAGGGGACGCTTTCCTTGTAAACACCCACCCACGGTACCCTGCCCGGGTGCAAATTCTAAGTGGCTCTGCCGGAGAGGGCTTGATTTCAAGATTAACAGATGTGCGCTTTCCCTCTGCGACCACCCTGTTGCCTTTCAATTCAATGGTCAGGTTTCCGGACTTGAAATAACTGTCGGTCTCTTCCGGATAGGGGGCAATATTCACGTTACTCCCGGATGGTGCAAGCTTTTTTGTTTCGGTCAACAGGCCGGTTTTTCTGTCGTAGATATAAAAGAATCCATTGGACACGTATTTAAGATCAACCACCGCCATACCGGCCATGATATCCGGACCGATCAATCCGAAAAAATGAAACTGATTGAATTTCAGACGTTTCAGAAATCCGGGGACCTTAAATCCCATGGGCGTCTCGAGCCGGTACTCTTTGTAGTTTAGCGTTTCAACGGGTTCTTTATATATGCCAAAATCTATTCTACCGTTCTGGTCAACGAGATTTTTCATACGCCCTCCATTATCCGCCTCCGTCAGGGTTAAAATGAATTATTGTGTACGAATTCGCTGAGATCCTTTCTTTTTGGAGCAGGGGGTACTTTGGCAGGATATCCGACGGGTATTAATGCCACAAGTTCATACTCGTCGGGCACGCCCAACACCTTCTTGGCCTTTAAATGATCAAAAAGCCCGACGATCACGGTGCCAAGCCCACGTGCATGGGCGGCAAGGCAGAGGCTCTGGCAGGCGATGCCGAGATCAAACATGTACCAGTCTCCGAATTTGGTTACTTCAATATCCTTGTAGTATCCCGAGGTCCCTTTCTTTCCGCAAAGAGCCAACACAACCGGCGCCCCTGTAACTGCTTTTGTAGCCGGATTTTTAGGAGCGATGGTCTCCTGAAGTTTTTCCTTGATGGCCTGATCCTTCACCCTGATTATTTCCCAGCACTGGGTGTTCGCCCACGACGGAGACCACTGAACAGACTCTAAAACTTCGCGAAGAAGATCTTCGGGAATATCTTTTTCTTCAAACCTCCGGACACTTCGTCTTGACTTTAGTATATCCATAAAATCATCCATGCCGTTTCTCCCTATGAACAGTTAACATCGCCAGGTTAAGATTGCATATGGTCTTTTTTGTCTGCGTCCCCGGCATTTTCAGAACGTCCCTTTTCCTCCGGGTCACCGTCATCGCCGGTCTCATTTTGTTCTTCCCCGTCCCCGGGACGTTCTGCTTGGGATATGCCTAAAAATTCTTCCACCACATCCCATTTTCTAGTCACAATGACCTCATTAACAATAACATCATCGATTTTACCCTGCATGTAAGGATTCAGGATGCTCCGGATTTTTGTTTTCAGTCTCCCGATTTTTTTATTTGTATTGAGTTCATCGAAGGTCAGGGAACTCAGGTTGAGGATGGCCGCTTCACGAACCTTGGGATGGACTGCCGGGATTGCCTGCCCCTCCCCCTCGGTGGAAATAACCAGTTGCAGATCAATACAAAGGTACCTTTCCTTTATGTACTTTTCGCTTTTCTTTACATTGACGACGATGGGACCGAGGCTGACGTTTGATACGGAGATCCCCTTTTGTCCCTGCTGCTGGCCTCTCACCCTGATCCACTTTTTCACCCTGCCCAGGTGGTCCTTCAAGCGAAGATAGTCCTTGTTAATTTCAACGATCTCGTAGTCGTAAATCCTTCCAACTTTCCAATCACTTTCAAAACCTGACTCAGGGATTATCTTTAGGGAGCCTTCCTCGACCACCCATTTCCCCTGGACCTTCCCCCTTTTATCCACTATCTTTTCAAACCTGTCCGATATCCTCACATCGGAAGCCCAGGTGCCGGTAGCCCGGAACGTGATTATGGTGTGCACCCTCCCCTGTTTGAAGCGCCATGAGCCAAAAAAGCGTTCATCGCCCAGTTGTTCGGTGGCCCCGCAACCGTCAAACAGAAGACAACATGCAATTAAGAGGCAGGGCAGAAGGGTTCTTGCTTTAATCATAACCGATTTAGGCATGGGTTAAATATTGAATTTACCTGATTCGATATACGGAACGTCCTCAACATTGAGGCAGTGAACAACATGCCGGTTCATCCGCTTTTTCATCTCTTTTACTGTGTTGCGATTTTTATTCAGTCCTTTGGCAAAGGCCAGAGTCTCGTTCATCAGATCGTCAATATGAAGAGCCTTCATGACAATGTGGTGTTCCTCACAGTCCTTGGCCGTAAGCCTCATACCGGTGTATTGCATTTCATTAAACTTGTATGGGGGGATTGCTTTTCCAAGAAGAGCGAGCATTCCCGGAAGGAATGGAATCCCGAGGTCGACTTCCGGTAAGCAGAAAAATCCGCGGTCCGACCGCATGAACCTGAAATCAAATGCGCCGGTAAAAATAGCGCCGCCTGCAAAAGCATGGCCGGAAATGGCGGCAATGGTAATCATGGGATACGTCACAACCCGTTTGAAGAGAACGTTCAGTTTAAAAAAGAAATCCTGAGCCGTCTTTACCTCACCTTTCTGGATGATGGGAACCAGCCATTCAAGGTCAAGCCCGTTTGTAAATATCTTTTCATGGGCAGACGTCACAATGACGGTTTTCGCTTCTGTGTCATTTTCTATTTCGTCCAGCACATTTAAAAAGGCATCGAGAAAATCAGGGTTGAACCTGTTTTCACCATTATTCATTGTTATTATCGCAACAGATTCATCCAGCGCATAATCGATAACTGACATGGGGCGACTACTCCTTTCCAACCTGGTATTAAAAAGAATATTATTTACATAATTAAAATAAAAAGGGCAAGATCCTTTTTATAAAAGGATCTTGCCCTTTTATTTCCATTTCGACGGCGGCGGATTCAACCCGCCAGGTCCGCCACAGGGTCAAGATTATCAGGAGCAGCAGGAACCTTTTGTTCCGCAGTCGCCGCACGCTGCGCCCAGATCAATGTTCGATGATATGGAAAACCCGATGTCCTTGAAATCCACCTTGATTGGGTCGGCGGCTTTCATAAACTCTTTATCGACAACATACTGTATTCCTTGGATTTCATAAATATCGTCCGTATCTCTTGGCTCATCCAGAGCCATGGCAAGGGAAGGCCCGCCTCAGCCCCCGGAATTTAGAAAAATACGGATAGGCTTTACATCCTTATCACTGAAATAATCCGCAATCTGCTTTTGAGCAATTTCTGTCACTTCAACCATGATATCCTCCTAAAAAAAACGGTCTGCACCTCGTTTACAGACCTCGTAAATTAACCATCTTATTGGAGTGAATGGTAATCATCCAAGCGGTTTTTGTCAATAATGAAAAAGCAAATGAGATAAAGAAAGGGGTCGAGTCAGGATATTACCGGTGATGAAAGGACAGGTTTATCTTAGAAAATGCCATCAACATCAAACCTCGCGCATTTTATCATTAGACAATAATCGCTGATTGTCCAAATTTATTCTTGCTTTCCATTTTTTTCATATAATATCTTGATAGGGTTCGGGGGACCCGGTTCGGGGGAC
>Ga0180435_10003228_pt1 | contig 16419 bp, 11 predicted proteins | sample SS_ome_3_FD_132467 | JGI IMG/M metagenome (GOLD analysis project Ga0180435, IMG submission 132467) | Hypersaline lake sediment archaeal communities from the Salton Sea, California, USA - SS_3_S_1 metaG | ecosystem: Environmental > Aquatic > Non-marine Saline and Alkaline > Hypersaline >...
GCCGACGCCGCGGGCCAGGTCGCGACGGATGAGCATCGACACGCCGGCAACTGCAGCCACGTCGCGCACAACGTCGTACTGCCCGGCATCGATCTCATCATCATCCAAACCGAGATAGGGAACATCAAAGACATCCGTGGCGATCCCGACGGCGATGAGACGCTCGGGGTCGTCTGCACGGACCAGTTTGGAGCCGGCCACTGCTGCGTCAGCGCGTTCTCCTTCAGCAATCAGAGCGCCGAGTGCGTCCGGCCGCGGCAGCGCTCCGGCATACAGAAACCAGAGGTGAGTTATCGAAGCATCGATAGAGCCCAGGAGATTCGGGACGTTGCTCATCCATTGGACACCGGCTCCGTCGGCAGCGTGCCGTCCCGTCGACCCAGAGCCGACGACGACAATGCGGCTCGTCTCGTACACTTGGCCCCGCACCCGGGCAATCGTGTCTGAGATGTCGGTGCTATCGAGCGCCAGCACAACGGCTACGACCGTTGGTTTCGGATTCCCGGGGGGTGACATAGGCCGCATTCTGGAGTCGTGACCGATCTATCGCAATCTTGACGTCGTTGTGCTTTGTGGAGGCGTAGGGGGCGCCCGCATGGCTCGAGCACTGTCGAGTGCCGTCGACGGATTGACGGTAGTCGTCAACGTTGGCGACGACGATTATATGTACGGCGCGTATGTAGCGGCAGATCTGGATACCGTCACGTACACCTTGGCCGGGATGGAAGGGCCCCGCGGATGGGGGCTCGACGGCGATACGTTCAACGTTATGGAAGCGCTCTCCGCCCGGGGCGTAGATACTGCCTTTCAGCTCGGAGACCGTGACCTGGCCACCTGCCTCATCCGAACCGAAGCCATCCGTCGCGGGCACTCGCTGTCCGAGGTCACTGCCCGGATTGCCCTTTCGCTCGGTGTGGAACCGCAGGTCGTTCCCGCCACCGATGACGAAGTCAGGACGATGGTGCAATGCGGCGACGGCAGTTGGCTCAGCTTCCAGGAGTACTTCGTACACCGCCACCATCAGGACGAGGTCACGGCACTGCGCTACGACGGGATCGGCGCTGCCCACCCGGCGCCGGGAGTTGTCGAGTCGATTACCGCGGCCGACGTCGTTGTGATTGCGCCGTCGAACCCGGCGCTGTCGATCTGGCCGATCCTCAACATCCCCGGGATTCGAGCGGCTCTTGCCGCAACCAAAAGGGTTGTGGCAGTCAGCCCTCTGTTTGGCGGCAAGGCGCTCAAGGGCCCTGCAGATAGGGTTCTCGCATCACTGGGACTTCCGTCCGGCACAGCCGGCATCCTCCAGGCCTACTCGGGACTGCTCGACATCCTGGTCATCGATAGCCAGGATGAAGCCGACGAAGCTCTCTCCACGCCGGAGACTGCGATCGTGGCGACCAACACGCGGATAGCAACCGCCGAAGAAGGCGCCCGCTTCGGAGCCTGGCTCATGGATACCATATTCGTATGATCGAGATCCTCCCCATCACCGGGATCCCCGAGGTCGAGCGGGACGCCGACGTTGCCGCCCTGATCGTGACCGGCCTCACGGACGCCGGAATCAGCCTCCGGCCGAGCGATGTGCTCGTCGTGACTCACAAGATCGTCTCGAAGGCCGAGGGTCGTTTCATCGACGCTGCGGATGACCGGGCGTATCGAGAAGCGGTTGCCGGCCAAGCGCGAGCAATCATCCGCCGGCGGGGCGATCTCATCATCACCCAGACGCATCACGGGTTCATCTGCGCCAACGCCGGAGTCGATCGCTCCAACGTCCCGGGAGACCGCGCCGTCCTGCTCCCCCTCGATCCCGACCGATCAGCCCACTTGATCAGGATGAAGCTCAAGCAGGCGACCGGCCTCGATATCCCAGTAGTGATCAGCGATACCTTCGGGCGGCCATGGCGTCGCGGCCAAACAGACGTAGCGATCGGCATCTCAGGTTTGGAGGCTATCGCCGACCATCGCGGCCGGCCCGACGCCGAAGGCAGGATTATGGACGCCACTGAGGTGGCGATTGTTGACGAGATTGCAGCAGCGGCTGATCTCGCCATGGGCAAGGCGGACCGCATCCCGGCGGCCATCGTGCGCGGCGTGGACTGGTCCCCGGGGTCGGCGCGAGCCACCGACCTGGTCAGGCCCCCGCACGAAGACCTGTTTCGCTGACATGCCGGAGCTTCCCGAAATCGTCACCTATCTGGACGCGATCGATCGCCGCGTGGGTGGCGACACTCTCGAGGCCATCCGAATCAAGTCGTTTTCGTTGCTCCGCACCTACGATCCGCCGCTCGACGCAGTCTTCGGCAAGAAGCTGACCGGCCTACGCCGCATGGGGAAGCGGATTGTGTTCGCGCTCGAAGGGGACTTGTTCGCCGTTCTTCACCTGATGGTTGCGGGCCGCCTGCACTGGCACGAGGAACGGAAGCCGATTCCCGGCAAGATCGGCCTTGCTGCGTTTGACTTTGCATCTGGAACGATCATCTTGACCGAGGCCGGAACGAAGCGAAGAGCTTCACTGCACATCGTGTGCGGCGAGGAAGCACTGCGTGAGCTCGATCCCGGCGGTGTCGAGCTTGATGGAGCCAGTCTCCAAGAATTCAAGGCTGCGCTTCTGGCCGAGCGTCACACACTGAAGCGCGCCTTGAGCGATGCCCGGCACATCTCGGGAATTGGTGGAGCGTTTGCCGACGAGATCCTCCACATGGCCAAGCTTTCCCCGATGCAGATGAACACGAACCTATCAGACGACGAAATCGCCAGACTGTTTGCGGCAAGCAAGATAACCCTGGCAAAGTGGCTCGAAATTCGGAGGGGCGATGCCGGCGACGGATTCCCCGAGAAGGTGCGCTCTACCCACCCATTGATGGCGGTCCACGGCAAGTACAACGAGCCTTGCCCGGTTTGCGCTGCACCAGTGCAGCGGATTGTCTACGCGTCACGCGAGACCAACTACTGCCCCGGTTGTCAGACCGGGGGCAAGATCCTCGCCGACCGCTCACTATCCCGGCTGCTCAAGGACGACTGGCCGAAGACGATCGAGGATCTGGAAGCCTGATCGATTTTGGGGCCATGGGCGCAGGCTGCGGGCAGTCGGTCAGAAGTCCGCGCTGTTCGGTGTCCGTGGATAAGGGATGACGTCGCGGATGTTTTGCATGCCCGTAGTGAACTGCACCATCCTGCCAAATCCGAGACCGAATCCGGCGTGAGGGACCGTGCCGAACCGCCGCAAATCGAGATACCACCAGTAGTCCTCTATTGGCAGCCCCTTCTCGCCTATCGACTCAAGTAGGACATCGTGCCGTTCTTCCCGCTGACTGCCTCCAACGATTTCGCCAACTCCCGGGAGAAGCACATCCATGGCAGCCACGGTCTTGCCGTCGTCATTGCGCCTCATGTAGAACGCCTTTATGTCCTTGGGGTAGTCGGTAACTATCACGGGCTGGTCAAAAACCACCTCGGTCAAGTAGCGCTCGTGCTCTGACTGCAGATCGCTGCCCCAGTTCACCGGGAACTCGAATGACGTCTTGGCCTTCTCCAGGGCCCTTACTGCTTCGGTATAAGTGATCCTGAGGAACTCGCTGGACGCGATTGCGTTGATTCGGGCAAGCAAGCCCTCTTCGATCCACTTGTCAAAGAACTCGAGATCCTCAACACAGTGCTCGAGCACGTACTCAAACATGAATTTGATGTATTCCTCGGCCAGGTCGGCATTGTCCGAGAGATCGGCAAAGGCCAACTCAGGCTCCACCATCCAGAATTCTGCGAGATGGCGTCGGGTATTTGAGTTCTCGGCACGGAATGTAGGACCGAATGTGTACACACGATCGAGCGCACACGCATAGGTCTCAGCAGACAGCTGGCCGCTAACCGTTAGGTAGGTCGGCTTCCCAAAGAAATCTCTTGCATAATCGACCTCACCTTCGACCAACGGCGGCTTGGCAAGGTCGATTGTGGTGACCCGAAACATCTCGCCGGCGCCCTCGGCATCGCTAGATGTGATCATCGGGCTGTGCAGGTAGAGGAAGCCTCGTTCCTGGTAGAACCTGTGCGTGGCGAACGCGAGAGCATTTCTGACACGAGCAACTGCTCCGAATGTATTGGTACGCGGACGCAGATGGGCTATCTCGCGCAATTTCTCGAACGAGATGCGCTTCTTCTGCAGCGGATAATCGTCGGGATCAGCTAGCCCGTAGACAACGACACTGGTGGCATGGACTTCGACACGCTGCCCCTTGCCGGGGGATTCGACAAGTTCGCCCTCCACGGCTACTGCCGAACCGATGCTGACCCGCAGCACCTCTGTCTCGTAATTGTCGATCTCGCCGGGAACTACTACCTGCAGACTCGAGAGACTGGAACCATCGTTCAACTCGACAAACGAGAAACCCCCTTTGGAGTCTCGGCGTGTTCGCACCCAGCCGGCGACCTTCACCTGCTCACCGATTGCGTTCGACGTCAGAACTTGTTTGATCAAGGTACGTTTCACCAGATCCTCGCTGCATCTTGATTTGGGATCAGGCTAGATCAAATCGCCGGTTCATCGGCACCGGCACTGCCTCATGCCTTTTTCGGTTTCTCCGAATCACTCTTGGCCATTCTCAAGTGGGATCCGCGCACCAATACCGCTGGCGGTGAGCGCCATCTCGGCTCGAAGGGGGGCATAGTTGTACACATAGCCCAACACAGGAGTACCGATAACCTCGAGTTGATGACGAAGATCGTGCGCACTGGATGCGTCCTGACCGTGCAATACGACAATCAACACGCGGTCGGCCAATCGAACCAACGTAGTCGAGTAAGCAACGGTCAACAGCGGCGGACCGTCGATGATCACGAGGTCGTAGGCGTCCCGCAGTCTCCCAAAGACAGATGCCGTCTGCTGCGAAGAGAGCAGATCAGACACCGAACGATCCGACGAACCCGCTGAAAGCAGGTCGATAGAACCTGAGCCTTCGACCTTTACCCCGACCACGGCCTCGTCGATGGCAGCTCCACCGATCACATCGGCGAGACCTAGACGGGAAGCCACCGAACCGATCAGCATTGAGCTGAGATCTTGCTTAGGGAAGTCGGCGTCAACCAATAACACGCGACTACCTGCCATTGCTGCGGCAAAGGCCGTGTTCGCAGCTGTGACGGTCTTGCCTGCTCCGATCGTCGGTGAGGTCACCACAACTGTTCTGATGGCGCTACCCCTCGAGTCGCCGCTGCGCTCGCGCTGCAACGCGATGGCCGTCGAGACGAATCGATATGCCTCAGATGACGCGCTCGTAGGCGCTTCGACAACGGGTAGATCGGTGCGCAACCTTTCGTCGAGGAAATTGGGTACGTCGGCTACCAGGGGTGCCCCAAGTGCGCGCTCGGGTTCGCCACGTGAGGTGAAACGCTGACGCCCGCTAGCGAGGAAGAAAGCAATTGCGGCGCCAACGGCCGCACCGAACATGAAGGCGGCGGCAACGAGGAGGGCAGCACCTGAGGCGACTGCGGTTTCGGCCAGATCGGAGAAAACGACGCCACTGCTCAACAGCTCTGCTTCAACCTCCAGCTGATCACGAACCAGCTGGAACCCGAGGATCCTCTCGCGTAGGTCCGCCCGTTCATCAAGCAATCCCTGGATGTCCAGACTACTGGCGGTCCTGCTCAAGGCGATTTGCAGCGTCTCGATCTGCTGGCGAATCTCCCCCAATAGTGCCGTGTTCTCGGCGACTTCCTCGGCCGTTGCGGTTGACGAGCTCGTCCGGAAGACGAGCAAGCGGGAAAGTGCAGAATCTAGTTGACCCTCCAGCGCAAGCCGTGTCGCATCGCTTCCAATAGTGCGCCGAATCTCCTCCTGGACGGCGAGAAGTTCCGACGACAGGACTGCGATACTCGAATCGAGTTCGAGTATCGCAGCATCGAATTCGCTGGCTACGGACTCGGATGCAACCTGACGATAGGCAGCGACAACCGAGTTGACTCCAGTGATCGCCCCGCCGGCAGTGTCGTGGGTGAAGCGGAGGGTGATCAGATCCGAGGAATCGGAGGACTCTACCTGCAAACCCTCATCGAGAATGTAGCCAACCGGGATCACGACCGGATTGTCGGCTTCAGCCATCAAATCCGAGGCCTCATTGGCGACCGTACGGGAAGTTATGATCTCCGCCTGGCTCCGGACGTATCGCTCTGGCGAGGAGTCGTCGGCTCCGCCGAATAGAGCAGATATCTTGGGGTCTTCGACCACTATTGCGGCGGTAGCCGTGTATTCCTCGCGATCCCCGACCAAGGTCCAGGCCGCGCCGGCAAACACGATCGCAGCCAAGACGACCAGCCAGCGGTACTGCCACGCTGCACCGGCGATAGTTGGCTCGTAATGATCAGTGATAGGTTGCATTGGTCTTCTCGGGTCGATCGATCCGTGTCGTGCTGCAAGGGAGTGATCATAACGAGCGGTACGCGTTGCAGTTAATGGGCTAGCTCGTAACCAACCATGAGTTCCGGTCGAGCACCAAATGTGGTCGGCCGTATACTGAGGGACTCAAGAGCAATGGTGGATTGCCCACGGCCAGGGTTTGGAAAACGGGGGTTCTAAGGTGAAGAGCGAGACAACGGCGGGTATCGCAGTTATCGGTAGCGGCTACGTCGGGACCGTGGTTGCCACATGCATGGCGGCGATCGGTCACCATGTGATCGGCGTGGAAGTCAACCCGGAGAAACTCGCCAAGTTGAGTAGCGGTTCAACGTACTTCTACGAGCCGGGACTCGATGAGAAGCTCCGTGCTGGAGTCGAATCGGGAAAACTCAGCTTCACCGATGATTACGAGTTGGCTATGGCCCAGTCGGAAATCGTCTTCCTATGCGTTGACACGCCCCCAGGCGAGAACGGGCACCCCGACGTCACCAACGTGACTGCGGCTGCCAAGTCGATCGGTCGAGCAATGCACTCGCCGCACGTCGTCGTCACCAAAAGCACTGTTCCGGTCGGTAGCGGGAACTGGCTGACTTCTACGATCGAGAACGTCCTTCCCGACGACGTCGAGCCTGAGGTCTTTTCAGTAGTTAGTAACCCGGAATTCCTGCGCGAGGGAAGCGCAATGGATGACTTCCTCTATCCGGACCGTGTCGTACTCGGTGGCGAGAGCGAAGAAGCCGTGCGCAAGGTCGTCAACGCCTATCGGCCAATTCTGGACCAGACGTTTCCTGCCGGGAAACCCGACCGTCGCCCAGCACTCGTAATCACCGATCGATCAACCGCCGAGACGATCAAGTACGCGGCCAATGCGTTTCTTGCTACGAAGATCAGCTTCATCAACGAGATTGCCGAAATCTGCGAATGGGTTGGAGCCAACGTCGACGAGGTCGCCCACGCCATAGGCCTGGATGCCCGTATCTCGCCCCAGTTCTTGCAGGCAGGGGCTGGATGGGGTGGATCATGTTTTGGCAAGGATGTCGAGGCGCTAGCAGCGACAGCGCGGGCACACGGTCAGGAACCGCTGATACTCGAAGCGGCCCAGCGGGTAAACATGCATCAGCGTCATCGACTAGTGCGAAAGCTGCAGCAACATCTGCGCCCGCTACGAGGTAGGCGTGTCGCTCTGCTCGGCCTGGCATTCAAGCCCAATACCGACGACATCCGCGACGCACCGTCGATCACGATTGCGCGGGAGTTGATGGACCGAGGCGTGATCGTGAAGGCGTACGACCCCATGGTGAAGCAGATCCCGGAGCTTCCCAATCTGCAAACGACCACAGATGCCTACACGCTGGTCGAACGGGCAGATGCCATCGTGCTGCTCACTGAGTGGCAGGAGCTGCGCGAGATTGACTTCGATGTCGTTGCCTCCCGAATGCGGGGCAACCTCGTTGTCGATGGGCGCAACGCCTTCGACGCTGCCAGGGTAAGGGCGGCAGGCTTGGTATACGAGGGGATGGGTAGGAGCTCTAACGTCCGACCTAGCGACGACGCAGCTTGGTAACCAACCCAGAGCGGTAGAAACCCTACATCGGGCCGGCGAGCGAGCCGATAACGCTTCGTCAAGGAACACCGGCTAACAAAGCTTATCGATTTCTTAGTGCCGTGATTGAAGGGGTCACTGTATGGTCGCTCGCAATATGTATAACCGCGCACGAATATCTCTCGTTGTCCTGACCGCCCTCGCCACCCTTTTTGCACCTGCAGTCGCCACAGCTCTGCCACCAGGAGGGAGCTTCACCGATGATGACGGCAGCCCCCATGAGGGCTACATCGAGGCGATCGCAGCCGCCGGGATAACCAATGGCTGTAATCCTCCCATCAACGACAGATATTGTCCCGATCGCAACCTGACCCGGGGGGAAATGGCTGTGTTGCTGGCCAGAACACTCGGGCTCTCTTCAGACGGAGGCCGCGATTGGTTCAGCGACGACAACGGATCACCCTTCGAAGACCGTATCAACCAGATTGCCGCCGCCGGCATCACCCTGGGCTGCAATCCGCCGGCCAATACCAAGTTCTGCCCCAACGGTACCGTAACCCGGGGGCAGATGGCAGCCTTCCTGGAGCGCGCCTACAACCTGAAAGGCTCGACCTCGAGCAACCCCTTCAAGGACGACAACGGCTCGATATTCGAGAACAGCATCGAGCGGCTTGCCCAGGCCGGGATCACCAAGGGCTGCAATCCACCGATCAATGATCGATTCTGCCCCAACGATCCCGTTCGCAGAGATGCAATGGCCTCCTTCCTCGCTCGCGCCGAAGGAATGAGCGCAATCACGCCGCCTCCCCGTGTCGATGCGGGCGATGTAGACGTCCATATCTATCCGGGCGACGACATTGACGACATCGCCGATTCGAGCCCGAAAGGCACCACGTTCCTCATTCACGGGACTCACCACCGCCAGAGCGTCAGCCCGCGCGACGGACAGAGATTCCTCGGCGCGGCAGACGCTGTTCTCGATGGCGACGACCGCACCGAGTTTGCGTTCACGGGTTCTGCCGATGATGTGTACATCGGCGGGCTCGAGATACGCGATTACGACTCGGACCATCAGCGAGGAGCCATCGACGGATCAGGTGACAACTGGACCGTGGAAGGCAATGAGATCCATCACAACGCCGCCGTCGGCGTGAGACTCGGCGGGGACGGATCAACGATCCGGGGCAACAACATCCATCACAATGCGCAGCTCGGCATCAGCGTTCACTATGCGGATGACTGCGTCGTGCAATCGAATGAGATCGCCTACAACAACTGGCAGAAAGAGTTCCGCTGGGGGTTCGAAGCCGGGGGAACCAAGTTCTGGGAGACCCGGAACCTCCTCGTCAAGGGCAACTGGTCGCACAACAACTGGGGACCCGGGCTGTGGAGTGATCATGACAACATCAACATCGTCTACGACGGGAACATCGTCGAAGACAACGCCGCCGCCGGTATCTATCACGAGATCAGCTACGACGGCGTAATGCGCAACAACACCCTGCGCCGTAACGGCTTCGACCACGATGCCTGGCTCTGGGGTGGAGGCATCACCCTTGCTTCCTCGCAGGGTGTCGAGATCTACGGCAACGTGGTCGAGGACAACTACAACGGGATCACCATGACCCAGCAGAACCGCGGGTCGGGCGCTCATGGGCCCTATGTGGTGCGCAACAACTTCGTGCACGACAATCTCATCATTGACAGTGGACTGTCGGGCGCCGCCGAGGACATCGGTAGCGATGCGATCTTCAGCGCCAACAACCGCTTCGAGAACAACGACTACGTCGGTGAAGTCCGATGGGAGTGGGACGGCGGCCGGGTCTCTTGGTCGAAGTGGCGCGGATACGGCCACGATGACGGCGGCAGCTACCAGCAGTAGCGATACCGCCGAGCAGCTCGAAGGGTCTCAGTGACCCTTGTTGCTGCCGAGGGCGGCCGGCACCGTCAGCAGCAGAACCCGAAGGTCCATCCTCAGGCTGACGCCATCGACATACTTGATATCGACTGCGGTAGCCTCATGCATCGGGACATCGCCTCGCTCCGAGACCTGCCACAGTCCGGTCACGCCCGGCTTGACGAAATGGCGCTGGTGCTGCCACGGCTCGTAGCGGTCCACGATGTGCGGCAGCTCGGGCCGGGGCCCAACCAGGCTCATCTGGCCAAGCGCAACATTCCAGAACTGCGGGATCTCGTCGAGGCTCCATTTGCGCAGGAACCGACCCAGCGGGACATGACGGGGATCATCGGGAGACTTGTGGTTGACCCGCCGATCGACACCCTCGAAAGGGACAATCTGGCGACGGCGGTCGGGCAACATCGTGCGGAGCTTGTAGACAGTGAACTCGCGACCGTGCAGGCCGATCCGCTGCTGCTTGAAGATCGCCGGACGCCCCAGCTTCATCCAAATCAAAGGGACGACGACCATCAGAATCGGCAGCGTCAGCAGTGAGAGGGTGAGACCACCCACGCGGTCAAGCAGAGGTTTGACGAACTTTTGGTAGGGCCCTGCCTCGCGCCAATCCGGCACCACCGCAAGATGCGGCTGGTCACTGCGAATTGCCTCGGCCGAGCCAAGGTCGGACGGCTCTTCTGATCTGCCTTGCAACATGTGGATGCCCCCTTTTCCCTACGCAAAACCACGCTGTGTGTAAAGCCCACCACAATGCTAGGTCGTGGTCGTCCAGCGCAAAGTACCATTCCCTAAAATCGCATAATGACTAGTCATCGACTGAGATCGCTTCAGAACTAGCTGACGCACCGTGGGCAGTCCTGTCAAAATGTCGCCTTGACGGTGCTACGGTGAACCGGCGCCCTATCCGGGCGTACGTTTGTGTCGATTAGAAGCGGGGGTTGGTGGGGCGTGGTGTCACATAAAGGGCTCCGCTCTTGGCAATACGGACTGGTTGCGCTGTCACTGGTGATGGCATCATGCACCACGGGATCTGAAGATTCGGCCGTGTCGACGACGGCCGTGCCAACGATCACGACAGTCACTCTTCCGCCGGCCACAACAACAACCGCGGCGCCTGCCGCCACGACTACAACTCAGCCGCCCGAAATGCCGGGCATCACGGTCGCCCCCGATGACGACCTTGCGCAACTGGTCGCAGAGTCCGACCCGGGGACCAGATTTGTTCTTGCTGCCGGGGTTCACCGGGACGGCCCGATCGAACCGAAGGACGGCATGGAGTTCCTTGGGGAGGATGGCGCAATCCTCAACGGTTCCGTCATTCTCGAAGGATTCGAGCAAGACGGCGACAACTGGACCCTTCGCGGAGTGGAATTGCACGACAGGGAACACGGCAAGTGCGTGGATGAATACCGCGCTTGTGCCCTGCAGAACGACCTATTCATGGATGACACGATGATTTGGCGGGTTGATGAAGCGTCAGAGGTGGAACCCGGCACGTGGTGGGGTGGCGGTGACACCGTGATCGTCGGTGACGATCCGACCCGCAGGAAAGTAGAGCTATCCAGTGTTGAGCATGCTTTCATCTCGTCCGCCAACGATGTGATCATCCGCAATCTCGTAGTCGAGAAGTTCGCTACGCGCGCGCAGAGCGGGGCGATCCAAGCTCAGGAACCGCAAAACGGCCCCATGGGAAGTAACTGGCTGCTCGAGGAGCTCGAGGTCCGGCTCAACCATGCGGTCGGCATCAAGGCCGGCGATGCCACCACAATGCGCCGCATCGAGGCCCATCACAATGGGCAATTGGGAATAGCGGCATCGCGCGGAACCGACGTTGTCCTAGAGCTATCTGAGATCCATCACAACAACACCCGAGGGTTCAGCTCCGGCTGGGAGGGAGGCGGAACCAAGTTCACGTATACCGACGGTCTGGTCGTCCGCAACAACACTGTTCACCACAACCTCGGTCCCGGTCTCTGGACGGACATCGACTGCTACGACACTCTGTACGAAGGCAATAGATCCTTTGCGAACACGGGTCCCGGCATATTCCATGAGATCTCATTCGACGCCGTGATCAGAAACAACGAGGTCTACGAGAACGGGTTCGGTCAGCCTGAGTGGCTATGGGGTGCGGGAATTCTGATCGCCGCCTCGAGTGGTGTCGAAGTGACTGCCAACAACGTTTACGACAACGCCGATGGTATTGCCGCGATACAGCAGGACCGGCAGCGCTCCGACGACGGGCAGGTTTGGCTACTTCGCGATCTATGGGTGCACAACAACACGATCGTGATGCCTGACGGTCAAACGGGCGTAGTGCAAGACGTGGATGATCCAACGGTCTTCTCCGACCGGAATCTGCGCTTCGAAGCAAACACCTACGTAGGCCCGCAGGACGAGTCCTTTGCGTGGAACAACGATGACATCTCATGGCGGGAGTGGCAAGCTGCCGGTCAAGACGTCTCGGGACAGTTGCTTGATGACTGATCACAAACCCCGACTCATCGTCTTCGCCTACTCCTGTGCTCCGGGACAGGGGTCAGAGCCTGGAGCCGGCTGGGGCGTCGTGAACGCTCTGGCCGAGGTAGCTCAGGTGAACGTGCTTGTTGGTGCAAGACACGGGCCGGCGATCAGCGAGTGGCAACGAACCGCACCAGCCGATGCCCCAACCTTCACCGTCGTAGCCGAACCTCGCCTCGAGCCCTACATGAAGTGGCATCGAATACCGCGATTCCTCGTCTATCTGCAATGGTTGAGAGCTGCCAGAAAGGCCGCCGAGCGTCTGATCGATAGCGGCACATATGACGGAACCGCACACGTGACCTTCTCGGCCTACTGGTTACCCACTCCGGCTACAGATCTCGGCTTGCCGAGCATCTGGGGACCGGTTGGGGGCGCGGTATCGACCCCCCCAGCCCTCTGGAAATGTTTGGGACCGATAGGTTTGCTGCAAGAAGGGCTCGACAATACCGCCGTCCGTCTCATGGAGGCCCTACCCGGTTCGCGGCGCACCGCCAGACAGGCAACGGTACGAATCCTGCAGAACAACGAGACCCTGGCGAGGTTGCCGGCCGAGGCTCGCAGCAATTCCCGGGTTCTCAACCATGCTCTCTTCACCGAGTGTCCCCCCATGGCTGACGAGGAAGACGGGCGCTACGTACTGTGGGTTTCACCTATGGAGAGCCGAAAGGGACCACGCCTGGCCATAGAGGCTGTGGCCAAGACAACGGGCGAAACGCGATTGGTCATGGTTGGAGATGGGCCTCAGCGCCGTTCTCTTCAACGGTTGGCTGAGCGGCTCGGTGTCGCTGGTCGAATCACCTTCACGGGATGGATAACCAGGCCCGAGGCAGTGGCCTACATGCGCGGCGCCACGACAATCCTGTTCACGGGCCTGCGAGAAGAGGGCGGCCTAGCTCTTGCGGAAGCCCTCAACTCGGCTCGACGCCTTATCGTCCTGGATCACGGCGGAGCAGGCGCAATTGCCCGACGAGCGATCGATCCTGCCCGGGTTGCACTCATTCCGCCCGGATCTCCAGATGACGTGTCCACAGCAATCGCCGCCGCAATTGAGACCCATATGGCAGCCCCTCCGCCAGAAGTAGTCCCGCTACTTGATAAGACCGCAGCCGTGGCCGAGCTTGCCGATTCGATCAGAACTGCCGTGAAATCCAAAGGTTGACTCCCGAGGCGACCGATGAAGAGACAATAAGGAGGACTCATGGCCATCAAGACTGCCGCCGACATTCCTAGAGGAACCCAGATTGACACTGACGTCTGTGTCATTGGTGGTGGCCCGGCGGGTATCTCCTTTGCACTGAAGTTGGCCAGAGTGAGCCGGCTCGAGGTGCTACTGCTCGAGAGCGGTCTCACCACGGAACACGATGACGTGCGCGACCTGAACCGCGGGGAGAACATCGGGCTCGATTACTACGACCTCACGGAAACCCGACATCGACTCCTCGGCGGGTCCAGCCACCACTGGGCTGGGTGGAGTCGACCACTCGACCGGATCGACTTCGACGGACGACCGTGGGTGCCCAACAGCGGGTGGCCGATCTCCTACGACGAGTTTCTGCCCTACTACGACGAAGCTTCAGAACTGTGCCAGCTGGAGAGTACCGAGTGGGTCCCAGGCCCCGGGTCGGACCTGCCGCCACTGTATCTGAAGCCCTTTGTCGGTGACGATGTAGAAATCGCTCTCTGGCAGGGAAGCCCCCCGACTAAGTTCGGTGATGTCTACCGCGAAGATCTCGAAGGGTCTTCGCAGGTAACAACGATCCTGGACGCAACAGCGATCGAGCTCGAAACCGACGATGCAGCAAGCGCCGCTAGCGGAGTGCGGGTTGCCAGCATCAGCGGGAATGAATTCTCCGTTAGAGCCCGAGCAACAGTCCTTGCTGCCGGTGCGTTCGAGACACCGCGATTACTTCTTGCATCACGTCGCGTCAAGTCAACGGGTCTAGGCAATGAGCACGACCTCGTTGGTAGGTACTTCATGGAGCATCCGCATTTGGTGACGGCTCGGATCAGACTGTTCCCTGCCAACCAGACCGGTCGCCGGGAGATTGCGGCGCTAGATCGAGGTTTCACCGGAGCGCGCGCTCGATTGGCCCTGCAGAGGCCATCAGGAGCACGGAAGGCGGCATACGTCATCAGCCGGAGCCGCCAGGAAAGCGAGCAATTGCTCAACTTCTCAACCCACCTACAGACCGTTAGCCCGGTTCGACGCGAGGACTCGGATGCCTACCAAGCATTCAAGCTGACGATCAACAATCTTCGGACACCTCGCCGCTTCCTCAACCAAATCAGATCTCGATCCCTTCCAGACGGCACCAAAGGGCTCATCGGACGTCTTGTGAAGGGTACCCCTGAGATAGCGACGATTGTCTATCAGGAAGCTCTACAGCGTCCTCGCGAACTGGCGCTCTACACGCAAAGCGAACAGGCACCGAATCCTGATAGCCGCATGACTCTTGATGAGGCTAAGACAGATCGCTTCGGTGTCCCGCGAGTGAAGCTCGATTGGCGATTGAGTCGCATTGACAAGGAATCGGTAATGCGATCGCAGCAGATCATCGGTGACCGACTAGAAAAAGCAGGTGTTGGGACATTGCAGCCTATCCCGGTGTTCCTCGACGATTCTCCAGATTGGGGTGACACGCTGCGCGGTGGTCATCACCATTTGGGCACGACTCGCTGCTCGATCGACCCGAAGAACGGTGTTGTTGATCCAGACGGGCAGGTGCACACCGTGCGTGATCTCTACGTTGCCGACTCTTCAGTCTTTCCAGCCGGCGGTTACGCCAACCCGTTTCTCACCTTGGTTGCCTGGTCGGTACGGCTCGCTGATATCGTCGCCCGCCGCTATGGATAACCGATTTTGATCCTGCAGAGTGAGAACCGATGAGAGGATTCCTCGGCCGCATCCGCCACCTGTCACCCGGTGTGGTCGACGCAGGCGTGGCATCGATTGCGACCTTCGGTACCGGTCTGGCCGGCGTGAACCTGCTGAGCGACTCCGATCGAGGTGTGTACGGGATCTTCTTCACGGCCTTCTTCCTGGGTACGGTGATCGTCACCGAATCGATTCTGGTCCCGGCTCAGGTTGTCGCCGTCAATCAGCCCTCCGGTCGGCATCTGGAGCATGCCCAGCACGGATTCTTGCTGGCCTTGCTGCCTGCCGCCGTCGCCTGTCAAGCGGCCGTTGTGGCAGCACTGCTCAACCGGGGCATTGCCTCCACCGAGGTGCTGCTTGCCCTCACTACGACAACCTCGGCAACCATCATTCTCTCCCCCATGCAAGACCATGCTCGCCAGCTGTTGCACATTGCTGGCAGATCATGGGAGGCAGCCCTCGTATCGATAGTCCAGCTCAGCATCGTTGCTATCTCGATCACGTCGATGGTATACCTCGACGCTACCCCCGCCTGGATCCCATTCGGATCTCTAGCAGTAGCAAACGCCATATCGTTGACCGTCGGGATTCTGCTGACGAGGCGGGGCCTTCCTCGCCGGATTGCGGGGGACCCACCGACCCTCAGCTATCTCCTCGCATCGGGCAAGTGGCTAGTCGCGCGCTCGGCCTTGCCGGCCCTATTGGCGTTCGCCTCGGCAAACATCATCACCCAGCTCGCCGGCTCAGTCGCGTACGGATATGCCGAAGCGGCCCGGCAGGTGGCGCAGCCTGTGACCGTCCTTGCCTCGGGACTACTGGCAATGATGGCTCCCCCGGCCATCCGCGCAGCATCGCATCACGACGGCAACGCAGCTCGCCGCAACCGAGGCACGTACCTGCTCGTCCTGGGGGCTGCAGCGGGTATGTACCTACTGCTCGTCAGCTGGGATTGGGTGCTCAATCCGATGTCGCTCCTCGTGCCTTCCGCCTACGTTGTCGGGGGTCTAGTTGCCGCAACTATCCTCGCTAATGGTCTGGCCGCCGGTTTTCGGATTCTCTCGAAGGAGATGCTGGGGGCAGGCCGAGCACGAAACCTCGCCGCCATCTCCCTGGTCTCCGCACCCTTCCTCCCGCTTGCGGCACTTACCGCTGGGATCACCGAGGCTTTTGCCCGCCCA
>Ga0180435_10003229_pt1 | contig 16418 bp, 15 predicted proteins | sample SS_ome_3_FD_132467 | JGI IMG/M metagenome (GOLD analysis project Ga0180435, IMG submission 132467) | Hypersaline lake sediment archaeal communities from the Salton Sea, California, USA - SS_3_S_1 metaG | ecosystem: Environmental > Aquatic > Non-marine Saline and Alkaline > Hypersaline >...
CAAGGTCGGCCGCGAGTTCGGCCTGATCGGCTAGGGGGGACCGTGTTCAGCCTCGCCAAGCTCGAGCCCCGCGAGGGCATCTGGACGTTCGACGCGCCGGAGCCGACGGTCGGCCCCAACGACGTCCTCATCGCCATCCACAAGACCTCGATCTGCGGCACCGACGTGCACATCTACGAGTGGGACGCCTGGGCGCGGCGCACGGTGCCCGTGCCCATGGTGACCGGGCACGAGTACATGGGCGTCGTCGAGGCGGTCGGCAGCGAGGTGCGCGGCGTCGAGGTCGGCGATCGGGTCTCGGGCGAGGGCCACCTCACCTGCGGTCACTGCCGCAACTGCCGCGCGGGGCGCCGCCACCTCTGCCGCAACACCGTCGGCGTCGGGGTCAACGTGCCCGGCGCCTTCGCCGAGCGCTTCGCGCTGCCGGCCAGCAACGTCTTCAAGCTGCCCGACGGGCTGCCCGACGACGTCGCCGCCATCCTCGACCCCTTCGGCAACGCCGTCCACACCGCCCTGTCGTTCGATCTGGTGGGGGAGGACGTGCTCATCACCGGCGGCGGCCCCATCGGCTGCATGGCCGCCGCCGTGTGCCGCTTCGTCGGCGCCCGGCACGTGGTCGTCACCGACGTCAACCCCTACCGCCTCGAGCTCGCGCGAAGGATGGGCGCGACGCTCGCCGTGGACCCCAGCGAGGCCGGATTCGACCTGGCCGACGTCATGGCCGACCTCGGCATGACCGAGGGCTTCGACGTGGGGCTCGAGATGTCGGGCGCCCCCGCCGCCCTGCGCCAACTGCTGTCGGCGATGAACTACGGCGGGCACGTCGCCCTGCTGGGCGTCCCGAGCGTCGAGGTGGCGATCGACTGGAACCTCGTCATCTTCAAGGGCCTCTTCCTCAAGGGCATCTACGGACGCGAGATGTTCGAGACCTGGTACAAGATGGCCGGCCTGATCACCTCCGGCCTCGACCTGTCGCCCATCGTCACCCACGAGCTGCCCATCGCGCGCTTCCAGGAGGGCTTCGACCTCATGCGCTCGGGTCGCTGCGGCAAGGTGGTGCTGGACTGGACGTAGGCCGCCCCGCGCCCGCCACGCGGCCCCGGGCGGCGGCCGGCGTCGAGCGGGGCGGCGTCGAGCCGGGCGGCGTGGAGCCGGGCGACGTCATCCCTCATGGCTGATGTCGACCACCGCGCCCGAGGGCGGGCCAGGCAGCGCCGCCGCGAGCCGCGCCGCCAACCTCGGCGGGTAGACGGCCTCGGTCGCGGCCCGCAGGTCGGACAGGCGCCACCAGCGGTGGCCGAGCAGCGCGCCGCGTTCCTGCGGATCGAGCGAGGTCGGGGCGACCCGCGGGGCGGCGGCCGCCACCCGGCCGAGCCGGTAGTGCTCGACGAAGCGCAGCAAGCGCCCGTGGTAATGCAGGTCCACCGTGCGGCGCCACAGCCAGGCACCCCAGGCGACGCCGATCAGGCCGGTCTCCTCGCGCAACTCGCGCTCCAGCCCCGCCGCCGCCGTCTCGCCGGGCGCCAGGCCGCCGCCGGGGGCGATCCACACCGGGACGCGGTGGGGGCGTCCCCCGGGACGCCGGACGGTCGGGTCGAGGTAGCGCTGGAGCAGCAGCCGGTCGTCCGCGTCGAGCACGAGGGCGCGGACGGTCGCGCGCGCCTCGGGGGCGGACGCCGCGGTCACCCCGCGGACGCGTCGCGCGGCGCGCTCAGCGGTCCCCCACGTAGCAGCCGAGCGCGGCGAGGGCGTCGTTGAAGCCGTCCGTCGCCACCCGGTAGCTCATCGGCGGGCCGTCGCCGGCACGCGGCGTCAGCGTGATCGTCGCGTCGACCACGCCGCGCAGGAAGCGCACCAGGCGGTCCTCGACGTCGTCGCCGTCGAGCTGCGCGGCGGCGAACTGGTTGCGGGTGGCGGTCGTCGTGAGGAAGTCGATGTTGCCCGAGCGGAACACGACCTCGTAGGCGGGGGCGGCGAGGTCGTAGTCGCCGACCTCGATCTCGACGCCGTTGCCGCCATCCGCGGCGCAGTACACGGCCAACACGCCGAGGTCGCTCGCGGCCACCATCCCGTCCTGCCCGTCGAACGCCCAGGCGCCGATGACCAGCTCGTCGCCGCCCTCGTCCGTCGTCGCGTCCGCGAACGGGTCGGGCGCCGCGGGCGCGTCCGCGAAGGGATCGGGGGCCGCGGGAACGTCGGCGAAGGGGTCCGGCGCCGGACCGGGCGCCGGCTGCGGCGCGCCGCAGCGCACGGCGGCGAGCGCCTGCGAGAAGCCGCCGACGTCGTACTGGAAGGTGCGCTCCTGCACCCCGCTGGCCGGGTCGGCCACGATCCGCAGCGCCAGGTTGGTGGCCGTCGCCAGCCCCTCGAACAGCGTCGCGTCGATCTCGTACGGCACGACCGCTTCGGTGAGGAACGCGCCCTCGGCCAGGAACCAGCGTTGCTCGAGGACCGGGCCCTGGTCGAAGCGCACCAGCACGTCGACGTCGAGCGTCTCGCCCGCGAGCGCGTAGGTCCCGGCGGGCGCCACCCAGGCGGCGATCTCGAAACCCGAGGGCGCGTCCGGGTCGCAACCGACCACCAGCCAGGCGTCGGCCGCGGCGACATCGGCGGGCGCCTGGTACGCGGCCACCCGGATCGAGCCGAGGCCGAGGTAGCTGTACAGGTCGAACGTGCTCTCGACCTGCCAGGCGCCGACGCCCTGGGCGCCGGCGGCACTGAGGAGGAGGCAGAGCGAGATCGCGGTGACGGTTCGTCGGGCCATGGCGACTCCTGGCGGCGGGCGCCGCGGTGAGGGTGGCGCCAGCCTACCGGACGCGCCGCCGCGGCGATGCGCGGCGGTTCACGCGGTACCCTCCCGGCATGGGCGTGACGCGCGATGGCCTCGAGGGGACGCCGTGAGGCGGTCCGCCGGCGCCTCCTGGCTGGGGCCGATGGTGGCCTTCTTCGTCGGCGCCGCCCTCGTCAGCGTGCTGGGCGGCCCGCTGCTCGCGGGCCTGCTGGTCGGTGGGATCGCCGCCTGGGCCTGGCGGCCCCTCCGGCGCGATCCGCCGTGGACCGCCAGGGGCCGGGCCGCGTGGCGCGCCCGGGGGGCGGGTCTCGTGCGGTCGGCGCGTGCCTGGGGCCGCGTCGGGCGCCACTGGCGGCGGGCGCGGGCGGCGCCGCCGCCCGGATGGCGGGAGGCTGCGGCCGACCCCGCCGACGCGCGCGAGGCGGCCCGCTTCGACGCCGCCTTCCGCGTGCGCTGCGAGGTCGTGGGCACGCGCTTCCAGGTGTGGCACTCGACCGACACCGGCCGTGCCTACGAGGTCGCACCGCGCGACGCCCCCGCCGGCGCCGTGCCCGGCGACGAGGGCTGGTTGGCGTTCGAGGGCGGCCGCCCGCGGGTGCGCCCGTGGTCGGAGCCGGGCGCGGCGAGCGAGCGGCTGCTCAACTAGGTCGCGGGGCGGGTACGGGCGTCGGCGACCCGCGCCGGCTCGCCCAGCTGCAGTGCCGGGGCCCACCAGGTGGCGAACCACGCCAGCGTCGCGAGCGCCCCCGAGATCCGGAACACGAGCGTGACCCCGCGGCCGAGCCCCGCGCGCCAGGCCTCCAGCAGGGCGCCGTAGGCCGCCTCCCCGATGCGGGGCCTGACGGCCGTGGCCGCCGCCGCGGCGGCCGCCGGGTCCGTGAGCAGGTCGGGGGTGGCGACGGTGGCGATCGCCGCCGGCGGCAGGTCGGCGACGAGCGGGGCCACGTCCTGACGGAACGTCGCCGCCGCCTGCTGGGCCATGAGGGCGCCGAAGAGGGCCACCCCGAGGGTGCCGCCGACCTGGCGGAAGAACTGGTGCGCGCTGGTGGCGGTGCCGAGCAGCTGCGGCGGCGCGGTGGCCTGCACGGCGACCAGGTACATGGCGTTGGTCGGCCCGAGGCCGAGGCCGAGGAGGAACATCGCGCCGACGACGAAGGCGACCGGGGTGTCCGGACCCATGCGGGTGCCGAGCGCGAAGCCGACGACGGCCAGCGTGAGTCCCACGACGACGAAGCGCCGGTAGCGTCCGATGCGGCTCGACCAGATGCCGGAGAGGCTGCCGGAGAGGATCATGCCGAGGATCAGCGGCGTGAGCGCGAAGCCGGAGGCGGCGGCCGACAGGCCCGCGACCCCCTGGATGTAGAGCGGCAGGTAGATCGTCGCGCCGAACAACCCGACACCCAGCAGGAAGCCTGCGGCGTTGGCGATCGCCACCGTCCGCTCGCGCAGCAGTTCGGGCGGCAGCACCGGGGCGGGCGAGCGCGCCTGCCAGGCGGCGAAGGCCGCCAGGGCGCCGGCGCCGAGCGCGAGCGTCGCCCACACCGCCGGGTCGTGCCACGCGCGGCCGTCGCCGCGCCAGGACAGCGCCAACATGCTCGCGAGCATGCCGGCGGCGAGCAGCCCGGCGCCGGCGAGGTCGACCGGGGCGCCGGGCCGGCGCTCGCCGGCGGGGAGGTGCCGCTGGATCACGACCAGCGCCGCCAGGGCGACGGGCACGTTGACGAAGAAGACCCAACGCCAGCCGAGCAGGTCGGTGATCAGGCCGCCGACGACCGGCCCGACCACGCTCGAGGCGCCCCAGACGATGCCGGTCAGGCCCTGGTACTTGCCGCGCTGGCGCGGCGGGAACACGTCGCCGATGACCGCGAAGGTCATCGACATGAGGGCGCCGCCGCCGAGGCCCTGCACCACCCGCAGCGCGACCAGCTGTTGCATGCTGGCGGCGAAGCCGGCGGCGACGGAGGCGAGGGAGAACAGCACGATGCCGAACAGCAGGACCCGCTTCCGCCCCAGCGTGTCGGAGAGCCGGCCGTAGACGGGCGTCGAGACGGTGGAGGCGAGGGTGAAGCCGGTGAAGGCCCAGGCATAGAGCGAGAAGCCGTCGAGCTCGGCGATGATGCGCGGCAACGCCGTGCCGACGACCGTGAGGTTGGTCGACGAGAGGAAGAGCGTGACCAGCACGCCGGCGTACGCCCAGCGGCGCGTGCGGTCGTCGAGTCCGGCAGCCGCCCCCGCCCGGGCGTCCGCGTCAGGGACGGCGTCCATGTGCCCTCATCGTACCGCCGGCGGGCGGGGGGCGCCGCTCAGCCGTGGGTCACCCAGTGCACCAGCAGGCGCACCCCGTAGCCGGTGGCGCCCTTCGTGTGGTAGCCGCGCGCGTCGTCGCGCAGGGCCATGCCCGCGATGTCGAGGTGCACCCAGGGGAAGTCGACGAAGCGCTGCAGGAAGGCGGCCGCGATCGGCGCCCCGCCGTGCGGTTTGCCGCTGGAGTTCTTCATGTCGGCGACGTCGCTCTTCAGCTCGTCGAAGTACTCGGGCCACAGCGGCAGCGGCCAGACGCGTTCGTGGGTGGCCGCCGCCGCGGCGTCGACGCGCGCCGCCAGGGCGTCGTCGTTGGCGAAGCGGCCCGCGGCGGTGCCCCGGCCGAGCGCCACCACGCAGGCGCCCGTCAACGTGGCGAGGTCGACGACCGCGCGCGGCTTCAGTCCCTGGGCGTACGCCAGCGCGTCGGCCAGCAGCAGCCGTCCCTCGGCGTCGGTCGAGATCACCTCGATCGTCAGGCCGTTGGACGCCGTCAGGACGTCCGCCGGCCGGTAGGCGTGGGCGTCGAGCAGGTTCTCGGTGGCCGGCACCAGCGCGACGACGCGCCGCGCGCTGCGCAGCCGGCCGAGCGTGCGCATGGCGCCCAGCACGGCCGCGGCGCCGGCCATGTCGCTCTTCATCGCCTCCATGCCCGCGCGGCCCTTGATCGACACGCCGCCGCTGTCGAAGGTGACGCCCTTGCCGACGAGCACCAGCGGCGCCTCCTGGCCGCCGCTCGGGTCGTGCTCGAGGACGATGAAGCGCGGCTCGTGGCCGGCCCCCTGCGCGACCGCCAGGAACGCACCCATCCCGCGGGCCTCGGCCCAGGCGCGGTCGCCGATGGTGACCGTGTAGCCGTGGTCGCGCGCGAGCTCCTCCGCGACGCCCGCCAGGTGCGCGGGCGTCGCCACGTTGGGCGGCAGGTTCACCAGGTGACGCGCCAGCTCGACGCCTTCGGCGGTGGCCTCGCCCCAGCGCACGCCGTCCCGCACGGCCTCGACGCGGTCGGCGTCGGGCTCGATGAGCAGCAGCTCCTCGAGGCCGTGGTCGGTGACGGCGCCGCCCGTCACGGCACGGTAGCGGTACAGCCCGAGACGGGCCCCCTCCACCGTCGCGCGCGCGACCTCGCTCGGCGTGAGGCCGCCGATGCCCACGGCGAGAGCGCCGAAGGCGACGCGCGATGCGCCCAGCTCGCGGGCGCGCCGCACGGCCTCGCCGCTCGCCCGCCGCACGGCCTCGGCGTCGACCCGTTGGGGGTCGCCGAGGCCGACGACGAGGACCCTGGGCGCGGCGACGCCGGCGCGGGTGAACAGCGGCGTGACGCGGCCGAGCTCGCTGTCGAGGTCGCCGCGCGCCGCGAGTTCGCCGATGAGGCCGTCGAGGGCCCGGTCGACCTCGGCGACGGCCCCGCCCGCGCGGTGGGCGCCGGCGAAGTGGTGGACGACCAGGGCGTCGGCCTCGACGCGGTCGATGGCGGTCTGGAGGACGCTCGTCTGCATACGCCAGGTGTACCGCGCGGCGACCGGGCCGACGCCCGTGCGGCGGGCCGTGGCGGGGCACAGGCCTCGTCCTTGCGCGCGTGTGGGCGTGCCCGTGCTTGACGCCGTATACCCACCGGGGATATAAAGCCCGCATGAGTGCCGCCCTCTTCTCCCGACCGCTGTTCTGGGTCGTCGTGATCGCCGCCATCGCCGTCACCGCCGCCGTGCTCGTCTTCGCCCGCCCCCAGGCCGGTGCCTCGGCGCTGACCCACGTCTCCGTCCAGCAGCTCCACGAGGCCGCCCAGGCCGGCGCGCTGGTGCTCGACGTGCGCGAGCCCTTCGAGTTCGCCGAGGGGCACGTCGAGGGCGCGGTCCTCGTCCCGCTGGCGACCGTGGCCGCCCGGGCGGGCGAGTTCCCCAAGGACGAGCCCGTGTACGTCTTCTGCCGCTCGGGCAACCGCTCGCTGCAGGCCGCCCAGACGCTGGTGGCGGCCGGCTTCGGCGACGTGCGCAACGTCGAGGGCGGCATCCTCGCCTGGACCGCCGCGGGCCTGCCGGTGGCGCGATGAGCTGGGGCCGCGGGCCCACCATCCCGCAGGCGACGGTCGAGGACCTCGTCGCCGACGGCGATCCCGCGAAGATCGTCATCGACGTCCGCGAGCCGATGGAGACGATGCACGGCACGATCGAGGGGGCCAGGCTCGTGCCCCTCGGCGAGCTCGAGTCGGTCATCGGCGATCTCGCGGACGACGCCAACGTGTACCTCGTGTGCCGCTCGGGCAACCGCTCGGCCTACGCCACCGAGGTCCTCCAGGCGGCCGGCAAGACCGGCGCCAAGAACGTCGTCGGCGGGATGATCGCCTGGGCCCAGGCGGGCCTGCCCATCGAGCGCTGAGCCCAGACCAATCTGAATAAGCTTTGTAGAATGTGCGTCCAACTACGGTGTCCGATTGTCGGGCGGTTCATGCTCCCACCATCGAGGCGAATGACCGGGACGGCGGACGGACCGCCGCCGGCGGCCTCGGGGAAGAGGCGCACATGTTCTCCAAGAAGCTCGTCCTACGCACCCTGCTGGGTTCCGTCCTGGCCCTGACCCTGGCCGCCTGCGGGATGATGCCCGGAGGCACCACCGACCGCGACTCCATCGCGGAGATCGCCTCGGCCAACGCCGACCTGTCCACGCTGGTGGCTGCCCTGGACGCCGCGGGCCTGGTGCCCACCTTCGCCGACGACGACGCCGGCCCGTTCACGGTCTTCGCGCCGACCGACGCGGCGTTCGCGGACCTGCTCGACGAGCTTGGCATCACCGCCGCGGACCTGTTGGCGAGCCCTGACCTGACCGACATCCTGACGTACCACGTGTCCCCCGATGCGCTGGGCTTCAACGACGTGACGAGCGCGAGCTCGATCGCGACCCTGAACGGCATCGCCATCAACCAGAGTGGCGGCGTCCTCGACGGCTACAGCACCATCGTGACGGGCGAGATCTCCGCCAGTAACGGCGTGATCTACCTCGTCGACGCGGTCCTGCAGCCCAAGGACATCGTCGACGTGGCGGTCACCGACGGCCGCTTCACGACCCTCGTGGCGGCGGTCACCGAAGCGGGCCTGGTCGACACCCTGCGCAGCGACGGTCCCTTCACCGTGTTCGCCCCGACCGACGCGGCCTTCGAAGTCCTCCTGGACGACCTCGGCATCACCGCCACGGACCTGCTCGCGAGCCCCGACCTGGCCGACATCCTCCTCTACCACGTGGTGGCCGACGAGCTCACCTCCGGGGAAGTCCTGGCGGCGAGCTCCATCGACACCGTCAACGGCATCGCCATCAACCAGAGCGGCGGCGTCCTCGACGGCTTCAGCAACCTGATCATCACGGACGTCCAGGCGACCAACGGCGTGATCCACGTGATCGACGCGGTCCTGCAGCCCAAGGACATCGTCGACGTGGCGATCACCGACGGGCGCTTCACGACGCTCGTGACCGCGGTGGTGCAGGAGGAGCTGGTCGACACGCTGCGTGGCGACGGACCCTTCACCGTCTTCGCGCCGACGGACGACGGTTTCGCCGACACGCTCGACTTCCTCGGCATCACGGCCGCCGAGCTGCTCGCGCTGCCCAACCTGACCGACATCCTCCTCTACCACGTGGTCGCGGGTTCCGCGATCGACGCGGCCACCGTCATCGCCACGGCGCCGAACACCGTCGGCACCGTGGAGGGCAGCGACATCTCGTATGCCGTCGTCGATGGTGGCGTCGTGCTCAACGGCTCGGTCAACGTCGTCATCACCGACATCCTGGCGACGAACGGCATCATCCACGCCATCGACTTCGTCCTCCTGCCGCCGGCCCCGTAACCCGGGCCGACCGCCCCACGCTGCAGGTGCCCGGGCTCGGCGATTCTTCGCCGGGCCCGGGCCGTCTCATGTCCCCGAGCCGTGCGAACCGTCGCAGGAGGTCGCGACCCCGCCGGCTACCCCTTGACCGAACCCGCCAGCAGCCCCTTGACGAAGTAGCGCCCCAACAGGACGTAGACGAGCAGTGTCGGCAGGGCCGCCAGGATGGCCCCGGCCATGGGCAGGTTCCAGCGCACCGCCTCGCCGCCGGCGAGCTGCGCCAGCGCCACCGTGATCGGCTGGTTCTCCTGGCTCGTGAGCGTGACCGCGAAGAGGAACTCGTTCCAGATCTGCGTGAACTGCCAGATGATGACGACCACGAACCCCGGCAGCGACAGCGGGAAGACGATGCGCCCGTAGAGGCCGAAGAAGCCGGCGCCGTCGATCTTGCCGGCCTCGAGCATCTCGTCGGGGATCTCGGCGTAGTAGTTGCGGAAGATCAGCGTGGTGATCGGCAGGCCGTACACCACGTGGGCCATGATCAGCCCCGTCAGGCCGCCGTAGAGGCCGATCGACCGCAGGAAGTCGAAGAGCGGGATGAGGATCGCCTGGTAGGGGATGAACATCCCGAAGAGCATGAGCGGGAAGACGACGTTGGCGCCGGGGAAGCGCCACTTCGACAGCACGTAGCCGTTCATCGAGCCCATCAGCGCCGAGGCGATCGTGGCTGCCACCGTCAGCGTGAAGCTGTTGGCCAGCTTGGGGGCGAACACGGTCCAGGCATCGGAGAACGACTGCCAGTGCCACGCCTCGGGTAGCGACCAGGTGTTCGCCAGGTTGATCGCCGCCGGCGACTTGAGGCTCGTGACGACGACCAGGTAGACGGGCAGCAGGAACACGGCGCTGGCCAGTCCCAGCAGCAGGTAGATCGCCCAGCGGTGGCGCCGCCAGGCGATCATCGGCGGGTCTCCCCGCGCAGGCTGGTCCACAGGTACGGCACGATGACGGCGGCCACCATGACCAGAAGCACCATGGCGATGGCCGCGCCCTTGGAGAACTGGTTGGCGCGGAAGGCCGTCAGGTACATGAGCAACGCGGGCACGTCGGTGGTGGCGTTGTCGGCGCCGGCCATCGCGAAGATCAGGTCGAAGATCTTCAGGCTGATGTGGCCGAGGATGATCATCGCCGACAGCGTGATCGGCTGCAGCAGCGGCAGCACGACGTGGCGGTAGAGCTGCACCTCGTTGGCGCCGTCGACCCGGGCGGCCTCTCGCAGCTCGCCGGGGATGCCGCGCAGGCCCGCGAGGTAGAGCGCCATCGTGTAGCCGGACATCTGCCACACGGCGGCGAGGATGATGCCGACGAAGGCCACGTTGAAGCCGTGCAGCTCCGGGTAGGGGAGTAGGGCCACGTCGCGCCCGAGGGTCAGCGCCCAGCCGCCGAGAAGGGCGGCGGAGGCGAGCGCCACGCCGGCTCGGCGCCGGCGGCCGTCACGCCACGACGACAGCGCGACGCCCGCCAGGACGACGGCGACGAGCAGCCCCGTCATGCTCGGGAGCGCGTTCCAGTCGAAGCGCCAGATCTGCGTCCGGTCGGTCAGCCAGCGGAACTCCCAGGCAGGCAGGCCGACGGTGGTGGGCAGCACGTTGACGCCGCCGCGCGGCTGCAGCATCCAGCGCCACACGGTGCCGGTCACCACGAACGACAGGGACATGGGAAAGAGGAACAGCGTGCGAAAGAAGCCCTCGCCCTTGACGTCCTGATCGAGCAGGAACGCCAGGCCCAGGCCGAGGCCGAGGCAGCCGGCGAGGAAGAAGATCGTGAAGAAGAAGGTGTTGACGAGGTCCTGGCGGAAGCGCACGTCGATGAAGCCGGTGAACAGGTCGCGGTAGTTCGCCCAGCCGACCAGCTCGATCTCGGGGTCGACGGCGAGCGCCTGCGACGAGACCCGGCCCCAGTCGCTGAAGGAGGTCCACGCCGTCTGGCCGATGAAGCCGTAGACGAACACCCCGATCAGCACGACGGAGGGCAGGAGCATGAGGACGGCCATCCAGCGGTCGCGGGTCAGTTTCATCCTGGTGGGGCTCCGGGTGCTGCTCGAAGGCCGGGGGCGGCCGGCGCGGCCGCCCCCGGTGTCGGACGAGGTCTCGTCGGGCCTACTGACCCAGGCCTACCTGACCGGCGATCGCCTGGGCGGCGTTGGCGGCGCCCTCGGCGCTGCCCGTCGCGAGGTAGATCTCCATGACGGTCGCGAAGTCGCTCATGAACGCTTCCTTGGCGACGGCGCCGTGCGCCAGGCTGCCGACGACCTCGTTGGACTGCCAGTCGGCGGCCGCGCTCTTGAGGTAGGCGTTGTACAGCGACAGGTCGGACTCGAAGTGCGGGGCGATGGAGCCCTTGAGCGGGTTGAAGATGTCCTGGCCCTTGGCGGAACCCACCAGCCGCAGCCAGTCCAGGGTGCCCTCGCGGTTGTTGATGCCCATCGGCAGGCCGAAGGCGTCGGACAGCCACATGAACACGCCGTTGGTGCCGGGCGAGGCCGCCCAGCCGTAGCCGACGCCCGGCTCCAGGCCGAGGGTAGTCGACATGTAGCCGGCCGCCCAGTCGCCCATGATGTTGAAGGCGGCGGTGCCGCCGACGACCATATCGGTCGCCTGCTGCCAGGAGAGGCCGGCCGCGTCGTCATTCGTGCAGTCGAGGACCTGGCCGAAGACGTCCCACACCTCGAGGGCCTTGGGGTCGGTGAACGCCAGCTCCGTCGTCCACAGCTTGTCGTAGTCCTCCGCGCCGAGGACGCCCAGGGCGACGGACTCCCACAGGTGCACCTGGGTCCAGTTCTCGCCGAGCGCCAACGGCGTGACGCCGTTCGCCTGGATGGCCGGGCAGACGGTCAGGAACTCGGACCAGCTCGCCGGGGCGGTGATGCCCCACTCCTCGAGCTTGGCGGGCACGAACCACATGACGTTGGAGCGGTGGATGTTGACCGGGACGCTCCAGATGCCCTCATCGGTGCTCATGGCGTCGATGAGGCCCTGCGGGTAGGCGTCGAACCAGCCCATCTCCTCGTAGAGGAAGGTCAGGTCTTCCATGCGGTCGGCGACGACCCAGGTGCCGATGAGTTCCTGGCCGGCGTGCACCTGGAACGAGTCGGGCGGGTCCCCGCCGAGCATGCGGGTCTTGAGGACGGCGCGGGCGTTGACGCCGGAGCCGCCGGTGACGGTCGCGTTGACGACCTCGACGCCGGGGTGGTCGGCCTCGTACTGGGTGATGAGGGCCTCGAGGGCGGGGCCTTCGTCGCCGGCCCACCAGGAGAAGATCTCGATCTGGCTCTGGGCGACGGCCAGGCCTAGGAGGGCCACGGCGAGGAGCGTGAGTAGACGTCGAAGCATGAAGCACCTCTGATGTTTCGCGCGAGGGTGAACCGACGGCGCTGGCCCGAGGGCCACCGGCGTCGCGGACGAGAATGGACCGGTTGCGCTCCTCTCTCCCGGCAGGGCCGGGGCGGGACGTGTTGTCGTCCCTTCATCATACGACCGGCGGATCGGGAGGTCGCCTTCTCGGCGTGAGCATCGTGACCGACGTGATTCTCATGGGCGACGGGTAGAATCCTCTCGTTGGAGGCGCCGCCCGACCCCGTGCCGAGCGGTTCGCAATCGGCCCTCTCGACGATTTCACGCCAGGAGGACCACCATCCATGGGCTTGACCCTCTTCATCGCCACCCTCGTGCTCACGCTAGGCGTCCAGATGTGGCTGCGCAACACCTACGGACGCTGGGAGCGCGTGGCCAACGCCTCCGGTCTGACCGGTGCCGACACCGCGCGTGCCATCCTGCGCGCCAACGGGCTGCACGACGTCAAGGTCGAACCCGTCCCCGGCCAGCTGAGCGACCACTACGACCCGCGCACCAAGACCGTCCGCCTCTCCGAGGCCCACTTCCGCGTCCCCAGCGTCGCCGGCGCCGCCGTCGCCGCGCATGAGGTCGGGCACGCGCTGCAGCACGCCAACGCCTACGCCCCGCTGCAGCTCCGTTCGACGCTGGTGCCCGTCGCGCAGATCGGCCAGAACCTCGGCCCCTGGATCGTCATCGGCGGCTTCCTGCTCGGCATCGCCGGGCTGGTCGAGGTCGGCATCGTGCTGTTCGCCGCGGCCGTCCTCTTCCAGCTCGTCACCCTGCCGGTCGAGTTCGACGCCAGCAAGCGCGCGGTGGCCGAGATGCAGCGCCTCGGGCTGGCCACCACCGCCGACGTCGGTGGGTCGCGGCAGGTGCTCAACGCCGCCGCCATGACCTACGTCGCCGCGGCCGCGGCCTCCGTGGCCTACCTCATGCACTACGTCCTGCTCTTCATGGGCAGCCGCGAGTAGCGGCCGCTCGCACGACGACGATCCCGCGGGGCGCGCCGGCAGCGAGCGCGCCCCGCGTCGTGCGGCGGGCGGTCGACCCCGGCGCGCCCGGTGTCAGGCCCCCGGCAGCCGCTCGCCCGCGGCCACCGCGAGCGGCAGCCGGTTCGCCAGCGGCGGCAGCGGGCAGGTCGCGTGCGGGGTGTGGGCGCAGGGCGGGTGGTGGGCCCGGTGGAAGTCGAGGCGCGTGCGGCCGTCGGCCGTCGCCGCGACCTGCAGGAAACGCCCGGCGCCGTAGGTCCCCCGGCCGCTGGTCGCGTCGCGGAAGTTGACGAACCAGGTCGGGCCGGCCGCGAGCGCGACGAGCGCGCAGGGCGTGCCGTGCAGCACGAACCTCAGCGTGCCCGCGACGGGTGCCTCGCGGGCGTCGCCGAGCTGGTCGACGACGGCCATCGTCGCGCCGGCCTCCGCGGGTTCGAGCTCCGCGTCGACGACCCAGCCCGGGGTCGGCGGGTACCAGGCGACGTCGGCCGGCGCGCGGGCCGCGCCCTGGCGCGGATCGAACACGCGGGCGCCGACGCGCGCGCCGCGGCGCATGAGCACGACCTCGACGGCGTCGTCCTCCGGCCCCAAGCGCAGCGTCGCGTCGTCGGGCGCGACGTCGCGGTCCCCGGCGAGCGGCTCGCCGGCCAGCCACAGCGGCGCGTGGGGCGTGACGCGCACGGCGTCGCCGGCCAGCGCCAGGGTGACGACGCGCTCGGGGTAGCGCGCGGGGAGCGCGACGTCGCCGGCGCGGCCGAGCGTGAGGGATCGCTCCGACAGCCACGTCAGCGACGCGATCGACCAGGCGCCGCGCGGGCCCGCCAGGTGGCGGGCGTACGCGGCCCGCCAGGCGAGCAGTTCGGCGGCGGCATGGGCGTCGTGGGCGGGGTCGGTGGGCATGCGGTCACGCTCCCGGGGGCCGAGGGTCTCGGCGGCGTCGACGACCATCTTGGCCGGTCGCGCCCGCGCCGCACGTCGCTCAGGCGCGGGCTGAGGCGGACGTTGCGGCGCGCCGAAGCTCGTGGGCCGCCAGCCACGCCGGCAGGTCGTCGGCCGTCAGGGGCCGCGAGTACAGGAAGCCCTGCGCCACGCCGCAGCCGTGACGCCGCAGGGCGGCCGCCTGGGTCGCCGTCTCGACGCCCTCGGCCACGAGCCCGAGGCCGAAGGCGCGTGCCAGGGCCGCGATCGTGTCCACGACGGCCGCCCCGCGGCCGCTGCCGCCCATGGCCCGGACGAACGAGCGGTCGATCTTCAGCGTATCGACCGGCAGGGTCGTGAGGCGCTGCAGCGACGAGAAGCCCTTGCCGAAGTCGTCGATCGCCACGCGGGCGCCCGCGTCCCTCAGGACCCGCAGCGGCTCGAGGGCGTCCTCGGCGTCGCCGAAGGCGATCGACTCGGTCACCTCGAGCTCGAGGTCGGCCGCGTCCAGGCCGTGCCGACGCAGCACCGCGTGGACGAGCGACACCAGGTCGCCCTGCGCGAGCTGCTGCGGCTGGACGTTGAGCGCGAGGCGCCAGCCGGTCGCCAGCCCCCGGGCCCGCCAGAGCGCGAAGGCCGCGCAGGCGTCGTCGTACACCCTGGCGCTCAGCGCATGGACCATGCCCGCCTCCTCGGTGAGCGGGGCGAACAGGCCGGGGGAGACGGGCCCGTGCTGGGGGTGGTCCCAGCGGGCCAGCGCCTCCACCCCGACGCAGGCGCCGGTCGCCAGATCGACCTTCGGCTGGAACGCCACCCACACCTGCCGGCCGGTGAGAAGCGCGTCCCGCAGGTCATCGGTCAGCCGCCCGCGCTCGCGCATGGTGGCGTCGACGGCCGCCGTGTAGAAGGTCACGTCGCCGCGGCCACGTTGCTTCGTGCGCTGCATGGCCAGCGTGGCGTTCTGCAGCAGGCCCTCCGCGTCCTCCGCGTCGTGGGGCGCGACGGCGACGCCGACCGAGCCGCCGACGTGAACGTCGACGGCGCCGAGCTCGAAGGCCGTGCGGCTCGCCTCGAGCGCCTGCCGGGCCAAGACGCGCACCTCGCCGAGGCGCTCGAGGCCGCTGGCCACGAGGGCGAACTCGTCCCCGCCCAGGTGGGCGACCGTGTCGACGTCCCGCATGCGCTCCCGCAGCCGCTCGCTGAGGCGCGCCAGCAACAGGTCACCCACCTCGTGGCCGTGGCGGTCGTTGACGCGCTGGAAGCCGTCGAGGTCGAGCAGCAGCAGCCCGGTCAGGCGCCCGTCGCGGGCGTCGCGGGCCAGCGCCTGCCGCAGCCGGTCCATGAGCAGGGCCCGGTTCGGCAGCCCCGTGAGCGGGTCGTGGTGGGCCAGGTGCGCGAGCCGCCCGCGCTCGTCGCGCAGGTCGGCCTCGAGGCGTAGCCGCCGCGCCACGGCGCCCGCCAGCCGCCCCAGGACGGCGGCGAGCTCGAGCGCCGCGGGCGGGAAGGTGCCGGCGCCGCCGGCATGCAGCAGCAGGAGGGCGACCGGGTCCTCGCCGTCCACGACCGGGACCGCGAGCAGCGCGCGGGGCCCATCGGCGCCCTCGGGCCCGACGCCCCAGGTCGCGACGACGCGCTCGCCGCCGTCGGCGCCGCGCTCGAGCGCGTGGCCCCCCTCGACGCCGGGGAGGAAGCGCGCCGCCGCCTGCAGGACGCGCCGGTAGGCCGGGCCCGCGCCGGCGGGCGCGGCCAGGACGGCTTCGGTCAGGGCGAGCACGCGCCGCCGGAACACGGCGTCCCCCGCCACCGCGTGCGCCCCCTCTCGCTCGTCGGCCGGCCGCTCGGGCATCTGCCCCGAGTCTAGGCCATCGTCGGGGCGCTGCGCCGCAGCGCCCGGACACGGCCCCGCGCATGGCCCGGCCGCCGGTTTCCCGCCGCGCGTCGCGGGATGCCCCGGCGCACCGCCGCCGGCGGTAGGCTGCGCTTCTCCCGCGGCCGCGGGACCCATGGAGGCCACCATGCGCAGGCTGTTCACGGCAATCGCGATCTTCCTCGGCGCGTCGCTCGCCGCCGGTCAGACCCTGACCACGGCCATCGGCGCCAACCCGCCGACCCTCGACCCGCAGCTCACGTTCAACGGCTTCTCCTTCCACGTCACCAACCAGGTCTTCGAGACGCTGGTGCGCGTGACGCCCGACGGCGACGTCGTGCCGGG
>Ga0180435_10003230_pt1 | contig 16415 bp, 15 predicted proteins | sample SS_ome_3_FD_132467 | JGI IMG/M metagenome (GOLD analysis project Ga0180435, IMG submission 132467) | Hypersaline lake sediment archaeal communities from the Salton Sea, California, USA - SS_3_S_1 metaG | ecosystem: Environmental > Aquatic > Non-marine Saline and Alkaline > Hypersaline >...
ATCGGCCGGGTCGCGGAACACGTAGCGCCCGCGGTGCGGCGACGCGGGGTCCGCGAAGGCGCCCCGCGGCTCCCGGACGCCGGGCCGGTCGAACCACGGGTGGTGGTCGCTGGTGTGGTTGACCACGGCGTCGAGGACGATGCGCATGCCCCGGCGCCGCAGCTCCGCGAGCAGCCGCGCGAGCGCCGGCTCGCCGCCCAGGTGGGGATCGACGCGGCCGTAGTCGACGGTGTCGTAGCGGTGGCTCGAGGGGCTGGCGAAGATCGGGTTGAGGTACACCGTCGAGGCGCCGAGGTCGGCGACGTGCGCCAGGCCCTCGCGCACGCCGTCCAGGTCGCCGCCGAAGAACTCGCGGGGGCCCATGCCGGGCGTCGGAAGCTCGTCCCAGGCGCGCCGCACGATGGGCCGGCCGTCCAGCGTCCAGGCGCCGTCCCGCGGGTCGTTCGCCGGGTCGCCGTTGCGGAAGCGATCGGGGAAGACCTGGTAGACCACCTGCGACCACACCCACGCCGCCGGCGCGTAGCCGGCGACGTGGCGGAAGTGCCGCTGGGGGTCGGGCTCGCCGCGGTGCAGGCCGTCGGCGGAGAGCCACGCCTGGTGGTCGTCGAAGAGGAAGCGGAACGCGTAGCGGGTGGTCGCCTCGTGGGGCGCGATCGCCGTCTCGGCCACCCAGCGGGTCCAGCCGCGGGCGTCGGGCCCGCCCTCCACGCTCAGGGGCGTGAGGCGCTCCTCGTGGTGGGGCTCGGTGCGGAGCCACGCGCCGCGCGGCACGGCGCCGCGCGTCAGCACGCGCAACCGCAGCCGGTCGCCGAGGTCCTCGAGCAGGTCCGTCGCGGGGGCGTGGTCGGCATCGAAGGCGGTGGCGCCCGTCTCATCGGCCATGCGCCACAGCCTACCCGCCGGGGGCGTCACTCGCTGGGCGGCACCGACAGCTCGACCTCGACCGTGCGGGTGCTGCCGTTGCGCCACACCTCCAGCGTGACCGTGTCGCCGGCGTCCTTGGCGAACACGACGCGTTGCAGGTCCTCGGCGCGCGGCACGGCCTGGCCGTCCGCGGCCACGATGACGTCGCCGCCGGCCGGGTAGCTCTCGCCGTCGACCTCGGCGCTGAAGCTGGGTCCGGCGATCCCGGCCTCGTCCGCGGCGCTGCCGGGCGCCACCTGGGTGACGACCAGTCCCTCGTCCGGGAGCCCCAACGCCTCCCGCACGCTCTCGGGGAAGCCGGTGATGGGGAAGATCGTGACGCCGAGGCGGGGGCGCGTGGGATCCGCCGCGGCCGCGGACAGGCCGCTCAGGCCGCCGGCCTGCAGGGCCGGCATGGTCTGCTCGAGCAGCTCGGCGGGCACGGCGAAGCCGATGCCGACGTTGCCCGCCTGGCCGCCCACGTTGACGCCCGCGACGATGGCGGTGTTGACCCCGATGAGCTCGCCGCGCGAGTTGAGCAGGGGCCCGCCGGAGTTCCCGGGGTTGATCGCCGCGTCGGTCTGGATCATCGGCACCTCGATGCGGCCGATCGAGGTGAGCTCGCGGCCGATCGCGGACACGATGCCGCTGGTCACCGTGCTGGCGAGCCCGAAGGGGTTGCCGATCGCGATGGCCTTCTGGCCAACGCGCACGGGCTCCTCCGCGAGCGGGATCGGCAGCGCCTCGGGCGCGCGCTCGGGCTCGACGAGCTCGAGGAGCGCCAGGTCGACGTCGGGGTTGGCGCCGACGACGCGCACGTCGTGGCGCTCGTCGAGCTCGGGGAAGCTGACCTGCAGGCTGGCGCCCTCGCGCAGCGCCACGCCGCCGGTCTCGAGGGCGTCGCGCACGACGTGGTAGTTCGTCACCAGCCAGCCGCCCTCGACCACGAAGCCGCTGCCGGAGCCCGCGCGGCGCTGCGGGCCGCTGGGGGGACGCGGGAGGTTGAAGAAGTCGCGGAACTGCGGCGGCAGCTGCTCGCGCAACTGCTCGAAGGGGTCGACCGCCCGACCGAGCACCTCGACGTGCACGGCGACGACGCTGGGTCCGTAGGTCTCGATCACGGAGACGGTGTTGGCCTCGTCCTGCAGCAGGGCGGCCGGTTCGTCGATGGGCGTCACGCCCTGGGCCAGGCTCGGCCAGGCGGCCAGGGCGGCCGTCGCCAGGGCGACGATGAGCCAGAGCGCCCAGGGCAGGCCGGCGGCCCGGCGGGGCGCGGCGGCGGTGACGGTGCGGGGCATGGGGTCGTCGGGGGTGCGTCTCGTCATGGGGACCTCCATGCATCGCAGCATGGCCCGGCGGCATGATGCGCGAACGCGAGGCGCATGAATCAGATGAGAATGTAATCTGGGCGACACCGACGATCGCTCGTGGTCAGCCCGGGCCCGGCGCCGGGCCTGTCGCCCGCACCCGCCGTCCCCAGAGGTGGAGTCCCCACACGAGGGCGGCGCCCAGCGCCGCCAGCGCCAGGGCGGCGGCCGCGGCGCCCGCGCCCGGCGGCGGCAGCGCCACGAGCCGGAGGGCGTCGTCGGGCTGCCAGGGCCACACGCGCCGCAGGCTCCCGACGAGGAAGCCGGCCAGCGCCGCGTGGGTGGCGTCCGGGAAGCGGCGCAGCCAGCCGCTGAGCAGCCGTGCGAAGCCGAGGAGCCCCGCCGCGGCGCCGAGCGCGAAGGGCAGGAGGGTGAGGAGGTCGCCGCGGGCGATCGCGCCGAGCACGGTCTCGTACTTGCCCATGAGCACCAGCAGGAAGGCGCCGGAAACGCCGGGCAGTACCAGGGCGCAGATGCCGATGGCGCCGGCCAGCACGAGGAACCAGGTGTCGTCGGGCGTGGTCACGGGCGTGAGACCGACGACCGCGGTCGCCGCGACCGCGGCGGTGGCGAGCGCGGCGACGGACGAGGGTCGCCAGCGACCCACCTGCGTCGCGACGACGGCCGTGGAGGCGACGATCATGCCCAGGAACAGCGCGTAGACCTGCGGGCGGGCGGTCTCCAGGGCGTGCTCGATGACGCCGGCCAGGGCGATGACGCTGGCGGCGATGCCGACGACCAGGCCGAGCAGGAAGGTCCCGTCGACGCTGCGCCAGGCGCGCAGCCACGCGCGGCCCTGGAGCGCGCGCCAGAGCGGGGCCCGCGTGAGGTTTCCCAGCGCGGTGAGCAGCCGGTCGTAGATCCCGAGGATGAGCGCCATCGTCCCGCCCGAGACGCCGGGGACGACGTCGGCGGCGCCGATGAGACCGCCGCGCCAAGCGGCGGCGAGGGCGTCGACGACGAAGCTCGCCGCGCGACGCGTCGGGTTCCCAACGGGGCCGTGGGCCACGGCCGCCAAGGTAGCACGGGCGGCACGGTCCGCGGTGGCCGGACGGTGGCGTCGGCCGCGCTCCCGGCGTCGCCCGTGGGGTAGGCTTCCGCCATGACCGACGTGCTCGTCGCCCACCGCCTGCGGGAGACGCTGGTCGACCGCGGGCTCGCCGTCGAGGCCATCGACGACCTCGCCGCCTCCCTGCTGTGGCGCATCGGTCGCCTCTCCGAGGACGGTCCCGTGACGGTGCGGGTGGGCTTCGCCACCAGCGCCGCCGCCTTCGGCGAGCTGCCGCGCCTGCGCAACGCCACCGACGACGAGATCGTCCACGCCGTGGAGGAGGGCCAGCTGCGCGTCGAGTGGGTCGGCCCGCGGGGCCGGTGAGGGGCGCGTGACCCTCGACCACGAGGTGAGCTTCGATCTCGACCTCGCGCTCGCGCCCGACGCCGCCCTGGCCTTCGTGCGCGACGTCCCCCGGAGCCTCTCGCGGGCCGAGTTCCTGCGTTCGCTGCGCCTCGAGGGCGACGCGCCCACCGTCGTCGTGGCCGAGTTGCCGGTGAACGCGGCGCTCTTCGGCCAGCGCCTGCTGCCGTTCCGCAGCGAGTTGCTGCGGACGCAGCGCGGCGCCGTGCTGCGGGCTCTACCGATCGAGCACGACGGACCCGGCTGGGCGGAGGTCGACGGCGAGGCCGAGGTCGCGCCGGGCCCGACCGGCTCGCGCGTTCGCTACCACTTCAAGGTGCGCGTGCACCTGCGGCTGCCCGACGCGGAGCGCTGGGGCGGGCAGGCGCTGCTGCGGATGATCGAGTACACCGCCCAGACGGTGCTGGAGCGGGTGACGGCGGCCTTCCCGCAGGCGCTGCGGGCGGCGGCGAGCGACGCCGAGGCCGCGCGCGTCGGGGCCGAAGCCCCCGCCTGACCGCGCGCGGCGGCGGCCATGGCCGCCGCCGCGGTCGCCGCCGTCACTTCCCGACGCAGAAGCGCGCGAACACCTCCGCCAGGGCGTCCTCGGCCACGTCGCCGCGGCCCGTGATGCGGGCGAGCGCGCGGAGGGCGGTCTCCAGGTCGAGCCCCTGCAGGTCCGCGGGCGCGCCGGGCACCCGGGCGAGCGCCTCGACGGCCTCGCGCAGCGCGTCGGCCTGCCGCTCCGAGGTGACCCACGCCTCCTCGCCGGCGGCGTCGCCCTCCAGGCGTGCCTCGAGCTCGCGGCGCAGCGCATCCAGGCCCCGCCCGGTCGCGCTCGACACGGGGCGCACGGTCACCCCCAGCTCGGCCTCGTCCCACACGCGCGGGCGGTCCGCCTTGCTGGCGACCCAGACGGTGCGCTCGCGTTCCAACGCGGCGACGAGATCGAGGTCCTCGGGCTCGAGGGGCCGGGTGCCGTCGACCAGCGCCAGGACGACGTCGGCCGCCGCCGCCAGTTCCCTCGCGCGGGCGACGCCGTGGGCCTCGACGGCGTCCGCCGTGGCGCGCAGCCCGGCGGTGTCGACGGCCGTCACGCTCACCCGCCCCAGCTCGAGGGGCGCCTCGAGGTAGTCGCGGGTCGTCCCGGGCGCGTCGGCGACGATCGCCCGTGGGTAGCCGAGGAGCGCATTGAGCAGGCTGGACTTGCCGGCGTTCGGGCGGCCGACGATCGCCATGCGCGCCCCGCGGGCCGCGAAGCGGCCCGCGCTCGCCGTCGCCAGGAGGCGCTCGAGCCGCGCCCGCGCGTCGGCCACCGGCGCCTCCACCCGCGCCTCGGGAACGCCCTCCTCGGGGTAGTCGAGGCTCGCGAGCACCGCGGCGTAGGCGGACGTCAGCTCCCGCTGGGCCGCGTCGATCGCCTCCGACAGCGCGCCGGAGAGGCCCACGCTCGCCTGCCGCCGCGCGGCATCGCTGCGCGCCTCGACCATCGCCAGGACCGCCTCGGCCTGCGCCAGGTCGAGCCGGCCGGAGGCGACGGCGCGCAGCGTGAACTCGCCGGGCTCGGCCGCCCGGGCACCCCGGCGGAGGCAGGCGTCGAGCACCGCGCGCAGCACCGCGGGGCCGCCGTGGACCTGCAGCTCGACGGCGTCCTGGCCGGTGTAGGAGCGCGGCGCCCGGAAGGTGAGCAGCACGCCCTCGTCCACGAAGGCCGGGGCGGCGCGCGCGCCCTCGCCGTCGGGGTCCACCACCCGCCCGAAGGTGACGCGACCGCCCGGCAGGTCGCGGACGCGGCGGCCGCCGGCCGGTCGGAACACGGCGGCGGCGACCTCGAAGGCCCGCGGCCCGGCGACCCGCACGATGCCGATCGCGCCGCTGCCGGGCGGCGTCGCGATCGCGGCGATGGTGTCGTCGAGCCGGCCCGAGGTCATGCCCGTCGCCGGCGACGGCGTGAGCGACGTGCCGTGGGTCTCCGGCCCAGCCATGGCTCCATGGTCGCACGCGGGGCGGGGGAGGTTACGATGCCGCGCATCGGGGACGCGCCCCGCGCCGGCTCGCGCCGGCACGGGCGCGCGCATGGCTGGAGGCCCGCATCGTGGAGACGATCCACCTCATCCAGAGCATCGCCACGCCGTGGCTGGACACGCTGATGACCTGGATCACCGACCTCGGCTCCGAGGAGGCGTACATCGCGCTCATGGTGGTCACCTACCTGGCGGTCGACGCCCGGGCGGGGCGCGCGATCGGGATCGCGCTCATGCTGAGCTTCATGCTCAACCAGGCCGCCAAGGGCTTTTTCGACACGCCGCGGCCGTTCGAGCTCGAGCCGGACATCGTCCGGACCGAGCGGGCGGCGGCCGGCGCCCTCGGCCCCGGCTTCCCGTCGGGCCATGCGCAGAGCAGCCTGACGTTCTGGGGGCTGGCGGCGCTGCTGGCCCGACGCCGCTGGTTCACCGTGCTGGCCGCGGCGATCGTGGCGCTGGTGGCCTTCAGCCGCCTCTACCTCGGCGTGCACGTGCCGCTCGACGTCCTCGGGGGCCTGGCCCTCGGCGCGGCGGTCGTCGCCGTGGCGCTGGCCGTCGTGCGCGCGGAGCTCACGCCGCCCAGGTGGCTGGTGCTGCTCGTCGGCCTGGCGGTGCCCTTCGGGCTCCACCTGCTCGCGCCGACCCCCGAGTCCGACCTGCTCATGGGGGCGCTGGCGGCGCTGGTGGTCGGGCCCCTGCTCGTGCCCCACCGCACCGACGGGCCCCTGTGGGGGCGTCTGGGGGTGGCGGCGATCGGCCTGCTGCTGGCGTTCACGGTGCTCGTCGGCAGCAGCCAGCTGCTGCCCGAGGAGGTCAAGCGCGACCCCGTCGGCGGGTTCCTCCGCTACTTCGTCCTGGCGGCCTCCGTCACCGTGCTCGCGCCCTTCGTCGGCGCCGCGTTCGGGTGGGTGCCGACGCGCCGCCCGCGGGCCTGAACGCCTTGCGTCGCGTCCGCCTGACGCTCGAGTACGACGGCGGCGGGTTCGCCGGCTGGCAGTGGCAGCCGACCGGCGAACGCACGGTCCAGGGCGTCGTGCAGGGCGCCTTCGCCGCGCTGCCGGGGCGCCACGGGTCGGTGCAGGCCGCCGGACGCACCGACGCCGGCGTGCACGCGTTGGGGATGGTGGCGCACGTGGACACCGAGGCCGGGTTGGCGGACGAGAAGCTGCGTCTGGCGCTCAACGCGCACCTGCCGCGCGACGTGGTCGTGCTGGAGGTCGCCAGCGTGGCGGACGACTTCGAGGCGCAGTTCGGCTGCCGCTACCGCCGCTACCTCTACCGCCTGCGGGTGGTGCGCGACGACCCCCGGGGGCTCGCCCTGGAGCGCCGCCGGGTGCAGTTCGTGTTCCGGCACCTCGACGTCCCCGCCATGCAGCGCGCCGCGCGCCAGCTGCAGGGGACGCACGACTTCAGCTCGTTCGCTACCCAGGAGACGCGCAGCCCGGTACGCACCCTGCACCTGTGCGAGCTGCGCGAGGAGGGGGCGGAGCTGCGCCTGCACCTCGCGGGCGACGGCTTCCTGCGTCACATGGTGCGCACGATCGTCGGCACGCTGCTGTGGGTGGGCAAGGGGAAGCTGGGGGCCGACGAGGTGGTCGCCGTGCTCGCCGCCCGCGACCGCACGCGCGCCGGACCCAACGTCGGCCCGCAGGGGCTGTACTTCGTCGAGGCCGGCTACGGGCCCTGGGATGCCGCGAGCTCCGAGGCGCTGACCGCCTCGCGGGCCCCCGGGGCGCCGCCGCGTACGATGGCGCCATGAGCCTGTCGTTGCGACCCGTCGCCGTCGACGATCTCGAGGCGCTGCAGCCGCTCGACGCCGCCTACGCCCGCGCGATGGGCGTGGCGCCCGCCGTCGAGGCCGCCTCGCTCGGCTTCTTCGCCCGCACCGGCCACGCCTTCGTGGCCGAGTCCGGTGGTCGTGTGCAGGGCGCGGCGCTGGCCCAGGCCGTGTGGGACGGCGTGCGGCCCACCGTGCGCGTCTCGCGCCTGATCGGGGCGCCCGAGGCACGGCGGGCCCTGGCCGAGGCGGTCGTCAAGAGCGCGTACGACGCGGCCGTCTACGACCTGGCGGCCGAGGTCCCCGCCGCCGACGAGGCGCTCGCGGCGCTGCTGGGCGCGGCCGGCTGGAGCGAGCGTCCGGTGCGGCGCTTCGAGCGGCTGTTGGGGTCGCGGGCGGCCTCGGGTTCGCCCGCGCGCGGGGGCTCCGCGTGACCCCGGACCGGGCCCTGCTCGCCATCCGCGGCCTCGACAACGAGCCCGCCCGCGCCAAGACGCTGACCGCCCTGCGCGCCGTGCCCGGCGTCCTCGACGCCACGCCGGCCGGCGAGGGCCAGGTGCTGGTGACGTACGACGGCGGCGAGGTGACCGTCATGGACCTGATCCGGGCGTTGCGGCGGCTGGGCTTCGTCGCCGGCATGGGGTGAGCGGGCGCGGGGGCGCGCGCGCCGGCGGTGGACCGTCCGACGGCGGTTCGGCGCCCTGGGTGGGGGTGCTGCAGGTCGAGGTCGGTTGCCCCTGGGTTCACAGCCTCAAGGAGAAGCGCGCCCTGGTCGTGCCGCTCCTGGAACGCTGGCGCCGGGGCTACTCGCTCTCGGTCGCGCGCATCGCGGGGCTCGACGCCCACGGTTGGGAACGCCTGGCCGTCGTGGCGGTGGATGCCGACCGCGAGCGACTCACCGGGGTGTTGCGGCGGGCGGAGGCCGCCGTGCGCGAGGCCGGACTCGAGCTGCGGGCGGCCAGGATCGACGTGGAGACCTGGGACCCCCTCTCCCGCACGCTGTCCTGAGACGCGGGCCGTGGCCGACGCCGGGTTAGCATGACCCCAGGCCGAGGAGGACCCCGATGACCCGACGAAAGGCCGATGCCACGCGTGGCCGCCGACCCGCCGCGGAGGGCTCCGGCAACGACGAAACGCCCGCCCCGGACGCCGTCGAGGCGACCGCGACCGAGTCCGCCGCCGCACCGCCGCCGGAACGCAAGCGGCGCGCGCGCAAGAAGCCGGCCCGGTCCTCGGCGATCGACCACGTCGAGGTGGCGGACGACGCCCTGGCCACCGTCATCGGCCTCGCCGCCCACGAGGTGCCCGGGGTCGTCGGGATGGCGCCGGCCAGCCTGAGCGAGGGGCTCCGCCGGATCCTGGGCGTGTCCCAGGTCGACGAGGGCGTCGAGATCGAGCGCGACGACGCGGGCGTGGCCAACCGGATCGTCCTGCACGTCGTCGTGGCGTACGGCGTCAACATTCCCGCCGTCGCCGAGTCCGTGGTCGAGCGCGTCCGCTACGCCGCCAAGACCTACGCCGGGATCGAGGTGGCCGACGTCAAGGTGCACGTCGCCGGGGTCAGCCGTGGCTGAGAGCCCCGCGGCCCGCGCCGAGGCGGCCGGGCCGACCGTCGCCGAGATCACGGCGGGCGCCCTCGCCGACGCGTTCGTCTTCGCGACCGACTACCTCGGCGTGTTCATCGAGGAGGTCAACGCGCTCAACGTGTACCCCGTCCCCGACGGCGACACGGGCACGAACATGCACCTGACGCTGCAGTCCGTGCGGCGCCAGCTCATCGACGACGCGCCCGAGGCGATGGTGGACGTCGCCCACGCGTTGGCCTACGGCTCGCTGCTCGGCGCCCGCGGCAACTCCGGCGTCATCCTGTCGCAGATCCTCAAGGGCTTCGCCGAGGGCATCAAGGGCCACGCCCGGATCGACGCGGCGACGCTCTCCAAGGCCCTCAAGGGCGCGACCAAGACGGCCTACGCCGCGGTGATGAAGCCGGTCGAGGGCACGATCCTGACCGTGGTGCGCGAGGCGTCCGAGGCGGTCGCCGAGCCGCTGCCCGACGAGGCGCCGGTGGCCCTGTTGCGGCGTGCCCTGAGCGAGGGGCACGCCGCGCTCGAGCGCACCCCCGAGCTGCTGCCGATCCTCAAGCAGGCGGGCGTGGTCGACGCCGGAGGGCTCGGCTTCCTGCGCATGCTCGAGGGGGTCGTCGCGGCCTTCGAGGGGGCGGCCCTGCCCGCGCCGCCCAAGATCACGCAGCGCGCGCAGCAGCAGTTCGAGGAGGAGGCCTTCGGGTTCTGTACCGAGTTCCTGCTCTCGGACGTGGGGGTCGAGACGCGCGAGATCCAGGACGCGGTGGCCCCCTTCGGCGACTCGTTGCTCGTCGTCGGCGCCGAGGGCTTCGTCAAGGGCCACATCCACACCGAGGAGCCGGAGAAGCTGCTGGCGCTGGTCGCCAGGTACGGCCACATGGTGCGCTCCAAGGTCGAGGACATGTCGGAGCAGCACTCGGAGATCCTCGCCGACGTCGACGTGGGCGAGGTGGAGCCCCCCAAGACGGGGCTGGTGGCCGTGTCCAACGGCTACGGTCCGACGAAGGCGTTCCGCAGCCTGGGCGCGCGGGTGGTCGGCGGCGGCCAGACGAACAACCCGTCGGTGCAGGACATCGCCGACGCCGTCCGGTCGCTCGGGTCGCCCACGGTCATCGTCATGCCGAACAACAAGAACATCATCATGGCCGCTCGCCGCGTCGACGAGCTCGTGGCGGACAAGCGCGTCCTCGTGCTGCCCACCCGCACGATCGGCCAGGGGCTGGCGGCCGCGGTGCTGTTCTCGGAGGAGCGGGACGCCGACGACCTCGTGCCGGGCATGGAGCGCGCCGTGGAGGGCGCCCGCACGCTGGAGGTCACGACCGCCAGCCGCGACGCCACGATCGACGGCATCGACGTCCGCGAGGGCTCCTGCATCGGCCTGCTGGACACGGTCCTGACGCACACGGCGGACACGCCCGAGGACTGCCTCATGGCGATGCTGGCCGACGTGGCCGATGGCGTCGACATCGGCACCCTGTTCTACGCCCCGGCCGTCGGCGAGGAGGCCGCCCGGGCGCTGGCCCGGCGCATCGCCGAGGAACACCCGGAGCTGGAACTGGAGGTCCACGGCGGGGGCCCCGACCTGTACCCCTACCTGCTCGTCCTGGAGTGAAGCGCGCATGAAGGGCCCGGTGACCCGGCCCCACCCGCGGCGTCGGCGTCGCGACTAGAGTGGGGGCAAGGAGGTCGACCATGCTTCGTCGTTCCCTGCGGCTCGCGCTCGCGACGGTCGCCATGCTGGCGCTGGCCGCGTGCCTCACGCCCTTCGATCCGACGATCGAAGACACCTTCACGGCGCAGGTCGTGTCCTGGCCCGGCGGCGCACCGACGCCCCGCATCACCGGCATCAGCCTGCGCGAGGGCCGCACCGTCTACTACCGCGTGGACGTGCCCGGCGATCGCCGCGACCTCATCTACGCGGAGGTCGTCGGGGCTGGCGTCGTCGACGACGTGAGGATCGCGTTCGTGAATGCCGACTTCGGCTTCACCCGAGCCGTGTCGACGTCGCCCGACTACTTCAGCTCGAGCGTCGGCGGCCTGTCGCTGAGCGCCGCGGTGCCGAGCGAGCCCGACGGGCCGAGCGGCCGCTCGATCTCTGCCCAGTTCACCTGCCTGGGGCCGTGCGTGGCGTTGCGGGCGACCGGCAACAGCTACCTCATCGAGATCCAGAACACGAGCAACGGCCCGCGGACCTTCGACCTGTACGGCTACACCATCGACGCCAGCGACGAGAACGAGCCCAACGACGGCCCCGGCACCGCCGTGGCGGTCTCCGGCGAGGGCGCTCTGCAGGGCGCGATCGAGACCCTCGACGACGAGGACTGGTTCCACTACACCGGTAGCGACGTGCGTTCCTTGCGCTTCGACGTCTTCGAACCGGCGCTCGGCCTGGAACTGCAGATCGATGGCGGGGGGCCGACGCTGGACGACGGGGACGTGGACGTCGTCTACCCGGGCGAGCGGCTGCGCGTGCGCGAGGGCGACGGGCGCGCGGGACCGTCGGCGACGTCGGGCTACGCCATCACCATCGGCGAGGTGGCGTCCTCGCCCATCGACGCCACGGTCACCGCCCAGGACACGACCGCGCCGACGCCCCTGCTGTCGTCGTCGGTCGCCGCCTCCGCGACCCGCACGTACCGGGTCAACGTCGCCACGGCCCGCGACCTGCTGTACGCCGAGGCGGTGGGTACCGGCCTGCGCGTCCGGCTGCTGACCCTCGGCGGTTCCACGCTCGCCGTATCCGACACGCCGGCGTTCTTCACGGGCGGGCCGAGCCGCGGGGAGGCGACCGCGCTGGTCCCGTCCGCCATCGACGTGCAGTTCGCCTGCATCGGTCCGTGCGCCGCCGTGCGCCCGAGCGCGCCCGCCTACCTCGTCGAGGTCCAGAACACGACCGCGTCGGGGCGCAGCTTCGACCTCTACGCCTACACCCTCGACGCGAACGACCTCAACGACCGGGGCGCCGCGGGCAACGACACGTCCGCGACGGCCACGACGTTCGCCGGCACCGGCAGCTACGGCGGGGCGATCGAGTGGCTGGGCGACGAGGACTGGTTCCGCTACACGGGGGCCTCCGCGCGCGTGCTGCGGTTCTCGGTGCTCGACACCGCCCTCGGCCTGCGCCTGCGCTTCGAAGACGGCACCGTGATCGAGGGGACGCTCGCCGGCCTGACGACGAACCTCTTCTCCAACGACCGCTTCCGGGTGGATTCCGGAGCGAACCGTGCCGGACCCTCGGCGACCTCGGGGTACGCCCTCCAGGTCACGGCTCCCTGAGCCCGTCGGTCCCGCCCGCGCGACCGTGAGACGGGCCGCCTACCTCGGTCTGGTGGTGGCCCTGCTCGGCGCGAGCGCCGGCGCGGCCTCGGCGACCTGCCCCCTCCCCACGGGGCCCATCGCGGGCCTGGCGGCCACGGTGCGGCTGCTCGAGCCCGCGATGCCGCGGCTGCTCATCACGGCTCGGCTGGAGCTGCCCGCCGACCACCCCGACTACGGAGACCTGCTGTACCTGCGCGAGCGCCGGGTCATCGCGCGCGGCGCGCAGGTCGACCCGATGGCGCCCGAGGTGTGGCAGTCGGCGCTCGACGTGGTCGCGGGGTGGTACGGGGCGCCCGCGCCGCGGGCCGGCGACCCGGGCGATCCCGCGGCCGTGGCCCGCGACCTCGCCGAGCTCGTCGAGCGGGTGGGCCGCGCCGTGCGGCCGGTGGCGCTCATCGCCTGGGCGCCCGAGGACCGGCAGCGCCTGGCGTTCCTCGCGATGGTCTGGAACTGGTCGTCGTACCCCCGCTTGATCGTCTACCGACTCGACCCCGACGACGCCCGGGTCGACGCCCGGCTCGCCGGCATGGCCCGCCGGCTCGACACCTGCGCGTTCGCGGTGCGCGACTACGTGGCCGCCAGCGCGCCCGTGGCGCGCGACCTGTTCCTGGCCGAGAACCGCGCGCGGATGTTCATCGTCGGCAGCGAGCCCGACCTCCCGGGCGCCTGGCCGGTCGAGGTGCCGCGGGGCGAGGAGATCGCCGTGTTCGCCTTCGAGCACCCGCTCGTCGCCTCGCTGGACGCGTACGCGGCGGTCTTCGTCGGCGATCCCGCGCCGGTGCTGACCTTTGCGCGCCTGCTGCCCTTCGTGCGCACGAACCTGTCGCCGATCGGCCTCACGCGCGTTCTCGTCACACCTCGCTGACACCGTTGGTCATGGATGACGGTGTTGTGAAGCCACGTCGCGGAGGACGCGCTCAGCCGGCGCGGCGCGCCAACGCCTCGTTCAGGTCGTCGCGCATGGCCATCGCCGCGGTCCGTGCCGCGGTCGCCACGTCGTCGCCAAGGGTGGCGTAGTAGAGCGAGCGGCTGGCGTTGACGACGGCACCCAACCCGTCGTCGTCGAAGGCGTCGACGACGGCCCGCGCCGTGCCGCCCTGGGCGCCGTAGCCCGGCACGAGCAGGACCGACCCCGGCAGTCGCGCGCGGGCCGCCGCCAGCTCGCGTGGGTAGGTCGCGCCCACGACGGCGCCGAGGGGCCCGTAGCCGTGGCCGTCGCGGGCCATCCCGACGTGGCGCCGCGCCAGCGCACCGGCGAGCCGCTCGTGCAGGCGCTCGCCGGCGGCCGTCACGACGTCCTGCAGGTCGCCGCTGCCCGCGTTCGAGGTCTTGAGCAGGACGAACACGCCGCGGCCGCCCGCCTCGGCCGCCGCCAGGAACGGCTCCAGCGTGTCGAGCCCCAGGTAGGGGTTGACGGTCAACGCGTCGGCCGCGAACACGCCGTCCGCCAGGTAGGCGGCCGCGTACGCCTCCGCCGTGCTGCCGATGTCGCCGCGCTTGGCGTCGAGGATGACCGGGAGGCCGCGGGAGCGAGCGTCCGCGATCACCTGCGCGAGCGCGATGAGCCCCGGGATCCCGAGCGCCTCGAAGAAGGCGCTCTGTGGCTTCACGCAGGCGACGAGGTCGTGCGTGGCGTCGAGCACCTCGCGGGCGTAGGCGGCCACCGCCCGCCCGATGCGCGCCGGGTCGTGCCCGTGCTTCGCGGGGTCCGTCCGCGGGTGCGCGCCGGGCCGCGGGTCGATGCCCAGGCACACGCGCGTGTCGAGCCGCAGGACGCGGTCGTGGAGGCGGCCCGCGAAGGTGTCGCGGGAGCCCGGCAAGCCGGGCTCCCGCGAGCGAGCGGACCCGCCGCCCGGATCTGCCGGTCGCGACGACGCGCGGTCGTCAGGCACGGCGGGTTCGCTGCGCGAACCCGCTTGGTCTGGCGACCTGCGGTCGTCAGGCACGGCGGGTTCGCTGCGCGAACCCGCTTGGTCTGGCGACCTGCGGTCGTCAGACACGTCCGTGGCAGTGCTTGTACTTCTTGCCCGATCCGCAGGGGCAGGGGTCGTTGCGCCCGACCTTCTGCTCGACCGTGATCGGCGCCGTCTTGGTCGCGCCGGCGGCGGCGGGCCCGCGACCGGCGGCGGCCGCCAGGGCGGAGACGCCACCCCCGGCGTCGAACGTGACGGGCCGCTGCGCCTGGCGCCGCTCGAGGCGCTGGTCGGTCTGCACCTGCACGCGGAAGAGCAGCTTGGCGACGTTGAGGCGGATCGTCGACTTCATCTCCTCGAAGAGGTTGAAGGCCTCGAACGCGTACTCCTGCAGCGGGTTGCGCTGGCCGTAGCCGCGCAGGCCGATGCCCTGCCGCAGCACGTCCATCGCGTGCAGCTGCTCCTTCCAGTGCTGGTCGACCACCTGGAGCACGATGAAGCGCTCGAGCTCGCGCAGCAGCGGCGCCCCGAGCTCGCTCTCGCGGGCGGCGTAGGCGGCCTCGATCGCGGGCACCAACGCCTGCGTCGCCTCGTCGGGCGCGGTCTCGCGCAGGCCCTCGAAGTCGAAGCCCTCGACCTGCGGCACGGCCTCGAGCACGGCCGTCCGCAGCGCGGGCACGTCGCGTTCCTCGGGCTCGAGCTCGGGGTTGAGGTGGCGCTGCACCTGGGCGTCGACGTACTCCGCGATCATGTCCTGCACGTCGTCGGAGATGTCGTTGCCGAGGAGGATCTCGCGGCGCTGAAGGTTGATGACCTCGCGCTGCTTGCTCATGACGTTGTCGTAGTCCAGCAGCTGCTTGCGGATGCCGAAGTTGCGGTCCTCGACGCGCTTCTGGGCCCGCTCGATGGCGCCGGTGACCATCCGGGCCTCGATCGGCGCGCTGTCGTCCATCCCGAGCCGGTCCATCATGCCCAGCACGCGTTCGCTGGCGAACAGGCGCATGAGGTCGTCCTCGAAGCTGACGTAGAAGCGGCTGCTGCCGGGGTCGCCCTGGCGCCCCGCGCGGCCGCGCAGCTGGTTGTCGATGCGCCGCGACTCGTGGCGCTCGGTGCCGATGATGTGCAGGCCGCCGAGTTCGACCACCTTCACGTGGTCCCGCTCGGCGTCGTCGCGCAGCTGCACGATGCGCTGGAAGATGCCGTCCGGCAGCCCCTCGAGCCGCCGCGCGTGGTCGCGCGCCTCGTCCTCGCGGTGCAGCATGATCGCCTTGATGAAGAGCTCGGTGTCGGAGTCGTAGCGGTCGAAGCCCTCGCGCTCGAGCAGTTGCCGCGCCAGCGCCTCGGGGTTGCCCCCGAGGACGATGTCGGTGCCGCGGCCGGCCATGTTCGTCGAGATCGTGACGGCGCCGATGCGGCCGGCCTGGGAGACGATCTCGGCCTCCCGCTGGTGGTGCTTGGCGTTGAGGACCTGGTGCTTGACGCCCTTGCGCGTGAGCATCTTCGACAGCCGCTCGGAGGCCTCGATCGTCACGGTGCCCACCAGGATCGGCTGGCCCGTCTTGTGGACCTCGAGGATCTCGTCGACCACGGCCCCGTACTTCCCGTCCTGGGTACGGAAGACGACGTCGTCGTGGTCCTTGCGGATCATCGGCATGTTGGTCGGGATGACCAGGACGTCGGAGCGGTAGATCTCCTGGAACTCCTTCTCCTCGGTCTTGGCGGTGCCCGTCATGCCGGCGATCTTGTCGTACAGCTTGAAGAAGTTCTGGTACGTGACGGTGGCGAGCGTCTGGTTCTCGCGCTCGATCTTGACGCCCTCCTTGGCCTCGATCGCCTGGTGGAGCCCCTCGCCGAAGCGGCGCCCCGGCATGAGCCGGCCGGTGAACTCGTCGACGATGACGATCTGCCCGGCGTCGTCCTTGACGTACTGCTGGTCCAGCCGGTAGTGCTCCTTGGCGCGCAGGGCCTGGCGCAGCATGTGGCCGTACTCCATGTTGGCCGTGCCGAAGATGTCCTCGATGCCCAGCGACTCCTCGGCCTTGGCGATGCCCTGCTCGGTGAGGTGGATGTCCTTGGTCTTCTCGTCCGCCGTGTAGTCGCCCGTGGGCGGCGTCTCCTTGTCCTCGGGGGACTCGCC
>Ga0180435_10003231_pt1 | contig 16414 bp, 16 predicted proteins | sample SS_ome_3_FD_132467 | JGI IMG/M metagenome (GOLD analysis project Ga0180435, IMG submission 132467) | Hypersaline lake sediment archaeal communities from the Salton Sea, California, USA - SS_3_S_1 metaG | ecosystem: Environmental > Aquatic > Non-marine Saline and Alkaline > Hypersaline >...
GTTTTTTAGCTGATTTTACTTTAAAATAGTAAACCGTTGGGAAGAAACGTAAATTATCTATTATAAGAGTCTATATAAAATTTTTAAAGTAAACAGGAGTAGTATTATCGATGAAAAAAATTGAAATGAATGTGCCCTTGGTCGAGATCAACGGCGATGAGATGACGAGAATACTTTGGAAGATGATAAAGGATTATTTGATTGAGCCTTTTGTCGACTTAAAGACCGAGTATTATGATTTGGGCTTAACCGTTCGTGACGAAACCGATGACAGAGTGACTGTAGAAGCCGGAGAAGCGATTAAGAAATACGGAATAGGTGTTAAGTGTGCAACGATTACACCGAATGTCCAAAGAGTCGAAGAATATGGTCTTAAAGAGATGTGGAAATCTCCGAACGGCACAATCCGTGCGATTTTGGATGGGACTGTTTTCAGAGCACCAATCTTGGTTGATGGGATCCTGCCAAGCGTTAGAACATGGAAGAAGCCGATAACGATTGCAAGACATGCATATGGCGATATATATAATGCACAAGAGTATGTTTTGGAAACTGACGGAATTGCTGAACTTGTGATAACAGAAAAAGGTGAAGAAACGAGAATTGAAATCGCAGATTTTGATAAACTCGGTGGTGTTGTGCGCGGGATGTTCAATACGGATAAATCCATCATAAGTTTTGCCATAAGCTGTTTTGAGTATGCGCTGGATACTAAACAGGATCTATGGTTTTCAACCAAAGACACAATATCAAAGCAGTATCACCATAGATTTAAGGATATTTTCCAAGAATTATATGATGAGAGATATAAAGAAAAATTCGAGGAAGAAGGTATAGAGTATTTCTATACTTTGATAGATGATGCTGTGGCAAGAGTTGTTCGCTCAGACGGCGGATTTATCTGGGCATGTATGAACTATGACGGAGATGTGATGTCCGATATGGTTGCGACTGCGTTCGGAAGTCTTGCTATGATGACATCGGTTTTGGTTTCTCCGGACGGATGCTTCGAATATGAAGCGGCGCATGGAACAGTTACACGCCACTATTACCGTCACCTCGAAGGAGAGAAGACTTCTACAAACAGCATGGCGACGATTTTTGCCTGGAGTGGTGCACTTAAAAAGCGAGGAGAGCTGGACGGGAATAAAAAGCTTGTCAGTTTTGCTGAAAAACTTGAAAAAGCATCGATTAAGACTATCGAAGACGGTACTATGACTAAGGATTTGGTTCTGTTGTCCGAAGCGAAAAATAAAACCCAGGTTGATACGGAAACATTTATCAAGGAGATTGCGAACTGCCTGAAGGATATGCTGTAGGAGGAAGAAGTTGAGCTTATACTCTGAATGGAATTCTGCTTGCGAGCAGGAAAGAGAAGATAAGGAACAGCAGGAGTTTTGGAATACATATTTCGATGCTGAAACTGAGAATTATAAAAAGATTTTAGCGAATAATGAGAGGGTTTTCGAAGGGAAATTATCCTCGCTTGCTGATGAGTTTGAAATGAACAGTGTTGTATTTACTGGTTTTCTGGACGGAATAAATACCAGCCTGAAAACAGAACTCAACATCGGAAAGCTGAAGGAAAACTCCGCAGTAAAACTCGATATAGATTTTGAAAAACTATATTTCAACATGCTGGACGCCAGAGCGAAATGGCTTTATGGATTAAAGGAATGGGATAACGTGCTGACTTCAGAAAAGCGAAAAGAGATTTCGAAGGAATGGAAGTTATCCAAGCAGGCGGTAAGCAAAAAAGTGGGCAGGAATGATCCATGCCCTTGCGGCAGCGGAAAAAAATATAAGAAGTGCTGCGGACAGTAATCGAATGACAATCTTGTTCATATAAAGACCAAAAGAATATATTTTTATTTGTATTCTTTTTAATATTCTGCTGTTTTATATGAGCGTGTTAATAATCGGTAAATATGGATTAAAACATTTTAAAACAGAGCAAATATATGGTATTATATATCCATTAGAAACTAAGAGAATATTAAAAATCGGCTTAACTGGATTAGGTCGTATAGAAATTTAAAAAACAACTTCAAGGAGGTAGATTGATGGGTATAATGGATATAATCAAAGGTGAATTTATTGACGTAATCGAATGGACGGATGATACAACCGACATGCTGGTCTATAGATTTCCCGATGAGGATAAAGCGATAAAAAACGGAGCTCAGCTGACTGTTCGTGAGTCCCAAGTAGCTGTACTTGTAAACGAAGGCGTAATTGCTGACGTTTACGGACCGGGAAGACATGAACTCACAACGAGCAATATGCCGATTTTGACCAAGCTGAAATCTTGGAAATACGGGTTTGAATCCCCTTTTAAGGTTGATGTTTTCTTCGTAAGCACAAAACAGTTCATTAACGAAAAATGGGGAACGGCAAATCCAGTTCCGATGAGAGACCAGGACTTTGGTCTTGTTCGTATACGTGCATATGGAATCTTTGCTTTCAAAGTCGACGATGCCGGGACTTTCCTAAAAGAGGTTTTCGGTACATGTGCATCTTACAGCACTGAGGACATCACGGGTCATTTGCGAAATGCAATTATTTCCCGCCTATCGGATACATTAGCAGAATCAAAAGTTCCGTTGTTGGATATGTCGACTCAGTATGACGAGTTGAGTGAAACGGGACAGAAGAAATTCGGGCCGATATTCGAGGAGTTCGGTTTGATGCTCACATCCTTCTTTATCCAGAACGTATCGGTTCCGGAAGAAGTCGAGAAGATGATGGATGCAAAAACCCAGATGGGTATAGTCGGAGATATGCAGCAGTTTGCACAATACCAGACAGCTCAAGCTATAAGAGATGCTGCAAAGAACGAAGGCGGCGGCGTTGCGGGAGCAGGTGTCGGTCTCGGTGCAGGAGCTGCTATGGGAAACATGATGTCGAATGCTTTTTCCGGTAACAACAGCGGAGGAAAAACGATGGTAGCTTGCCCTTCATGCGGTTCTGCGGTTGAGCAGGGTAAGAAATTCTGTCCGGAATGCGGAGAGAAGATGACACAGGCAAAGGTCGAGTGCTTTAAGTGCGGAGCGAACATAAAAGAAAACGCAAAGTTCTGTCCGGAATGCGGTGCAAAGCAAGAAGCGGTAAAATGTCCGAAATGTGATGCAAAGAACAAGCCCGGTGCAAAATTCTGCTCCGAATGCGGTGAGGAGCTTTAGGCAAGGAAGGTGTTTGACAGATGAGTGATAACTATAACAGCCCTCCTGAAGATGAGAAGAAGGTTCAGGAAGCGGGAGGGTTCAAATGCCCTGCTTGTGGCGGAGCGACTGTCTTCGATCCTGAAAGTCAGACTCTGAAGTGTGAGTATTGCCATGCAGAGCATGCTATTGAGAATATTGAAGGGACTATAGATGAGAAGGATTTCTTTTCTGCTGACGAGAGTGCAGATCAAGATTGGGGAAGCAAGACGAGAGTAGTAAGATGCGATAACTGCGGAGGAGAGACTGTTCTTGAAGCAAACGACATATCCACGAGGTGTGCTTTTTGCGGCAGCCCGCAAGTTGTCGATACCGATGAGCTGCCGGGGATTAAACCGGAATCGGTTCTGCCGTTTAAGGTTGACAAGAAAAACGCAAAGACGAACTTTAAGGCTTGGATAAATAAGCGTTTTTGGGCTCCTAGGTCGATAAAAAAAGACCACGAGATGGAGAAGACCATGAAGGGTATATATGTACCGCATTGGACCTATGATGCCGGGACTTTTTCGTCATATCAAGGACAGGCGGGAAACTACTATTATATCACACAGACTTATACGGTTATGGTGGACGGAAGACCGCAGCAAAGAACGAGGCAAGTCCAAAAGATCAGATGGTTTCCTGTCGGGGGAAACTACAACAAGTTTTTCGATGATGTGCTGATAAACGACAGTACCAATATCGACCAAAAGATCATGCACAACATACAGCCCTTTGACTTAAAGCTTCTTTCAAAATACAACCCGAAATTTCTGGTTGGGTTTGCGGCGGAGAAATACACAAAAGGCGTAAAGGCGATTTGGGAATCCGCTAAGTCGGTTATAAGACAGAGGATAAAAAGCGATATACATTCGATTATCCTTCGCTCAGCGGATGTTGTTGGTAATATAAACATCAATACGAGCTATAAGGATATAACATATAAGCATATGCTTTTGCCGGTTTGGATATCTGCATACAGATTTCGTGGAAAGGTTTTCAGCTTCTACATAAACGGACAGACCGGCGAAGTCCAAGGAAAAGCACCGGTAAGCTTCTGGAAGGTGCTTATCGCCGTATTGTTAGCGGCAGGCTTGATATATCTTATCAGCCTCTGGGTCATGTCAGGAAGCAGCAGCGGATATGTAGGTTAAAAACCAATAAAATAAAAATAAAGCGATGGTTGTTTCGGAGATTTCGTTATATACCATCGCTTTTTGTTTTCACACAATATATCCGATTTGAATATCTTGGATATGAGAGGTGAAAATATGATGAACTTTCTTTACAACCAAATTCCTGAAATTCAAGCACTTTTTGCGACCCTTTTCACATGGTTTGTGACAGCGGCAGGTGCACTCCCTGCACTGTTTTTTAAAAAAATAGACAAAAAAGTTTTTAATATAATGCTGGGGTTTGCCGCAGGAGTTATGATTGCTGCAAGCTTCTATTCTTTGCTCCTTCCTGCAGCGAGCATGGCAGAGGAAGAGGGAAAGGCAGCATGGCTTATCGTCACATCGGGTTTTCTTCTCGGAGGAGCTTTTCTAAAAGCGATAGATATTCTTTTGGATAAATTCAAGCATTCGAAAAATCTGAGTCCGTCATTGAAACGCAGTGGTCTGCTCGTGCTCTCAGTTACAATACATAACATCCCGGAAGGGCTTGCTATCGGCGTTGCTTTTGGAGCTGTGGCCGCTGGAATTCCCGGGGCTACGCTCACGGGAGCTTTTTTGCTTGCGCTCGGAATAGGTATCCAAAACTTCCCCGAGGGTGCGGCTGTTGCGATGCCCCTTTTGCGTGAAGGCTTCAGCAGAAAAAAAGCTTTCTTCTACGGTCAGCTTTCAGGGTTTGTTGAGCCTATAGCTGGAGTATTGGGTGCGCTTCTGGTGCGTTTTGTCCGCCCAATGTTGCCGTATTCATTGGCTTTTGCGGCCGGAGCCATGATATACGTCGTGGTGGATGCACTTGTGCCCGCAAGCGTAAAGAAAGAGGGCGTGCCGGATGCCAGAACGACGATAGGTGCGATGCTCGGCTTCGCTGTCATGATGTGTTTGGATGTCGCTTTGGGATAATAAAAGGGCAGAGAGTATAGGACGTCTGCCCATAATAGCTATTTTATGTTCTTCATGGTCAGTGAAATTCGCTTCTTTTCGGGTTCAATGCCCAAAACCTTTACGTTTACAATATCTCCGACTTTCAATGCGTCCAGCGGATGTTTTATAAAAGTATTGGAAATTTCGGATATATGAACCAGCCCGTCCTGATGAACTCCGATATCCACAAAAGCACCGAAGTCAACAACATTTCGAACAGTTCCCGACAAAATCATACCTTCCTTTAAATCTTCAAGATGCATGATATCACTCTTTAGAACAGGAGCTTCGAAATCCTCCCTTGGGTCTCTGCCAGGCTTTTTCAGTTCGTTTAATATATCGATAAGAGTGGGCTTCCCGACATTCAGCTCGTTGGATAAGCTGTCAATATCGAAGCTATCCATTTCGTCGCGCATCCTTGAAAGGGATTCGCCGTCCATAGAAAGACCTTTGCTCTTTATGAGTTTCTTAGTCACGGAGTAGGATTCGGGGTGAATTGCAGTATTGTCCAAAATGTTTTCTCCGTTGGGAATACGAAGAAATCCTGCGCACTGCTCAAATACTTTTGGTCCAAGCTTTGATACATCCCTTAACTGTTTTCTCGAGCTGAATCCGCCGACCTCATCTCTGTATTCGACGATATTTCCTGCCACACCGGTCGAGATACCCGCTACATATTTCAACAATGACGGGGAAGCGGTATTTAAATCCACTCCGACTTCGTTTACGCAATATTCCACAACTCCGCCCAAAGTTTCGTTCAGTCTCTTTTGATTTACGTCGTGCTGGTATTGTCCGACTCCAATGGACTTCGGATCGATTTTTACAAGCTCCGCCAAAGGATCTTGGAGACGGCGGGCGATCGAAACAGCGGACCTGAGCGAAACATCGTACTCCGGAAATTCCTCACTCGCAAGCTTGGATGCTGAGTATACGGAAGCGCCGGATTCGCTCACTACAATATAGTTTATATCGAGCGAAAACTCTTTTATCATATCAGCGACGATAATTTCTGTTTCCTTGGAACCTGTGCCGTTTCCGATTGCAATGATACTAACATCGTTTTTCCTTATGAGTTTTGTCAAGATTTCTTTTGCCTTAGTTTTGTCATGGTTATCCAAAGTCATATAAACTACACCGGTGTCCAAAACCTTTCCGGTTTCGTCCACAACAGCGACTTTATTTCCCGTACGATATCCGGGATCCAAACCCATTACGATTTTACCTTTTACCGGTGAGGTTAACAGCAAGCCTTTTAAGTTTTCGCTGAAGATTTTAATCGCTTGCTCTTCAGCTTTTTCGGTGAGTTCATTTCTTATCTCCCGTTCTGTAGAAGGAAAGATAAGCCGTTTGTAGGAATCGGTCAAAGCTTCTTCATATACTCTGTGCCCATCTTCTCCGATTACGAGTTTTTTGATAAGTGCAGTTGTTGCGATTTCGTCAAGATCGACTTTAACGGACAGAACTTTTTCTTTCTCTGCACGGTTCAAAGCCAAGATTCTGTGGGGCGCAAGAGTTGATACAGGAGAGGAAAAATCGTAATACATATCATACACAGTGCTCTCATCTGTGTTTGCAGAGGCGGTTATATCGCCTTTCACTCTTGCTGCAATACGCATCTTCTTTCGAAGGTCTGCATCATCAGAAACGATTTCTGCAACAATGTCCTTTGCACCTTCCAAAGCTTTTTCGGCGTTTTCAACACCTTTTTCTTCGCTGATATATCCCTCTGCGATTTTGAGAATTTCATCGTCGCTTTTTCCTTTTTCGACTATTATTTTTGCTAAACCCTCCAAGCCCTTTTCCTTTGCAGTGCTTGCACGGGTCTTTCTCTTTTTCTTATAGGGTCGATATAAATCCTCGACTTCAGTGAGAGTCAAAGCTGCCTTGATTTTTTCGCTTAATTCATCTGTCATCTTATCCTGCTCAGTTATGAGCCGAACTACTTCACTTTTGCGCTCGGCAAGACCGCGAAGATAGTTTAGTCTGTCGCTTAAGTCACGAAGCTGTTCGTCCGTAAGACCTCCGGTGACTTCTTTACGATATCTCGCAATAAATGGAACGGTGTTGCCTTCATCCAAAAGCTCGACCGCTTTTTTCACTTGACTGCTGCTTATTTTGAGTTCTTTTGAAAGTGTTTCTAATATTAAGTCCATATATATCTAGTATCCCCATTCTTCATCAACTATAAAAACGAAAACTTCCTTGCCCGATGGAGGTCTTTCCATTCTCGTGGTGACGTTGCACATCCTGTCCGGACTGTCGCAATTGTGGCACCTGTCATCGGCTGCACAAGGGAGGTCACGGTTCAATCTTCTGGCATTCTTTCCACAGACTTCACGTTTTATTCTCACAACAGCATCCATCGGGTCCTTTGTGAGTTTGTTTTTACCCGCTAAAACGAGAACTCTGTCCGGTCCGAAAATCATCCCCGCAACTCTGTTTCCCATACCGTCGATATTCACCAAGTCGCCCTGAATTGTCACAGCGTTCGAGGAAGTCATGAACCAATCCGCAGACATGGCTTTTTTTCTTATCTCAATCGCCTGTTCTTGTGTATCGGTCTTTATCAGCGTTGTGGTAATCATCTCATTACCGCGCTTTTGTAATTCCTCAAGTATTCCGCTGTCTTTGAGTGTCATACTGCCGCCCGTACCGACACTTTCACTTTTCCCGATTACCGATTTAATCTTTTGCTTTGCTTCTTCCATAGTCGCAAAGGAAAATGCTTTAAAGCCTTTTTTTCTCAATGCTTCGATTGTCTTTTGAATTTTGTCCATAACAGTATTACCTCCATAAATATCCCAAAATACATATTACCACATGAGGAGAAAGCGGACAAATATTTTAATTGACTTATAACACCTTTTTTGCTTATTATATAATGGGTTTGTTTGATAAGGGTTTGAGTTATGTTTCTTTTATCAAACAGACCGCTTTAGTCAAAAAGCAAACAAGATTTTGGAGGAAACGAATGGCGAATTCATTTCAGAAAAATGTAAGAAACTTTTGCATAATCGCACATATAGATCATGGCAAATCCACTTTGGCGGACAGACTTATCGAGACGACGGATACCGTAGCTTCTAGGGATATGGCCGAACAGCTCCTCGATACAATGGATATCGAAAGAGAGAGAGGAATTACCATCAAAGCACAAGCGGTGCGGATGCTTTATAATTTCGAGGGTGAGGAGTACACCTACAATCTCATAGACACTCCGGGACATGTGGACTTCACATATGAAGTTTCAAGAAGCCTTGCTGCGTGCGAAGGGGCTATATTGGTTGTGGATGCAAGTCAGGGGATTGAAGCACAGACCTTGGCGAATGTATATCTTGCACTTGACAATGACCTCGAGATATTGCCTGTGCTCAACAAGATAGACCTTCCCGGAGCGAGAGTTGAAGAAACTTGTAAGGAGATTGAGGATGTTTTAGGACTGGATACTTCCTATGCTCCGAGAATCAGCGCAAAAGAAGGAATTGGAATAGATGATGTTCTAAAGGCTGTAGCGAAATATTTGCCTGCGCCGAGGGGGGATATTAATGAGCCCTTAAAAGCACTTATTTTCGATTCATACTACGATAACTATAGGGGTGCGATAAGCTATATAAGGGTTATTGACGGCAAGGTCAAAAAAGGGGATATGATAAAATTCATGGCGGCTGATAAGACCTTTGAAGTAACCGAAGTCGGCATATTTTCCCCGGGTCAAATTATGGTTGACGAGCTTAAGGCCGGAGATGTAGGATATGTTGCCGCAAGCGTAAAGAATGTCGCGGATACGAGAGTGGGCGATACGATTACTGATGCTTTTATATCAACAAAGGAACCCTTACCGGGTTATAAGCAGGCAACGCCGATGGTGTTCTGCGGAATATACCCCGCTGACGGGGCTAAATATGAGGATTTGAGGGATGCTTTGGCGAGACTTGAGCTGAACGATGCTTCTTTACTCTTCGAGCCGGAAACTTCGGTTGCTCTCGGCTTCGGTTTCAGGTGCGGGTTTTTAGGGCTATTGCATATGGAGATTATAACCGAACGGTTGGAACGTGAGTTCGACTTGGACCTCGTTACAACAGCTCCGAGCGTAAGCTATAAGGTGGTAAAAAACAATGGAGAGACAGCAGAGGTGTCAAACCCGACAAATCTTCCGCCCATGACCGAGATTGATTATATGGAGGAGCCTATTACGCTTGCGAGCATAATGGCTCCGGAAGAATACGTCGGTGGCATTATGGAGCTTTGCCAGGACAAACGAGGTGTTTTTAAGAATATGGAATACCTCGAAGAAACGAGAGTCCAAATACATTATGAATTGCCGCTCAACGAAATCATATATGATTTCTTCGATTCTTTGAAATCGAAAACCAGAGGGTATGCTTCTCTGGATTATGAGATTAAAGGATATAAAAAAAGCGAACTGGTTAAGCTGGATATTCTCTTAAACGGCGAAATATGTGATGCGCTTTCGCTTATAGTCCATGAGGAAAAAGCTTATGCAAAAGGCAGAAGCATCGCAGAAAAGCTGAAAGAGGTTATACACAGGCAGATGTTCGAGATACCTATCCAAGCGGCTATCGGAGGTAAGATAATCGCCAGAGAAACCGTAAAGGCGCTTCGAAAAGATGTTTTGGCTAAATGCTACGGCGGGGACATCACAAGAAAGAAGAAGCTTCTTGAAAAGCAGAAAAAGGGCAAGAAAAGAATGCGCCAAGTCGGTTCGGTTGAAGTGCCGAGCGAGGCGTTTATGTCCGTTTTAAAGATAGATTAGAAAATATAGAAAAAGCAGAGGGTTAGCCTCTGCTTTTATAGTGTATGGGTTTATCGTTCTATTTGATAACTTCGCCGACATTTTCGAGAATATACTTTGGACGGTACGAAAATTCTCTCATAGATTCCTTGGAGGTAACTCCGCTTAAGACCAAAACGGTGTCTATCGCGGCCTCGATTCCGGCAACGATATCCGTATCCATTCTGTCGCCGATAATAACAGCATCCTTGTTGTCCACGCCGAGAGTGTTTAAGCCGTGACGCATCATAAGCGGATTCGGCTTGCCTACGAAATATGCCTGCTTTCCTGTTGCCATCTCGATAGGCGAGATCAGCGCTCTTGTCGCAGGGGCAATGCCCGAATCGACAGGACCTGTAGTATCGAAATTACAACCGATAAGCTTTGCGCCTTTTAATACGAGCTGGGTTGCTTTTTCCATCATCTCAAAGTTATAGGTTCTGGTTTCGCCCAGTACCACGTAATCCGGGTCTGTGTTGTTCATTGAAAACCCGACATTGTACATCGCATTGGTAAGTCCGGTATCCCCAATAACATACGCACTTCCGCCGGGGCATTGTCTTTTTAGGAAGCTCGCAGTCGCCAAAGCGGATGTGTAGAAATGCTCCTCGCCTACGTTGATGCCCATGCTTTTAAGCTTAATCTGCAATTCCTTTCGTGTCTTGGATGAGTTATTCGTCAGAAACAGAAAATCCTTCTTTTCACGCTTTAGCCATTCAACAAAATGTTTAGCTCCAGGCAGCAGCCTGCTCCCATGATATATTACGCCGTCCATATCGCATATGAACCCTTTTTTTGCTTCTAATTCTTTCACTTTATTCTCCTTAAGTTATTGTTTTAAATTATGATTTAATAAATTATACCATCTGAAGGGGGCATAAACAAGGCATATCGATTCACGATAATATGATTTGCAAAAATCACCATAATTTGATACCTTAGAATGGTAAAAAATATATAGGATGGGTGACGGTATGCAGGAAAAATATATTCTTTCAATAGACTGCGGGTCGCAGAGCATTAAGGCTTTGATATTCGACAATAATGGAGATTTGGCGGCGAAGGTACAAAAGGTTTTTCCGCCATATGATGCGCCGAAACCGAACTGGGCAGAAAGAGACGTCGAGGTCTTTTGGAAAAGCCTTTGTGGGGTTACCAAGGGGATGAAAAAGGAGTTTCCGAATCTGTTTTCAAAAATCGAGGGAGTTTCTCTTACAACACAGAGGGATACCGTGGTTTTCTTGGACAAGGACAGAAAATCCATTCGACCTGCAATCCTTTGGTCCGATAAGCGAAAGCAAAAAGAGCATAAACCGATGAAGTTTATATATAATCTGATAACGAAAGTGGCTTCGATGTATCGAATCGCTGTAGCGGTAAACAAGCAATGCCCCGCACATTGGGTGCAAAAATACCAACCAGAAATTTGGGAAAAGACCGATAAGTTCGTCTATCTTTCTGCATATATGAACTATAGGATGACAGGAATCTTAAAGGATAATGTTGCAAACCAAATCGGGCATATGCCGTTCAACTATAAAACAGAAGACTGGGAGCCGAAGCACGCGATAAAAGCACAGTTTTTCCAGATTGAAAGAAAAAAACTCGTAGACCTTGTTCCGGCTGCGATGGTTCTTGGGAAAGTCACAAAAGAGGCGGCGAAAGCCACGGGGATTCCCGAGGGAACAAAGTATATCCCGGCAGGCTCCGACAAAGGGTGCGAAACTCTCGGTACTGGGTGCTTTGACGAAACAAAAGGAGCTATATCTTTGGGTACGCAGGCGTCCGTACAGATAACTTCGAAAAGGTATTTTGAAACGATACCGTTTGTTCCGCCTTTCCTCTCTGTCGTGCCAAATACATACACACCGGAAATTCAGATTTATAAGGGTTACTGGATGATATCATGGTTTAAAGATGAGTTCGGGCGCAAGGATGTTGAGAAAGCGGAGAAAATGGGGATATCGCCGGAGGATTTATTGAATTCGCACCTGCGTGAAATTCCGCCCGGCTGCAACGGTCTGCTGCTTCAGCCTTTCTGGGGCAGCGGTATAGATGCACCTGAGGCGAAGGGAGCGATGGTCGGGTTTTCCGACGTACACACCAGATATCACGTATATAGAGCGATCGTCGAGGGAATAGGCTTTGCGCTTAAGGACGGAATGCGCTCTATCGAGAAAAAATCCAAAGTTGAAATCGAAAGGCTTATGCTTTCGGGCGGGGGATCTTTGAGCGAGGAGATATGCCAGATTTCGGCCGATATATTCGGGAAAACCGTGAGCAAAGTCCAGACATATGAAACAAGCGGACTTGGGGCTGCTATAGTCGGATTTACCACGTTGGGTGTTTTCAAGGACTTCGAAACAGCTGTTGAGAAGATGGTGCATATCAAGGAGACTTATGAGCCTGATAGAGAAGCAAACAAGAAATATGAAGAGATTTTTTCAAGGATATATAAAAAGATGTATAAGCAGCTAAAGCCGATGTATGATGAGATGTTCGATATCGAAGAGCATTAGAGAGTAGTGAAATTGAAGATAACTTGAGGACTTAAACATGAGTGGAAGAACCTGTGAAAGCTGTGGAATGCCCATGAGGAAAACCGAAGACTTCGGGGGGAAAGGCATAAGCAACAATTGCTGTGTTTATTGCTGTGATGAAAAAGGGAATCTGAAAACCTACGAGCAAGTGTTTGAAGGCATGAAGGGATTTGCGATGAAGCAGATGGGGATAAGCGAGAAAAAAGCGGAGGAAGTCACAAGGGAGAATATGGCGAAAATGCCTGCATGGCAGGGCAGATAACGAGGTGGATTATGATATTTGAAGATAGAATCGAAATCAAGTCTTCGGCAGAGAGCGTCTTTGATTGGCTGGTTGAGCATATGAAAGACAGCGAGTCATATCGAAAATGGCACCCTGAGCATGTGACGATGGAGTGGATTAAAGGAGAACCGATGAAAGAAGGTTCGATAGCCTACAACGAGGAATATCTTGAAAAGCATTTGCAAAAGCTGAAATTTAAATTCACAAAAATTGTTCCGAACGAGCTTATTGAATACAGAGTTTTGTTTCCTCTTTCGATTATCGCGCCGGGCAATAAGTTCATAATCGAGCCGACAGGAGAAAACAGCTGTGTGTTGATTGCAACGGGGAAAATAAACATGTCGGAGAAGCTGTTTCTAAAGTCACATAAAGAGCACGCAGCTAAGATGAAAAACACAAAGAGACATATGAAGGAAGAGGGCGAAAACATCAAAAAAGCGCTCGAAAAGAAGGGAAAGTGAACAAACAAACAATATATAAGAAATAAAAAAAGCCCATTTTCATGGGCTTTCAGCTTACTTATTTTTTCTCCTCTATTATAAACACCGGCCTGTTTCTGCTTGCATCGAACGACCTCCAAAGATACTCGCCTAGTATCCCGATCGAAAGCATTACGATGCCAAAGGAGAAAAGAACGATAATGATAGTTGTTGCAAAACCTTGAACCGGAAATCCGCGTGCCAGCTTATATACTATTAAATAAATCGAGTAGAGGATTGCAAGAGCAAAGTATATCATTCCGATTGTAAAAATCGCACGAACCGGAGCGTATGAAAAGCCAAGAAAAGAATCGATAAACAGTTTAATCTTCTTTCGAAGAGTCCATCTGGATTTGCCGACTTCTCTTTTCTTTCGTACGTAATATACCGTTTCGGTCTTAAACCCGCACCACAGAATCTGCCCCATAAGAGTGGTGTTTTTTTCTTCCATCTGATTTAGGAGATTTATAACATCTCTGTCGATAAGGAAACAATCGAAACCGCCTTTCGGCATTGAGGGTAAAGCGAATTTGCGCATCAGATTATAATACGTGTTGGAAAACCCTTTTTGCAGGAAAGGCTCATCTCTGTCTGTGCGAACTGCGAGTACGGATTTCGTTCCCTCTTTCCATTTTTCAAGCATCTCGAGGATTATTTCGGAAGGCTCCTGCAAGTCTGCTGCTTTCATCGTTGCGCAGTCTCCTGTGCATACCGAAAGTCCTGCAAGGATTGCGGCGTGCGATCCGAAGTTCCTGGAAAGCTTAACAGCTACGATGTTTTCATCCTTTTCCTTGAGCTTTAATATCTCATTATATGAATCGTCTTTGGAGCCGTCATCAACCATAACGATTTCATAATCGATATCGAGCTTGTCCAAAACGATGGTCTTTATGTCCTCGTATAATGGTATAAGGTTCGGTTCGTTAAAATATACTGGTATAATAATCGATAATTTCATATCCTTATCCTTTTTTGTTTATTTCCTTAAGGTATTCATCATAATCCCTGATATACTCATCTGGATCAAAAACTTCGCTTGCAAGCACGAGCAAAACTGAATCGGGAGAAAAATCGAACATATCCTTCCAAACCATGCTGGGGAGATATATCCCTACATGCGGTTCATCCAAATCGAAAATCCTTTTTTCTTTTCCGTCATCAACTTCAACCTTGGAAGTTCCGCTTACGTTTATAAGTACAAACTCGGTTTTTCTGTTTGCATGCTGTCCCCGTACGACATCACTGTCCGATCCATAGATATAGAAAATACGTTTGATGTCAAAAGGTATATCCTTTAATCCTTCAACAACTACCAAGTGCCCTCTGTCATCACCCAGCTGTTTGAATTTTAACTTCTGCGCTTTATTGCCATGTACTATCATCTAAAATCCTCTGATAAGACAGAATACCACTTGATGTCGTGGAACTTATCATCCTTCTTTATATGTTTTTTAAACTCGCCTTCGAACTTGAAGCCGATTTTTTCATAAAAAGCAATCGCTCTTTTATTATACGAAAGAACGTTGAGATATACTTTGTTAAGCCCTATTTTTTGAAAAGCATATCGCAATATCGCTTCTGTCGCAAATTTTGCATATCCCTTACCCTGTGCTGTTTTTCTAAGAGCTATTGCATATTCGCCGTGCATGTTTACACTGTCGATATTTTTAAGACTCACTGTACCCATGTATTCATCTTCGTCGTTAACGACTGCAAAGTGGACATCGGTTTTATCGGATATTGAACTGTCGATAAACTCGTTTGTCGATTCCAAATCCGATCCCGATGCATCAAAGCAAAAAAATCGAATTATATTCTCATCACGCATCCATTCCAACATCAAGGGTGCATCTTTTCTTTTTAAAGGTCTAAGCTCCATCTGTTTTCCTCTTTATACTTTAAATGCATTTACCTTTTCGATTACATAGGATTGTTCTTCGCCGGTCATGCCGTTATATAGGGGCAAAGACAGGACGCTTTTTGCCAGTTTTTCAGCGACGGGCAAGCTTCCCTCCTGTATATTCAAATATCCATAGGCCTCCGAAAGATGCGGAGGTATAGGATAATGGATCGAGGTGAGTATATCATTTTCTTTTAGATATTCTGCAAGAACATCTCTGTGCGCTGTTGTAATAACGAACTGGTGCCAGACAGTCGTGGATTTTTCCCTTATCCTCGGAAGTTCTACTAGAGGATTATCTATTTCGCTCAAATATCTGCTGCAAATATTAATTCTGTCTTCATTATAATAATCGAGGTGAGAGAGCTTAACCCGCAAAAGTCCTGCCTGCATCTCATCAAGCCTTGAGTTTGTACCGACCACTTGATTGTGATATTTCTTTTCACTGCCGTAATTTCTATAAATTTTGAATTTCTCTGCCAATTCTTTATCGTTTGTGACTATAGCACCGCCATCTCCGAAAGCTCCCAGGTTCTTCGATGGGTAGAAACTGAAACACCCGACATCTCCGAAAGTCCCTACAGTCTGCCCGTCAAACTTTGCGCCATGAGATTGAGCGCAGTCCTCAACGAGATATAACCCTTGCTTGCTGGCAATGTCTCTTATTTGAGTCATGTTAGAAGCCTGTCCGTACAGGTGAACCGCCAATATTGCCTTTGTTTTCTCGGTAATCTTTTCTTCGATTTTTGCAACATCCAAGTTATGAAACTCATCAGGAGGGATGAAAACCGGTGTTGCGCCGTTTATCGTGATTCCCATTACACAGGCGATGTATGCGTTGCTCTGAACGATTACTTCATCACCTTCACCGACGCCGAGAAGGCGAAAAGCCATCCAAAGAGCATCCAAACCACTGGCGAGACCTACGCAATAATCCGATCCTATGTAACCGGCGAATTCTTTTTCGAATGCTGCGACTTCTTTGCCGAGAACGTACCATCCGCTGTTCAGCACATCCAACGCTTTTTTTTCATATTCGTCTTTGAACATCAGAAACTGACGATCTAAAACATTGGGCATTATCTTCATGTATATGTTCCCTTCAAAATCACAACTCCGCCATA